>Ga0315280_10007253_pt1 | contig 14963 bp, 15 predicted proteins | sample YL17G06_40_MG_FD_203697 | JGI IMG/M metagenome (GOLD analysis project Ga0315280, IMG submission 203697) | Sediment microbial communities from Yellowstone Lake, YNP, Wyoming, USA - YL17G06_40 | ecosystem: Environmental > Aquatic > Freshwater > Lake > Sediment | place: USA: Wyoming | collected...
TACCGGCTTTTGTGTACCTTTCCTTTTCTCTTGGACGTGAAATCTCATCGGATCTGCTGATCCCAGGACTCGTTGGTATGGTCTCCCTCTTCGGAGCATCTTCCGTCGAGGCGATATCTATTACGATTGAGAGGCAGACAGAGACCTATGAGTTACTTCAAATCGCCCCTGTGTCAACCACAACCATAATCTTCGGCAAATCATTGGCTAGTTCTGCTTTCGGCATAATGCTCTCAATCATTACTGCATTAGGGGCTGCGCTGTTGAGTGGAGGGCGGATAGCGAATCCATTCCTTTTCCTAGTTGCAATAGCTGTGGGAGCTTTTGCTTTCTCTGCGCTTGGAATGTTGTTTGCAGCGGCTGCGAAGGATATGCCGACCGCGAATATGTCATTGACCGCTCTCAGGCTGCCGATGATATTCATCGGCGGAGTCTTCATTCCAATACAGGCTCTGCCATTTCAACTGCGCGTCATATCCTACCTGACACCGCTCACTTACTTGATCGATGCGTTGAGAGAAGCCATGATGGTTCCCACCATCCAGTTTACCATAGATCTGGCGGTTCTACTGGTATGGGTCGTCGTCCTCCAAGCAGTTGCGGTCATTGTGCTGAACAAGAAGACGCAGTTCTAGTTGGGCTAAACGGGTTAGGGGGTGTCTTTTTTTAGCGTCCAAGGCCCTCAGTCTTTGAAGACAGCCATGGAAGAGAGTTCCTGTTGCTTGAGTACGTGTTGATAGTTATTGGCCTGAGCCTATTCGAGGTGATCAACAGCGTCGACAACGCGATCATAAACTCTGAAGTCCTCTCCACGATGTCCGGTAGGTCAAGGAGGTGGTTCCTATTCTATGGGATTCTGATAGCCGTCTTCGCAGTTAGAGGACTCCTCCCAATAGCGATTCTCTGGAGCAGCAATCCTACGTTGGGTCTCATCGACGTGCTGGCTGTGACTTTCACTTCCAACCCTGAGATCATCAGGGCTGTGGAGGAATCTGCGCCCGTTCTACTCATCGGTGGCGGCATGTTCTTGGTCTTTCTCTTCTTCTACTGGCTCTTCCTCGAACCGAAGCACTATGGCTTACGGGGCGAGGCGACCATACAAAAGCATGGCGTCTGGTTCTACGCGACCGTCTCCATCATCCTCACCGTGGTGGTCTGGCTGACGATCAGGGTGAATCCGATGATGGCGTTCGGTGCTGTCGTCGGGTCCACGGGTTTCTTCATCACACACGGCTTCAAGGAGAACGCGGCGCAGATGGAGAGGCGTATGCTGAGTCGCACCACGGGCATGTCCGACATAAGCAAACTACTCTACCTGGAGGTCATCGACACAACATTCTCAATCGACGGCGTCCTCGGCGCATTCGCGTTCACACTCTCTGTGCCGCTAATATTGATTGGAAACGGCGTTGGCGCAATAGTCGTGCGACAACTCACCGTCAAGAACATCGAGAATGTGAGAAAGTATAGGTACCTGAAGAACGGTGCGATGTACTCAATCTTCGCCCTTGGCCTCGTAATGGTCCTCGAAAGCTTCAGGATACACGTGCCATCATGGGTCTCCCCAGTGGCCACATTCCTGATCATCGGATACTTCTTCTACAAATCAAAGCAAGAAACCACGAAGTAGGACCCAAGTTCCCTCAAGAAAGGTCTGAATGCGCATCATCTCGATGCGACGTGCGCATGCACATTGACGGGGGTCCGTTTCTTTGTTCTCCCGACGACTCTTGTGAAGTCTGGCGCTTTTTTTGCACACGTGAAATTGCGGGTTGGAGGTTCAAGGATCAGGCTAATCTGACGAGGTTGAGGGGGCTGGCACGTCGGAAGATCGCCACTCTACCCATTGATTACGAACATTCCGGTTCCTCAAACTCAATCAGGTCTTGTCATCGTCTCAGAGCCTATGAGGACGGAACCTGCGAGTCTGGTTCAACCCCCCTACCTACCGATTCCTGTACGATCGAAAGAGTTAATTTGAATACCTATTCGACAATAGACCGAGCGTAAGACCGGTCTGGAGTTCTGCGGAAGGATGTCATCGGCCATCAAACAGACGTGTGAACTGATTAGGGACCTGAGGACGCGAGGGAGACCTTGGCTTGAGATCCAAGACGAACTGGAGAAGGCTGGCATCAGGCAAGGCGACTATCGACCGTTGTACTTCGGATGTGAAGCCGAGCCTTACAGGCTGCGTTTGATTCCCAAACACGAACCCCGAATACTTTCTAGAGAGTTCGATAGGGAGCTTGCACGGCTCGCACGAGAGCACTCGCTGGTGGTTCAGATGCGGTGCACAGGCTACAACCTCTTCGTAGACACCGGGAAGCCAGAAGGCGTCCTGGAGGGGATTAAGAAAGCTCTTCGCCTGCATCATAGAACGGAATGGTTGCAAGCTCTCTGGGTTGACAAGTACTGTATCGAAGTGGACCGTCCGGACCTGCCGGGCGTGCCAGAAGCCATGGAGGACATCGGAAGCCGGTTCTACGGGATGGCCGCCGGATAAGCTGCTGTAATTACCACTAGCTGCCGGAGGCTATGGGTTCGTCTAAACCTTGCCTTCAAGCCAGCCAATTCTTACAACAGCTCTGTGATCAAAGCTCGGCACGTACGGCTTTATGTCTATGAGTGGGGTTCCATCCAGAACATCGACACCTTGCACCTGTAGGACTCTTCCCTTTCTCTCGACGAGTCTGACCACGGACACGCCGATTGGGTTGGGCCTATTCTGATGCCTAGTTGCGAAAAGCCCGTGCTCATCCGAATCCAGAAACGGCTTGACTGTCAGTGAGTATCCTTCAGATTTGTGGAATAGATAGAGTATCACGATGTGGGAGAAACCCTCTAGGTCCTTCAGTCCCTCCTCGTATTCCTTGAAAAGCTCGATTTCGCCGACCCCGCTTGAGCAGCACGGCTGTATGGGAACCTTATCCAGCGACGTGTATGGTGTGTGAATCACTCCTATCGGTGCAATCATCACAGTTAATCATCCCCCAGAGATCGGACCGGCTTCTGTCATCGACGAGACCTAAGCACCCGAAGGTTTGGCAGGGGAAGGAAACGACGTCAGTTCGATGTGGATGAGATTTCATTCTTGATGGTGTGGCCCGTTTGCGTTCATGTGGCATTCGCACGAGCTGTCCTGTCCCATAGGAAAGGTCTCTCCCTTCAGGTAGAGCTCGACAGCCTCCGCTACCGTTCCTGTAATTCCGCACCTAACCTCGATGCCAAGTTCCTTGAAAGCTGAGTACGGACGCATCCCCATCCCTGCTACCAACATCAACCCAACCCCGTTCTCTACCAGCGCATTCACGGAGCCGCCGCAGTCGGTGTGGTTTCGATTCGATATCGAGTCGATAGCTTTGATTCTCTCTTCTTCTATTGTCACTATCGCGTACGAGTCGCAGCGACCAAAGTGAGGCGACACTTGTGCCTGGAGATCTGCCTCGCCAACGCAGGGTATCGCTATCTTAGTTCTGTCCACGTCTCCGGCCTCCCCCCGACCTCCCGTCTCTCCTTGCGCATCCTCTGTCACTTGGCGCTCTGTGGATGTTTGTGCCGTTGCATTTCGGGCATCTGCCTGGTCTTCCGGTTCCATGGGGTTCCTGCCATTCATTCTGGCAGTCATAACACTTGAACAGACGAGCGCCTTCCTTAACCACATAATCCCCTCCTTCAATCCTTATTGCTTTACCATTGACTAGGGCGTCTGCAACCTTGTTATGCGCAGACTCTAGGATGCGATGAAATGTCGGCTGAGACACGTTCATGTTAGTGGCAGCTTGCTCCTGCTCCAGTGCCTCTAGATCCTTAAGCCGGAGTGCCTCCAGCTCGTCCACTGCTAAGCTGATCCTTTCCAGCGCAGTCATGGGTATGCCTCTGGGCTTGAAGTAGTTCACGGATGGTTCACACCAGACCCATCGACATTTCTTCGGCCTGGGCATAGTAACGAATAAATATTCATAAACTAATAAGGGCTTCGGCGGAGAAGAGATTTGTATGGTTAGACTGGTGATCCCGATTGAGAGCTTCGACATTGAACGGTCAGTAATCTCCCCACATTTCGGAAGAGCCCCCGAGTTCGCGGTCATCGATCTTTCAGCTGAGGGCAGGGCCATCTCAATCACATCTGAGAGAAATTTGGGCGAACACTTTGGAGGCCACGGTGGAGCGGAGACCGTTGTTGCGAGCCTCAAGCCTGACGCGCTTGTGGTCAAGGGGATGGGGCCGAGAGGGCTAGCCGCTTTCCAAAACCATGGAATCGTAGTGTTGACAGGCCCGGTGAGCAATCTTGGAGAAGCCGTCGAAGCCTATGTGGCTGGCAGACTAGTCTGCTTGACCGAACCCTGCAAGGACGCACGTCACGGATTCCCACCCGGTTGACGATCAATGCCATCAAGCGTCCGTGATCCCTTTCCATCGCCTGCCTGCTCACCCGTCTTGAGATCCAGATACTCCACGAAATTCATTGTCATGAATGTTCGTTCGTCAACTCGATATTGTGCATTGAAGCGGTGACGCATTTGTTAGATCCTCAGGTAGTCCTACTGAGCACTCTCGCGGGCATGGCCACAAGTTTGGGCGCCGTGCTCGTGTTCTTCATCAAGGCAACCAGCCACAGGGCGCGAGATGCCTTGATTGGACTTTCAGCAGGCCTCATGCTATCCGTCACGGTTCTCAATCTATTGCCCAAGGCACTAGGATCAAGCCAAGAGAATCTTCTGCAAGTGATCGTTGGAATCGCGCTCGGGGCCGCGGTGCTTCTTGTCGCGGACACCTGTCTTCCTCACATTCATGGGGCCCTCATTCCTAACAAGCCCCTCACGAAGGGAATGAAGACAACCCTCATGATGGTGGCTGCGATAGTTATTCACAACTTTCCCGAAGGCTTTGCAACAGGGGCAGCTTACTCCGGAGGGGTAACGGTCTTCGGGAGTACTGTAGCCTTGGGCATAGCGCTGCAAAACGTGCCGGAAGGCCTTCTCGTCTCGGTCCCTCTCAGGAGCCGGGGTTATTCGGCGCGGAAGAGTTTCGTTGTGGGGGTCTTGTCCGGTGCTGTGGAGCCGATCTGTTCAGTCGCGGCGCTCATGCTTGTGGGTCTGTTCCATGCGCTGCTGCCGTATGCTCTGGCTTTTGCTGGCGGGGCCATGCTCTACGTGATCTTCGACGAGATGATGCCGGAAAGTCACAGCCACGGCTTCGAGAGAGTCGCCACTGCAAGCGTCATAATAGGATTTTTGTTAATGACTGTCGTAGATTATGTCGCCACGGTGCTCTTCGTGTAGGCTAGCCTGAGTGCTTCCGAATTTCACTTCATTGATTTCTCACCCAACCCCGATTCCCTTCCAGAATCTAGTTTCTTTCTTCGACGTTTTCCTGAATGAATTGGAGAACCAGAGAAGCAAGCTCCTGATCTTTCTTTCTGATTGTCTGCTTGGGTGCCAACCCGTGCCAACATCATAGGTGCCCGCTCAGCATAACACATCGTCCCGCCGATGGCTACATGATGCTGGACTGAGGGTCTGTAATGTCGAATCCAATCCGTCAAAATGGTCGGTCTTGAGGTGAGGGAGTAGGCCGCAAGTCTAGGGATGGCTCGTACCATGAGCTAGACACCGGCACACGTTCTCATCACCATCAGGGAACCTCAGGATACACACGAATCAGTGAGCACCATTTCCACTGAAGCCGAAAAGAATGAAGCACGTTTTCCAGTGGAACCGACCAGAACACTGTACCCAAATGGCGATTAGCGCGATTTGGACGCAAAAGCTTAATGTGAATATGCATTCAATACTTTTTGGGCGTTTATGAGAAGAGGCATAGAGGAATACTTGAGCCATTCGAGACCTAGATAGCCAGGGCCAGGTCCAACTTCAAGGCGCCAGCCCCCGCGTTATCCCAGTCTTCAGAACCAGGTTGGTCTCAATCCATCGCCTGTCTCGCATCCCTCGCATGAAGCGGTCGTAGGTCTCGACGTTGAATTCTCCCTGTATGCCTTCCTCTGTTTCCACGATTTTGGGCTTGACCATCATGCCGTGTCCTCCGATTGAATGTATGCAAGGAGGATGATCGTCAGCATACCAGTCGCGAGACTACTGCCTGCTATTCCATTTGGGAGTCTCATTCCGCTCGCTTCTCCAAGAGTAGCAGAAGGATTGTTTATGACGCAACGACTGCGAGTTCTGCCTGTTTAACGCCCTTCCTGATGCGCAGTTTGTTTGCCAGTTCTCTGATTTTGGGACCGTCGCCTTTCACCACCATGACTTCGAGGCATTCTCGTTTTGTCAGGTGAACATGCGTGGTTGAGCAGATGATTGAGGAGTATTGATGTTCCGTGTCGGTGAGGTACTCCTCCAGACCTCTGAAGTCGTGGTCGTATACGAGGGTGAGTACTCCGGTCTTCTCTCCTTTCTGTTCACTGAGCCACCTGTTCTTGACAATGAGGGATTCCACGGCGTCTTGAATTGCCTTCGACCGACTAGGGTAGCCAACCGTGGTCACGACTTGATCAAGTTCACCCAGCATCCCGCTGGGCAATGCGACTCCCAACCTAGCGATCGGCACGTCTGTATCTCCTATGCGCAACCTTACTGATGACAAAGCTTTAAGGCGTGGTGTTACTTTTCTACCAGAAGGTGTTACTCTCATTGGCGGGACTTGGCACACGTGGAGTGACGGCGGTAGCGGTCTGCGCAGCTCTATGGGCGGTTTTGAACGCGTTCATCTCCCCATTCTTCTGGCAGCTGACGCAGATGCCTTTCCTCTGCGACTTGTTGGCGTTCGCCGCGTTGGTATTGGTCGTATGGTGGACGAGGAGGTTCGGTGCCGCCTCGCTGACCGGCGTAGTCTTCGGGGTGCTCTCGTTCGTATTGAGGCCTGGAGCTTTCTTCAACACGGCTTTCATTGTTGCTGCAATTGCGTTCGACCTTTTTACGCGGGCCGTCGGCTACAACCGAATGTTCAACAAGCCCCTTGTCGGTTCGATCGCAACGGTGCTGATATCAACCGCGTGCGCGGCACTGGCAGGACTCGTAATTGGAGCCCTCTTCATGAGCTTCGCGACTTTCCCAGCAATTCTCGCTTTTGCCGGTCTTCATGCCATTGGTGGCCTGATCGGAGGACTCGTCGGAACTGGGATAATTACAACTCTCAAAGCAAGGAGGATCGAGCCAGGTGCCGTCAGAGGCTGATCGACATAGCAAATCCGCCAACCTAGAGCACCTCGCTTTCAGCACGGAAGACCTCGCATGCCTACTGGAGAAGGCCAGAGATCTCCATGGGCATCTGGGGCCGTTCCTTGTGGTAGGTGTAAGAGCTGGCCTAAGAGGTCTCAGAGAACTTCAAACCAGAAAGGAGAACCTGGACGTGTCTGCAACGGCCCAGCTGACATACTCAGTACCGTACTCCTGCATCCTAGACGGAATTCAGGTGGCAACCGGATGCACAATTGGAAACAAACGGCTGACATACGAGGACTCCTCGAATCCAATGATTCTATTCCGGAACAAGGCAGGGAGAGGGGTTACCGTTTCGATTGTGCCAGAAGCCATTGATGAATTGATGCGACACCTGGCGAAAGACGCTCCTGCAGAAGAGGCGGCCTACAAAGCGGCTGCCATGGCCGAGGAAGAACTATTCAAAGTCGCCCCAGTCTAACGGTCGCACCTGCTTAAGATCTAGCCGGCTCGATCTCGCCCGCCTGCGCCAAACTGCTCCACCGAGCCGCATGCACCGCCAACAGACCTCACTCGATACCCGACCCAACGAAACCACGGCGCACACCACATTCCGAGAACCGAAAGCGAAAAATACGAGCAATCGCACTTCTCGGCCCATGACACAAGCTTCCCCCACTGTAGAGGAGCTCCTGGAGGAGGTGCACAGGTTAGAGGAGAGAGACGGAGCTGCGAGGACGAAGATGCTTGGTGGGAGACTCCACGTCACTCTAGGAACAGTCACGAACAATCTGAGCCGACTTCAGAAACTTGGGCTTGTCAAGCGCGAGAGATACAGGGGCACACGACTAACCGGCGAGGGCCGCAAGATAGCAATGAGCGTTCTGAGAAGACACCGACTGCTCGAGCGTCTCCTGACAGATGTGCTGCACGTTGGCTGGAGCAAGTCCCACCATGCCGCATGCAAACTGGAACACTGCATCGACGACGAGGTAACCAACGCAATAGAAAATGTCCTCGCACATCCGAAGACGTGCCCGCACGGTAACGCAATACCTTCCAAGTCTGGGAAGATTGTGCGCCAAGCATCAATGCGATTGACTGAGATCTCTCCTCGCGAGGCGGGAACTGTGGTCAGAGTAGTAGACGAGGAGGAGGAAGGTGCCTTGGCGTACTTCGAGTCAATCGACCTGACTCCAGGCGCCGACTTCACGGTCGAAGGTCATGTGCCTTTCGACGGAGACGTCAACCTGACGCTCCGAGACTCCAGAGTCACAGTCAGCAAGAGGGCGGCCTCTCTCGTCGTCGTCAAGAAGCGAAGCTAGGTGAGAGCCAATGCCCGAGGAAACTGATATTCTCGAATTACTTGAAGTGGCAGGGACTCTTAGTCGGGAAGGAAGGTCAGCGCAAGTCATCGAGATAGCCAGCTGCATGCATCGAACGCCTGACCTGACCCGACAGCTGATTGACGCCGGGCTCCAGCGCGGGCTTGTGTTGAAGACACAAAATGGTGTGAGGCTCAGCGAGGAGGGGGAAGCCCTCGTCAGGAAGCACCGGGAAGAGTACGTGCATCGAACCTATGTTCATGGGCGGTCGTTGGCGGGCCGGATAAGAGGTGTTCTTGAGGGACGAGTGACAGACTGGCACGGACACTGGCACCGACATGGATTCGACGATGAATCGATTCAAGGCTTCCACAGGATCATGCAGAACCTCCAAGGTCGAATAGAGGACACGGTCTCGCTTGCCGATCTTCCTCAAGGCGAGAGGTGCACGGTCGTCCTTGCTGCCGGTGGCCACGGAATGGTTCGCCGACTCGCTGAGATGGGACTGACACCCGGAACCGAAGTGAGGGTCGTGAGGAGCGCCCCAATGCATGGTCCGATCGAAGTCTCTGTTCGCGGCGTCTCCCTTGCGCTTGGCCGAGGAATCGCTAGCAGGGTGCTCGTCAAACTACTGCACGACAGCGAATCATCAACCAATGCCTGAGATGTGAGCGATGCAAGCCAAACGACAACTCACAGTCTGTCTAGCGGGAAATGCCAACGTAGGGAAATCGGCAATATTCAACCAACTCACCGGACTCAACCAGACAATCGGAAACTGGCCGGGAAAAACTGTTGAACGCGCAGAGGGGACGCTCCACTTCAAAGGCTACACCATACGAGTCATCGACCTACCCGGAACGTATTCCATGTCAGCGTACTCGATGGAGGAAGTGGTCTCACGTGACTACATAGCCGTCGAGCGACCCGACGTGGTCGTCAACGTGGTTGACGCTTCAGCCTTGGAACGTAACCTCTACCTAACGATTCAGCTCTTGGAACTGAACCCGCCTCTGGTCATAGCGCTGAACCAGGTCGACTTCGCAGCCAAGAAGGGAATCACCGTCGACACCAATAAGCTCTCAGAAATGCTTGGCGTGCCAGTGGTGGCAACAGTTGCAACAACAGGCATTGGAATGCAGGAGCTTCTCTCAAAGGTAGTTGAGGTTGCGGAGAAAGCAACGAGGTCTACCGACATCAAATACGGTCAAGAAATAGAGGCCAGCATCGAAAAGCTGGAGGCTTCAGTCAAAACCGGCCTGTCACGACTCTCTTCTCGGTATCCCCCACGGTGGATCGCAACTAAGCTTCTTGAGCGGGACGAGGATGTCTGCAAGAAGATAGAACTCGACAAAGGAGACGCAATCATCTTTCAGGCTACTGAGATAGCTGACCAGATTGAGCAAATACATGGCGAGCCCTCATCCGTCGTGATGGCGTCCGAGAGGTATTCGCTTGCTAGTCGAATAGCGAGAACCTCTGTGAGGATCATTTCACCTCCCCGGGTCGACATGAGTCAGAGATTGGACGCGGTAACCGCGCACAAGATCTTCGGCTACCCTGTTCTTGCTGGAGTGGTTGCGAGTGTCTTTTCGATTGTGTTCGTTGCCGGGAACGCGATGATCGGCGTCCTTGAAGGTCTGTTCGACCTCGTCCTTGTTCCAGCCACCCGAACGCTTCTTTCGAGAGCGTTGCCTCCCGTCGTGGTGCAGCTGATCTCTGGGGGAGTCGTGTGGGGCATAGGTGCTGCGGTGACTATAGTTCTTCCATACATTATTCCCTTCTACATTCTCTTGGGGATTTTGGAGGATAGCGGATATCTGCCGAGAGCAGCTTTCTTGATGGATAATGTGATGCATAGGATTGGACTGCACGGCAAGGCCTTCATCCCGCTGCTTCTCGGATTCGGCTGCAATGTGCCTGCCTGCGTCGGCTGCCGGATCATGGAGACCGACCGCGAACGCTTTCTCGCTGGTTTCGTAGTGACGCTGATTCCATGCGCCGCGAGAACGGTCATAATCCTAGGCCTAGTTGGTCGATACCTTGGCATGGCGGCTGCGCTGGCGCTGTACGTGTTCGATCTTTCTCTGGTGTTCCTGCTCGGAAGAGTTGCTTTCAAGATCCTGCCTGGTGAGCCGGTCGGACTGATAATGGAGATGCCACCATATAGGATGCCAGCAGTGAAGTCGGTTCTGAAGAAGACTTGGGCGAGAACGAAGGATTTTGTTTATGTGGCCTTTCCTTTCATCGTGGGCGGGAGCGTTGTCCTGCAGTTTCTGTCCGTGACTGGTTTGATTTCCACAGTTGCTGATTTTATGAGTCCGTTGACGACTTCTTGGCTTGGCCTCCCATCAATTGCGGGAATACCTTTGGTCTTCGGAGTCCTCAGGAAAGAACTCACTCTGGTCCTGCTTGCAGATTCGGCAGGCACGTTCGATTTCAGTAGTATCCTGACACCGGTCCAGATGATTGTCTTTGCGATCGTCACAATGATCTACATTCCATGCGTTGCAACGATCGCCGCGCTTGCACGGGAGTTCGGCGCCAAGAGGGCCGCCGCCGTCGCAGTTCTCGACTCGGTCCTTGCGATACTCGTTGGCGGCCTCGCCTACCACATACTGTTGTTCGCGGTTTGATCACACTGCAATCGGAGGGACGCAGACCTAGAAGCCAATTAGTCAAGCCAGGCTTCAGATGCTTCTGAATAAATTGGAGAACCAGAGAAGCAAGCTCCTGATCTTTCTTTCTGATTGTCTGCTTGGGTGCCAACCCGTGCGAACATCACAGATGCCCGCCCAGCTTGAGCACCGCCAGTTGAATCGTTTGCAGTTCGGGGCGCTTCTTTCCCTTCGCTCGAATGCATTCAACTAAGAGATCCAAGAAACGCTTCCGGTCTACTTCGCCATCCGGTAGGAGATAGAGTCCGTGGAATGAAGTCTTACTCTTCTGTTTTGGCCGATCTGAGGATAGCTTTGCCTCTGTCGCTTAAGTGATAGTAGTATCGCTCGGGTTTTCCGAATACACTCTCTACCTTTGCCCTCTTGATTAGCCCAACTTTCTCAAGTTCTGATAGATGCTGGTATACACTTGAAGTATCCAGATCCACCCCAAGCTTCTGTTTCATGATCCTCCAGATCTCATACCCATACGTCTCCTTGCTCGAGATTGCTTTCAAGATCTCGAGCTTCGTTCTGCCGAGTCTCGTTGTGAGCCTTCTTGACTCGGCCTGGGTGACGATTTTGTCAACCGCCCTTACCTTGCCTATGAACCTGCGAGCCGTGAGTGGATCTTTCAGTCCTGCGCCAGTGATCACGCAAACAACCTCCTCGGTTTGTTCGACCTGACCTTGGTCGATAAGTTTCTTGAGTCCTGCAATTGTGGAGGCGGCCGCGGGTTCTGCGAAGATTCCCTCCATCCTCGCCAGGAGCGACATGGCCTCGAGAACTTGATCATCCTTCACCTTGATGCCGTCACCTTTCGACTCCCTTATCGAGCGAATCGCGAGATATCCATGAGTAGGTTTCTTCATCGCGAGGTCGGTCGCCACAGTTTTGGTTTTTCCCACAGATTGTGCAATGGCTTTTCTGCTGTGAAGCTGGTTCACTATCTCTGCGTAGCTCTCCACCTGGACACCGGTCATGGCTACTTCCTGGTTGCTTACGAGCCCAAGGTTTCTCAGCTCTTTGATGCCCCTCCATATCATTGATAGATACTCGCCATGACCCATCGGCACTACTATCCTATCTGGAGTCCGCCATCCAAGCTGCTCGCAGATCTCGTATGCAGCGGTCTTCTCTCCTTCGGCAAAATACGGATTGCTCGGCGACAATGTGTAGGACTTCTGGTTCACGATGCCTAGTTCCGGATAGTTGCTTGGCAGTTTATTTACTACCAAGTTGCCGCCGTATGCGATAATTTGGTAGAGCTTTCCCAAGTTCAATGTCTCGATCTTCTCCCTTGGTGAATAAATTGTGCAGTTGAACCCGGCCCTTGCAGCGTATGCACTTGCAGACGCAGCGAAATTCCCAGAGTCCGCTAGGCATCTTACCGATCTGAATCCAAGCTCATTCGCTCTTGAAATGTGAACCGTCATGCCACGATCCAGGAATGATCCAGTTGGGTTTGTAGTCTCATCCTTGATAAGTAATCTTCGCAGACCCAGTGTTCGGGCAAGCCTTTCGCACTTCAGTAGACCTGTTCCACCTTCCCCGAGGGAGACTATCCTTCTCTCATTAATACCTGGTAGAAGCTCTAGGTACCTCCAAACACCCCATCCTCGGTCTTTGAAGCTACTCCTCGCGAGTTTGTCCGAGATGTCTTTAGGATCGTAGTCCAAAAGCAGCGGCCCACCACATTTCTGACATGGCCTGTGCTCCTCTTCCAGAGAGTATTTCTCCATACAGCCGATGCAGATCAGTTCAGTTGTGTGGGTCACGCTCACGTCACGCTGAGTATAGGCGAGATGAATCCCATATATGGGCATTAGCTCATATATCGCCTCCTCCGACTTGGGGAGCTGTACCCATGTATCAATTGAACGAAGCCAGGGTTTCCGCTTCTGCGCTAGGTCTAGCTGTGATTCTCATAGGTGCCGGGGCAACCTATGGCGCAGTCGTTATGCTGAAGTCACTGGGCTTCGAAAGCATCTTCGCAACGATTACCATGAGCGATGCTCTGAAGATATCCATCAGCCTCTACCTGACTGGCGCCGCCATCAGTGTGGCGCTCTCAGCTCTGGCCGTTTACATGAACTCGAGAGGACGAACGAGGCAGGCAGGGTGGCTCGGAATCTTGGCGGCGGTTTTCACCGCCGCGACAGCGTTTGCACCCACTACGTTTGCCATTGAGACAGACCCTCTCAACTTGGTTGTCCTTTTGGCTGGAGCCGTCCTGAGCATCTTCGGTGGAGTTCTTGGTCTCAGATTGCCTTCCGCGCCACCCAAGGAGCCCTTTCTCACTACCATGCAAGTGGCGAACTCTGCGGTGCTATCTGCTCTGACGGCGATCTTCACAGGAATAGCGTTCGTGCCATCGCCAACGGGAGGTTACTCCCATCTCGGCGACACGATCATATTCATTGCCGCGCTTTTGTTCGGGTCGAAGGTTGGCGGCATTACCGGTGCAATTGGTTCGGTCGCAGCGGATCTGTGGGTCGGCTATCCTAGATGGTTCGTATCTATCCCTGCGCATGGGTTTGAGGGTCTTATCGCTGGGCTGGGAAGGCGCAGAAGTCTTGCAGTTCAGATAGTCTCCTGCGCAATAGGCGGCATAGTCATGGCCTCAGTCTACTTCTACGTGAACATCTTCATCAAAGGCTGGGGACTAGCGATCCTATCGTATGCGAGAGATCTTCTAGGACAGGCGGCGGTTTCCATTATACTCGGGATCATCCTGGCGAGAACGGTGCGAAGGCTCCTCCCGAGGCTCAAAGCTTAGGTGAAGAGTTCAAGCCAGACGTGCTATAGAACCCCGGATTTCACGGCGCCCAAACGGGCACAATTTAGAGCGTCTTTCCATGGGGTTCTTTGGTACATTGCTATCGTCGTGAACATGTTCTTCGTCGGTATTCTCTTTGGATTCGTCCCAGTCTACCTAAACAGCATGGATATGATCCACTCAATGCGGGTTTAGTCCTGAGCGCGGGAACCTTGGCGTATTTTGCTATTCAACCTCCTGCTGGGTGCTGGGCTGACCGCTACGGGGAGAGAATCACAGTGATCGTTGGGTCAGTGGTATCTTCCTTGAGTACTGTGTTCTTGATTTTCACTCAGGGCCTGTTGTTCGACGCACTTGTGGTACTAGGAGGCTTAAGAACAGGCGTGGTGTGAACGAGCTGCAACGCAATCATCAGCAATCTAGCGAAGGCGGGCGGGCTTTCGACGAGTCTTTCGTGGCACGATCTCCCAGTTCTCAGCTAGACACCGGCACACGTTCTCCTCACTATCAGGAACCTCAGGATACACACGAATCAGTGAGCACCATTTCCACTGAAGCCGAAAAGAATGAACCGCGTTTTCCAGTGGAACCGACCAGAACACTGTACCCGAAGGCTGATGAACGCGATTCGGACAAAAAAAGCTTAATGTGAATATACATTCAATAGATCTTGGGCGTCTATGAGAAGAGGCATAGAGGAATGGGAACGCATCGCAGTTGATGGGCAGCTTGATTTGTGGACGCTGGCTCGGGAGGAGGTTGAGCATTGCCGTGGGTTCTGCTGGACGTGCGCCAGACGATGGTGTCCTTGGAATGAAACTCCGCCAATCCGGCGCCGGTGACAGTATGAATGCATCGTGAGCCTCGGAAGACTGCCTTCTGTCGATGCAATCGCACAGTATTTTCACCGGACAGAATGGCTAGTATTTCGTTCTGGCAATAGCCAAGAGACTCACGGAGCTAGGGGCCTAGCCCCGTCGGGGCCGACGACCTTGCCTCGCTCGTCTCTTGACGATATATTCTC
>Ga0315280_10007254_pt1 | contig 14963 bp, 17 predicted proteins | sample YL17G06_40_MG_FD_203697 | JGI IMG/M metagenome (GOLD analysis project Ga0315280, IMG submission 203697) | Sediment microbial communities from Yellowstone Lake, YNP, Wyoming, USA - YL17G06_40 | ecosystem: Environmental > Aquatic > Freshwater > Lake > Sediment | place: USA: Wyoming | collected...
TATCATATCCATATCTATCTCCACGCTCGCCGCCTGGCCGAGCATATCTACCTGCAGGACCAGCCGCATGGCATTTTTCGCCCTCACAATCAAACCCTGCAAATCAACTAAAGGTCCTGCTATAACCCGGCAGCGCTGGCCTGCTTTGAGGTACTTATGCGGCACCAGCGGAGCACCGGCGCGAAGAGCTTGCTCAATTTGCACTAACTCGTCAACTAATTTCTGCTGATTCTTAACTTCGATTACATTCGCCACACGATTGGTTCGCAGCGCCTCAATCCGTGCGCTCTGTTCGCCGCAGAAGAACAAATATCCGCTAAATAGAGGCAAAAGTGTGCGTATCGTCCTGCGACTTTTTCGCTGAATCTTCCAGGTCATCGGAAGAAAATAACTGACCCTTTTGTCAATCAAATCATGCGCTAATGCCTTCTCATTTCTGCTTTTCGTATGCGCAACCTGCCATCGCCCGGCAAAATCACGTATCGATTCGACCTCAGGCCAGATAATAGGCGGATTTTCACTTACCTTCAGCAATCCTATCCTCCCACAATCTTAAAAATACTGATTTCTTTTGTATTTAGCCCCTAAATTTATTTGAGGGTCTCTCTCTTCTTGAACCAGGTTAGTTAGTCTAAAGCTATATACCCAAAATGTCAAAAACAATTGACTACTTATCCCGCTGATTATTTTCTTGACTATTGGCCATTCTTTGGTTATTGTTAATATTACTCGTTTGCAATATTGGCGATATGTTAGGAGAAAGAATGGTTAAATCACAATCGGCAGCCCGAGCGAATGCCTTTGGCATTTTGTTCACCTGCATTGGCAGGCGGGTCTCTTTGCTCAACAGCTTTCGCCGGGCGGCCAGACAACTGAAGATAAATGCTTCGTTCTTCGGCACAGATACCACCCCCCTAAGCTCTGCCCTGCAGTTATGCGATAAAGCTTTTTTGGTTAAGCCGACAACGCATCCTCACTATATCGGCCAGCTTCTCTCAATTGTCAAAAACCACAACGTAAAATTGCTTGTTCCTACCGTTGATTTAGACCTTAAGCTTCTCGCCGCAAACAAGCCAAAATTTGCTGCAATGGGCTGCAATGTCCTCGTTTCATCTCCGCGCGTAGTGGGTATTTGCCAGGACAAAAGGCAGACATACCGGTTTTTGCGCAAGAATGGTTTCGATACGCCCCGTACTATGAGTATCAACACTGCACCCCGACAAGCACGGTCGGGGAAACTTAACTGGCCCTGCTTCCTGAAACCCTGGGATGGCTATGCCAGCAGAGGAAACGCAGTCGTCAACAATCGCAAGGAACTGGCACTCTTTGCCAGAAGGATACCAAACGCTATATGCCAGGAATATATCAGGGGTACCGAACATACCTGTGATGTATATGTTGACTTCGGTATGAAAGTCCGCTGCGTCGTCCCAAGAAAACGCATCGAAATAAGAACCGGCGAGATAAGTAAGGGTCAGGTCGCAAAACACCCCCGCATTATGACCGAGGCCGCAAGGTTGGTCCAGACACTCGGTGCTGGTCCGGGTGTCATAACTTTACAATTGTTTTTAACTGAAGGTGGTGGGATTAAATTTATTGAGATAAATCCGCGGTTTGGAGGCGGCGTTCCTCTCTCAATCAAGGCAGGGGCTAACTTTCCAAAGTGGATATTGCAGGAACTGCTCGGCGGAAAACCAAACATCCGTTTCGATAGCTTCAGAGACAATCTAATTATGCTTCGCTACGATGGCGAAGTCTGGCTGCATAACCCCACCTAAGAATTGACGATTGATGATTAAGTGGTTACTGTTAAATACTCCGTGGCCTCCTCAAACCGCATCGTCCCTTCGTATGCCGCAGGGATAAGTATCGTGTCACCTGCCTTAAATTCGGCAAGCTCTCCTTCAGCCCCCGGTATTGTCCCCAATCCTGATACAATAATAAGCACCTTCATCACTCCCGACCGAACAAGTACCTCGCTACCCTTGCCCTGATAGCCTTTATCTACCTTAAAGTTCTCGCAATCTGCCAGCCGACCGAACCTCGTTACCATCAGTTCATCGCCTCTCTGCTCAAAATGTATGCTCTCCAGTGCCTCCTCGATATGTAACTTTCTCGTTTTACCGCTGGCGTCCACTCGGTTCCAGTCAAAAACCCGATAGGTAGTGTCGGAAGGCGTTTGAATCTCGGCTATCAGCAAACCCGCTCCGATGCTGTGGGCCGTTCCCGCGGGAAGAAAATGGCACTCACCTTCCTTGACAGTAACTTTTACCAGCATCTGGGCGGCATTACCTTTCTTTATCGCTTCAGCAAACCTCTCTTTTGTTACGCCTTTTTTTACCCCTTTATAAATCACCGCTCTGTCCGTCGCGGATACTATATACCAGCACTCGGTCTTTGGCTCACCTTTACCCAGACGCCGGCAGGTCTCTTTATCCGGATGGACCTGTACACTCAGTATATCCTCGGCGTCTAAAAATTTAATCAATAGTGGAAAAGACCCCGAGAAATTTTCGTCGCCCATTATCTCTTTCGGATACTTTTCAATCGCCGATTGGAGAGTTTGCCCGGCTAATTCGCCGTTTGCGATTACAGACTTGTCCTCCGGCAAATCAGCCAATTCCCAGCTTTCGCCGATTTTTTCGCCCGCAGGTATATCTTTTCCGAAGACCTCTCGCAGCCTTTGCCCGCCCCAAATCCGCTGCTTATATATCGGCTTAAACTTCAACGGATACGCTTTCATAAACGCATTCTAACCATATCCTTCCTCATTGTCCATACCATCCAACCGCCTGCCCCCGAACGTTGTAATCGGGGGTCATTCTGAGCGCATCTGTCCTGAGTAAAGTCGAAGGAGCGAAGAATCTGGCTTTAATTCTACATTCGTCATTCTAAATTCGATATTCGACATTCGTTTTTACCGTATCACCATTTGAGTTTTTTTGCAAAATCGCCCGGATTCTGGTATAATTAGCACCTGGAGCCGAGGATTAAAAATGAAGAATTCATAATCCAACTTTTTTAGGAGGCAGAAAATGAAAAGTTATTCAATTCTCGTATCAGCGATAATCGCCTTATTGGTGGGGATCGCCGCAGAGGCAAAATATAGCGGCGGAACAGGCGAGCCGAACGACCCTTACAGAATCGCCACCGCAGAAAACCTAAACGACATCGGCAACCACCAGGAAGACTGGGACAAACACTTTATCCTCGTCAATGATGTCAACCTCGCCCAATACACCGGCACAAAGTTCAAAATCATCGGAAACAGCACAACAAACTTTACAGGTGTTTTTGATGGCAATGACCACAGGGTTTGGAGTTTTACGTGGAGTTCTACCGGCAGAAACTTTATCGGCCTGTTTGGGTATTTAAGCAACGGCGGCCAGGTAAAGAATCTCGGGATGGAAAATGTCGATGTGAATGCCGTAAACGGCTATGATGTCGGTGGGCTGGTGGGAATCAATGGGAACTTAATAACCGACTGCTACTCGACAGGCAGTGTTTCAGGAGGTGATTGTGTTGGCGGGATGGTGGGATACAATTACAGTGGCACCGTCACTGCCTGTTATGCCACCGGCTCGGTCAGGGGTGACTCGCATATCGGCGGGCTGGTGGGAACAAATTTGTCTTTTGGTTGGTCGGTACAGATAACCAACTGCTATTCCACAGGTAGCGTCGTGGGAAACTATTACGTCGGTGGGCTGGTGGGAGACAATGATGACTGGATAGCCGACTGCTATTCAACTGGCAACGTTTCGGGAACCGCGTTTGTCGGCGGGCTGGTGGGTTAGAACGGGGAACGGCTGATACCTCCAGGGGGATACCAGGAAGAGGACATGCCTGGTTGGATATACAAGTGCTACTCAACTGGCAGGGTTACGGGAAGCTCTAACGTAGGCGGATTGGTCGGTCATCATATCGCAGGAGAAGTTGGGGATTCGTTCTGGGATGTAAACACCTCCGGCCAGCCAAACAGCGCTGGTGGCATGCCTAAAACCACAACCGAAATGAAAACAAAAAGCACATTTACCGATGCCGGCTGGGACTTTGTCGATGAGACTGTTAATGGCCCAAACGATGTGTGGCGGATGTGCGTTGATGGTGTGCATTATCCGCTGTTTAGTTGGCAGTTTTTAAGCGGCGATTTCACATGTCCGGATGGCGTTGATGTTATTGATTTGGGGTTCTTTGTAGAGAGATGGCTTAATAGTCCCTGCATTCAAGGTAATAACTTTTGCAACTGTACGGATATGAACTACGATGAACAAGTGAATTTACAGGATTTTGCTATTCTGGCCTCGCACTGGCTGGAAGGACCGCCGTAGGCGGTGTTCATTGTTATGAGTTCGTAGTTCTTTGTCGATGAACAATGAACTATGAACAATGAACTACAAACTACAAGAGGTTCGCTACGTCAGGAAGTCAATGATTCCTTCTGCGATTGCTTCTGCAAGGCGGTCTTGAAACGTGCTGTCTCTTAGTAGTCCCGCCTCCTGATAATTCGATAAATACCCCAATTCCACCAGTACCGCCGGGCCTTCGGTGTAGATTAAGACTTTATAATCCGCCTGTCGAATGCCCTGGTTGTCAAGGCCGGTTTTCGCCATTTCTCTGGCAATTGCTGTCGCCGCCTGCCGAGATGACCATGAACCAGACCTTGACACATATATCGTAAAGCCCCTCTTTGAGCTGTTCTCCATTGAGTCGCTATGTATGCTCACAAATAGTTTCGCATTGTTTCTGTTGGCTATCGCCGCCCGCTGCTCAAGCTCGATAAATTCGTCACCCTCCCGTGTCATTACTACTTTTAGCCCTCTTTGCCGAAGCAGTGAAGCTACCTTCCGCGCAACCTGCAAGTTTATTGTTTTCTCGTAGTAGCCGGTGCTGCTTGTAGCACCGGGGTCGTTGCCGCCGTGACCTGCATCAATCACAACGCAGCCGGTTAATTTCGCCGGATATTCTGTTCTTGGCGTCGGGCGCACGGCCCCTCCCATCGCCGCTCGTATCCGCCCTACAAGCGATTCTAAAACATAAACGCTGCCGCCCACTTTATCAACCCTGCCGGTTTCCCCGATGGCTCTGGTATTTACATAAACCTGCCCCCCTGAATAGGTAAAAATCAGGACGGTATTAGAGAAATCTTTGAGTACAACATGGGTATCGGTAACGTCTGTGACAGATAAACCAAGCTGTCCGGCAAGCTGATAGACGCTGATCGTTTTTTCAGGGGTAATTAATAACCCTTCACCCGGTGTAGTTACCTGCGGCTGTTGGCAACCGACAACTCCAAGGCCGACCAGCACCAACAAAATTGTCAATTTGAATCGCATATAATTAAGGTATTATCGGTAATTCCCGCATTTTACATTAACGCCGCATAATTAAAATACCCCGATTGCTGCTTGTCTTGAGTCTTCGGTCTTGCGTCTTGGGTCTTGTCTCAACCACACGCCGGACACAGACCTTCAAGCCGAACCTCCTGGTGGTGAATGATAAAGCCCTTGTATGGACTCTTTGCCATAGGCAGTGACATCTCCGTCAGGCAGTGCGTGACTCCGCAGCTTGTACAGGTAAAGTGCGGGTGACACTGGCTTTCGCTGCACTTGTGGGCCAGCTCAAAATGCCATGCCCTTTCATCTATAAAAGCCCTGTGTATCATCCCGACCTTAAATAAGCTCCCCAAAGTGCGGTAAATAGTAACTTTATCGAGCCGGTTTTTACCCAGTTGTTGTGCAATCTGTTCTTGCGTCAATGGCCTTCCCGCCTTTATCAGCACCTTTAGTACCGCCGCTCTGCAATCGGTGCAGTAAAGCCGTGCCGCCTTTAACATCTTACGTGCTTGTAAATCCAGATTTGCTTTCATTGTTCCACCATAAAAGTTTAGTCGTGAGTGTGCGGAGAAGCTGCTGTTGTTTTAACAAATAACATCGGAAAGACTATATCGCTGAAACAGCAGGGCACCCACACCGCTATAAACAGGACAATGAATATCCCGATGGCATTCAGAATGGTTATTCCACTGTGCGTGTTCATCATAATATGGGCCGCCGATGCCCACGTGCTTACCAGTATATGACCTGCGTGTGGAAACTTTGTCCGAGGCAAAAAAAATGCTATTAGTATCCCTAATATCGCCGCCGGATTTACGATATACCATTCCTCGATGAAGCCGATGTGAATTTTCGGTTCATAATGCTGTTTTTCTTCGCCCGTTATTTCACCTTTATCCTTATGCAGATCACCGTGCACCCCAGCTTCGGTCGGTATTGCCACACCAAAAATGCTCTCACCGAAGAAAGGAATAATCGAATCGCTCACGGTTGCAACACCCACCGACCCAAAGTATCCGATAAGCAGCACTATGATAAATCTCTTTGTTTTTTCGTGCAGCCGAAATAGCGATGCAGTTACTATCGCCGAAAGTACCACGTGAGTCGGGTGAAATATATAGAACAGACGATAAGTCGTCTGCTCCGAAAGGTCTCTAAAAAACAGCATCATCACGATGCCTGTAACAGCCCCGAACAATGTGAACGGTGCGTGAGCTTTAAGTTCCACCAGAACGTTTACAAGCCGACTTTTCATTTTGCCTCCTGCGCTTCAGACCTTTTCTCTTGGTTTGTCATTCCCGCGCAGGCGGGAATCCAGTTTGCCTTTGGCAGTTTTCTGTTGCAATTAGTGCAAACATACTTATCAAATTTGCAACTAAGTTGCAAATATTTTATTCTCAAAAATATTTAGCCCGGCGTTTTACGCCGGGTCGCCTATCCTGACTATCCTGTCCAAAAGCCATTGCAGTTTTTTGCCCCTGCGAGTAAACTATTACTCCTTCCTGCTCGTAGCATACCGGCAGGAAAAAACAGTGAGTTGTGCTTTACGTGGATAAATAGCCAAAAACGCAATGAAAATCCTGAAAACAATACCAGACCTCCGCCAGGTAAAAAAAGGCTGTGTCCTGACCATCGGCAATTTCGATGGCCTCCATATCGGCCATCAGACAATTCTTACGACTGCTAAAAAGGCCGCATCCCAAAGGAAAACCGAATTGGCGGCTATGACCTTCGAGCCGCATCCGCTCGCTATCTTGCACCCCAAAAAAAGCCCCGGCATTCTGACACCCTTGCCTTTGAAAAAGCATCTTCTCGCTGAGTTTGGACCCGATTACCTTTTCGTAGTTAAGACTACCCCCCGGCTTCTAAATCTTCCACCTCCGGATTTTGTCCGGAAATTCTTGGTTGAGCATATCCAACCCTGCGTGGTAGTCGAGGGCGAAAGCTTCAACTTCGGCCTTGACCGAACCGGCACCGTTCAGACCCTGCAAAAGTTAGGGATAGATTGCGGCTTTGAAGTAATAGTGGTCGAACCAGAAGAGGTCAAGTTCTCAACCGGCGAGTTCGCTAAAGTATCAAGCACGATAATTCGTGACCTGCTTGCGAATGGCAGGGTAGCCGACGCTGCTGTTGCGTTAGGCAGGCCTTATCGGCTCATCGAAAAGGTTGTCCCCGGCCGCGGCAAGGGAAACAAGCTCGGCTTTCCAACCGCTAATATGAAACCGCCCAGACAGATTGTCCCTGCCGAGGGTGTCTATGCCGGCTTTGTGCAAGTCGCAGATACTCGGCAACAGCTTTTCTTATCTAATCGGAAAATCCCTGCCGCCTTTAGCATCGGCAGGGGGCTTATGTACGCAGATGACAGGTCCTTGTTAATAGAGGCACATTTATTGATGGAAAACGTTGGCCCGTTATACAATAAATGGCTCGCTGTGGATTTTGTCCAGCGAATCCGCAGCCAGCGAAAATTCAAAACCGACAAAGACCTCTCCGCCCAAATCGCAAAAGACTGCAAAAATGTAAAACGAATCTTGGCGACGGAAATCTGCGATTGAAATACGCTTATAGGTCTCTTGTGAGGCGGTTGTTGTTGAATCGGACAGGTAAATTCGTATAATTCGATATATGAATCAAACAGACACAAGCCCGGAAGCCGAACAGGTCTTGCTGGATATATATCGCAGGATGCCTGCTGCCGCCAAATTCGAGCGAATCTTTAGCGCCTACCAGTTTGGCAAAATGCTGGCAATGGCAGGTTTGCGAGAGTTGTACCCCAACGCCACCGAAAAGCAAATATGGTTCCTCTGGGCCAAACGCCACCTCGGCGAAAAACTTTTTAACGAAGTTTACGGAGCCATACCCGATGACTAATCCCCTACCTATTTTAATCTTCTGGCTATGCACAAGACGAAAGGTTTTATACACAAGGGAAAGTGATATAAAAGACATACTTCATAAGTGGATTAGATATCACGTTGAAAGTCATGAAGAACAACAAGAGTTTACGCTTTATTACTCATCTTATTGACAAAGAAGAAAAGCTTAAAAGTGGAAGTACAAAAAAGTACATAGAAGAAGTTATCAGAGAAAGAGGATGTTTTTCTGTTGTTAGTAAAGGAGATGAGACAATTCGTATTGTTGCAGACTATGAGGAACCCCAGATTTTCACGCAGTAGTTTTATTTTCGCGGTGTTCTCGGTGGCCTTCGTGACAAAAAAATAAAAAGGAATCAGAATGGATTTCCAGAAAGCGCTTAAGCTGATTAACAAATCCAGGGACGTTTTAATTACAACCCATACCAAGCCAGATGGCGACGCCTGCGGTTGTATGGCCGCAATGCGCGACGCTCTGACCGCCCTCGGTAAAAAGGTCAAGCTGTTGATGCTCTCGCCAGTTCCCGAATGGTATGGCTTTCTCTTTACCGAAAAAGTCCCCGTCCTCAGCCAAGATGTTACGCTCGACCAGTTGACAAAAGGCGAGTTCGGTGATTTTGACCTGATTATCATAATCGACACGAACAGTTTCAGCCAGTTGCCGCAATTCGACCAATATCTAAAGCAAACCGATACGCCCATCCTCATAATCGACCACCACGCAACTTCTGATAGTCTCGGTGACATAGAGCTGGTCGATTCAACTGCTGCCGCTACCGGGCTGATTGTTCTGGACCTTCTAAAATACGCCGGCCGTTCCCTAACCGAAAAAATCGCCGAATCACTTTTTGTCGCCATCGCTGCCGATACCGGCTGGTTCCAGTTCACTAACACCGACATCAGAGTCTATCGTGCCTGTGCTGAGCTGATTGACGCCGGCGCAAAACCCTCGCAGCTCTATCATAATTTGTATCAAAACTTCTCTCTTCCGCGCTTTAAGCTGATGGTTGCAATGCTTGGCACGCTCGAACTTCACCTCGATGGACGTTTCGCAACCCAGCACATATTACAGCGCGATTTTGAAAACACCGGTGCCACCGACGCGGACACCGAAAACCTGATTAACGGATGTCACTGTATAAGCACGGTTGAGGTTTCAGCTTTGTTTGTTGAATTAGAGGATGGCCGAATCAGGTGCTCGCTGCGAAGCAGGGGGGACATTGATGTGAGCAAGATCGCTCAGAAATTCGGTGGCGGCGGCCATAAAATGGCTGCCGGCGCATATTTGTCCGGCCCTCTGGAAAACGCAAAACAGCTTATCTTTGCTGAAGTGACCAAGGAATTCAAACGCCTGGATGCTAAATGATTCCTAATCAGGCTGGCAGTACCGGGCACGTTCCCCGGATTTGTTTGGATGAAAAACCTCTCTCAAAATGTACCGTCCCCGCACGCTGTTCGCGGGCACCCATTTTGTATCCTCAACCCTGCGTATAATCCTTCCTCTCCCCCACTGTTTAGCACTATCGGCTCTCGACTTAACGGACTCCCAAACACCCTTTTCTGCATTGGGGTCAACGGTCTCCAAAAAGCCGATAAATCGCTCCGCCTCGCTTGGCTCGTAACTGTAACTGAACACGTATGCCCTCACGCCTGCCGGCCTGCCATCAGGCAGCGGGCCTGAGGGAGCTCCAATCGGCGGAGTCTGGCCGCTTTTCGCAACAAAAAGCTTGCCGGTATTGAGGTCGTAGAACCATTCTTTCTCATACTCCTCGACTTCTACGGTCTTTTCAGGTATCAACAGCCATATAACAATCACCAGCAATATCAATACCGATGCCGTTGTTATCCTGATAATTATTCTCGGATTTTGGTTGACCCATCTTCTTATTCCTAACCGCTCCCACCACTCTTTAATCTCATAGCCAAAATACTGCCAATCGGGAAGCTTAAAAACCATCTTAAAGCCCTCTAATAATCCTGCGCCGGTCTTATCCTCTCTGCCTCCTCCGGTAGAAGCGTCACTTTAGTGCCTTAATTATTCGTTCCAGGTCGATATTATTATCCGATGCCTCATCCGGAAGTATCTCCCAGTATGCCAGCTTAACCGTCCGTGCATCCTTCCATCGCCAGTGTTCGCAGTGAAAATCTGCAAAAGACAGGTTGCACCCGTCACTGTGCCTCGCTGTTATATTGTGCTCATTTAATATGTGCCACATCACCCCTCCTGTGCCCACATCTACAGGCCAGAAACTGTCCCCTATCCATCGCAGTCTGCTGATTGCGTCGATAAAAACCATCTTTTCTGATGGTCCCGGAATTTCGCCCGAAGTCAGATAAGCCGTTACACCGTCCCGAGTATATCCCCCCATAATGTTGGATATAGAATAGCTCCGCAAAAGCTTACTGCCGTCGCTCTTACACTTGTACAGTCCCGGTGTCCGCTGTGTATAAGTCCACAGCATCCCCTCCTCGACAGCCGTTTCCGTTCCCCCAGTATAGTTGGATGGCACCACCGGCCCATCCGCAACCCAGTAATTACTCCCGGGCGTATCATTCCAGTAAGTATCAGGCGAACATAGTTTATCTTCACTTTCCATAGCGTAAAAGTTCCACGCCAATGTCAACTGCCTTACATTTGAAAGGCACACCACTCCCTTGCCGGCTTCTCTCGCTCTGCTTAATCCGGGCAGCAAAATCGACATCAGCATGGCCATAATGGTTATCACGACAAGCAGCTCTATCAGTGTAAAACCGCTCTGCCTGTTTTGTCGCTTTTTGGACATCTCTTTGCCCTTATTTTTCATGCCAACAAATAACTGGCTGGCAAACATGCACAAAATATTGTAAAATCATTCTGTCCCTGAATCAACAGCTTAAGTATTTAGCCCCGCAATTTATTGCGGGGTTGTATTTGGCAGGGTTGTATTTAGCCCTACGCCTGCCCCGTCCTATTGGGGTTTTGCATGGGGTTTTATGCTCGGTATTAGGTAAGTTAAAGACTAAAATGAAAGCCGCTGGTTTAATATCGCTGATGTTCTTTTTTGTCCTTCTTTTGCTTTGTGCCAGCTGTGACTCGGTGCTTGTAGCTCCAAAACCCCCAACCGAGAGCAATCGTGGTCTGGATGTTTCCATCTATGCTTCTTACGCTCCGGCGAAACTCGATATTTTGCCTTTAACCGAATTTATCACTGTCGGCGATGCCAGACGGACCTCACAGATAAATCTTTACGCCAGTTTATTAGACCCATTTGGTTCCCAGATAAAGTCGCCGGGCGTGTTTCGTTTTGAATTGTATGAATATGTTCAGTACTCAATTGACCACAAGGGTGGGAGAGTCCTTATCTGGCCCGATATCGATTTAACCGACCCGGCCAAAAATAACGAGCATTGGCGGGATTTCCTGAGAGCCTACGAATTCAATCTGGATTTCGAGATAGACACCACCAGAACCTATGTATTGCATGTAACTTGTCTGTGCCCTGACTTTGGCGAGCTCAGTCGAGCCGCCGGCAAACACTTTTCATCCGACGTCATTCTTAAACCCACAAAGTGATTTCTTCTGTAGTTGTACTGTCTCCGCCTATCTTGTTCTTTTTTCGTATTGCGTATTGCGTAGTGCGTATATCGTATTGCGTATATCGTATTGCGTCAGCCTTTTACGCACGACGCATCACGCACGACGAATTACGCACGATTGGCAGGGGGTAAGATATAACCGCCCTATACCGAATTCGATTGACCAGAAAGGGTTAATCTGTCATTATATATGTACGGTTATACTAATCTTAGTTTGAGTTTTCCGATAAGACCGTACCCTTATAAGATTAGGCCTATGACTTTGTCATTCCCACGGGTTGTCCCGATGTCGTCTATCGGGAAAGTGGGAATCCAGCTTTATCTTCCAGACCGGCCATAACCGCCCTGGAAAACTCATCCTACAATTGGCATTAGCCGCGTTTTGCCTGTTTTTATAGGAACTTTTGGCCCGCCCCTGACGGGTCTAATTGAGGAAAAAAGGCGTGACAGAAGCCGCAAATGTCAATATTGATGATGCCCTATTAGTTGAGCAGTGCCGCCGGGGCCGTTCTGAGGCTATGGAACGCCTTATCCTCAAGTACCAGAATCGCATCTACAACACTATATTAAAAATCTGTGCAAATCCCGATGATGCCGCGGAACTTACACAGGAAACTTTTGTCAAAGTAATAGAGAACATTGATAAGTTCCAGGCCAGAAGTAGCTTTTATACCTGGCTTTTCCGTATAGCTGTTAATCTGACGCTGAATTACCGTCACAGAAGCGCCAGGCTCAGTATCAGCTCGCTGGATATCGATGACGACCAGCATAATGGCTATGCCGGACAGCATTTACAGGATTTTTTGAGCGATGATAGCTCCCCTGACCCCGCAGCAATGGCTCAAAACAAAGAGCTGTGCCTGATGGCTCTTAAGGCCTTGATGGATCTCGATGATGCCCACAGAGCCATAGTTGTCCTGCGGGATATCGAAGGTATGGATTACGCCCAGATAGCAAAGGTGCTCAACATTGAGTTAGGAACAGTCAGAAGTAGATTAAGTAGGGCCAGGACCAATTTAAGACAGATTATGGAGACCATTTGCAATGAAAGTGGATCCAAAAATCGACGAACTGCTCAGTAGCTTCATTGATGGCGAATTGACCCCCAGACAGCAGACCGAGGTTCGACGGCTAATAGCACACGACCCCCAGATTAACCGGCGCCTGCGGCAACTGCAAAAGTGCAAGATGTTGGTGGGTTCTTTGCCTGTTGCCAAGGCCCCTGCCAGAATGCTGGAGGATATAAAAGCCGCCCTTGAGAAAAGAACATCCCTCAGTGAGCCGCTGTCGCCCCTCGAAGAGCAAATGGGCCAGAGGCATTTGTTTATTCGTAAAGTTTTGGCTGCCGCCGCCATTGTCGGCTTGGTGGCTATTCTGGCCTCAGTAATTTACACTATCCTGGCCCCCCAGCACACCCCCCAACACCCCATCATTGCTACTCACACCCCGCCCGCAATAATTGAGCCGGTTAAATCCACTCCGACCACAATGGCCGCGCAATTTAATGCCAGACTCGAATTGCAGACAAGCACCTTTATTGAAGTGGATGCCTCCATCAATAGGGCAATTGCAGATAATGACTTTTTAGATTGCACCAGTCTGACACGCCAGTCAGACTCAAGCGAATACATTCTCACTTGCAGCCCGAAAGGTTTGAACTTATTGTTGGCCGACTTGGAAAGTGTATGGGGCAGGCTCGATTTGGCAACGCTGCTTGTTCAGACCAGAGAGTTTGGCCACCCCGTAGCCGTTAATGCAGTCACCCCTCAGCAGATTGGCGAAATTGCCGGGCAGGACAGTCTCGAGAAGTCTATCGAAACGGCAAAGGATTTTGACGTCTTAAACAATATGGTAGAGCTTCTACCCGGCAAAGAGGTCACAATCGCCATCAATGACAGAACCTCCGCTCTTGTAACCACACCCGGAATACCAAAGCCCGTCTTGACAGGCTGGCCAAAAACAATTAAAAAATCAACCAGTCAGCCCGCCCTCGGCGGGGCAAAGGTGAGCCTGGCAATTACAGTCGTAGCCGGCAAATAATGGACTGCCGGTCTTGATGTCTCGACCGCCCACACCCGCCTGACAGGAGTAAAGGAATGCTCGATATACAGAATTGCTGCCTGGTTGTTGTTGATGTCCAGGGCAAGCTCGCCCAGTTAATGCACGATAAAGAATCTCTCTTCAAGAACATCCAGATACTCATTCAGGCCGCTAAAATCCTCAACGTCCCCATCCTCTGGTGTCAGCAGTGTCCTCAGTCCCTTGGCCCGACCATTTCCCAAATTGCAGAACTTCTCTCCGACAACGAGCCGATAAATAAAGCGAGTTTTAGTTGCTGCGGCTGCGACAAGTTTAACGATAAGTTAAACGAATTGAACCGAAAGGGAGTTTTGCTTTGCGGCATAGAAGCCCACGTCTGCATTTACCAGACTGCGGTTGATTTGCTGCGTAAAGGTTTCGGCGTGGAGGTAATCGCCGATGCTGTCTCTTCCAGAATGCTGGAAAATAAGCAAATCGCAATAAATAGATTAGCCGCCGAGGGAGCAAAAATCACCTCCACCGAGATGGCTTTATTTGAACTACTCAAAACCGCCGACCACCCGCACTTCAAACAAATCGCCAAACTGGTAAAGTGACAGCATACACCCGCTTCCTTTGAACCTGCTTTGCTGTCACCCCGAGCGCACTTGTACTGAGCAACATCGAAGTAGTCGAGGGGTCTTGACCGTCTGCTTTTGTAATTTGGCTTTGTTTGGCTTTGTTTTTGTTGGTTCATTGTTCATAGTTATTTGTTATTAGTCATTGTCTTTACTAAGCTTACAATCATTTTTAGCTTTTCGGAAATTGGGTTTGTTTTGCATAAATAGTTAAGTGGTTAATTGGTTAATTAGTTAATTTGTTATTGGTAATTGGTTAACGACCAATCACTAACGATTATTTTTGACTTGGGCCTGCTGGCCTAAGACCGTGCCCTGTGGGGCGGTTGAGCGTTTGCTTACTTGCAAACTGGGAGGAATTTTAACATATTTTCAGACAAAAGTCAACAGAAATTAGAAACTCAAACTTCCCGATTTTTTCATAAGTGCTCTCATAACAAGTCCCTCCTGAGGTAGAAACAGGCGTTGAGAATGTGCGTAAGGCCAGTAAACAATCGGTAGAACATGAAGTTGACTTCGTCAGG
>Ga0315280_10007256_pt1 | contig 14960 bp, 11 predicted proteins | sample YL17G06_40_MG_FD_203697 | JGI IMG/M metagenome (GOLD analysis project Ga0315280, IMG submission 203697) | Sediment microbial communities from Yellowstone Lake, YNP, Wyoming, USA - YL17G06_40 | ecosystem: Environmental > Aquatic > Freshwater > Lake > Sediment | place: USA: Wyoming | collected...
GGCAGCGTCGCTACGCACACGTAGTCGATGGCCGGTTGTCCGGCGCGGTCCTTGCCGGCTCGGCACAGTTGTCCTAATGCAACGTGTCAACGTTGTTGTTCGGATCGGTGTAGTCCACGTACTGGTTGGGGTTGGTGCGGTAGAGGAATTCCTCGACGTTGGTGTAGCCGTCCTTGTCGCTGTCAGCCGGGCCGTCGGCGGGGTCCGCGGGATTCAGGCCGTTGGCCTTCTCCCACTCATCCGGCATGCCGTCTTTGTCGCTATCCAGCGGCGCGGCGGCGCCGGCCTGCGGAGGCGGGAAGTCGCCGCTGGCCCACGGGTCGAACGTGTTGGGGTCGAAGTTGCTGCCCCTGTCATACGACCTCCATCCGCCCTGTGTCGTCTCCGCCCAGAAGGGGATCTTGCCTGTCCTGCTTTCCATCCCCTCCAGGAAGTGCGTATCGGTTGCGTCGCGCACCGGCAGATAGGCACCGACTATCGGGATGAGCAGCTCCTCAAGTTTCGTGGGGTCGTATGTGGTTACGGGCATGGTGCGGTAGGGCTTGGTCAGGTAATCGCTGGCGCGGGCGCGGAACTCCGCAACCTCCCCGTCGGCCTGGCGGAGATTGCCGGCGATGAACGTGTTGGTGCTCGCGCCGAAGCTGTAGCGGTAGGGCGACTGGGGCCTGTCGATGACGTAGTTGTCGACGAAGTTGAACCTGCTCTCAGGCCGCCGCGAATGCCCGCTGCGCAGGTTGTACATGATGTTATTGCGCCAGTCGATGAGCAGACAGTCGGCCTCCGGCGAGCGGCTCAGCGTGTTGTACAGGATGTTGTGGTGGATCGAGCCGACCCCGCCGATCTCCGGGCCGTAGGGGTGGCTGCCCAGCCCGCCCAAGCCCGGGCCGAGCAGACAGTACTGGATCGTGTAGCCCAGGAACGTGTGGCCCTCGCCGATGAACCGCAGCAGCTCGTCGCTGCCGTAGGCGAAGCTACAGTGGTCGAAGATGATGTTGTGCAGGTCGCCCCTGGTGTCCATGCCGTCAGCCCGCAGCGGCGGACGCAGGCGGAAGCGCATGCCTCGCATGATGATGTTGCCCGCGGCCATGCACACTCGCCCGCAGACCTCCACTCCCTCGCCGGGGGCGGTGTAGCCGATCAGCGTCATGTCCGGCTCGCCGATCCAGACGTCCTGGGGCAGATTGATCTGCCCGCTGACGGCGAACAGGACGATCCTGGGCCCTTTGGTGTTCAGCGCCTCAGCCAGGCTGCCCGTGCCGCCGCTGTTGAGGTTGGTCACGTACATGACCTTGCCGCCGCGCCCGCCGGTGGTCATCGCGCCGAAGCCCTCGGCGCCGGGGAAGGCAGGCAGGTAGCCGGTGGGCGGCTGCTTCGGCCCGCCGGACAGGATCAGCCAGAAGAACGGGTCGTGGCTGTAGCGCAGGCCCGGCCCAGTGCCGGCATTGCTGCTCTCGTCCCCGGCGGTCTCGGCGGGGAAGTCTCGCAGGTAGAGATACAGCTTGTCGGTGATCTTCACGCCGTACTGGCCGAGAGGATCGGCCGCCACCTCGGCCCCGTACGGCTTGAACGCCTTTACCAGCGCGTCCATGATGCTCTTGACCTCGCTGCGGACCTCAGGAAGCGGCTTGGTGGGCAGGTACTTCTTGCACAGCTCGGTGAACTTGGGGTTCATGTCGCGTCTTCTGGCGCTCGGCATGGCGGCCCGCTGCTTGACCATCTCCTCGAACTCGGCCCGGGCAGCCGGGTTTTCCGTGCCACCGTAGAAGGTCCTGTGGGGCATGGCGTCGCGCCCGCCGCCCACGTATACGCAGGTGCCATAGAAAGGCCCGCTCGGCAGGTCCCACAGGTGCTCGAACTGGGTCTGGTAGTCCAAGATGATCATTGGGTAGTCGCAGGGCGTGCCCGGCAAGATGCGAACCCGAACCGGCTGCGCGGACCCGATCGTCCTGAAACTCGCCAAGGCGAGCTTGTCCCTCAGGGAGGTCTCGAAGGCCTGGTCATTCGCATCAAGCCGCTCGAAGAACCTCTCATCCAGCAGCGCCTCCTTCAGCAGGGGGTACTTCTCGATGATCTTGAACGCGGATGAGGCCTTGGGGTACTTGGCCTGGAGTGGCGAAGCCGTGCAGGCCAGGTTGCCGACGAGCAGAATGACTGTTACCAGAGGGGCCGCCTTGACAAGGGACTTCATCTTCCTGCTCCTTCGTTTCGAATGCTGATCGGGTATCTACCTTTGCGCGCCGGCTGGGCGTGTCGTACCGCGTGCTCGACATGGGACTCGCCGCAGCATCGATGGCCAAACGCGCACCATCCAACCATATTGCACCATTGCCTGGCGGATTGCCAGCCCTTGCAGTGGCCGGCGCCAGTGCATATCCTCTTCCTGCTCAAGCCCCACAGACCGAAAGTGCACCGAGGAGCAGGAATGGAATACCGAGCGCTTGGCAGGACGGGGATGGAGGTCTCCTTCGTGGGGTACGGCGCCTCGCCGCTAGGCGATGAGTTCGGCAAAACCGACGAGGCCGAGGCCGTCCGGGCAGTCCACTACGCGGTCGATCACGGCATCAACTTCTTTGACGTCTCGGCGTACTACGGGCGGACCCTGGCCGAGGAGCGCCTGGGCGCGGCGCTGGAGGGCAGGAGGCACCGGGTGTTCCTCGCCACCAAGTGCGGGCGGTACGACACGGACAAGTTCGACTTCTCCGCCGCCCGCGTCACCGCCAGCATCGATGAGTCGCTCCGGCGGCTGCGGACCGACTACGTGGACCTGCTCCAGGCCCATGACATCGAGTTCGGCGACCGTCGCCAGATCATCGGGGAGACCATCCCGGCGATGCGGAAGCTCCAGCAGGCCGGCAAGTGCCGCTGGGTGGGCATCACGGGCTATCCGGTGAAGATGCTGGCCGACGTCGCCGAGCGGGCCGGCGTGGATACGGTCCTGTCATACTGCCACTACGACCTGATGATCACCGACATGGACACCTACCTCACGCCGGCGTGCGTGAAGCATAACATCGGCCTGATCAACGCGTCGCCCCTGCACATGCGCATCCTGGCGGACAAGGGCGCGCCCGACTGGCACCCGGCGCCCGAGGCCGTCAAGCAGGCCGGGCGCGACGTGGCGGCTATGTGCCGCCAGGCCGGCGCGGATATCGCCGACCTGGCCATGCGCTTCTGCCTGGACCACCCCCGCGTGGCTACCACGCTGGTCGGCATGAGCAAGGTGCGGCACGTGGAGTCCAATATCCGCGTACTGGAGGCGAAGATCGACCCGGCCCTGATGAAGCGAATCCAGCAGCGCCTCGCCCCGGTGATGAACGTCGTCTGGCCTTCAGGCCGGCCTGAGAACGACGACTGAGGATGTGGCCATGGGCGAGCGAATCGACGCGCACCACCACTTCTGGAAGTACAGCCCTGCCGGGTATGGCTGGATCAGCGACCGGATGGCCGTCCTGCGGAGGGACTTCCTGCCGGAGCACCTGGCCGCTGCGGTCGGCCGTGCCGGCGTGAGCGGCGTGGTCACCGTTCAGGCGCGCCAGACCACGGCCGAAACCGCCTGGCTGCTAGAGCTGGCCGAGAAGAACGACTTCATCCGCGGCGTCGTGGGGTGGGTGCCGCTTGTCTCGCCGACCGTCGCAGACGACCTGGCCCGCTTCGCGGCAAATCCCAAGCTCAAGGCCGTCCGGCATGTCTTGCAGGGTGAGCCGGATGAGGAGTTCATGCTGCGGGCGGACTTCAACGACGGCATCAGGGCCCTCAAGCGATTCGACCTGGTCTACGACATCCTCATCTTCGAGCGGCACCTGCCTCAGACGATCCAGTTCGTGGGCCGCCACCCCAGCCAGGTCTTTGTGCTCGACCACGTCGCCAAGCCGCGGATTCGCGAGAATATCCTCCAGCCTTGGGCCGACAACATCCGCGAGCTTGCCCGCCGGGCGAACGTCTACTGCAAGCTCTCGGGCATGGTCACCGAGGCCGACTGGCAGCGATGGACGCCGCAGCAGCTCCGGCCTTATGTTGACACGGTCCTGGAGGCCTTCACGCCGCGGCGCGTGATGTTCGGCTCGGACTGGCCCGTCTGCCTGCTGGGAACCAGGTATCGCGACTGGACAAAGACGGTCGAGGTACTCATCGCCAAGCTCTCACCGGCCGAGCAAGACCGCATCTGGGCCGGTACGGCAATCGAGGCCTACCAGTTGTGAAGGCCCCGTGCGTCAGCACGGGGATGCCGTTCATTACGCCACGAGCGAGACCATCCCCCGCCTGACGGGGGGGCTTTTCTTGCCAGGGTCACTTGATCTGCCCCAGGATCCTGCGGAAGGCCTCGGCGTTTTGGGCGGCCTGGCCACGGTGGCAGTTGTTGAAGAAGGCGTACACCCGCTGGGCGGCCTGCTCGACCTCCGACCACGCCTTGAGCAAGGCCGCGAGCTGCTCGTCACCGTAGCTGTAGTCATATCGCTCGGCGGCGCCGCCGTACCAGGAATTCGCGTTGCGGCTGTGCAGGCGGAGGTAGCCGATCGACGTGGTGGCGACGGGGCGGGGGCGATAGAGGTCGGCGATCGCCGGCACGTCGGGGATGACAAGTGTCACGCCATGCTCGGCCAGGCCGGCGATGGTCGAGGGGTTGTCCCACGAGCGGTGGCGGAACTCCACCGCCAGCGGAATCACCCCGAGGGCGTCGATCAACTCCGCCAGGTACTTCCGCGCCTCTGCGGTGCGATGGAACGACTGGGGGAACTGGGCCAGCACGCCGGCCAGCTTGCCCGAGGTTCGCACGGGCTGGAGCTGCTCCAGGAACTCCCCGGCCGCCGCCAAATTGCCCCTGTGCGTCAACTCCTGGTTGGCCTTCACCCAGAAGTCAAACCCGTCGGGGGCTTTGGCGACCATGCGATGAAGCGTCGCTCCGGGCGTCAGGTTGTAGAACGTGAAGTTCAGCTCGACCGTCCGGAACGTCTTGGCGTACAGGGCGAACATGTCCTTCTGTCGCGTGCCGGGCGGGTAGAAGCTGCCCACCCAGTCGGCGAAGGAGTAGCCGCTGGTGCCGACGACGTACTTGGAGTGCGTGTCGGTCATGGTTGACCGTGGACCGGAATACCGGATTACCGGAATACCGTATTTGAGCCGCCTTCAATTGTACATCATGCCGTCTACAAGCGAACCACCAGATGAACCACAAAGTGCACAAATGACACAAGGGGTACAGAAACGGGGGAGTGCGGACACTTACACAGACCCGCCCGGCAGCGGCGTCCAAAGGGTGTTGGCTTTGTTTGCCGTCGCTCTCTGTGTCCTTTGTGGTTCAATCTGTTTGTCCTGCCAGGCGTTCCAGGCAGACCTTTCGCTCGGTGATCTCAGCCGCCGTCAGCGTGGTCGCGCCGTACTGCTCCTCCACGCGCCCGGTGATGATGTACGGGACGTAGCGGCCGGGCGGGCGGACCCGGCGGGCGAGGTCGGGAAACACAGTCACCTCAAACAGGCCGAACTCGTCCTCCATCGTCAGGAACATCATCATCTCGCTGTTCCGCGTTCGCGCGGTCCGCATGGCCTCGGGCAGACCGGCGATCCGCACCGTCTTGCCGGCCCGCTGCGCCAGGAGCCTGCTGTCGGCGTCGACCGCGTCGGCCAGGTGCGGGCGACAGATCGCCATCAGGTGCCGGCCCGTGGAGAAGCCCAGGATTCGCCGCTCGTCGAGATATTTGCGCAGCGGGCTATAGTCGCCCGGCGGGTCGGGTATGACCGGCCCGGCCGACAGCAGTTTTGCCTCGTTGCGATTGCAGGCTCGGGCCATCGGGCGAAACAGGTTGAGTTCCATCATCAGCGTGGGCCTTTTTCGTCCGGTCCAGTCGAACGCACCGCAGAGCACGAGCGAGCGGGCCTCTTCCCTGCCAAGGTGAGTGCGGGCGAGGAAATCGCTGAGATTCTCGAACGGCCGGCGGCTGCGGGCGTCGAGTATCGCCTGCACTGTCGCCGGGCCCAGGCCGGCAATGCGGTCCAGCCCCACGCGGACGCTGCCACGCTCGATAGTGAACTCGCTGCCGCTGCGGTTGGCGTCGGGCGGCAGGAAGACGATGCCGGCGCGCTTGGCCGCCTCGACGTAGACTCGATGGTGGTACATGCTCTGGTTGTTGTTCAGCGCCGCGACGTAGAACTCCAGCGGCCAGTGTCGCTTCAGGTACGCACCTGCGTAGGCGAGGGCTGCGTAGCTGGCGGCGTGGGCCCGGCAGAATGAGTAGGCGTTGAACTTGGCCATCTGGACCCACATGGCCTTGGCGTAGTCCAGGTCGACGCCGGCGGCGCGGCAGCGGGAGAGGAACCGCCGCGACAGCTCCAGACGGCTGCGGTCGTCGTGGCAGTTCTGCACGGCCTTGCGGAACTGGTCGCCCTCGGCCAGGCTGCCGCCCATCATCGCGGCGGCCACCAGCATCACGTCGTCCTCGTACAGCATGACGCCGTAGGTGTCGGCCAGGATGGCATCCACAGCCGGCGGGCCGGCAGGGGGGCTTTCCAGGCCGCGATGCCGGCGGATGAACGTCTCCTTCATGCCGATGCTGGCCGCACCGGGGCGGATGAGCGCCAGCACCTTCATCACGTCGCCCACGTCGGCCGGCTGCATCATCTTCAGCAGGCTTCGCATGGCCGGCGACTCGAGCTGGTTGCAGCCGACCGTGTCGGCGGCGCGGAGCTCGGCGATGGTCGGCGGATCGGCGGGGGGGAGGTTCTCGATGTCGATCTCCACGCCGCGGCGGCGGAGGCAGTCGGCGGCGTAGCGGACGGTCGAGAGGTTGCGGTTGCCCAGCAGGTCCAGCTTGACGAGGCGCAAGTCCTCCACGCCGTCCTTGTCGAGCTGGGTGATCATCACGGGGGCGGGGTCCCCGCCGCAATCCGATGCGGCGGGGGGCCCTTCCCCAACGCGATGGATCGCGTTGGGGGGCCCTGCGCCCTTGGCGGCCGGCTGGATGGGGACGTAGCAGTCGATCGGCTTCCTTCCGATGACGATGCCGCCGGGATGTACCGACAGGTTGTGCGGAAGAAGCATGATCCGCCGGGCGAGACGCGTGATCCGCGGCAGGTCCACGTCGTCGCCCGCATTGCCGCCATCGGCCAGGCGCGAGACCTGCTCATCCGACAGGCCTAGCGCCTTGGCCGTCTCGCGCAGGGCAGAACGCTGCTGGAATGTCGAGTGCATGGAGACCATTGCCGCGTGGTCGGTTCCCCAGCGGCGGAGGGCGTAGTCGATCACCTCGTCGCGCAGGCGCCAGCAGAAGTCCACGTCCAGGTCGGGAAAGTCGCGCCGCCGGGCGTTGAGGAACCGCTCAAAGGGAATCCGGTATTTCAGCGGGCAGACGTTGGTGATCCCCAGCACGTAGGCCACCATGCTGCTGGCGCCGCTGCCGCGCCCGGCCACCGGCGCGCCGCGCCGCCGGGCGTACTGCACGATGTCGTGCACCACCAGGAAGTACTCGCAGAAGCCCATCCGCTCGATGAGCGCCAGTTCCTCGTCAATCCGCCGCGAGACGGCCGGCGTGACCTGGCCGTAGCGGCGGCGGGCGCCTTGCTCGGCCAGGTGGCGCAGGTAGGCGGCGGGCGACAGGCCGTCGGGGCAGGGAAACAGCGGAAAGACCGGCTTGCGAGGCAGCAGGCGAAAGGCGGTACAGGCTTCAGCAAGGCGGATGTTGTTCTCAATGGCCTGGGGGAACTCCGCGAGCTGCCGCCGCAATTCTTCCTGGCCGCGGAGGTAGGCGCCAGGCCGCGGCAGATCGTTTCGGTTGACGGTGTCGAAAGTCTGTCCCAGGCGGATGGCGGTGAGCAGCCGGGCGACCTCGCGGTCGTCGGCCTCGACCATTAGCGCGGCGGCCGCGGCGACCGTCGGCAGGCCGAGCTGCTCCGCGCGGGCGGCGAGGCGCAGGGCCTGGCTGCGGCCTTGGCTGGCGGGGTCGATGCCGACATAAAGCCGCCGGCGGTCCATTCCCGCAGCCAGCAGCGCCTCGGCCACGGCGGGCCTGTCCACGATGAGATACAACCCCTGCGAAAGGTCAGCGATGCGGGCGACGAGATCGCAGGAAGGTGGGAGCCCCGTGCGTGAGCACGGGGATGTCGTTAGCGGCGACGGCCGATACTGTCCCCCTGCTGACGCAGGGGGCTTCATCTCATTTGATCCCCCCGCGGTGCGGGGGGCTTGATCGTGTGCCCCGTTGCCGTTGCGGTGGACGGCGGTGATGATGCGGCAGAGGTTCTCGTAGCCGATGTCCTCGGCCACCAGCGCCACGGCGGCCCATTCGCCGTTGCGGCGGCCGGCGGGGGAGGCGGAGATCTCCGCGCCGATGATCGCTGCCAGGCCCGCATCGGCGGTGAGTTTCCAGAACACCGTCGCGCCGCAGAGATTGTTCACGTCGGTCAGGGCGATCCGGCGATGCCCCAGCAGGCTGGCGCGCCGCACCAGCGCCCCGGCCGACTGTGTGCCGGTCAGCAGCGAGTACCCGCTGCGGACATGCAATGGCGTGATGGCATCATGCATGGTTCTACTTCGTCAGGGACGGCGTGCGGAGCACAAAGCCGTAGTCGTTCTGCTCAAGGTGGCCTAATAGCTCGATGGACTCGCCGGTCACCACGGCGGCGTGGCCGAAACGGTCGCGAATGGCATCCACCGTGCCATGCAGCCGCCGGCGGGCGGTCCGCGCGGGCGGCTCGAACAGCCTGCCACAGGCCGCGGCCGGGTGGAAGCCCGATAGGACGATCCCCACGTGCCGCAGCGCCACGCGGCGGCGGTGCAGCCGGCCGAGCAGCTCGGTCGCGACGGCGAAGGCCTCCTCATCGTTGTCGCTGGGCGCGTCGAGCGTCCTGGAGGCGGCGAAGTCCTTCCAGTCGTCGTAGCGGATGTTCAGCTCGACCGTCCCGGCCAGCAGCCCCGCCCGCCGAACCGTCTGCATCGCCCGCTCCATCAGGTAGAACAGCATGCCGCGGATTTCGTCCATCCGGCAGGTGGGCTGGTGGAACGTGGTCTCGCGCGAGATGGTCCCGGGCGGGCGAGGGGCCGGCGACGGCGTCGGTAAATCCCTGCCGCGGCACCGCTCGTAGAGCAGCTCGCCGCGCCGGCCCAGCATCGACGCCAGCACCTCGCGCGACAGTTGTCTCAGGTCGGCGACGGTCTTAACGTTCATGTCGGCCAGCACCTGCGCCGTCACCCCGCCCACGCCAAGCAGCTCCTCAACCGGCAGGGGGGTGAGGAACTCATCTGCCTGTTCGGGGCGGATCCACATCACCCCGCCGGGCTTGGCGGCGTGCGAGGCCATCTTGGCCAGCATGCGATTGGCCCCCAGGCCGATGGAAACCGGCAGGTGCGCCTCGGCCATGATCTCGGCCTGGAGTTGCCGGCCAAGGGAGAGCGGGTCACCTGCGCGCAGCAGAGGCGTGCCCGTGACCTCTCCGTATGCCTCGTCCAGATAGGTCTCCAGCGACAGGCAATAGCGGCGGCAGACAGTCCAGATCTGCTCTGCGAAGCAACGGTATCGCTGGCAGTGGCCGGGCAGGATCACCGCCTGCGGGCACAGCCGCCTGGCGCGGGCCAGCGACATGCCAGCCCGCAGGCCGAAGCGACGAGCCTCGTAGGAGCAGGAGGCGATGCACCCACTGCCGACCGCGACCGGTCGGCCTCGCAAGGCCGGGATGAGCAACTGCTCCACGGAGGCGAAGAACGCGTCTACGTCCACATGGATGATGAGAATTGCAGAGTCAGACATATTTCGGATTTCGGAATTCGGATTTCGGATTTGCCTCATTCGACCACCACCTCATCCAGCCACCACTGAAGCTCCTTGCTGGAGAAGTGCACGATGTACGTCTGCCCGCCGCTTTGCAGACTGTAGTAAAGCTCGTACACCTCGCCTTGACGGTCGTCGGGGCCCCCAAGCCCCGTACATTGGGCTTGGGGACCCCGGTCTATCCAACGGGCGTTTACCGCCTCCACCTTGTAGGTCCTGCCCTGCCAGCGGAATCGCACCGGCTGGGCGGCCCCGCCGGAAAACGACGCCAGCACGGCCAGCGGTTCGTGTATCTTTTCGATGTTCATCGCTATATCCGAGCGCACGGGCGACCGCAGGCGGCTGGCTGTTACAACCTGCTGTCAATAAAGGCCATAACACATCAGCCGACCGGCGCCGGCGCAACCGATAGTGTACCTAACATAAGCCTAACACAAGTATAGGCCCCCTCCACCGGGCCGACAAGAGAAATCCGGGCATTTGTTCAGACGCCGAGGGGCTGTATAATCGGAGGCTCAGCCAGTCGGCTGCTGGTGCGATTGGCGGGTCCTACCCCCATCCGGCTAGAATGACCAAATCGGAGGGCCGGCGGCCGGATGATACGCCGAGTCCGGCTGCAACAGGGCCTGTCGGTCAGGTGGCCGACATATCTCAATTCGGACACGTACGATGGCCAAATCCTCGATTCGCGTTCTGCTGGTTGAAGACAGCCCTGCCAACGCGGTGGCGTTGAGGCGGACGCTGGCGGAGGCGGACGACGGGCATTTCGCCGTCGACCACGCCGAGGACCTGGGCGATGCCCTTTCTCGTCTGGGCGGACAGGAACACTGGGATGTGATCCTGCTGGACCTGTCGCTGGGCGACAGTTGGAGCCTGGAGACCATCTCAACGGTCCAGTCGGCTGCACCGCAGTCGGCGGTGGTGGTCTTGACCGGCGTCGACGACGAGCAGCGCGGCCTGGAGACCTTGCGGGCGGGGGCACAGGACTACCTGGTCAAGGCCCAGACGGACTGCCGCGTGCTGGCCAGGTCCATCCACTATGCCATTGAGCGCAAGAAGCTCCAGGGGCAGCGCGAGAGATTGGTGGACGCGCTGCGGCGGACGCGCGACCAACTGGAGACGCGCGTGTGCGAGCGCACGGCCGAATTGCAGGAGACGGTTGCCAGGTTGGAGGCAGAAGTGGCCGCCCGTACGGCCGCAGAGGGGGCGCTGCGCGAGTCACAGCAGCGGTACCGGACCTTGTTTGAGTCTTCTCCGTCGGGGGTGTGCATAACCGACTACCAGGGGCGAATCCTGGAGATCAATCGCAGCGCGTGCGAGATAGCCGGCTACAAGGCGGAAGAGATGCTCGGACAGAACGTGTCGCTGCTGTACGCCGAGCCGCACCAGCGGGTTAGGCTGCTGGCTGAACTCCGCCGCTCAGGGGCCGTGCGCGATCGCGAGGTGATGCTGAAGCGCAAGGACGGCTCGGTGTTCTGGGGGCTGCACAGCAGCACCGAGATAGAGCTGTCCGCCGACAAGGTCATTCTTACCGCCGTCCGCGACATCACCCGCCGGAAGGGGACCGAGAGGTCACTGCGGGAGGTAAACGAGCTGCTTGAGAGAATGTTCGACAGCATCCACCTGCACGTCGCCTACATGGACAGGGACTTCAACTTCCTCCGTGTCAACCGCGCCTACGCCCTGGCCGACGGGCGCGATCCGGCCTACTTCGTGGGCAAGAACCATTTCGACCTGTACCCCAACGCCGAGAACGAGGCGGTATTCCGCGAGGTCGTGCGCGTCGGTGAGCCGTGCTTCTTCTATGAAAAGCCGTTCGAGTATGCCAGTCATCCTGAGCGGGGTGTGACCTACTGGGACTGGAGCCTCCAGCCGGTCAAAGACGCCGCCGGCAAGACGAGCGGCGTGATACTGTCGCTGCTGAACGCCACCGACCGCGTCCACGCCCGCCAGCGGCTCGAGGCAGCCAGGACAAGGTTCTTCTCCGTGCTCCACATGCTGCCCGGCTACGTGATACTGGAAGACGCCGACCACAACATACAATTCGCCAACAGGGTCTTCGTGGAGCAGTTCGGCGACCCGCAGCACCGTCGCTGCTACGAGATCCTTCACGCCAGGGACCGCCCCTGCCGGCACTGCCGCGCGCAGAACGTGCTGAAGAGCAACGCCCTTCACCAGTGGGAGTGGCGGACGGAGGGAGGTCGCACCTTCCACGTCTGGGCACACCCATTCCACGACGTCGATGGCCAGCGACTCGTGATGCACCTGGGCATCGACGTGACGGAGCGCAAGGCCCTGGAGAGGCAGGTGCTCGACGCGGCCGAGGCGGAGCGCAGGCGCATCGGGCAGGACCTGCACGACGTGCTCGGCCAGAACCTCACCGGCATAGCCTTCCTGAGCAAGGTACTGGCCCAGAAGCTGGAGGCCGAGGGACACGGCCAGGCCGGCGCGGCGTCGGAGATCGCCAGACAGGTCAACGAAGCGATAGGGCGGACGCGCGCGATCGCCCGCGGGCTATGCCCGGCGGGGCTGACCAGCGACGGGCTGGTCAGCGGCCTGGGGGAGCTCGCCGCGCAGGCGTCGGAGCTGTACGGCGTCCGCTGCGAGTTCCGCCACGGCGAGGGGGCCACCGTGGAAGACGGCTGGACGGCGGCGCACCTGTACAGCGTCGTCGGCGAGGCGGTCAGCAACGCCGTCCGGCACGGCAAGTCCAGCAACATAACGATCAGCCTGGACCGGGAGGACGATCACGTCGTCCTGGCGGTGGCTGACGACGGCGTCGGACTGCCGGATGACATCGACTCATCCAACGGGCTGGGCATGCACACCATGCAATACCGCTGTGACGCAGTGGGCGCGGTGCTGGAGATCAAGAACAGGCCCTCAGGCGGCACCGTGGTGGCCTGCCGCCTGCCGAAGAACCACAAGCGCAGCTAGGAGCGGGCGACTTATGGCAGCGAACAGCGGCGCGGTTCCCGAAAAGAGGAAGATATTCGTGGTCGACGACCACCCCGTAGTCCGCCAGGGCATCGCCATGCTGGTCAACCACGAGGGCGACATGGAGGTCTGCGGCGACAGCGACAGCGCAGTGGTGGCCCTGAAGGAGATAGACAGGCTCAAGCCGGACCTGGCCATCGTGGACCTGTCGCTGAAGGACGGCAACGGCATGGACCTGATCAAGGACCTGCGCATCCGATATCCGAAGCTGTCGGTGCTGGTGCTGTCGATGCACGATGAGTCGTTCTACGCCGAGAGGGTCCTGCGAGCGGGGGCGCGGGGATACATCGCCAAAGATGAGGGCACCGATAAGGTCGTGGAGGGCATACGGCGAGTGCTGACCGGCGAGGTGTTCCTGAGTGACAAGATGGCCTCGAAGATGATAAGCACCGCCGTCGGCGGCCGAGCCGGCCAGGGCGCGCCGTCGGTCGAGAGTCTCACCGACAGGGAACTTCAGGTTTTCGAGCTGATCGGGTCGGGCCTGGGAACGCGCCAGATCGCCCGCAGCCTGCACTTGAGCGTCAAGACGATCGACTCCCATCGCGAGCACATCAAGCAGAAGCTCGGCCTCGGCGGGGCGGCCGAGCTCGTCAAGCACGCCGTCCAGTGGGTTCATTGCCAGTAACGAGGAAGCTTCCGCCCCCATCCGGCGTGGCCTTGCGGGCTTAGATGAAGCTGTTGAAGGCCCCTAGCCGCATTGTCAGCCATTGAACGCACGCTGGGCGGATTGTGCCAAAGTCCGTAGGGGTTTCACCTACGCCCAAAACAGGGACGGCGCCGATTGTGCCCGACCCCGGCGTCACTATCATTGCATCTGTTATCCCTGGCCTGCGCGGCAGGGAAGTCGCGACGATCATGAAGCCGCAATCAAGCATGACCGACTTACTTGCGACCGCGGGCCAGTGGGGCACAGGAAATGGTTCAGATCGAGGGCAACACGGTTCGCTTCCGGTTCTTCAGGCGCCGGGCCAGGTGCGTCCAGATCATGGGCGACTTCAACGGCTGGGGTCGCGAGGAACTGAGGATGTGGCCCTGCGGTGATGGTTACTGGACCGCGACGATCTGCCTGAGGCCGGGGACGTACAAGTTCCGTTACCGGGCCGATGGCCAATGGTTCACCGATTACGCAGCCTTCGGCGTGGAATACGGACCGATGGGCGTGTACAGCGTGGTGTGCGTGGCTGGAGGCGCAGAAGCCGCGGCGCCTGGTCGGGCCGCATGAGCAGGCCCCGACAAAGGAGAAGGCCATGACGATGCGAGGACTTCAAGTGTACAGGTGCCTGGTGTGCGATTCGGTCGTCGAGGTGCTTGATTCATGCGGCGTGGAGTTGGTCTGCTGCGGGCCGCCAATGGAGCTGCTGCCGGAACAGGCCGCCCCGGTCGGGCGCGACCAGCATGCGGTGCGGGTCAGAAAGACCGCCCGGGGCCTGCATGTCGTGGTGGGCAACCCTCTGCACCCCAGCGAAGCTGAAGACCGCATTGCCTGGATCGAGACCCTGGCCGACGGGTGCTGCTTCCGCCGGTTCCTGGCGCCGGGCCAGAGGCCCGAGGCGATGTTCAATACGGCGGCGAATAACTTCACCGTGCGTTACTATTGTATAAGGCACGGGTTGTGGAGTTGGTCGCAGGGGACTGCAAGGGGCGTCGCCGCCGACCGGCTGCCGCAGTGCGCCGGGTCGGTCCTATAGCATCTCTCTGTTCGGGTCGGGCCGGCCCAGGTCGGGTGCAGCGCAACATCGCGCCGCTTGCTCTCTGACCGTTGGCCGCCTTGTTCCCTTTGTGGCCGGGACAGACTACCAGGCCCCTTCGGCGCACACTGCATCTCCCCGCGCCTGTCGGCCGGGCTGTTGGGCTGGGCGGTCGCCGGCCCGTAATTTAAGTGATCTCCTGGCCAATCCGATAAGCCTGCTGGACGGGAAGTCCGAGCGGGCGGCACCTCCAGAGAAGGATGCGGCAATGGTCAGGATCGAGGGTGAGTGGGTGGAGTTCAGTTTCTTCCGGCCGGGTGCACGACAGGTGCATCTGGCCGGTGATTTTAATAACTGGCGACACGGGGAGCTGCCAATGGTGCGGCGCGGCGACGGCTACTGGATCGCCCGGATGCGCCTGCCGGCGGGGGAGTTCAAGTTCCGCTACTGTGCTGACGGGGAGTGGTTTACGGACTTCGCGGCCTTCGGCGTGGAGCCCGGCCGGTTCGGGATGGACAGC
>Ga0315280_10007257_pt1 | contig 14960 bp, 13 predicted proteins | sample YL17G06_40_MG_FD_203697 | JGI IMG/M metagenome (GOLD analysis project Ga0315280, IMG submission 203697) | Sediment microbial communities from Yellowstone Lake, YNP, Wyoming, USA - YL17G06_40 | ecosystem: Environmental > Aquatic > Freshwater > Lake > Sediment | place: USA: Wyoming | collected...
GTTGTCTACAGCGACAATTTTGCCGCCGCCGAAACTTTTTGAGACATTTACTACTTTGACTTCAGGCATTTTTCAGATTCTCCGTGAGCCAAGTAAAGAAGATATGAGATTCCTTTCACTAGCATATTAATCATGCTAACGCTTCTCCTTAGTTAGAACCCTGAGAACTAAAAGGATGATAAATGAGAAAATTATCAAGAATCCGCAAGCTAGACTAATTTCCAAGGGTGTGGCAAGAGGTTGAGAGGATCCAAGTCCTTTTACCCAATCGTACAGTAGCACGGGTGTAGTTCTTAATCCAGACCCTTTTGAAAGAACTGCAAAAGTTGCCCCAGTCTCGGCTACACTACGCGTGAACATTATGATAGCGCCAGAAAACAATGAATATTTTGTTAGAGGCAAGATTATAGTGCGAAACACTGTAAACGGTCTCCCTCCAAAGATGCGGGAAGCTTCCTCCAACTCAATAGGAACTCTTTCAATAGCTGCAGCCATCGCTCTTACGAAGTATGGATAAGTGATGGAAATATGTGCAAAAACTAAGACCCAAAGTTCTGGCATAAAAACAAAGATATCCCAAAAAATACGTAAAGACGCACCTAATGCAACTGATGGAACAATTATAGGAATATCAACCAAGGCATTGAGAATATTGGACAATCCGTAACCTAACCTTTTTCTTGCAACCATGATTGCCATGGGTAAACCGATTACAATATTCATCAGCATCGCCACAAGAGCCACAAAGTACGATAAGACGAGACTTTGCCAAAATCCATCCCAGGGTTTGAGACTACTAATAGCCCTACTCAAGTCACCAGATACAATAGCGGAAGAAGCTGGAAGCGCAACAAAAAGTGAAGGAATAATAATCAAGAAAAAGAATATAAAAAGTGTTGAAAAGTTTCTTGTTTTCACAAGTCCAGAACCACTTAATTTCTTTTCGGTTGATGGCCAAACTCTCTTCAGAGGCAACTTCAGCTTTGAACTTAACAATCTTGCTCCGACAAAAATTGCGATCGAAATAGCTATAAGAATAAAGCTAGCGAAGACCAATGAACCCTCATATGAAGCTTGGCTCACCAAGCGATTATTGAAATCTTCCTTCATTCGTTGAATAAAAACTGCACCATTTTCGAAAGTGCCAGCTACCATAAAAGTTGCTCCTGTCTCAGAAATTGATCTCGCAAAAGCCAGTATGAATGCAGCGATTATTGAAGGCTTTACTATTGGAAATGTTACGGTTCTGTCGGCAGTTAAGGGTGAAGCCCCAAGAGTTCTCGCAGCATACTCATACTCTTGCTTATAGTCTAATAATGCTCCTACTAACACTCTGACAACAACAGGATAAGAAAAAGTGAAATGAAGCAATATTATTAGAAGCCAGCCTGGTGATATAAGACTGCTTCCGAAAAGTGAAGAGATACCTTCCGAGCTATTCCAGAACAATAATAGCGAGTAGCCCAAAGTGACAGTTGGCACAACGAATGGGATGTCTGCAAGCGTGTCGATGATGCTTAGCCATCTTGCCTTACCTCTCACGATGAACCATGCCATCGGCAAGCCAGCGGCTACATCGACTACTGAGACAAAAATTGCTATTAAGAATGAAGCAGAGATGGCTGATGTTGCCCGTGCAGTTAAGTTTGGGTCTTCGAAGACTTGCCCCATCAGATTCCATTTGAGCAGTATTCCCAGTACTGGCGGAATCAAAATCAATGCAAAAAAAAAGATTATGGAAGATGAATAAACTATGTAACGGATAACTGGCTTTGAGGAGAGTGAGTCCAGAATTTTGGTGATGTTGAAGCCAGTCAAGCTGATTTCCGCCATACTTTCTCTTTATTTTTCGGGTTTTAATCGGATTTCTGGTCTTTTCCAAAGTGAATGTTTTCCACTCATAAATCTTGTTATAACTGTTTGCTACACTATGAAAAAAGGAAATGAGAACGAGAGAAAGAATGAGCGCGGTTATTCTTTTCTTCTATCAACAACTTCCAGTGCGTCTGGACCAGTTCCAATTAACGTGACGGGTATCTTGATTTCCTTCTCAACTTTTTCAATAAATGCTCTTGCTTTTTGCGGCAATTCCTTGTAAGTTTTTGCTCCTTTGCATTCTGGAAATAAAATGTCCATTTTCGTTATTGCTGCTTGTGTGGCGCCGTTTAGCATTACAGCTCTTTTTGCCAAATCATAATTGAATGGCGCCGCCCTTCTTCTTCTTCCAGTTACAGTGCCTACTTCAACCCACCCTCTCTTTTCTGCTTCCTCTTCTGAAACTTCACCTGGCAACGGTCCTGCGCCCACGCGGGTTGTGAAAGCTTTGAACACAATTAGGACATCGTTAGCTTTTGTTGGTCCTACACCGACATCTGAGCATGCTGCTGAAGCTGTCACATCTTTTGAGGTGCAATATGGATAAGTGCCATGAAATAGAGAAAGATAGGTGCCCTGCGTCCCTTCAATTAACACATTTTTCCCATCATCAATTGCCTTATTCACTTCCAGAGGAACATCGATTAAGAAGCCTTTAAGTTCTGGTATGTCGCGTGCAAGTTTCACTGTTCTTAAGGCTCTTTCCGCATTGCAAGGTCCTGTCCCCGTGCCTGTTGTCCTTATTTTGTCGGCAAGATCTCCCTTCTTATCAGCGTCTATATGTCTTTGCTCAATTATCGCACATTGAGGGTCTACCCATATCCTCTCTTTAGATTTTGTTATTTCAATTTCTTTAAGCAAAATTTGAGGATTAACGAGAACGCCTGGACCTATTAGCAACCTGCATTTATCGTAGACAAAGGCGCTGGGTAGCATTCTTAACTTGTATTCTACGCCCTTATAGACGACAGTGTGTCCAGCGTTTGGACCTACACCTGCGCGTGCGGTTACGGCAATTTTATCTTTTAGCGCAAGGTATGAAATGATTTTTCCTTTGCCTGTGTCTCCGAAGAAACCACAAACAACGACAGTGCATGGCATAAGTTTCTTTTCCTCCATCTATCAGTTTATAGACTTTTCAATTTAAATTTTGTTGCATTATATGGCAATAATTTGCTTTAAAATTGTTAAATAGAATTGTCAGATCGCCCGTCGAGAGTTTTAATCACCGCTTCTGTAAGCTCTGCTAACTCTCTTAATCATCATCCACAATGAATTAGCTATGCGCTAACTTAAGGCTTTTTTGCAACGAACTCGACTCTTTGAACACCTTTGCCTTTGGCTTCTCGCCTCAAAACTTTAATTGTTCCAATTTCTCCAGTGTTTTTCACATGCGTTCCTCCGCAGGCACATGCATGTAGGTCCTTAATCTCTATTATTCGGACCTCTTGGACTTGAGGCGGTAGAGTTTTTAGGCTTTCGTGAAATTGTTTCACAAACTTTTCTGCTTCTTCCCGTTGCATAATCTTTGCTGTCACTGGTCTTTCTTCTTGAACAATGTTATTTGCAGTTTTCTCAATTTCCTGTAATATGGGGCTTAGAGAATTTTCATAGGCGACATCTAATCTTGCTTTGTCAACGTCGAGTCCTGAACCAACTATTTCAATTGGGGTTCCAGTTACTCTTCTGAGGGCTTCCGCCATCAAATGTGCCGTAGTATGGTTTCGCATCAAGGCATATCTGCGCTGCCAATCAATAATACCCTTAACTTGCTCTCCTTCACTTAGCTTTCCAAATATTTCTTTGACAGTGTGGATTACTCTGCCCTCGGACGCTTTAACATCTATAACTTTCGCTTCGCCATTTTCCCCTTTTATTGTGCCAGTGTCTGCAGGCTGTCCTCCACCTGTTGGATAGAAGGCAGTGCAGTCTAGAATTATGCCGTAGTTACCATTAAGTCTTTGAATTTCCGAAATCTTTGCATCAAACTCCTTCGCATATGTATCTTCGTAGTATAGCAAGCGAGTTCTTTGGAATTCTTTTGATTTAGAGATAGTTTTTCCTCCTCTGAAAACAATTGTCATTAAATAGCATATCGTTTAACTAAAATGCTTTTGGATATTCGTTTCTTTGGAGCTAATAGCACTAAAATGATTGAGCATTCTAGAAGAAGGGGGAAGGTTAGTATATTCGATGTTTTGTATGCGGCTGTTGTATGTTGTGGTGCCCCAGTAGTAGTATGCTTTTGATTGTAGGCTGGGGTATGTGGTCCAGTAGAGTTTTGTGTAGTAGTATAGAGAAACTAGACTGAACCTCTCAATACTTCTCCTACATTAGAGAACAGGCTTGTAAATGTCTTTATGAAGCAAAGAATGCAGCCCAAAAGTGCCAACAAAAGTCCAAAGATGAAAGGAAGGATGTCCCATGGATAAATCGTGAAATTAAAATAACGAATGAGACTGGCGTATAGTTGTATATTGAAAAGACCTACAATTGGAAATAGCATCAGATAAATTCCGAGAATTGGCACACTTAAAAGTGTGAAACGATACCTTCCTCCAAACTTGATTACAAGGCTTGAAAACATTATTGCGACGCCTAGAAAAGTCAAAATAGATGCTGGTAAGAGCAAGAGATGGAAAGTAGTTTCTGGGGTTCCTCCATGGAATGGTGCAGGAGATAAGAGTCCTAAAATTCCAAGGAAAATCCCTGGAAAACCGATGCGTAGAAATCTGATGCCATTTCTTAATACGGATGCTATGCCTAAGACACCGCCTATGCAGGAAATCAACGACCAAGGAGTTGCAACATAGATTTGAGGTTGCATGCTTAGGTATTCGATGTGCCATTCTAAATCTCGATAAGTCCATGGATCACGTACTACCCACGCCATATGCAATCCAGGGATAAATGCGGTAAGTAATCCAAAAACCAAAGTTATGGTTCCGCCGAGAAACATGAACATTTGAATATACGAAATCTTCGAACCACGTTGCACTAACTTCAAGATGAACCCTCCAGCACCAACTATCTATTGCAGTGTCAACATATAATACTGATACCCCAATTAGAAATTTGTGCAAAAAGTTCTATTTCTTCTAATTTGAAGCATATTTTGGCTTATAAAATCCAAAGGGTAGCAGAACAAACATTCTCTATGAAGATGAAGAAGAACAAAAAATAATTTTGACTCCTTTTCCTCAAGAGCGAAAGATAAAATATTTAGTATGCGAATAAAGACCAGAAAGCTATGAAAAACGACACAATTCTAGTCCTTGACTTTGGAGGACAATACTGCCACCTAATCGCAAGAAGAATTAGGGAACACAACGTTTACTCAGAAATAGTTTCTCAAGACATAAGCCCAAAAGAAGTTGAACACCTTAAAAAACAGTTTAACATAAAAGGAATTATTTTGTCAGGCGGACCACAAAGCGTCTACGAAGAAGATGCACCAAAAATTAATGTAGAAATTTTGAATATGGGCATCCCAGTTCTTGGCTTATGTTATGGGCATCAGCTAATCGCACAAATTTATGGCGGAAACGTAAAACGAGCCAAGAAGAAAGAATATGGCATAACCTATGCCACAGTTACTAAACCAAACGATATACTCAAAGGCTTGGGCAAAAAAGAGAAAGTGTGGATGAGCCATGGCGACACTGTTTATGCACTTCCAAAAGATTTCGAGATTCTAGCCTATACCGAAAATTGTCCAGTCGCAGCGTTTAGGCATAAGGAAAAGCTAATATTTGGTTTGCAGTGGCATCCCGAAGTCATACATACAGAAAATGGCATGAAAATGCTCAAAAACTTTCTCTTTGAAATATGTAAATGTGAAGCAAACTGGAAAATGGAAGACTTCATAGAAAAAGCAGCAAAAGAAATTCGGTTAACCATTGGAAACGGAAAAGCCATAGTTGCCCTAAGCGGCGGAATAGACTCTAGCACAGTTACAGTCTTGACAGCGAAGGCAATAGAAAAAAACTTGACTGCAGTTTTCGTTGACCACGGCTTCATGAGAGAAAACGAACCAAAATTCGTAGAAGACACATTCAGAAAATTTGACATAAAATTTGTCTCCATAAACGCAAGAAAAAGATTCCTAACAAAACTAAAAGCGATTACAGAACCAGAACAAAAGAGAAGAATAATAGGCGAAGAATTCATCAGAGTCTTCGAAAACGTAGCAAAAAAGGTTAAAGCAGACTATCTCATTCAGGGCACAATTTACCCAGACAGAATTGAGTCGGGTATCAGAAAATTCTCAGACAAAATAAAAACCCACCACAATGTCGCAGGGTTACCCTTAAAAATCAAGTTCAAGGCTATAGTAGAGCCGCTAAGAGACCTCTACAAAGACGAAGTAAGAAAACTTGCACAAGCATTAGGATTGCCAAAAGAAATAGTTTTTAGACAGCCATTTCCAGGACCAGGCTTGGCAGTAAGAATCATGGGGGAAATAACTCAAGAAAAAATTGACATCCTTAAGAAAGCAGACAAAATCGTGACAGAAGAAATAGAAAAAAGCGGATTAAAAGACAAGTTGTGGCAGTACTTCGCTATTTTAACAGAAACAAGAAGTACTGGGGTTAAGGGAGATTCTAGGGCATATGGCTACACAGTCGCTGTCAGAGCAGTGGAAAGCAGAGAAGCCATGACGGCCAGTTTTGCAAAAATCCCCTACAATATCTTGGAAACAATTTCCACAAAGATAACTAACGAAATCCCTGAAGTCACAAGAGTAGTTTATGACATTACGCATAAGCCGCCTGCAACAATAGAATGGGAATAATCATTTCATGAAGTATATTAAAGAAACTTTTACATAGATGCCACCCAATACAGCATATCAACTGGAGTACTTCAAAATTGAAAGCCTTAATATTAGCTGGAGGAGTTGGAACAAGACTACGCCCGCTCAGCTGCACAAGACCAAAACTCCTCTTCCCAGTAGCCAACAAACCACTGTTAGACTGGACACTAGAAAGATTAGCAAAAAATGGCGTTGAAGAAGTAATATTGGCCGTAAATTATATGGCGCAAGCCTTCATTCAACGTTACGGCACAACCAAATTTGGAATGAAAATTCTTTACTCCCGTGAAGGAAGGCCATTAAGAACTGGCGGCCCAATTAAGAAGGCGGAAGAACTAATTGGACATGACGAACCATTTCTTGTCTTAAACGGAGATATCCTCACAAACATGAATTATGCAAACCTTGTGAAAAAGCACAAAGAAAATAATGCAATTGCCACAATTGCCCTCTACAAAGTTGAGGATCCCAGCAGATACGGCATAGCTGAAATGACCGGAAAAAACCGTGTATTACGCTTTTTAGAGAAACCTACTCGGAAGGAAGCGCCAAGTAGCCTAGCAAACGCTGGAATCTACGTTCTTAACCCAGAAATATTCGACTACATCCCAAGTGGACGCCCTGTTTCAATTGAGCACGAAACGTTTCCAAAATTGGCAGGGAAAGGAAAACTTTTCGGATACAGTTTCGAAGAATTATGGACCGACATCGGTGAATTAGGCGACTATCTAAAGGCGAATAGACTTTGGCTAGATAACGAAATTAAGAAGAGTAAAATCGAGAAAAGTGTCAAAATGGATGATGATGCAGAAATCGCTAACCCAACAGTTCTTGGAAAAAACGTAACCGTTGGAGAAAAATCTAGAATAGGTCCTTATGCAGCGATTGGCGACAATGTAACAATAGGAAAGGGAGTGCGCATTGAGAATTCAATAGTTTTTCCTGGAACCATTGTCTCAGACTTTACATCAGTGAAAGGTGCAATCATCGGTGAAAATGCGATAATTGAAAAATGGGTGAAAATTGAAGACGGATGCATCATAGGAGACCATACCATAATTAAGGATAATGTTACGCTTACAAAAGGTGTGACTGTTTGTCCTTCAAAAGAAGTAACAGAAAGCGTACTCACATCCAAATGCTTAATGTAAATTCTAGCCAAGGAGAATGACTTGTGCAAGCAAGACGACTATTCGGAACAAATGGAATTCGTGGTATAGTAAACCTTGAGCTAACTCCTGAATTCATAACCAAAATTGCAAGTGCCATTGGAACATTCTTTGAAAAAAAACGAATAGTAGTGGGATACGATGGCAGAACTAGCAGCCCCATGTTTCTACGAGCAATCATTTCAGGACTAACTTCAACAGGTTGCGATGTTTATGAGGCTGGTATGGCACCTACTCCAGCAATTCAGTACGCAGTCAAACACTACCGAATGGACGGTGGCGTTATAATCACTGCTTCACACAATCCACCAGAATATAATGGAGTCAAGGTAGTCGCAGATGACGGAATTGAGTTACCGAGAGAGCAAGAAATAGAAATTGAAAACATTTTATTCGACGAAAAAATCAGACTAGCGCAGTGGAACGAAATTGGAAAAATCTACCAACTACCAGAAGTTCTCAGCTTGTATAATAAGGCAATAGAAAGACATGTAGATATCGTTGCCATTCAGAGAAAACGTTTTCATGTAGTAGTAGACCCCGGAAATGGCGTAGGCGCTTTAACTGCCCCATATATGCTTCGAGATTTAAAATGCAAAGTTACAACAATAAACGCAAATATCGACGGAACCTTTCCAAGCCGGGTTTCAGAGCCAAGACCAGAAAATCTAGGCGAGTTAGCATTGACAGTAAAAGCAGTTGGAGCAGATGTAGGCGTTGCATATGACGGAGATGCTGACCGCGCAATTTTTGTGGATGAGAAAGGAGAAATCCATTGGGGAGACAGAGTCTTCGCTCTAATTGAGAAACACTTTCTAGAAAAAAATCGTGGCGAAACCATCGTTACCCCAGTAAGTTCTTCGCAACTTATCAAAGACATAGCGGACGAATATGGAGGAAAGGTCGTATGGACTAAAGTTGGCAGCGTCACAGTATCTCACACTATGAAACAAATCAACTCAAAACTCGGCGGCGAAGAAAATGGCGGAGTATTCTATGCACCTCATCAATCTGTTCGAGATGGCACAATGACAACTGCCCTAATTTTGGATATTATGGCGAAAAGTGGTAAAAAAATCTCAGAACTTTTGGCAGAACTGCCATTATATTACATAGTAAAGGACAAAATCGAATGCCTAAATGAACTTAAAGAACCAGTACTGCAGAGACTATTAAAACAAGTCAAAGGCGCTACAGTGGATACCATCGATGGCGCAAAAATACGTTTTCCTGACAAAAGTTCAATTCTCATAAGACCAAGTGGAACTGAACCCCTATACCGATTCTACGCTGAGGCAAAAACACAAATAAAAGCGTCTGAACTCCTAAAAAAATACAAAAAAAACATTCAGGAAATCAAGGAATCACTGTTGAAAAAAGCTTTTTCTGCCAGATAGTTTTGTCCTTTTTCAAGAACTATTATATAACTTAATGAGAAACTATTACTATGGATAATGACGTGCAAAAGAATGTATTGATTCTGGCTGGAGGCGGAGGACACACTGGCTACGGATACGCGCTAGCCGAAGCACTTCACAAAAGAGTGTCTCTATCCTTCCTTGTGCCTGACGGAGACGCTCTGAGTGAGAGGAGGTTGAGTAAATTTGGCGAAGTCAAGTTTTTCACTAAGCCTAGAGGTCCAAAAACTCCCGCATATATATTTGCAGTTCGTTTGGTCAAGGCTTTCGCAGAATCAGTAGGACTGCCTCTCCATGAGTTTGACGCTGTAGTAAGTACCGGTAGCAACTTCTGTGTTCCACCAGCAATCATGGCTTGGATGAGAGGAGTTCCAGTAGTTAATATCGAGAGCCCAGTTCGTTTCATAAAGCCGTCCAAGTCCGCTCGTGTGTTACAGCCTTTTTCGGTATTAACCGCTCTACATTGGGAGGAGCAAAAGAAGCTGCTGAAGGGTGTGACAGTTGGTCCGATACTACCAAAGCCCGAAGTCAAGCCACGTAACGAGGGATACATCTTAGTTGCAGGAGGCACATATGGACATAAACTCTTGTTTAATACTTTAGCAGATAGCAATCTGCGAAACGTAGTTCTGCAAACAGGCAGAATTAATCCAGCACCATACATTAGCAAACATCCTGAGTGGAAAGTGATTACCGTTACAGAGAGATTTCATGAAATTCTGGCAGGTGCCGAACTAGTTGTAACACATTTAGGTGTAACAGTGCTGGAAGCAACGATTTACAGAAAACCCGTTGTATTGGTTCCAAATCCCGAGTGGACAAGAACAGGTGGGCTAGAAGACGCAAAATACTTAGCAAGGAAAATAAACGCTGTTTTAGTTTCTGAAATAAAAATAGAAACTCTTCTAGATGCTATAGACAAAGCAAGGAGTAGAGAAGTTCCAGTCCTTCCAGACGGAGCTAAAAATTTGGCAGATATGGTAATTGACTTGTTACATAAGAGGTAAACTAATAATTTATATGGTCGTCATGAAACCAATAGATTCATGGAGGCTCTTAAGTGAAAGTTTGTGTCATTGGATTAGGGACCATTGGGATACCCACGATTAAGTACATCCATGAACACGGTTTCCAAGCGTATGGCTATGACCTAATCGAGAAATCGATATCGAGTATAGAAACGTTTACGGACTGGAAAAAAGTTCCAAATTCTGACATTTATGTGGTAACTGTTTCATCAAATGAAGTTGAAAATGCTTGCAGATACATCTCCAACAAAGACAAAGTTTCCCTTGTTTTAATTGAAAGCACGGTTCTAGTCGGAACATGCAGAAGAATTTCAAATGCGCTTGGATTAAAGGCATTGGCTCACTGCCCACACAGATATTGGGCAGAGGATCCCGTTAATCACGGTGTAAGGCAACTGAGAGCTATTGGAGCAGTAAATGAAAAGAGTCTAGAAAGGACTTTAGAATTCTATCGATTACTTGATATTCCTCTTCATGTTTGTCCAACCATCGAAATAGCGGAAATGTGTAAAATTGCCGAGAATGCTTACAGGTTCGTTCAAGTATCCTTTGCAGAGGAACTCAAAACGATTTGTGAGGAAAAGAAAATTTCGTTCGACGAAGTGAGAAAAGCCTGCAACACAAAATGGAACACGGAAATTTTAGAAGCAAGGGAGGGTATACTAGGTTCGTGTCTACCCAAAGATATTGGTTATCTAAAACTTCTAACAAGTCGTTCGCCTTTGATTGATGGAGCGATTTTGACTGATGAAATTTACAGAAAGCGAATAAGAAACGTCTGAAATAACATGTTATCCTTTCTATAACATTTTTTCTTTTTCTCCAGTGTGCAGTCAAAGTTGCGAGATGACTTTAGGTATATTTGAATCCTGACGTGTAAACGTTCAAAACTTGATGCACACGTCTAAGGACTTGTTGATAATATTGTAGAAGACCTTCTCTCTCGCGTGCGCAGTTTCGGTCAACTTCTTCAGAGATATCATATCTATGATTAAAGGAGATATTGTATCTGTTGTGGTTCATGTTGGCGCACACATTATCACTATGCCAACAACGACCATTAGAACTGCGGAACGTATTTTTGGAAGTTAACATTAAGCCTCATCTTTATCATGGTTGTCTTCGTCATCGCCAGTGATTATGAAAACTCATCGTGAAAATCTATCTGCTCTTTTTCTATGATAGGCATCCACCATTTAGTATTCTGCCTATACCATTCTATAGTCTTTTTTGCTCCAATTTCAAACTTGGTTTTTGGTTTCCAGCCAAGCTTTCGCATTTTTTCTGTGTTTAAAGAATATCTCAAGTCGTGTCCTGGCCTGTCCTTGACAAATTTTATCAAATTTTCTGATTTGCCTACAAGTCTTACAATTGTCTTTACAGATTCAATATTTTTTAGCTCCCAGTTTGCTGCTATGTTATAAATTTCTCCAGATTTGCCTTTATATAAAACTAAATCTATTGCTTCGCAGTTATCTTCGACGTAGAGCCAGTCTCTAACGTTTTCGCCGGTTCCATAAACTGGTATTGGTTTGTTCAATAGGGCGTAGACTATCGTTTTGGGAATAAGCTTTTCAGGGTGCTGGTATGGTCCGTAATTGTTCGAAGATCTGGTTATAATTACTGGCAGATTGTAGGTTTCGAAATAGGCTCGGCATAGTAGTTCTGCGCCGGCTTTTGAAGCGGAATAGGGGTTGCGTGGATTTAGTTTGTCATCTTCTTTGAAGCTTCCTTTTTGAACATGTCCATAGACCTCATCTGTGCTTATTTGCTCAAACCTTGATATGTCAAATTTTCTTGCAGCTTCCAATAGGTTGTGTACTCCAAAAACATCGGTCAAGACAAAAGTTCCGGCTTCCACTATGCTTCTGTCAACGTGGGTTTCGGCGGCGAAATTCACGATCCAATCACAATCTTTTATGGTTTTTTCAACATCTTCCTTTTTCGTTATGTCGCCTTTTATGAATGTTATTTCGTCCAATACATCCTGCAAATTTTCTTTTCTTCCAGCATATGTAAGTTTGTCCAAAACCGAAATTTCGTAGTCTTGATGTTTTCTTAGCATGTAGCGTACAAAGTTGCTTCCGATGAATCCTGCACCGCCAGTGATGAGAACTTTCATGTTTATCAACCATGTTTGAGCCATGGTGCAAGTTTCCAGTCATAAGGTATTTTGTCTGTATCTGGTGGTAGTCTATGTTCGTCTGGTTCTGCATGGTTATAGAGTTCGGTAGGTACGTTTAGGACAAGGGCATATTCCTCTGTTACTGTTTTAAATCCGTGCCAAACTTCTGGCGGAATCTTTACTAGGAGAAGGTTTCTTTCGCCAATTGTGAACTCGTTTATTTCATTTCTAATTTTTGATTTTTTTCTTCCGTCACATAGTACAAGTTTTATCATACCTTTGATGCAGGTTATGTTGTCCATCTGTTTTTTGTGCATGTGCCAAGCCTTTACAACTTGTGGATAAGCTGCTGTTACGTATACTTGGCCGAATTTTTGGAAGTGTTCCCAGTCATTTCGGAGTATTTCTATTAGCCATCCTCTCTCGTCTGCTACTTGTTTAAGCTGTTTAGTTACAACACCTTCTATCATAGTTTTCATCTCAAAACACTATTTTCGAATTTTCACCAACAATAAGCCTATGCCCCTTAGGGCCTTTCTGGTTTGCTGTTATTTCCGAGTTTGCGCCTATTATACTGTCGATTATTTTTGTGTTAATCTCTATTGTGCAGTTATCCATTATTATCGAGTTTTCTATTTCGCCTTTTTTAATCCTTGTATTGTTGCCTATCGACGTGTACGGTCCTATATACACTTCGCCTTCTACGGTTGTGTTTTCTCCAATTATCGCTGGGCCACGGATTAGGGCACCTTTTTTTATACAGGCATTTTTCCCTATAGATACACGCCCTTGGATGCACATTTTATCCTCAACTGCTCCTTCAATTTTTGGTTTCAACTCGTCTAATACGAGTATATTTGCTTCGATGATGTCTCCAATCGTGCCTGTGTCTTTCCACCATCCTTCAACGAGCCTGTGCCCAACTTTATAGCCGGAGTCTATTAGAAGCTGTAGCGCCTCTGTTATTTCTAGTTCTCCTCTCCATGATGGCTTTAACTGTTTTATCATTTTGAAGATTATTGGTTTGAGGAAGTATATGCCCGTGAGTGCGTAGTTGCTTGGTGGCTTTTTCGGTTTTTCAACAAGTTTTACTAGGTTTTCGTTCTTGTCAAATTCAGCCACTCCGAACTGCTGCGGATTTTCAACTTCGCATAGCAGTATCATTGTATCGTAGTTTCTTTGTTGAAATTCTTGAACGCATTTCGAGATTCCGCCTTTTAGAAGGTTGTCTCCTAGATATACGACGAATGGGCTGTCTTTTATGAAGTCTTCAGTTAAACCTACTGCTTGGGCTATTCCAGCTGGTTTTTCTTGACATATGTATGTGATGTTTACACCGAATTTACTTCCGTCTCCATAGTGATTTTTTACTTTTTCAGGCATGATGTCGCCTAGTATTATTGCTATGTCAATTATTCCCGAATTACGCAAATCTTCTAGAACATATTGTGACATTGGTTTATTTGCCACTGGAATTAGCTGTTTTGGTCCAGTATGGGTTAAAGGTCTTAGCCTCGTGCCGTGACCGCCGTGGAGTATTACACCTTTCATGTTTTTGCCTCTTCCTTCATTTTGTATAGTCCTTTTGTTATGTTTAGCGGTTTTGTTTTTAGTTGCTTTTGTATTTTTTCTATGTTCAATGATGAGTCTTTTGGTCTTTTGGCCACCCAAGCGGTTAGTTGGCTCATTTTTATTGGTTTGATTAGGCTTTGGTCTAGGTTGAAGGTTTTTGCAATTTGTTTTGCGAATTCGTAGCGGCTTATTCTTTCGCTTCCAGACGCGTGGTATAATCCTTGTAGATCCTTTTGTATGGTTTCGATGGTTATTTCTGCTAGGTTATCCGCGAGGGTTGGCGTATTGTAGTGGTCTTCAACCACTGTGATTTCCTTGTTTTGTTTTAGGGAGTTTATTATCCATGTGGCAAAGTTTTGCTTCCAAGGGTGCCAGCCGTATAAGACGCTTGTGCGCAGTATAACATATTCTTGGCAGTGTTGGATGACCTGTTTTTCGCCTTCAAGCTTTGTGAAGCCGTAATTGTTTATTGGGTTAGGCTCATCTCTTTCCTCGTAGTTGCCTTTTTCTCCGTCAAAGACGTAGTCTGTGGAAGTGTAAACTAGTTTTGCGCCTACTTTGCTGCACGCAAAGGCGATGTTGCGTGTCCCTTCAACGTTTATTTTCCAAGCATGTTCTTTTTCGGTTTCGCATCTATCTACGTTCGTCTCGGAAGCAGTGTGGATTACTTTATCTGGTTTAAGCTTGTGAAAGAGGTTTAAAACTTCACTTGCATCTGTGATATCCAGTTTTAAAGAGTTTGAGTGTAGGGGCTTGGTTTTGTGAAGAGGTATAACTGTATAACCATTTTTAACAAGCTCAACTATTTTATTGCCTAACAATCCGCTTGCGCCGGTAACTAATAACTTTCTCTTACGTGTGTTCAATGTATTCGTCCAGCTGATAACTTTAATTGCCTTTTAATGGCGCTTTAGACTGATTAAAATGTTTAATAATTCTTCCTTCTATTTCTTTGGG
>Ga0315280_10007258_pt1 | contig 14956 bp, 12 predicted proteins | sample YL17G06_40_MG_FD_203697 | JGI IMG/M metagenome (GOLD analysis project Ga0315280, IMG submission 203697) | Sediment microbial communities from Yellowstone Lake, YNP, Wyoming, USA - YL17G06_40 | ecosystem: Environmental > Aquatic > Freshwater > Lake > Sediment | place: USA: Wyoming | collected...
ATGTCACTTACCTCAATGGACCACCTTGAGGAATTTGAATCCTGTGGTCGCTTTGGATCATACCCGTTTTCGGACAGCAATTTGAGATTTGCCAACTCCCTGGGCAAACCCGAGCAATCTCAGAAGCATCGAACTACAGGAGTGTTTGGTTTGCCCTTTGCCAGTCCCTACAAACTGACCTATAATGTCGTGGCAACAGGGGATCAGGTGAAGCGACTGACTTACATCTTGCTGGCGACAGTGGCCCTGCATTTGGCGGGGCTGAGGCTTTTGTGCGCTCCGGTTGTTCCGCCCTCACACGACTGCTGCCCACCGGTTCACAAAGCCCCAAGCCGGACTCCGGCGCCCGTCCCCCCCTGCTGTCAGATTTCGACGATCCCATATCAAGCCTCCGTCGCCCAGACAGCGACGGCCAGCGATCCGGCCAGCGTTTCAGCCACAATTGAGGAAGGAAAGCCCCTGCGGCCAGCTGATCTAGCTTCAAGGGCCGCGGTTAGCCTACTCGCCCACTCGCAAGGGATTTCCCCTCCCCTGAATCCTCTGCTTCAAACCTGTCTGCTGCTCATCTAGTTCTCCATCCTTGAGCCTATGACTGTTCGCCGGGTTTCTTCCGGTCGGAAGAAGTCACGGTAAGACTTTATGTGCACAACTCGCTCGCCGCAACGTGCTTCGTGCGACGGGCAGGGATGGAGAAGCCAGATGTCTCTCAGGAACATCCTATGGTTACTGACACTTAGTGTCTGCCTGCCCTTGCAAGCTCAGGATTCGCGCGCCGGGACTCACACGGCCACAACTCCGCCCGCCCTGCAACTCAGCGATCTTGTCCGTGAAGCCCTGGAACGGAACCCGGAGGTACAAGCGGCGCGGCGCAGCGTGGAGGCCAAGCGGGCACGCATTTCGCAGGCGAAGGCCTGGCCCGACCCGACGATCTCGGTGGGCTACGGCGGAAACATCGTGCCTCCCTTCATGGTGATGCAAGGCGACCCGTCGAGCGCGCGGCAGATCATGGCCGAGCAAGAGATTCCCTTCCCCGGCAAGACGCGCTTGCGCGGCCAGATTGCCACCCGGGAAGCCGAGGCGGAGTCGCTCAGCGTGGACGACGTGGTGCGACGCGTCGCCGCAGAGGTGAAGGGGACCTACTTCGAGCTCTACTACACCGACCAGTCGCTCGAAACGCTGCAAAAGGATCGCGAGATCCTCGAGAAGGTCGCCAAGGTGGCGGAGATCCGCTACTCGGTCGGCAAGGCCACACAGCAGGACGTGCTGAGGGCTCAGGTGGAACTCTCGCGGCTCACGGAGCGCGAGACGCTGCTCGAGCAGACTCGCCGGACGCTCGAAGCGCAGCTCAACAGCCTGCGCGATCGGCCGGTTGATACCCCGCTCGGCGCGACCGGCGAGGTCCAGGAAAGTCCGCTCGTGCAGACGCTCGATGAATTGCAGGCCGCGGCAGAATCCGGCTTCCCCGTCCTCAAGCGCCAGCAGACGCTGATCGAAAGCAACCGCCTGGCCGTCGACCTGGCGCGCAAGGAAGTGAAGCCGAACTTCAGCGTCGGCTACACGTACATGCAGCGCGCGGGAATGCCGGATATGTACGGCCTTACGTTTTCCACCAGCTTGCCGATTTTCCGGCGCAATAAGCAGGACCAGGCCATCCGCGAGGCAGTGGAGAATCTCGAGTCCGCGCGCCGCATGGAGCAGAACGGACTCACGGTGCTCCGCTACCGCGTCAAGCAGGAGTACCTCGGGGCACAGGCCGCCGATCGCTTGCTGCAGCTTTATTCGCAGGGCATCGTGCCGCAATCGCGGCTGACTCTGGAATCGTCGCTGGCGAGCTACGAGACCGGCGCCGTTGACTTCCAGACGGTGCTCGGAAACTTTGCGACGATCCTCGACTACGAACTCGGTTATCACCAACAACTCGCCACACATGAGAAGGCCCTGGCGCGGCTCGAAGCACTGACAGGGCTGGAACTGATTCGGTAGAGGCACGGCGTAGCGTGCCCTCACCGAAAGTTATCGGAGAGGTGAACGATGAACGCGACAACAAAGAAGAGTCGTATTACCGCAGGAGTTTCTGCCGCGATTTTGTTGGCTCTCGCGCTGGTCTGGCGGTCGGCGGGTGAAAAGCTGGCGGCGTGGGTTGAGCCGTCTTCCGCCGCTGCCGCAGCGGCCGCGCCGGCGGAGGAGCGAAAAATCCTCTACTACGAGGATCCCATGCATCCCTGGTATCGCTCCGACAAGCCCGGCATCGCCCCAGATTGCGGCATGAAGCTCGTTCCGGTGTACGCCGACCATGGCAGAACTGCCGCGCCTGCGGTACCCGGCGCCGTCGAGATCAGCGCCGCGCGGCAACAGCTCATCGGCGTGACTTCAGAGTCCGCTCGATATCGCACGCTCGACAAGACCCTCCGCACTGTAGGCCGCGTGGCGCTCGACGAAGAGCGTGTTGCCAGCGTCCACGTCAAGGTCAACGGCTGGATCCAGAAGGTCTTCGTCGATTACACCTTCCAGCACGTCAAGAAGGGCGATCCGCTCTTCACCCTCTACAGTCCCGAGCTGCTGGCGAGCGAGCAGGAATACCTGCTAGCACTCAAAGCCGACCGTGAACTCGGCACGAGTTCATTCGCGGAAGTCGCGGCCGGCGGAAGGAATTTGCTGGAAGCTGCGCGAAGACGCCTCGAACTCTGGGACCTTACCGATGAGCAGATCCGTGAACTCGGGCAAAGCGGAAAACCCCAACGCGAGATCACGTTCTACTCGCCGGCGACGGGACACGTGCTCGAGCGCAAGGCGTTTCCGAACCAGTATGTCACGCCCGACACGGAACTCTACAAGCTCGCTGACCACAGTGACGTTTGGGTCTACGCCGACGTTTACGAACCCGAATTGCCGCTCGTCGAACTCGGCCAGGAGGCGACCCTCACCACCGAAGCGCTCCCCGGCCAGAAACTCACGGGCCACGTCACGTTCATCCAACCTCACCTGATGGGCGAAACGCGTACTTTGCCCGTTCGCATGGAGTTTTCCAATCCCGACCTGAAGCTGAAGCCGGAGATGTTTGTGAACGTCGAATTGCACCGTTCGCTCGGCCGCCAACTGACGGTGCCGATTGATGCGCTGCTCGATTCCGGGGACCGGCAGCGCGTGTTCATTGACCGCGGTGACGGCTACTTCCTGCCGCGCGAGGTGAAGATCGGCGAGCGCACGGAAGACTACGTCGCCATCGTCAGCGGACTGCGTGGGGGCGAGAAGGTCGTGACCCGCGCCAACTTCCTGATCGATTCCGAGAGCAATCTGCGCCAGGCCATCGCCGGCATGGCGCCCGGCGGGCACGCCGGCCATGCTGCGCCTATCGCGCCGCAGCCGGCAACGAAGCCCACGAGCCAGGAAGGGCACGCCATGTCGAAGCAGGAATCATCCGCCGCGCCGAAGCCTGCGGACACAAAACCCATGGAGCACACCCGCCCCGAGCACCAGCACTGAGCAGTCTTCGAGCGGTGTTCTCTGAGTGCCGAAGGGAACGGTAGAAGGCCGATTTGGAGAGAAGGCAGCCATGATTCATCGCATCATCGAATTCAGCGCGAAGAACAAATTCGTCGTCTTCCTGTTTGTGGCGGCGGCCTGCGTAGGGGGTTGGTGGTCTCTGAAAAACGTGCCGCTCGACGCCATCCCCGACCTCTCCGACACACAGGTCATCATTTATTCGCGCTGGGACCGCAGCCCGGACATCGTCGAAGACCAGGTGACGTATCCCATCATCACGGCGATGCTGGGCGCGCCGCGCGTCAAAGACATCCGCGGATTTTCCGACTTCGGCTATTCGTACGTGTATGTGATCTTCGATGAAGGCACCGATATTTACTGGGCGCGCTCGCGCACGCTGGAATATCTCTCCAAGATCACGCCGCGACTGCCCGAGGGCGTGCAGCTGGAACTCGGTCCGGACGCCACGTCCATCGGTTGGGTGTTCCAGTACGCGCTGGTGGACACGACGGGCCGCCACAGCCTCGACGAGCTGCGGTCTTATCAAGACTGGTACTTGCGTTACTACCTGCAGAGCGTATCGGGCGTGGCGGAAGTCGCGCCCATCGGCGGGCTGGTGCGGCAGTACCAGGTGAATGTCGATCCAAACGCGCTCTCCGCCTACAACATTCCGATCGAGAAAGTCGTGGAAGCGGTCCGCCACGGGAACAACGACGTGGGCGGACGACTGGTGGAATACAGCAGCCGGGAATACATGGTGCGCGGCCGCGGCTACGCCAAGACGGAAGGCGATCTCGAAAAGATCGTCGTCGGCGTGAACGCCAAAACCGGCACGCCGATCCGCGTCCGCGACGTCGGCCAGGTGACGCTCGGCCCGGACATCCGTCGCGGCGTTGTCGATCTCGACGGCCGAGGCGACGTCGTCGGCGGCGTGGTCATCATGCGCTACGGAGAAAACGCGCTCAAGGTGATTGATCGCGTCAAGGCCAAACTCGACGAAATCCAGCCGTCTTTGCCGCCCGGCGTGAAAATTGTGACGACTTACGACCGCTCGGAATTGATCCTTCGTTCCATCGACACGCTCAAGCACACTTTGGTCGAAGAAATCAGCATCGTGAGCCTGGTGATCCTGCTTTTCCTTTGGCATATCCCCAGCGCGCTGATACCTATTCTGACCATTCCGATCACAGTGCTGATTGCCTTCATCCCCATGAAGGCGATCGGCGTGACCTCGAACATCATGTCGCTGGGGGGCATTGCCATCGCCATTGGAGCGATGGTGGACGCGGCGGTCGTGGTGGTCGAGCAGACGCACAAGAAACTCGAACTCTGGGAAGCCGAGGGCCGCAAGCGCGACTATCACGAAGTGGTGATCGAGGCGGTGCAAGAAGTCGGGCCGGCGAGTTTCTTCTCGCTGCTCGTCATTGCCGTCTCGTTCATGCCCATCTTCACCCTGGAGGCTCAGGAAGGGCGGTTGTTCAAGCCGCTGGCGTTCACCAAGAATTTCTCGATGGCTATCGCGGCGTTGCTCGCCATCACGCTCGACCCTGCAATGCGGCTGCTCTTCACCCACATGAAGCCGTACAAGTTCCGGCCTCGCTTCCTGAGCTGGGTTGCCAATGCCGTGCTGGTCGGCAAGATTCACAGCGAAGACAAGCATCCCATCAGCCGCATCGTGATGCGCATTTACCATCCCTTGGCGGAACTGGCTTTGCGTTTCAAGTGGGTCGTAGTCCTGGCCGCCGTGGCGACCGTCGCCATTACCGTTCCGGTCTTCGAGCGCCTGGGTTCCGAATTCATGCCGCCTCTCGATGAAGGCGTGATTCTCTACATGCCCACCACCCTGCCCGGCATCTCCATCACCGAGGCGCAGCGTCTGCTGCAAATCCAGGACCGGGTGCTCAAGACTTTCCCCGAGGTCGAACGCGTGTTCGGCAAGGCGGGGCGCGCCGAGACTTCAACCGACCCCGCGCCCTTCTCGATGATGGAGACAACGGTCATCCTGAAGCCGCATGACCAGTGGCGCAAGAAACCGCAGTGGTACTCTTCGCGGGCGCCGGAATGGCTCCAAAAGATTCTGCGTCGCGTCTGGCCCGATCGCATCAGCCAGGACGAACTCATCGACGAGATGGATCGCGCGCTGAAGATTCCGGGCACCACCAACGCCTGGACCATGCCCATTCGCAATCGTATCGACATGCTGACCACCGGCGTGCGAACCCCAGTGGGCGTGAAGATCTTTGGGTCCGACCTAGGCGAGATCGCGAAGATCGGCACGGAAATCGAGCGCACCCTCGCCCACCTCCCCGGCACGCGCAGCGTTTACGCCGAGCGGACCACCGGGGGCTACTTCCTCGACTTCGATCTCAAGCGCGACCAACTGGCCCGCTACGGTCTGACGATCGATGACGTGCAGGGCAACATCATGTCGGCGGTGGGGGGAGAGAACATCACTACAACCGTCGAAGGCCGCGAGCGCTATGCCGTCAACGTCCGCTACATGCGCGACTATCGCAGCGATTTGGATCGGCTGAACCGCATCCTGGTCGCCACCCCTTCCGGGGCCCAGATTCCCATCTCCGAACTCGCCGACCTGCGACTGGTCGAAGGGCCTGGAATGATTCGCGATGAAAACGGGTTGCTGAGCGGCTACGTCTACATCGACGTGGCGGGGCGCGACCTGGGCGGCTACGTCGAAGAGGCACGGCGTTTGGTACGGGAGAAAGTGGAGCCGCATCTGCCAACCGGCTACAGTCTCGCCTGGAGCGGCCAGTATCAGTACATGCAGCGCGTGCGCGAACGGCTGACCTTCGTTCTTCCGCTCACCATCTTCATCATCTTCGTGCTGCTCTATCTCAATACGAAATCGGTGGTCAAGACCTTGATCGTTTTCCTGGCCGTGCCGTTCTCGGCGGTGGGAGCCGTGTGGCTGCTCCACTGGCTGGGCTACAATATGAGTATCGCGGTTTGGGTGGGCTTAATCGCATTGATGGGTGTGGACGCGGAAACGGGCGTCTTCATGCTCCTCTATCTCGACCTTGCGTACGAGGAGTGGAAGAAGAATGGCCTCCTGACGAGCTGGGAAGGCCTGAAGGGGGCGATCCTGCATGGCGCCGTGAAGCGTGTCCGGCCCAAAGTCATGACCGTGGCCTGCATGTTCCTGGGCCTCTTCCCCATCATGTGGTCCACGGGAACCGGGGCGGACGTGATGAAGCGCATCGCGGCGCCCATGATCGGCGGAATCTTCACGTCGTTCATCATGGAATTGATCGTGTATCCGGCGATCTACGCGATTTGGAAGTGGCACTTTGAAGTAAAGCCAAGCCTCCGCACCGCCGCTGCGAATGAGTAAGCAGTAAGCAGACGACGGGAATAGTGAATTGTAAATTTTGAATTATGAATTGCAGAAGATCGTGTAGAGGTGAGTTTCGATTTTCCAGTTTCTAGTTTCGTTTCCTTGAAAGCTAACGGCTGAGAGCCGAGGACTGATGAAGGTGAAGCCATGAAATGGAAAGACGCGACCATTACGCTGGCGGCGCTGGCCGCCATTGCGGGAGTGAGCATTTGGGCTTATCGCTCCGTTTCGCGACCGCCGGAGGACTTGTGCCGAGTATGCGACCGCCCTCTGCACGGTGGCGTAACCTACCGGCTCGAGTTGGCCACGGGCAAGGAAGATGCCTGCTGCCCGCGCTGCGGCATGCATTACCAGATCGAGCATCCCGGCGTGGTAAAGAAGGCGTGGGCCACGGACCTGACGACTGGCGAGTTTATCGCGGCGGAGTCGGCCTATTACGTCGAAGGTGGAGATATCGAGTACTGCACAGTGCATTCGAGTCCCGTGGAGCGCGAGCCGCAAGGCGTCTCGGTTCGAGAGTATGACCGCTGCCTGCCGAGCCTCGTGGCCTTCCGCACCGAGCAGGAAGCCGCGGCTTATCAGCGGCAGCACGGCGGGCGAGTGCTCGACTATCAGCAGGCGGTGGAGAGGGTGAAGGCGCGATGACGGGGATTTGGACAGCTCGGGTCACGGTTCCATTTCTGGCGCTTGTGAGTGTGCTTGCGCCGTCGGTGCGTGCTCAGCAGGGCACGCCAGAGAAGACCGCTGTATCAGCCGTGAGCCAGGCGGCCCTGCCCCCTCACCTGTCCGCCACTGCGGACGCCCTCTCCCCCGGCAGGGGAGCGGGCAGGGGTTCCAAAGGGCAGACCCTGCCTGGGACAACCCAAGTCGCTCCCTCTCGCGTCTTCTCTCCCGACTTGAATGCATGGCGGGAAAGTATCAGTGAGCACTTGGATCAGAGCATCGCGGAGCTCCGCGGTGAAGCTCAGCAGGAGCGAACCCTGGCGCTCGTCGTGACGTGGGGCAAGGGCACGGAGGCTCGATTGCCGCCGACGCAAGCTCAGTCACTTATGCCCAGCGAGAACGAACTCCGTTTCGCCACAATTGCGGGCATTTTGCGCGAGAAAGGCCTGCCCACGAGCTTGGTGAGTATCGCTGAAGTCGAAAGCGGCTTCAATCCCAAGGCGCTTTCTCCCAAAGGCGCACGCGGGCTATGGCAGCTTATGCCGACGACCGCCCGGCGGTATGGCCTGCTTGTTGAAGGGCATCTCGACGAACGAATCGACCCGGTGAAATCGACCTTTGCTGCTGCCGCTTATATGAAAGACCTCTACGCGCAGTTTGGCGACTGGCCGCTCGCGCTCGCTGCCTACAACGCCGGCGAAAACCGCGTCGAGCAGGCGTTGCAGCGAGTGGGGGCGCGGGATTTTTGGACTTTGCAGCGGCAAGCGGCTTTGCCGGACGAGACGTTGCGTTACGTTCCGGCGGTGTTGGCCAGATTACGAATGCCTCTCAGCTCCTCGGCGCTTGCTTCGACATCGTTGACCGCTCCGCCACCGACCTCACTGCTGGCAAAAGACCCTTTTGCTCAGGGGCGAATTGTTTATGCGGGCACGGCTACGTCATTCCCAATTCCAGCAGGGTCTGAGCAATTCTGAATGCGCTGGACCGACCCTGCGGACCGCGCACGCCCCATCCCCATAGTCCCGGTCTGGGAAATCCGCAGCTAAAAAAAACTCTCATTCTGCTGAGTCGGATTTGGTGCTGAAGGCTTCCCCGAATTTTTCTAGTAGGGGAGCGATTGCTGGGGGAGTTCAGGCGGGGGCGGCGAGGGTTTCTCGGCGTAGCCGATGGCGAGCGTTGAAACGCGCAAACTCGCCGCGGACATGGAAGAAGGGCTCCATCCACTGGGTTTTGCTGTTGCAGTTTCCGCCGTCTCCCATGTCTAATCCTGACAAGTCAACTCAGAGTTGGAAGCCCAGTATGAACAAGGCGCCGAACGACAGCGCGTGAGCGAGCTCAGTAAGTCCCAGGCGATGAATGGCCAGAGGCTCACTGCCTCGCCAAAACCATCGCAGGCCGCGGATCAAGACGGGAACGAAGGCCAACGCTGCCAAGCCGGGCAGATACTCCAGGCGCCATGCGGCCGCCAAAAGAAGTGCGGTCACGATCTCCCCGGCCAGAAACCATCGACCCGAGTTGAGCTTGTCGCTTCGTGTGGCTGAGCGCGCTCCATGAATGCGGGTTTGCACGAAGTGAATCTGGTTGGCAGCGAAGAGCCAGTTGGCCGCCCAGAGAATCAGTGCCGTCCGGTCGAGAAGCCCCCTTACAACATAGTAGGCTCCCGCAGCGGTCGAGGTGAGTCCGACGACGCCGACAAGCTGCGCCGCCATGCGCGCGTGGCGTCCCAGCTTCTTGAGGGCCGCCTGGGCGACGAAGAATATCGCCGCCGCGCCGCCGACCAGCAAGAGCCCATAGGCGTGTTCTCGCCACAACAACCATCCCACCGCGAAGGTGGCCAGCGTGACATAGACGAAGATCGAGTAGGCCACCACCCAACGCTCGGCGGGCGACTGCACGCGGAGGGGCGACGTGCCGAGCCGGATTTCCACGGGAGTGCGCAGGCAGAAGAGCGCGAGGGACGCGGCAAGAAAAAGTATGAGAGGAAAAATTCCGCGCCCCGTCGCAAATCCAATCCACGCGCCGGTCAGCAGAGGGACGAGCAGAATCCCCCAGGCGCCGTGCTCGCGCGGCAGGACGAACGATCGCAGGCGTTCCGGGTGTAGGGAGTAAAGGCTTGTGGCGATGCTGGACATGACTTCACTGGCTTTCGGATCGCGCGGTGACGTCATGGCTGCGATAAATGACTTCGTTGATCTCCGCAAGAAGGTCGCCGACTACTGCGCCCACTTTGCGCGCGGCCTGATCGATCGACCAGTCGTAGCAGGACGGCTTCAAACCGAACTTTTCAAACACGGAAGCTGTCTCGGGGAACTTTTGTTTGACGTCGCGAACGATCTCGCCGCCTCGCACCTGGTCAGTGAACCGGAACATGACCCGCCTCTCGTTGTTGATTCTTCGGGTCAGCCATGCGCGGTTCGTAAACGCAGAAGGGCTCTTCATCCATGTAATCGCCGGTGGCGGCGAAGGCGCGCGCCCGGCAGCCCATGCAGATATTGCGGAACTCGCAATAGGCGCATTTGCCCTTCAGATTCTCCGTATCGCGCAGGACGTTAAAGACCGGCGAGTTCTCCCAGATGTCCGCGAACGCTTGCGTGCGCAGGTCGCCCGCCATCACCGGCAGGTAGCCACAGGGATAAACCTCGCCCACATGCGAGATGAAGCAGACGCCCGTGCCGGCCAAACACCCCTTGGTCGCCGAGTGCATGTCGTGCGGATGGCCTTTGGGCGCGTGGGCGGCGTGCGAGTGAAGCGCGATGCCGGTTGAACCCGGCATGGTGATTTCGGTCGGGCCGATTTCGCCGTCAGTCGGCGCGGAGGCCGCCGGCGTAGAGGCCGGAGCAGTTGCTGCCGCGGCTCGCCTTTCGGCCGCGCGGCGCTGGCGCGCCACGCGGAAGTAGTGCGGCGCGCAGGTGGCTTTGAGTTCGATCCCACCTTCCTGCGACTGATCGTAGAACCAATTCAGGATCTGCTCGTATTCGGCCGGGGGAACCATCTGCTCGGCGGCGATATCCACGCCGCAACCCACCGGCACTAGGAGGAAAGTGTGGAGCGCGTCAGCCCCGATCGAGCGCGCCAAGTCCAGCACGGCGGGAAGCTCGTGAGCGTTGTGCCGGGCGATGGTCGTGTTGATTTGCAACGACATGCCCAGCTCTTTCAGGTTGCGGAATCCGCGCAGGGCGCCGTCAAACGCCCCGGGAATTCCGCGGAAGGCATCGTGGGTGGCGGCGTTTGCCCCATCCAGACTGATGGAAACGCGGCGCACGCCGGCATCCACAATCTTGCGAGCAATTTCTTTAGAGACTAGCGTGCCGTTGGTGGCCAGCGCCACACGCAGGCCGCGCTCGGTCGCATACCGAGCCAGGTCGAAGATGTCCGCGCGAAAGAGAGGTTCGCCACCGCTCAGAACTAGGATTGGTAGGGCATACTGAGAGACTTGCTCTATTAAGTTCAGGGCTTTGGTCGTAGGTAGGTCTAGTGGTGATGAGAGTTCTGTAGCGGTGGCGCGACAATGGATGCAACGCAGGTTGCAGCCCTTTGTCACCTCCCAAAAGATGAGTCGCGGCTTGTACTCGTGCGGTTTCATCAGCTAGCTCAGACTCAAAACTTTTTCGGCGCTGCTTCACGCACCGTCTTCTTTCCGTTGCAAGAGCTTGTCCATTTTGTCGGTCGATTCCGACACGTCCCGGCACCTGCAATTCAGTTAACAGGCCGAAGCCGAATGCAAAGCGGCAATGCAGGAGCTTCCCTCACTGGACTCATCCTCAGCACTTCGCCTGGTTCGGTTCGCCCTGGTTGCGGAGGAGGACTTCGCCAAGCTGACGTTGCGTCGGCTTTTTCAGGGTGGGGATAACGGTTTCGTCCGATTCCGTTATCCCCACTCCTTAACCCGCATTTTGGCGGGTTCCTAGGACCCGAAGTCCCTCGCACCTGACTATTCGGCAACCGCTATGCCAAAGGTATGCAAAAACGTCACGCTTCCAGGCCTCCCTCTAATACCTTGTATATAAAGAACTTAGTTCGCAGCAGCGGGGCTGGCGGATTGCCAACGGTCAACGGCCCGACCGATGCCAACTCGGCTTTCATGAGTGGCCGCTCACCTTGTGGGGTGTGAAAAGGCGCAAATGCGGATGGGAAGAGACAAAACCCCCAGAGCTTTTCTCAGGCTGCCGGGCGTCCGGGGAGGTCTGGCGGCTCCTGATTTGGGAACCAGAATACGGCCAACTCAGTGCGCGCAGGAGGGAGGTGCAAGCCGGCACCGGAGGCACCGTGCGGCGTGCAGGTCCGTTTCCGGTGTTACGGACCGTCCGTCGCGGCGGCTTGCACGGTTTCCACAGGGCTCAGACCCGTGACCGCAGGGAAGCGCTTAGCGGCAAGGATAGCGTCAAGGAAGCTGGCGAATTCCTGGATGAATCTCTGGCGAGAAAAACGCAGCGCGGAAGTCCTCATGGCGAGTGGGTTCAGTCGCGTCCTTTCAAACCGCGCGAGGCCATCGAGGAACGAATCGGCTGTCTGGTCTTCAAAAAGAACGCCGGTTTCACCCTCGGTGACGATCTCACTCGCACCGCCGCGCCGGAAGGCGATCACGGGCGTGCCGCAGGCGAGGGCTTCCGCCATAACGATCCCGAAGTCTTCTTCGCCCGGGAAGATCAGTGCTCGCGCCTGCTGCAGGGCTCCACGGAGGACATCGCGAGGTTGCGCGCCCAGGAAGCGGATGTTCGCCCGCGCGCGACGCTCGAGCTTCCGACGCTCGCTGCCTTCGCCGATCACCAGCAACTGTTTCCCGCAGCGGTTGAAGGCCTCGACCGCGAGGTCCATCCTCTTGTAAGGCACCAACTGGGAGACGACCAGATAGGAGTCGTCGCGTTCCTGCCCCGACGATGGGTGGAAATAACCGGTATCGACCGGGGGATGGATCACGGTGCTTTCGCGCCCGTAATAGCGCCGGATGCGCTCGGCGACGGTGTGCGAGTTGGCCACGAAGTGGCTGACGTGCTGCGCGGCCTCGTAGTCCCAGCCACGCAACCAGGGCGCGAGCGCCGGCAGCGCCGTGCGCGCCAGGAATCCGCCCGCGCGGAGGTACGTCTCGTACCCGCTCCAGATGTAGCGCATGGGCGTATGGCAGTAGCAGATGTGGACGGCGTCCGGGTCGGTCCGGACGCCCTTCATCGTCGCGGCGTCCGAGCTGATGACGAGTAGATAGCCGCGCAGGTCCAGCCGCTCGGTCGCCCAGGGGAAGAGCGGCAAATAGCGCGGGTACCAGCGTGTGGCGAGCGGCAGGCGCTGCAATGGGGACGTGTGAATGCGATGCCCGGGGAAAAGCTGTGCCATCCGGCCCTCATCGCAAACCAGGGTGAAGATATCCGCGCCCGGGAAGTGTCCGGCCAGTGCCTCGAGCACGCGCTCCCTGCCGCGCAGGGTGACCAGCCAGTGATGGACGAGCGCGACCCTTCCGCGACCGGCGGCCATCACGCGCGGGCCTCCACTTCTCTTTGTGTGGAATGGCACGCTTCGTAGGGCAAACCTGCGAGATTCGAAACGATGGCATGGATTTCGCGACGAAAGAACTCAGGAGAGAAGCGCTTGTCGAGGCTGGCCTCAACTCCACGCTTGAGACGGGCGCGCAACGAATCGTCACTCAGGACGCGCTCGAGCGCACCCGCAAGAGCCGGTTCATTGCCGGGCGGGACGAGTAGACCATTGACGCCGTCTTGGATGACTTCGGCAGTTCCCGGCCAATCAGACGCCACGACCGGAACACGCCACGTCCTGGCCTCGAGGGCCGCCATCGGCAGGCCCTCGGTGTCCAGGGAGGGCATGGCGAGCACGTCGAAGCATGGGTAGAAGGGCCCGGGGTCGAATTGATAACCCGCCCAGGTGACGTTCCGTTCGAGTCCAAGTTCCACGGCGGCGGACTTGAGTCGGTCCAGGTAAGCAGCGTCTTGGTGGCTGGCCTCCTCCGGCGCGCCGACAAAGACGATTTCAAGATGCGGCCAGCGATCGCGCAGGAACGCCGCGGCACGCAGCAGGGCCATCTGGCCTTTCTGCACCGTGATGCGGCCGACCATGCCGATCACCGGCCTTCCCTTCGGGTGAAAGGGAGTCTTCGCGTCCCTTTCGCCGCTCGTGGTGCTTTGCCGCACGGGGTTGTAAATGACTCGCGTGGTGCGCGCCAGGCACAGGCTTGCTCCGGTCAGAGAGGCCGCCGCGGCCTCCGAGCAGGCTACGATTCTCGTGACATATTTCGCGGCGCGCGTTGCCACGAAAAGGTCCGCCTTGCGTGAGATTGCGCGGTGGAGGTGGAAGAGCGAGGGCGTTCCGGCCAGGCGAGCCCCCAGCACTCCCGCCGGCAGACAGCGTGGCCCATTGATGTAGATCAGTTGGATTCTCCGTCGAGCAGCCACATGCGCGAGTTCGAGGCCGCAGACGGCGCTTCGAACGCCAAAGGAGAACTTCTCCGCCACCGACTTCCGGCCCGGGCGATAGTGGCCGAGCGGGTAGAAAAGGGTTCCGATGTTTCTGCGTCGCAACTCATCCGCGAAGGGGCCATCCTCGGGGAGGGTTACATGGAGTGAGAAGTCTTCCCGCAGCGCATCGAGGACTTCTTCGAGCACGCGCTGAGCGCCGGCCCGCCAACTCTGCTGCTCAAGGAAAAGGATGGCGGGCTTCATGGCGTCACCCGAGACGGTCGTCCACTGTCTGGCGAGTCGTATTGCGCAGGCGACTCCTCGCTATCCGCGAGGTTCACCGTGAGCGCCATCACTGCCAGAAAGACAATCATGTTTCGCCAGTACGTGTACGCATCCGCCGCGAGCATTTGCACTAGTTCGCCGCACCAGAAAGAGAAGAGTAGCGCCCCCCAGAAGGCGAGATTCCTCTTGCCGCTGCGGGCATGCTTCAGGAACGTCCGAAGAACCGAGACGCTGAACAACAAGAATCCACCAAGCCCGACGACGCCGGTTTCCAGCAACAGGTTCAGGAAGCCGTTGTCCGTAATGATTTCATCGTGAAAGAGTCGCGTAAAGGGGAGCGTTTTGTATCCCACGCCGAAAAGCAGATATTGCGGATTGTCCTGCATGATGGAGACGACACGGCTCCAGGTTTCGTACCGTCCACTCGAGGCGAGATTGGGGTCGGCAAAAAGCAACGTCAGATTCCCCAGGCGCGCGTCGACGAGGTAACCCCACAATTCGGGCGTATAAGACCACAGGATACCGACCGGGATGGCGAGGGCGAGAAGGAATCCGGCGCCTCGCCAGAAGCGCGCTCGTCTGGAGACGGCCGCAAAAACCAGATTGGTCACGGCCACGTTGCCCCACGCACTGCGCGATAAAGCGACAAAGACCGCCAGTGTGAGGATAGGGATCGCCAGCCATAACCAGGACCGGCTCATCCCCACGGCGTTCTCATTGCGGGCGATAAATGCCGCCGCGGCCACGCTCAGGAAGAAGCCGCAGA
>Ga0315280_10007260_pt1 | contig 14952 bp, 15 predicted proteins | sample YL17G06_40_MG_FD_203697 | JGI IMG/M metagenome (GOLD analysis project Ga0315280, IMG submission 203697) | Sediment microbial communities from Yellowstone Lake, YNP, Wyoming, USA - YL17G06_40 | ecosystem: Environmental > Aquatic > Freshwater > Lake > Sediment | place: USA: Wyoming | collected...
AAAACTACCTGAACAACGTAGAATACCTTAAAATACAACCATTAGGACCCTTGCGCCTCTCTTTCATTAGGGGTGAACATCCGCTTGAAGTGCCAGATTTATCATCCTGACCAAATGATTATTTTTGATTTTTCCTTAATCGACGAAATGGAAATACTACAGGAACTCAAACCGAATGGGTCAATTCTGATCAATACCCATCAGGGAATCGATTTTTTTAGGAGATTGCAAAGATTTAGAATCGGTCTGATTGACGCTGCTCCTATTGCCAGAAGTCTTGGCCTGGGAGCCACTTTCAATACCGCCATGTTGGGTGCCTATGTGCGTTTAACAAATTTGATCACGCTGAAGACATTAGCCGAGACGGTTAAGGCCATGGCGCCGGCGAAAAAAGAAGAAAATGTTGAAGCCGTCAGAAAGGCTTATAAACAAGTTAAAATATACGAGGCAGAGGGGTAGGGCGATTGAAAACGAATCCTGATCATTCATCTGAGTTTGTGATCCCTATTTCTTATGGGAGTACGGAAGTTATAGAAACAGGAAAGTGGAGTTTTCAAAAGCCACAGACTTCTTTCATGACAGCTCCTTGTCAGGAGGCATGTCCTGCGGGGATTCATATCCCTCAATTTCTTTATCTCGCTCAGGAAAAGATGTACGATGAGGCCCTTTTTACCATTTTAAGAGAGAATCCTTTGCCCGGTGTATGCGGAAGGGTTTGCTTTCATCCATGTGAAACCAGCTGCAACCGAGCTCAATACGATGAACCCGTTTCCATTCATGCGATGGAAAGATTTGTTTCGGATGTAACATCGAATCAGATTCAGAATATCCAACTTATATCGAGCAGAAACTCCAAAAAGGTGGCAGTCGTAGGGGCAGGTCCTGCAGGCCTTTCCTGCGCTTATTTTCTTTCTTTTCTGGGACATCACGTAACTCTCTTTGAAGCCCAGCAAGAACCCGGAGGAGTGATGCGCTGGGGAATTCCTGAATATCGACTTCCGAAATCAATATTACGGAAAGAGATTCAGAGGATATTAAGCCTTCCCATCGAAATGAGGACAGGTGTTAGAGTGGGGGAAGATATCCCTTTTGATGCATTGGACCAATTTGATGCCATTTTCCTTTCGCCAGGCGCTGAAATCAATGCACCTCTTTCCATGAAAGGGGAGAATTTGGAGCGGGTCTGGAAGGGTGGAGAGTTTTTAGAGCGAATCAACTCAAAAGAAAAAATCAATTTAAGAAAAGAGACGATTGTGATCGGGGGAGGCAATACGGCCATAGATGTTGCCCGATCAGCATTGCGCCTTGGTTCCAAAGTAACGGTTGCTTATCGGAGAACCAGGAATGAAATGCCTGCCATCCAAGACGAAATTGTTGAGGCCGAGGGAGAAGGGGTGAGGTTTGAATTTTTGGTTCAGCCAGTGAAAATGAATTTGACCAAAAAGAAGAGAGTGGCGGTCACTTTCCAGCGGATGGAACTAACCTCTCCGGATCAAAGCAATAGACCAAAAGCGATCCCGGTAAAAGGTGATTTCCTAACCCTGGAAACGGATAGTCTCATCACCGCTGTCGGTGAATTGGTCGACCTTTCATGGATTCCCAAAAAGCTCATTAAAGATGATTTGATCGATACAGGTTCTACTCCTAAGATCTTTGCAGGTGGAGATGCCGTTGCCCAGCCGAGAACCATTGTTACAGCCATTGCTTCAGGGAAGAGGGCTGCCATTTCTATCGACTTCTTTCTCCGAGGGGACGATGATGGCGAGGACCTTTCAAAGATAAGCGTTGGGGGGAAAGGTTCTCTTTCTATGGAGGCCTATCTTCAAGGTCGAGACAGTGGAGGATGGCCAGAAAAAAAAGAAGTCGTTTCTTATCAGCAGATCAATACCCTCTATTTTGAACCGAGCAGAAGGGTCAGGATGCGGAAACGCCAGCGGAATAAAATTTTGAAGGGTTTTTCAGAAGTCAATTTGGGTTACAATACCAAAGAAGCCAACTTCTCAGCCTCGCGATGCTTTTCCTGCGGAACGTGCAATTACTGTTACAATTGCTATTTCTTCTGCCCTGAAGGGGTCATCTCACTCAACCCTCTTGATAGGACAAGAGTGGTTGACTACCTCCATTGCAAAGGGTGCGGGACCTGCGCAAAGGCGTGCCCGAGAAGTGTCGTGATGATGAAGGAAGTATCATGAGGGATTTTTTAACCGGAAATCATGCGGTGGCCCACGCTGTCAAGCTCTGCCGCACTCCCCTGATTGCAGCTTATCCGATCACACCCCAGACAGCCATTTACGAAAAACTTTCTGAATGGGAAGCATCGGGTGTGCTCAAAGGGATCATGATGCGAACAGAGTCCGAGCATTCGGCTATGGCCTCCTGCATTGCCGCTTCCTTAACCGGGGTGAGGACCTTTACGGCGACCTCCTCCCAGGGCATTGCTCTCATGCATGAGATGCTCCATTTTGCAGCCGGATGTCGTGCTCCAGTGGTCATGGCCAATGTCAATCGATCATTGGCGGCGCCTTGGGGATTCTGGGCGGATCAGTTAGATAGCCTTTCCCAGAGGGATACAGGATGGATTCAGTTCTATTGCGAAAATGGCCAGGAAGCCCTGGACAGTGTGATTCAAGCTTATAAAATAGCAGAGCAGGTATACCTTCCAACCATGATCGCTTTGGAGGCCTTCTTTGTTTCCCACTTCATGGAACCTGTGGACATTCCGGAACAGGAACAGGTCGATCGTTTCCTTCCCCCACTTGATCTCCCGCATAAGTTCGATATTGACAAACCTGGATTTCTCGTCCCTGTGGTTTCATCGGAATTATACCGGAAGTATAAGCATATGGCCCAGGTTTCCATGGACTCCGTCAAAGAAATTGCAGTGAGGGTGGATCAAGAATTTAAGAAAGAATTCGGAAGGGGCTATGGAATTATTGAGCCCATCATGCTTGAAGATGCGGAGGTTGTTATTGTGACAGCAGGGTCCATTACAAGCACGGCAAGGCTGGCGATAAAAGACCTTCGTAAACGAGGGAATAAGATTGGCTTACTTAAATTGCGCCTCTTCAGGCCTTTTCCAGTAGAGGCAGTCCAAGTTGTCCTCAGAGGAAAGAAGAAGATTGCTGTGATTGATCGAAACATCTCTTTGGGAGGCGGCGGAATATTCTGTCAGGAGTTGAGAGCAGCTCTGATTCATTCTTCTGACCATCCTCTTACCTACAGTTATATTGCTGGAGTAGGGGGTACAGATGTAACTCCCGAGGTTATCCAAAAAATTGCTTTTGATGTCATGAGTCGAAATGAACCCACGGATGCGCCCATCTGGATCATGGAGGAATAGTCAATTGCAGATTGCGGATTTCAATGGTCTATCGGGTTTCTTTAGTTTATTTAGTTTGTTTGGTTAACTAAATAAACCAGAGAAACGAAAGAAACCGAAGAAACTAAACTAACTGGTAGTCTGAAATCTCAAATCAAGAATTATTTCAGTTATGCTGCGATAAGGGAGAAAGGATATGGTATTACCTGAACAACAGCCGAATCTATTGAGATCTGGTCATGCGGCCTGTGCTGGTTGTGGTCTGGCGGTTGCGATGAAATTGGTCCTTCAGGCCATGGGACCTCGAACTATTGCCGTCATTGTTCCATCCTGCGAAGGATCAATAGGAGGTGTGTACCCCAACACTTCCTATGGTGTCCCGACCTTCCATTCTGCTTTTGAGATAGCAGCACCCACTGCTGCGGGGATAGCCAGTGGTCTCAAGATACAAGGTAAGAATGACATCCAAGTATTGGCCTTCGCAGGAGATGGCGGGACGTTTGACATCGGTTTGCAATCTCTTTCCGGGGTAGCGAATAACAATGATGACATCATTTATGTCTGCCTCGATAACGAAGCCTACATGAACACCGGGATTCAGGTGAGCTCCGCAACCCCTTCCTATGCCTGGACGGGAACGACCCCTGAAGGGAACCCCCGTCGGAAGAAAAATATCATGGAGATCATGGCTGCACATTATAATCCATATTCTGCAACAGCGACCATCGGTTTTCCTCGTGATCTCCAGCAGAAAATCACCAAAGCGAAAAGTATTCGAGGGACAAAATTCATTCATATGCTTGTTCCTTGCCCAACAGGCTGGAGGACACCGTCAGACATTTCCCCTGAATTGTCCATTCTCGCCGTGGAAACGAATGTCTTTCCCCTTTACGAGGTGGAAGATGGGAAGAGATACACCATCAATCGTGAGCCACGCCGTCTCCCTGTCCAGGAGTACCTCCTGAAACAGGGAAGGTTCAGACACTTGAAGGAAGAGCAGATCAGACAGATTCAAATGGATGTGGATGAGGAGTGGGAAAAGCTAAAACATAGAGCCAGCCATTCCCGTTCAAAAGGTAAATGATATAATCCCCCCTCTCCCCCCTTAGTCTCCGACCCAGAGCGGTCTCTGACCCGGAGGGTAAAGGGGAGCTGCCTGCCCCGTCCTCGGTCGGGACCGCCTGCCTGCCGGTAGGCAGGGGGCCAGTAGACAGAGAGGGGATTTGAGGCAGGGTATAAATGAAATTTTCAAAGGAAGGATTCTGGAGGTTTTTTGATAGGCTTTTAGATGCAATGGCAGCCTTGGCCGGGGTAATACTCGTATTCATAACGGCCGCTGTCTGCTGCACCATCGGCATGCGATTCTTATTTACAAAGACAACGATATGGATCATACCGACAACCGAATATGCCCTGTTGTGGATAGTTTTCCTTGGAACAACCTGGCTTTTAAGAGAGAGAGGGCATATTACTACCGACATTATATATACTCATCTCAGTGAAAAAACCAAGCACACTCTCAATTGTATCATGTGTGTCATCGGCGGGCTCACCTGCGCTGCCATGGTCTTTTTTGGAGTTCTCCACGTGTGTGAATGTATTGCAGGCGGGGTAACGGATGTAAGAGCAATTACTGTTCCGAAAACGGCTGTTTTCATCATCATCCCCATAGGCAGCATCCTCCTTACCATCCAGTTCTTCAGGATGGCGTGGAGCAGGCTTATTGATATTAGGACAGGGAGATAATCCATGGAATGGTGGCTGATCATTAGCTTGCTCTTTGGGGGTATGGTGTTCCTGCTTCTCACCAACCTGCCCATTGCCTTTGCCTTTCTCGTTGTCAATATGGTTGCGGCCTATTTCTTCCTGGGGGGGATACCAGGCCTCGTTGGGGTAGTGACAGGCGCTTTCACTTCCATTACGACCTTCACTCTGCTCCCCGTACCCTTTTTTATCCTTATGGGTGAATTGATATTCCATTCAGGCCTTGGGCTTAATGCTGTGAATGTGCTTGATAAATGGCTTGGCAAACTCCGGGGCAGACTCTCTATCCTGGCTATTATGATGGGGGTCATCATCGGTGCGTTGAGCGGCTCCACTATTGCAACATGCGCCCTCCTTGGCACCATCCTGCTTCCTGACATGCTGAAAAAGGCTACAGCAAGAACATGAGTCTCGGTCCACTCATGGGAGTAGGTACCGTTGATGCGCTTATTCCTCCAAATGCACTTACCGTGGTACTCGCAAGCCTTGCAAACATCGATGTAGGGCAACTTCTTATTGCCGGCCTCGTGCCGGGCATTATCATGTCTGGCCTCTACCTCGTCTACGTCTTACTATGGTGTCGCCTCAAACCTGAAGAAGCGCCTATGTATGATGTGCCCCATATTCCTTTGAAAGAAAAGGTGATGGCCACCGTACAATACCTGTTACCCCTCGGCTTCATCATCTTTATGGTAATAGGGTTCATATTTCTGGGTGTAGCCACCCCTACGGAAGCAGCCGCCACAGGGACATTGGGGTCATTTATCTTAGCCCTTATTTACAGGCGTTTAAATTGGGAAATACTCAAGAAGTCGGTGACGGGTACCGTGAAAGTCACGGTAATGATATTCATGATTATTATTGTATCAAGCACATACGGTGAAATATTAGCCTTTACTGGCGCTGCTTCAGGCATGACGAATTTTATTACCAACCTCACCATTCCGCCGATAGTGATAGTCATCGCCATGCTGGTCGTCGTCCTTATCCTCGGTTGTTTCATGGAAACTGTTGCAATTATGATGATTACCATACCTATATTTATGCCCGTTATCAACGCCTTCGGCTACAATACGGTCTGGTTCGGAGTTATCATGCTTATCGCTCTGGAGACAGGTTTGATTACCCCTCCCTTTGGCGTTACCCTCTTTGTGATGAAAGGTGTAGCTCCTCCTGAAGTAACTATGTCTGATATCTGGAAGGCAGTCACTCCCTATGTAGGCATAGATATGCTGTGCATTGCCCTTGTGTTGGTAATGCCATTTTTAGCAACTGTTGTACCAAATCTTATGGGAATGAAGTGAAGTTAAGAAAGGGGGGATGATAAAATACTTAAAATGCGTTATACAATCAAAATGAAGGAAGGAGGTTAACAATGGAAAAGAGAATGAGTCTTCTATTTTTTGCCGTTTTTTTCGCCCTAACCGTTTCCATGATTCACATAGGTCAAGTTAATGCCCAGACCATCACGTTAAAAGCGGTAACGGGGTGGCCTAAGACATCAAGCGAGAATAAGTCATTTTTCATTTTTACCGAATTGGTCGAACAGATGGTTACTAAGAAATACCCCGGCGAACTAAAGATCAACTACATCGGGGGACCTGAGGCGGTAAAATCCACCGACCAGGTGCAGGCGTGCCAGCGGGGCATGGTCGATATGGCCTACACGACCAATGCTTACTACTTATCGGTCCTCCCCGAAGTCGACGCGTACAAACTATCCGACCTAACGCCAATGGAGGAGAGGGCCAATGGCGCCTGGAAGTACATGAATGACCTCCACGAGAAGAAAGGGCTCTACTTAATGGGGAGGCTGGGCCTCGGTGAAAAGTTTTACCTCTACCTCAAGAAACCGATCCAGAATTCGGACCTGAAAGGCCTCAATATCCGGGTATCCCCAATGTACCTGCAGATTATCAAGGGTTTTGGCGGGAACCCTGTTGTGATACCTCCCACTGAGGTTTATGTAGCCCTCGAGAGGAACGTGGTCGACGGGTTCTGCTGGCCGGCTGTGGGTATCCGTGACTGGGGATGGCAGAAACAGGTGAAATATATTGTTGAGCCCGGCTTTTACCAGGTACCGAACCCACTTGTCATGAATCTGAACACCTGGAACAAACTGCCCAAGAAGCTCAAGGATCTTCTCACGGAAGCGGCGGTCGAGGCAGAAAAACGGGCCATTGCCCACTTTGACGAGCTGGCGAAGCAGGAGCGACCTATCCTCCTCAAAGAAGGCATCCAGGTTATTGACCTGCCTACTGCAGAAAAGGAAAAGTTCCTGAAAGTTGCCTACGAGGAAGGTTGGAAAGATATACTGAATAAAAGTCCTCAAATAGGAGCTAAATTGAAAGAGTTGCTAACAAAGAAGAAACTGTAGAATAACGCCCCTAAAATTTCCTCCCCCCTTGCGGGGGAGGGGACAAAAGAGAAAGAGAAGTAACCATGAGAAAAATTATTATTGCATTGATCGGGTTAATCTTAGTCACAGGGGCCACGGCCAGCGCTGCCCAGAAGGACTTCGAAGTTCAAGGAAAGAAATTAGTCTCCCAGAAGCCGCCCTTCACTTTAACATTACCTTCTGAATTTAACCTCGTCCACTCTTTCTCACATGAAAATCCAGGAGAGAGTTCGCTTACCCGTGTCTATTTCCTTGTTAAACCCAAGGGGAAACAGGTTGAAGAAATGCTCATCCTTCAAATCGCAGATAAGACTAACCCTCAAGCCGGGCCGATGACCGTAACCCCTTTAAAACCCTATACAGAGAAAAGATTGTATTCGAAAGGGAAGGTGAAGAGGGGAGGATTAGAAATGGATTATCTCATTCAATTAATGGCATGGAACCCTGATGCTCCCTCCCTTCAACCCATCGTGAAGAAAGGGCTCATCATTCCCTCCCGTTGGGCTCTTCAAGGACAATTTTTATTCCTCTATCAGGGAGAGCACGCTGTCTTCTTCAGATATTCAAAGGATATTAATTCCTTTGGGATAAAGGTCTCAGAAAAAGGGGATGATTGGGGAAAAGGGCTGATCTCTGGAAATGAGAAGAGGGTTTATGAAATCTTCCAAAAAACTTACATAGAAATGATGGATTCCATTCAGATAAAAAACCAGTAGAAACTCAAAATCCAAAAGGATAATTCCAAGGAATATTGGAATGCTGGAATGATGGAATAATGTGAAGAGAGTCAAAACAAAAATATTTTTTCTTAACCCAGTATTCCAATGTTCCATCATTCCATTCTTCCATGCTTTTCAAATTCGGCGAGGACCCCATTGACACACAAGATCTTTTCAATGAAAGAGGCGGTATCTCGGTTCATTGAGGACGGCGACTCCATCGTCATGGGCGCTGCCTTAGAAGCTGCCATCCCGTTTGCGGTCGGGCACGAGATCATCCGCCAGGGAAAAAAAGATCTTACCCTCATAGCTCCCATCTCGGATATGCTCTTTGATCAAATGATCGGTTCTGGCTGTGCGAAGAAGGTGATTGCTGCCTGGGTAGGAAATGTCATCATGGGGGTGGGTTATAACATGAGAAGGGCTGTTGAGGAAGGGGTCCCGAGAAAGATCGAGATTGAAGATTACACCAATTTTACCATCTCGTTAGCCCTTCATGCAGGGGCCCTCGGCATTCCCTTCATCCCAACGAAGAGCCTTTTAGGCACAGGAATGATGGCAGAAAGACAGCCCTTTAAGGAGATGGAATGTCCTTATACAAAAGAAAAACTGGTCTTAGTCCCTGCTCTGAAACCTGATGTAGCCATCGTTCAAGCCCAGAGGGCAGATGAGGAAGGGAATACTCATTTTTGGGGTGGAAGTGGGGTGACTAAAGAGTCGGCTCTGGCGGCTCGAAAAGCGCTTGTGGTAGTGGAAGAAATAGTCAGCAAAAAAGTGATCCGGAGAGACCCGAACCGCACCCTCATCCCTGGATTCTTAGCCAGTGCTGTGATTCAAGAACCATGGGGATCTCACCCATCACCTATGCAAGGCTATTATAATCGAGACCATGAAAAATATATGACCTACCATCAGGAATCAAAAGACAGAGAAGGATATTTGAAGTGGCTTGAGAAATGGGTTTTAGGAGTAAAGGGTAGAGAAGAATATCTCAAACTCTTAGGCGAAGAAAAAATCAAATCCCTTTTGGTCAAGCACCACAGAAAATCTCTTCCGGTGGATTATGGATACTGAAAAAAAAGGAGGAAAAATGGAATGATGGAAGATTGGAATACTGGGTACACAAAGAAATATTTTGGTTTTTCACATCGTTCCATCATTCCAGTATTCCATTATTCCTGGTCTCATCATGAGCGAGCATAGCTGAAGCAGGGAGTCCAATTTGCGAACGACTGATTACACGATGCAGGAATTGATGGTTGTCGCGGGGGCACGAGAAATTCGTGACGATGATGTGGTCTTTGTAGGGATGAGGCTTCCGCTTTTGGCCTTCCAATTGGCAAAGGACACCCATGCCCCTCATGCCATCGGGATCTTTGAGAATGGGATCTTGAGAGACAAGCCAGCAGGCGATGCCTTTTTTACGATGGGAGATCCTTCCAATATTGAGGGCGCAATCTGGACGACCTCGATGATGGACATCATGGCGCTTTTGCAAAGCGGAAGGGTGAGTTTGGGTTTTATTGGAGGGGCTGAGGTGGATCGTTTTGGCAACCTCAATACAACTTATATTGGAGGAAGGAAACATATCCAGATTCGACTTCCCGGTAGTGGTGGGGGGAGTGATATCGCATCGCTCTCCAAGCGGTTTGTTATCATTATGAAACATGAGAAGCGTCGATTCCTGGAGAAGGTGAGCTATATTACCTCACCTGGTTTTGGAGATGGAAGGGGTTGGAGAGAGAAAAACGGTTTAAAGGGAGGAGGTCCTTGCGCTGTGATTACAACTAAAGGAATATTGAGATTTGATTCTGAAACAAAAGAGATGGTTCTTGATTCGATTCACCCTGGAGCCACTGTTGAGGAAGTTATTGAAAATACCGGGTGGAATTTGAGATGTGCGCCAAAAAATGTAAAAACAAGCCCTCCTACACGATCTGAACTCAGAATGATAAGAAAATACGATCCCCTTGGCTTCTGGACAAGAAATGTCATTTAATGTGAACAATATTTGACCAGTCACTTATACTATTCTCATACTTCAAAATCCTAAAGAATTCTTCGCTCATTTCTGAAAATTAGAAAATTATTTTAATTTCAATATATTACCATTACATCTGGTCAGATTTTAAATTGTGCCGTTTTTTGGCATTTAAATTGCTTGTTTACCCAGTTAGAAAGCCCAGCCATTCATGGCGGGGATGATATAAATAAAACTTCAATTCCTCAAAGAAAGGGCGGGGTCAAAGCCACGTTCTTTCTAACGGGGTTTATTGAATCGAGGAATTTTTATGCCTGAATTATTTTTGGGTGACCTTTCCCAAATAAAACTCTTCGATATACTCAAACCTTTATTAGTGAGTAAGAAGACCGGAAGGTTGACCTTTAAGGGGAAGGAACAAGGAGAGATGAATCTGGAGATGGGGAATATCGTTCATGCCAAAACTTTAGATTTTTTCGGTGAATATGCCTTTTTTACAATTATGAGCTGGAAAACAGGCCGTGTTGATTTTGAACCAGACGTTTCTCCAAACCAAAGGACTATCCCTTATCCCTCCGAACAGTTACTACTAAATTGGTCTTCAAAAAAAATGGAGTGGGAGAAGATCCGAGAGGTGATCCCTTCCAACAATGCTGTTTTCCGTCTTTCCGTTCAGAGAGATGGGGAGAATAAAAATATTAGCGCTGATCAATGGAATGTGTTGGCTTTGTCAAACGGGATGAGGAATGTATCAGAAGTTGCGAAAGCTCTCAATTTTGATGAGTTTAAAGTTTTAAGGACCATTTATCAACTTGTCCAAGCAGGGTTAATGGAGCAGGCGAATGAACAAAAACCCGTTAAGAAAAAAATGGTACGAGAGAGTTTTTTCTCAGCGGTTGAAAATGAGTTGAAAAAGGTGATGGGAGCAGTTTCCCCTTTCGTCATTGACGATAAACTCATTGAATTCGGAGAGAAAAGGGATTCTTTTCCACAGGATAAATTATTGTCCTTTGTCGAGGCATTGGGGGAAGAGGTCCCTCATGACGATAGAAGGAAAGAGTTTAAAAGAGCCATCATGGAATTTTTCTCGACCGAAAAATAGAAAACAAATCGAGGATCCCGTCCTCTGGACAGGGAATTTCAAAAGGAGGGCCCCCATGGCAGTTAAAAAGAGAAGCGGATTGGGTCTGCTACCAAAATTATTGATAGGGACGTTGATCCCTATTTTGGTAGCTTTTTTAGTGATCTGGGTCATCGTTTTCTTTAGTGTAGATTTTGGGAAAGTGCGGATAATGAGCATTAAAGACATTGGATCTGAAAGCTTGAAGGAGTTAAGCGCCACCTCTTTGAAAGAATCCAAGTTCTCTTTAGATAAGTTGGGAGAAAAGATCATCAGAGAGAAGGCGATCGATGTCGCCGCGGAGATTGAAATTTTTATCAAATTGCATCCCAAGATGAAAAGGGAGGATTTACTAAGGGATCCTTGGCTGAAGTCAATTGCTGTCCAAAAGGTTGGAGAAACGGGTTATACGGCAGTTCATGATGATAAGGGAATTAACTACTTCCATGTGAATCCCCAAATCGTGGGGACAGATTTGCATGATCTTTCCACTAAACTCCCTGCTTTCTGGAAGATACTGGAAGCCAGTCTGAAAGGATCAGCCTCTGGTTATTATGATTGGAAGGATGCAGACGGGAAGATCCGTCCCAAATTTATGTATTTAGCCCCCGTAAAAGATACGGACCTCATTGTTGCAGCAACCACTTACATTGATGAATTTTCGAGGCCCGCAAAAGCCATTACAGGGAGAATGAAAAAGATCGAAGAAAATTATTTGGAAGAATATGGGAACAAAATCAAAATATTTTATGTGGTTATTCTGTGTGTTGTCCTTGTTCTGTTGGTGAGAATCTACTTCTATGCCCGTTCAGTGATTCATCCCATTCGCTATCTTTCAGAAGTCGCTGATAAAATTAGCATGGGGGAATTGGATACCCCGATCCAGATCAAGGAGAAAGGAGAAGTGGGCGCTCTGGCCGAATCAATCGAGCGGATGCAGACAAGTGTGAAGGCTGCCATTGAGCGGTTGCAGAAGAGAAGGGAGGCCCGATAAAAATTGACCCATTCGGCGGCGCCAAGCCCCGCCTTTAAAGGCGGGGTGAAGAAGCGCCGCTCAGGGTCAACCCTGAGCCCCTCGGCCTGAGCTCGGGTCGAAGGCAAGCCCCAGCATTTATGCTGTGGAGTCGAAGGGTTAAGTTTTTTAGTTCGGATTTGGGAGCTCGGAGATTTTTAAAGACTCCGAACTGAGAACTAAAAACTCCGAACTTTTTAAGGGGGAGGCCATGATATTTCCAAGGGGAGAGGTGGTACATAAAAATTTATCAACAGTGTATACAGATTTTCCTGCCCTTTTATCAACCTTAAGAACAGGAGATTTTAGCGGAATCATTGAAATTGAATTTCCTGAAAATAAAGGGGTTATCTTTGTTGATTCTGGGGAGATCATTAATGCAGAGGCCAAGATTGGGGGAGATTCAAAAAGTATCATTGGTCAGGAGGCGATTCAGACTCTTCTCACCCTCTCGAATCAAAAGGATGGAGTGATTAACATCTACCGATTGTCACCCGAACGAGTGGCCATTGTGGCCAGCAACCTCCAACACGAGATCCTCTTTAAGGGGCTCTCCACGGATTTCACCCAATTAGACCGGCTTCTTCTGAAATTGAGGGAAGAAAAACATAATGGTTTCATAGAGGTTCTCACAAAAGAACACCAAGCCATGGGCGTCCTGTTTCTTGAGGGAGGAGAGCCGGTGGAAATGTTCACCACTCCGGAATCTGGGCCCTCTGTGTTTGGCCGAAAGTCAATTTCAATATTTGTGGAAAATGCCATCAAACAGGGGGCCATTTTTGATGTTTACAGTAGTCAAAGTAAAACTCTGAAGAAGGAGACAAAAGAAACTAAAGAAACTAAAGAAACCAAAGAGACCCAAGAAATAAAAGAAAAAAAAGTTCCAGGACGAGGGGAAGAGCTGAAAGAACTCATCACGATCTTCCAAGAAGTTCTTTCCCAAGCAGAGAGGTTGGTAGATGGATCCTTACGAAGAAAAGGACTATTTCTTAAGTTATTTAAAGAATCCCTCATAGAAAAATCAGTAGAATTTGCTTTTCTCGATCCATTTGCCGGTGAATTCGAATATCGGGAGGGAACGATCCAATTTACAGGGGAGATCGGAGTAAAAAATTTTACTAAAGGGATCGTAGATTGTTTGGTTGCTACCCTGTCGCTCCTCGAAAAGGAATTACCGAAGGATAAGATATTGTCTTTAAAGTTGAAAGCAGGAATAGAATCCTCTCTGGAGCAGCATGGTGAGGCATTGAAGCGGTTGGGAGTTGGCGCTATTACTTCCTTAATTTTCAAATAAATCCTTCGTATCCAGTTGACCCTCCTTTAGAATTTGCCTACTGATTTTCCTTGACAAAATTTTTGTTCCTAATATACTTGTTAAAAAGTTCTCAATATAAATAGGGGGGGATTTTGGATTGCCCCCTATCTTATTTTGAAAAGTTTCGACTACTATTTTGAATTTAATGTAGACTTTTTTCGTCAAAAAGGTTAGGAAGGGGGTGGTTAGGAGAATTTTAGGGAGTAATATTTTTAATTATAACTGTTTAATTTCAAAAGGAGGTTAGGAAAATGAGACATTGGAAGTGGCTATCTTTATGTTTGTGTTTATCAGTGATTGGATTGGTGGTTTTTACTTCTTCTGCATTTGCGCAGATAAAGCTCAACTATTCCATCTTTTTCCCGGAACCTGCTCCACAAGCCAAGGTTGCCACGGAATGGGCAAAGGAGATTGGAAAAAGGACTGGTGGAAAGGTTCAAATTACTATGTTTTATGGCGGCACGTTGACTCCTGCTGACAAATGCTACGATGGTGTAGCGAAAGGAATTTCAGACATCGGTTTTTCAGTTTTTGGTTATACCAGAGGAAAATTCCCACTCTTAGAAGTCGCCGACCTGCCTTTGGGTATTAAAAGCGGTTTGGTGGCCACAAAATTGATCAATGAATTTAATAAGAAATTCAAACCGAAGGAGCTGGATGAAGTAAAAGTTATGTACCTCCATGGCCATGGACCTGGAATCCTTCACACCAAAAAGGAGGTCAACAAACTTGAGGATCTCAAGGGAATGAAGATTCGCTGTACAGGCCTGGCTGCTAAAATCGTAGCAGCTCTTGGTGGAGTTCCTGTTGCCATGCCAATGGGCGATACCTATGATGCCTTGAGCAGAGGGGTGGTTGAAGGATCGATGGCCCCTCAAGAAGCGTTGAAAACCTGGAAATGGGGAGAGGTGGTGAAATTTACCACTGAGAATTTCGGCTCTTCTTACAGCACAGGGTTCTTTGTAGTTATGAATAAGACGAAGTGGAATTCTTTATCTCCGGATATCCAGAAGATCATCGAACAGATCAATGAGGAATATATTGAGAAACAGGGAAGGACTTGGGATGAGGTCGATAAAGCAGGAAGAGACGCCACCCTCAAATTGGGCAATAAAATTATCCCTCTTTCGCAGGATGAGGATTGGAGATGGGCGAAAGTGGTCAAACCCCTTCTTGACGAATACAAGAAGAATATGAAGGAGAAGGGCCTACCTGGAGAAGAAGTGCTGAGTTTCTATTTTCAGACGATATACAAATATCAGAAATAAAACCGGGGAAAGGGGAGGGGAAATATCCCCCCCCCCTTTATTATCGTAATCAAGAT
>Ga0315280_10007261_pt1 | contig 14951 bp, 11 predicted proteins | sample YL17G06_40_MG_FD_203697 | JGI IMG/M metagenome (GOLD analysis project Ga0315280, IMG submission 203697) | Sediment microbial communities from Yellowstone Lake, YNP, Wyoming, USA - YL17G06_40 | ecosystem: Environmental > Aquatic > Freshwater > Lake > Sediment | place: USA: Wyoming | collected...
CGGCGGCAGACCCACCAGCCAGGGGAGACCTCTTCCGTGGTGAAGCCGGCTGCTTCGATCTCGTCCCGGATCTCGCCCGGCCCCGAGAAGTCGTGGAAGAAGCAGGGATCCTGGGGGTCGCTGGCCTCCGAGGTCTCGCGCATGTACCCATCCCCGGGCTCGGACGGGCGGCAGGGGCCGGGAAGGATACGCAGGGTCTTGCGGAGGAGATCCACCAGGCGGCTTCGGGAGAGGAGGCCTCGCTTCCCGCGGTAGACGACCATGAGGACCAGGGCTCCGTCCCGCGTGAGCGCACGCATGATTCGCCGCAGCGCCTCAATCCGAAGAGCGCGACCCGGAATGTGGTGGTAAGAGCCGGCCCAGTACGCGCCATCGAACGAGCCTGGCGGCTCGTCGAGTTCCGTGACGCTCTGGACTCGGAAGGTGACGGCGAGGCCTTCCTGCTGGGCGTTGGCCTGGGCTGCCTCCACCATCCGGGAGGCGATGTCGATGCCGACCACCCGGAATCCCGCCCGGGCCAAGCCAAGGGCCTCGCGCCCGGCGCCACAACCGATGTCGAGGACGCAACCGTCGGGCCGGATGTAGCGCGGCAGGATCTCGCGCTCGAACGGATCCAGGTCGGTGCGGACGAGACGTGCGTACTCGTGAGCTTCAGCCGGCCGGTTGTACTTCTCCCGCACGCCTGCAAGGCACGCTCCGACGCTGCCCAGGTAGAGCGGTGGGGTGAACGGATGCCGGAATCTCCAGAGGAGTTCGAGAACGTCCACCGCCCGGCAGAGCCAACGGCGCGGCACGCAAGAAAGGACGCCTTTCTCAAAGGAAAAGATGGCTGCGCGCCGCTCGACGGCAATGACCCGGCCGAGGGGGACCTCGGTCTGCGCAGCCGGCCCAGCCGGGACGGCGCCGACGCCAAAGCCGCCGCCGGAACGGAAGAGGAGGAGATCGCCTGGCCGCGGATGCTCTGCGTCCAGAGGCGCGACCTGAAGGATATCCGCAGCCAGGAAGGGAGGAGCCGGCTCTAGGAGCTTCAGCCTGACCGGCCGTCCCTGGGAGGCGACCGCCCGCCACGCGGCCTCGGTCAGTTCCTCTCCGCGCTCGAAGACGATTAGACGTCTCATGGGAGCGGAGTCGCGAGGCCCCGATCCAGGAGTTCTTGGATGAAGGCACGCACGTCCTGCGCCGCATCCCCGGGTGCCACGTCGAATTCCTGGATGATGGCCTCGGTGATCTCTTCGAGGCCGCGGCGCCCGTCAATCAGCTCCCAGATGCGGCTTCCGACGGGATTGAGGCCGCGCAGGACCTTCGTATCAAGGGACAGGATGACGGCCTCCCCCTCGATGATGCGCCACGCGGTCTTGGGATTCTTCGCGACAATCATGGGACCAGGCACCGGGCCAAGTGAAACGGCACCCGAAGCGCTTTCCAGGCCAGGCGCGGAAGGAGGGGCGGCATCCCGCCGCTGTCCTCCTCGACGCGGAGGCGGCCGGCGATGGCGGCGATCACGCCTAAGGCGTGATTGACCAGCGGCCAGGGGAAGGTGTCCAGATCGGCCGAGGGCATGCCCGCTCTGCGCAGGCCAGCCGCGCGCGCGACGACGTCCTGCCATCCGATCAGAGGGTCCGGGGAGGCGAGGGCATCACCCTTCGTAATCACCCCGGCCTCGCTGCTGGCCAAGACGCGGTGGAGGACGAGCCCCTCCCCCTTCCGGTACGCGATCAGCGCGCCCCGCGTGATCCGCCGCGGCTCCAGGGGGACCAGGCGGACTTCGTCGCCCTCCCGGATGAGCGGGGACATGCTCCGCGACGCCTCCCGCACCCAGACCGCCCCATGGCGGGCGAGCAGTTCGACTACGAAGGGGGTCGCGATATCAGCCGTGGACCCGGCGGGCCGGACGCCGCCACCCACGCGAGAATTGGGCGCGCCCCCGCCCCTCGCGTCCGTCCCTCCGTGCGGCCATAAATTAGCTGATACGGAGGGACCCCCTGTCTCCTGGTTGATTGACACCGCTCCTCCCCGGGGTCGCCCCATTCGGTCTCGCCCCTTCTCAAAGAGACGCAGGGCTCGACGGGACTCTAACAAACCTGATGATACCCCGCAAGGCAAAATGGGCCCCCTCTTCACCTCGATCAAACTACTAGCGGCCGGGGGCTTTCGCTTCCCGGCGACCCACGCTGGATTGCCTCAGCGGACGAGGGAAAGGGTCCTGCCTGCTCCGTCCGTGCGGTGTCGCGGGGGAGCCGCCGCAGTGCTGTGAGCAAAAAATCTGCCCCGGCGCTATTTTTTTCTTGCATTCGCCGGAAAACACACTATAAGACAACTAAAAAAATTCCCCGGCGCCGCGCGCGGGCCCGGGGCGAAAGGGGGTAGTTAATTGCACGCATTGGGCAGACACCTGTTGGTAGAACTCCACGGTTGTCACCCAGACTCGCTCAAGAAAGTGGACGTGGTCAAAGATATCCTCGTCGGCGCCGCCCGAGCCTGCGGGGCCACCATCGTCGACATCGCCTTTCACGAGTTCAACCCCTTCGGGGTGAGCGGCGTCGTGGTCATCGCAGAATCCCACCTCTCGATTCACACCTGGCCCGAGTACCGCTATGCCGCGGTGGACATCTTCACCTGTGGCGATGTGATCAAGCCCGAGTTCGCCGCCGACTACATCGCCTCCCGTTTCCGCTGCAAGAATCCATCCATCGTCGAGATGAAGCGCGGCCTGATCCCCGGTGTCTCGGGGAAGGTCGCCCACAAGGTCTCCGACTCCGCAGGCAAGATCACCCAGCGGGTCACCCAGAGGGTTCCCGATGCCCCTGAAGAACTATCGCTGGTTCATTGAGTACTTCAGTGCCGAGGAGGGCCACCTCCACGGCATCCGCCAGGTCCTGTTCTCCAAGGAGACCCCTTTCCAATCCATAGACATCCTGGATCTCGGATCCTACGGCAAGGCCCTGGTGTTGGATGGGCGGATCCAGTCCAGCAGCCGCGATGAGTTCATCTACCACGAGATGCTGGTTCACCCGGCCATGCTGGCGCACCCCGAACCGCGGCGGGTCTTCATCGTCGGGGGCGGTGAGGGGGCCACGCTGCGCGAGGTCCTCCGGCACCGCAGCGTCCAGCGCGCCCTGATGGTGGACATCGACGAGGAGGTCGTGGCCCGCTGCCGGGAGCTTCTGCCCGAATGGCATCAGGGGGCCTTCGAGGACCCCCGCACGGAGCTCCGCTACCTGGACGCCCGCAAATACCTGGAGGAGACCTCGGAGACCTTCGACGTGGTCATCATTGACATCTCCGAGCCGATCGAGGAGGGCCCGGCCTATTTGCTTTTTACCCGGGAATTCTACGAGATCGTGCGCGAGCGGTTGTCCCCGGCCGGCGTCATCTCGCTCCAGGCCGGGACGGTGAGCCTGAACGATCTGGAGTGCTACGCGGCCATCCAGAAGACACTGGAGGATGTCTTTCCCATGGTGGCCCCGTGCTGGGCCTCCATCCCCTCCTTTGCCTTGCCCTGGGGGTTCTCCGTGGCCTCCAAGCAGCAGGATCCCCGGCACCTGACGCCGGATGATGTGGACAAGCTGGTGGCCGATCGCATCGCGGGCGACCTCCGCTACTACGACGGCATCACTCACCAGTTGACCTTCTTGTTGCCCAAGCATATCCGGATGCGCCTCCTCAGCCAGACGCGCATCATCGAAGACAACCACCCCTTGTTCACCTGGAGCTGACCGATCGCTTCTGGACCGGGACCGCGCGGAATGAGGGCGACGTCACGGGGTCACGCGGGGGTCCTGTCCGCCCCCGGCTGTCTATCCCCCGCCCGCCGCCCATGCCCATGATCCCCGAACGGCAGTACCGCACGCCCCTCTTCGACGCCCTGGTCGGGCTCGCAGAGGCGAGGAAGGTCTCGTTCCATACGCCCGGCCACAAGAGCGGCAAGGGAATCTCCACGCGCTTCCGGAAGTTCGTCGGCAGCAAGATCTTCACCATTGATCTCACCACCCTGGACGAAGTGGACTGCCTCCAGAAACCGGTGGGGGTCATCCGCGAGGCGCAGGAGCTGGCCGCCGAGGCGCACGGGGCCGACCGCTCTTTCTTCCTGGTGAACGGGACCACCGTGGGCAACCACGCCATGATCCTGTCCACGGTCCTCCCCGGAGAGGAGGTGCTGGTCGCGCGGAACGCCCACAAGTCCATCCTGGCCGGGATCATTCTGAGCGGGGCCACGCCCCGGTTCTTTCTGCCCAGTTTCGATCCGGACCTGGGGATCGCTATCAACGTCAGCGCCTCCGCGGTCGAGGACGCGATGCGGGCCCACCCGGCGGCGCGGGTGGTGGCCCTGACCAGTCCCAATTACTATGGAATCGCCATCGACATGCCCACCATCGTCGCCGCCGCTCACCGCCAGGGGAAGGTGGTGATCGTGGACGAAGCGCACGGGCCCCATCTGCACTTTCACCCGGCCCTGCCCCCCTCGGCCGTGGACGTCGGGGCCGACCTGACGGTGCAGAGCACGCACAAGATCGTCGGGGGGATGACCCAGGCCTCCATGCTCCACGTGAAGGGCACGGCCGTGGACGCGGGGCGGGTGGCCGGCATCCTTCAAATCCTCCAGAGCACCAGCCCGTCCTACATCCTGATGGCCTCCCTGGACCTGGCGCGGATGCAGATGGCTACGGAGGGACGGAAGCTCTTGGGGAAGGCCATCGAGCTGGCTGAGGATGCCCGTTCGCGGATCAACCGCATTCCGGGCCTTCGCTGCCTGGATAGCCGCCAGGTGAAAGAGTGGGGCGACCTGAGCCTGGACGTGACCAAGCTCACCATTTCGGTGAAAGAGATGGGCCTGACGGGGTACGCCGCCTCCGCGCTCCTCAACGCGGAGTTCGACATCCAGGTGGAGATGGCCGACTTGTTCAACCTGCTGGTGATCGTCAGCATCGGGGATCGTCGGGATGACCTCGACCGCCTGGTCCGGGCCCTGGAGGCCCTGGCGCGCCGGGCGCATGGCCCGGCGTTCGTCCCCGAGATCCTGCCGACCCCACCGATTCATGAAATCCGCCTGGCCTGCTCGCCCCGGGAAGCCTACTTCGGCAAGTACGTCTACGTCCCGCTGCGCCAGGCGGCGGGGCGGATCACGTGCGACATCGTGACCATCTATCCGCCGGGGGTCCCGATCCTGACCCCGGGGGAAGAGATCTCCCCTCACGCCGTGGAGTATCTCCAGTTCCTGGGCCAGCACGGCGCCCGGATCGACGGCGTGATCGAGCTGCCGGAACCCGGGATCCGCGTCTTGGCCCAGTGACCGGTCCTCGCCCCGCCCGTCCTGGCGGAACCCGGTCTGCAGGGCCCCCACACCCGTCGGGCGTCTGCCTTGCGGCGACCGCACAGCCTCGAATGTTCAGTGAATCAACTCCTTGCGGAATTGCGTTGCATTTTTTCCGAGCCCTGCTATAGTGCGCGGCGGTTTGGCAGGGCCGATTGAGCCCAGAAAGTGCACTTGAACCGCAAAGGGCGCCAAGCCCGCAAACAAATCCTCCATATCCAAAGGAACGGCGGGAGAAAAAACGTGGCGCAGACCGGAACATTTTGGCCCAGGGGCTGCCCGCCTGCCGCCATCCCTCGGCGGGCAGGAGCCCAGGTGGTTGAAACCTGATGGGCCCTTGCGACCTTTGCGAGCTCTGCGGTGAAATGTTTGGGTTGAGAGCAGAAGTGGGGTGGAGCCGTCAAGGCGGGCTAAGGGACGGGGCCGGCTCAGGCCCGGTTCTTTAGCCCGTGCGTCGTTCTGGGAGATGGGTCAGTGCGTAAACGGATCCGTGGTCGCGTGATCCTCTTGGTGATCGCCACGCTGGTCACGGGATATTACCTCCTCCCCAACGTGGCCCCCGTGGGGAGCTTGCCCTCCCTCTTTCCCGGGGTCCTTCCCCGGGCCGACCGGATAAATCTCGGGCTGGACCTGCAGGGGGGGATGCACCTCGTCCTGGAGGTGGAGGCGGAAAAGGCGGTGGAGAATGCGACCGACCGCCTCATGGAGGAGGCCCGGCGCATTCTGGACAAGGAGAAGATCGGCGTCTCGCGTCTCACCCGCGAGGGCAACGCGGAGATCCTGCTGAGAGTGGCCAAGGCGGATGAGCGGGACAAGGCCCTGCGGGCCCTGGGGGAGCTGGTGACGCTGGACAGAGTCCCCGGGGCCACGCCGGACGAGCTCCGCCTGACGCTCCAGGCGCGGGAGGTCAAGCGGATCGAAGAGCTGGCGGTCCGGCAAAGCCTGGAGACGATCCGGAACCGCGTGGACCAGTTCGGCGTCACGGAGCCGCACATCGTGCCCGAGGGCGACCGGCGGATCGTGGTGCAGCTGCCCGGGATCAAGGACCCGCAGCGCGCCATCAACCTGATCGGGAAGACGGCCCTGCTGGAACTGAAGTCGGTGGACACCACGCTCAATCCCGTGGACGTGGAGCAGGGGAGGGTCAAGCTGCCGCCGGATCTGCAGCTGCTCTACGAACGTGTGGTGGATGAGAACAAGCAGGTCGTGGGCAAGCGGCCGATCATCGTCCAGCGCCAGCCCATCATCACCGGCTCGTCTCTCACCTCGGCCGAAGTCCGGCCTGATGACCAGGGAGGCTGGCTGGTCGCTTTCACCCTGGACAGTCAAGGAGCACGGACGTTCGGCGACTTCACGGGCGCCAACATCGGCCGGTACCTGGCCATCGTCCTGGACGACACGGTCTACAGCGCGCCGGTCATCCGGAGCAAGATCGGCGAAGGGCGGGGGCAAATCGAAGGGAGCTTCACCGCCGATTCGGCGCGGGACCTGGCCATCGTCCTCCGGGCCGGCGCCCTGCCGGCGCCGGTGAAGATCCTCGCCAACCTCACCGTCGGGCCGTCCCTGGGAGAGGACTCGATCCAGAAGGGGGTCCGCGCCGCGATCCTGGCGGCCATCCTGGTCGTCCTGCTCATGGCCTTCTACTACAAGCTGTCGGGCGTCATCGCGGACTTCGCCTTGGTCCTGAACTCCATCATGCTCGTGGGCGTCCTGGTGGCGATCCGGGCGACCCTGACGCTCCCGGGCATCGCCGGGATCGCGCTGGGCATCGGGATGGCCGTGGACAGCAACGTCCTGATCCTGGAACGGATTCGGGAGGAGCTGAAGCTGGGCAAGACGGCCCGCTCCTCCATCGACGCCGGGTACGACAAAGCGTTCGTCACGATCGTGGACTCCCACGTGACCACGCTGATCACGGCCGCCGCCCTGTTCCTGTTCGGCACGGGTCCCGTCAAGGGCTTTGCCGTGACCCTCTCCCTGGGCGTGGCGATCAACTTGTTCTCCGCCCTGGTCGGCACGCGCGTGGTCTATGACTGGATGACGTCCCGGCGCGAACTGAAGCGGCTGAGCATTTAGCGCGGGGTCAAGCCAATTGAAAATTGAAAACTGACAACCGACAACCGGCCAGTTCCAACTGAAAACGGACAACCGACAACCGGCCAGTTCCAACTGAAAACGGACAACCGACAACCGACAACCGGCCAGTTCCAACTGAAAACGGACAACCGACAACCGACAACCGGCCAGCGAGGAACCTCGATTTTGCATTGTCAGTTGTCGGTTTGAAATTTGAAATTGACCTTTGACTAGCGAGTGGACCTGTGGAGATTCTCGGCAAGACCAACTTTGACTTCATCGGCAAACGATACATTGCCTACGCCGTCTCGACCGTCCTGGTCCTCCTGGGGATCGTGGCGCTGATCCAGATCTCCCGGGGCGCGGCCAACATGGGGATCGACTTCGCGGGCGGCACCGGCACCCAGGTGAAGTTCGAGCGGCCCGTGGACCTGGGCGCCGTGCGTGACGCCCTGAGCAAGAACGGGATCAAGGACAGCGAGCCGCAGCAATTCGCCGATGGGCGCACCGTGATTATCAGACTGAAGCGGGGCACCAGTGAGGTGACCGGGACCTCCGAACTGATCCAGAACGCCTTGCGCAAGGAGTTCAACGATAATCCCTTCACGGTGGAGGCCTCCACCGAGGTGGGGCCGGCCATCGGCAAGGAACTTCAGCAGAAAGCCTTGATCGCCATTGCCATGTCGTTAGCCGGCATCATCGTGTACATCGCCTGGCGCTTCGAGTTCCGCTTCGGCGTGGCCGCAACCGTCGCCACCTTCCACGATGTCCTGGCGGTTCTGGGCGTCGTCTTCATCCTGAACAAGGAGATCACGCTCCTCATCGTCACGGCCCTCCTCACCATCGCCGGGTACTCCTTGACGGATACGGTGGTGGTCTATGACCGGATCCGGGAGAACCTTCGGGCGCGCCGCAGGGAGCCCCTGGGCGACATCATGAACGCCAGCATCAACCAGGTACTGAGCCGGACGGCCATGACGTCGATCACCACACTGCTGGCAGGCCTCGCCCTCTTCCTCCTGGGCGGGGAGGTGCTGCACGACTTCGCCTTCGCCCTCCTGATCGGGATCCTCGTCGGGACCTACTCCTCCTGGTTCGTGGCCTCGCCCATCATCTACGAGTGGCGGGTGCGGGTCGAAGCTGCCCGGCGCGCCCGGCGCTGAGGCCAGGGACGTTTCCCGCAGTGTCAGGGGGCCCGGGCAAGAGCAAGCGCTGGCGGATCGCCGAGGGTCCGCCCGAGGCGGACGCCGCGGCCCTGACTCGCGCGCTGGGGGTCTCCCCCCTCCTGGCGGGCCTCCTCGTCCGCCGGGGCTGCGGCACGCCCGAGACCGCGCGCACCTTCCTGAATGCTCCCCTCACCGCCCTGCACGACCCCCGGCAGATGCTCGGCATGGATGTGGCCGTGGACCGGCTGCGGGCGGCCGTCGGACGACGTGAGCCGGTCCTGATCTGCGGGGACTACGACGTGGATGGCGTCAGCGGGGCGGCCCTGCTGGTGGCCGGCCTGCGCCGGGCGGGGTGCGAGGCCGAGTACGTCATGCCCCGGCGATTGGAGCACGGGTACGGCCTCCACGTGAGCATCGCCGAGCAGGCGGCGACTGCGGGCGTCCGGGTCCTGGTCACGGTGGATCACGGCATCTCGGCGTACGAGGCCGTGGCCCTGGCGCGCGCGCGGGGGATGGACGTGATCATCTGCGACCACCACTTGCCCCCGCCGACGTTGCCCCCCGCCACCGCGATCCTCAATCCACGCCAAGCCGGTTGCGCCTACCCGTTCAAAGACCTGTGCGGGGTGGGGATCGCGTTCAAGCTGCTGCAGGCGTTTTTCGGGCGGGAGGCGGGAGAGGAGATGTGGCCCTTCCTGGATCTCGTCGCCTTGGGCACAATCGCCGACTTGGTCCCCCTGCTGGGCGAGAACCGGATCCTGGTGAAGCATGGTCTCATCCAGCTTGCCGGGACGACCCGTCCCGGCCTTCGGGCTCTGGCCGACGTGGCGGGGGTTCCGCTGTCCGCCCCGGGTGGCCTCGGGGCGGGACGCGTGGCCTTCGGCCTCGCCCCCCGGATCAATGCCGCCGGCCGCCTGGATGATGCGACCGCGGCGGTCCGTCTGCTGCTCACCCACGATCCGGGCGAGGCGCGGCAGTTGGCCGCGGACCTGGACCGTCAGAACCGGGAGCGCCAGGAACTCGAGGGCTCCATCCTGGCGGAGGCCTTGGCCCAAGCCGATGCGGCGTCCGCCGGAGGTAGACGGGATCGCGCCATCGTCCTGGCATCGCCGGCGTGGCACCCGGGAGTGATCGGCATCGTGGCGGCCCGTGTTGCGGAACGCTTCGGGCGACCGACCGCCCTGATCGGGACCGGCGGCCCGGAGGCTCGGGGCTCGGCGCGGAGCGCTGCGGGCTGGCACATCGCCGACGCCCTGGGCCGCTGCGCCGACCTCCTCTTGCATTACGGAGGGCACCGGGCGGCGGCCGGCTTCTCCCTCCGACCGGATCGAATCGAGGAGTTCCGGGAGCGGTTCCTGTCCCTGGCGGCCCAGGAGTTGTCGGAGGATGATCTGGTTCCCACACTGACTGCCGACACCGAGGTTTCCCTGGACAGGGTGGACCTCGCGCTGGCCAACAGCGTGGTGCAGCTCGCCCCCCACGGCGTGGGAAATCCGGAGCCCCTTCTCCTCGCCCGCAACCTCCAGGTCATGGCGTCGCCCCGGCGGGTGGGGCAGAATCACCTGAAGATGAAGGTGAGACAATCCGGGAAAAGCGGCCAGGTGGTGGAGACCATCGGATTCAATCTGGGGTCCTACGTCGATATCCTGAATCAGGTTCCCTCGCCGTGGATAGACCTCCTCTTCGTCCCCGAGCGAAATGTGTGGAATGACCGGGAAATCCTCCAGCTCCGCGTGAAGGATCTGCGCCTCCTGGAAGGCAGCGGGGAACACCCGGCCAATCGGCCGCTAGGCGGCGGGACGGCCGGGCCTCGAGGGCTCTAGAGACGGCGGCGGGCGAGGGGGATTCCGGCCCGGCATGGGGGCTCACACGACCGCCCAAGAGTGTGTGAAGAAATCGTCGCCGGGCCGAGAGCCCGACTGTAACCTGTTGATTCTCCGTGGATGAAAAACGCGCCTGGCGCCGATTCGCTGGTGCTTTCACACACTCCCAACAGATGGCAGGATGGTTTTTTCTTGACAAGGCCGGAACGGCAGTGTAGTTACCCGAACGGAAAACCTCAGCGGGGACGCGGTGTTCCACGATGGACCGGAGGGCCGGTCTGAGGTTTTGGACCCGTCCGGGTCGGGCGGGATTTCCTCCCGGCTGAGAACTTGACACGATACGATGCAGGCTGGCATCCATCAGATGTTCCGGGAGAGCGCGGCGGTGAAGCTCCGCTTTGCCGAGGAATACGCCCCCCGGATCGAGGCCGTAGCCCGGCGCATGGCCGACGCTCTCCGGCGGGGGGGAAAACTCCTGTTCTTCGGGAACGGGGGAAGCGCAGCGGATGCCCAGCACTTGGCGGCGGAGTTCGTGAATAAGTTCCTGCGGGACCGCGGTGCCCTGGCCGCGGTGGCCCTGACCACGGACACATCCGCCCTCACCAGCATCGGGAACGACCTGGGATTCGACCGGGTGTTCGCGCGGCAGGTGGAAGCGCTGGCGCGCCCGGGCGATGTCGTGGTGGCCATCAGCACCAGCGGGAATTCTCCCAACGTGCTTCGGGGCGTTGAGGCTGCGCGGCGGCTGGGCTGCACCACCGTGGGGATGACGGGGGGGTCTGGGGGCCTGCTGGCAGCGACCGTCGATGAAGCCTTCGTGGTCCCCAGCTCCGAAACGCCTCGGATCCAGGAGACGCATATCACGCTGGGGCATGCCTTGTGCGCCACGGTTGACGAGATCCTGCTATCGGCCGGCGATCCGGCGAGGCTGATGACGGATGGCTGAGTCGGGCCGGGGAACACGGCGCAAGAGTGGAAACGCCAGGATGGCGGGGTCGGGTGACATGCAGCCCCGCCCCTTCCGTTTCGGAGCCAGCGGAGGGGTGTGATGCCCGGCCTCCAAGGATCCTTTGACTTGGGGGGAGCGTGATACGACGAATTCTGTGCGGCGGATTGCTGGCATTCCTGGTTTCCGGGTTGGCCGGCTCGGCCCCCGCGGCGCCCAATCGCTCGGGCATCCTCAGCTCGCCGGGGGACCGGGGCGTCCGGGTGAGTGTTCTGGCGCGGCATCGACACCGCGCGTCGCCCCCGCTCCTGGAATTCCTGGACCTCCCCCGGCCTGCGTCTCAGGCAAGCCCGACACAGGTCAGCGCGGCCTCCGCCATCCTGATGGACGCCGCGACGGGAGAGGTCCTCTTCGAGCAGAACGCGGACGCCCCGCGTCCACCCGCGAGCATCACCAAGATCCTGACCGCGCTGGTGATCCTCGAGCGCGGGCGACTCGAGGATACGGTGGTTGTCAGCCAGGAAGCGGCCAGCGTCGCCGGGTACCGGCTGGGACTCCGGCGCGGGCAGCGGATTTCGTTGCGAGACCTCTTGGCGGCCATCCTGATCCGATCCGCCAACGACGCCTCGGAGGCCGCGGCCGGGCATGTTGGCCGCGGGGTGCCTGCGTTTGTGGCGCTGATGAACGCCAAGGCGCAGGAGTTGGGCATGCACCACAGCCACTTCGAGAACCCCCACGGCCTGGATGAGCCGGGCCACTATACCACCGCCCGGGATATGGCCGTCCTCACGCGAGCGGCCATGGAGCATCCGGCCTTTGCGCAACTGGTGCGGACCCGAGAGACCACAGTCAAGATCTGGCAGCCCGGGCCCCGGGGTCTGTTGCAGCGGGCGCGCACGATCCAGACCCACAACAAGCTGCTCGGTCGTCTGGAGGGCGCAGATGGGGTCAAGACCGGATACACGGATGCAGCGGGGCGGTGCCTAGTCGCGTCGGCCAGCCGGGGCGGCCAGCGGATGATCGCGGTGCTGCTGAAGGACCCGCAGCGATGGACGGATGCCGCCACGCTTTTGGAACTCGGATTTGAGGCTGCCGGCGGGGAAGGCCGGCCCAGCGGCGGCCCGTGGCGGGCGGCAGGCACTGGGGGCAGTCGGGGCTGAGCCCCGGCCCTCACGGAGGAGTCCCCATGAAACGAAGACGCGGTGGCTACCTCGGCAAGCTCGGGCTGATCGTGCTCTGCCTGGCCGTTCTCCTGGCGACAGCCGAGGCGCAGACCCCGGCACCGGGGGCCGGGATGCCGTCCCCGTCGGCGACGGCCGGGCCCGCGGAGAGCGAGGGCACGTATGTCGTGAAGAAGGGAGATACGCTCTGGGGGATCGCCAAGAACCTTCTCAACGATCCGGTCCTCTGGCCCCAGATCCGGGAGCGCAATCCCTTCATCACCGATCCCAACCGGATTTTCCCCGGCGACACGCTGGCCATTCCCGGACGGGAGCCCGCGCCACAGGCGCAGGTCCCCGTGGCAGAGGCGCCAAAGCCGGAGCCACCCAAGGAGGCGCCGAAGAAAGAGGAGGCGCCGAAGGAAGAAGTCAAGGCCCCCGCCCCGACGCCCCCGCCGGCAGCCCCCCAGGCGATCTTGGCCCCGTTGCCGCCGGTCCCGCCGGCCAGCCAGATGGCCATTACCTGCTCCCCGGTTCTCCTGGATGAGGGATCCGTGGAGGCCGCGGGCATCGGCAGCATCATCAGGAGCGCGGACAACCGCCTGATGCTCTCCATGGAAGATTCCGTGTACGTCGGCCTGGACAGGGACCAAGTCCCGAAGGTGGGGGATCGCTTGGCGGTCATTCGCCCGGGCGCGCGCGTATCCCATCCGTGGCAGAAGACCGCCGTGGGGCGAACCCTCAACACCTTGGGCGTCCTGGAGGTCACGGAGGTCCGGGACAAGACGGTCCGCGCACGCATCGCGTATAGCTGCGAGGCCATGGCAATCGGGGACCGGGTCGGTCCGCTCGTTCTGGCGCCGTTCCCGGAGGACAAGATCCCCCGACCCGCATCCCGGCAGGTCCAGGGGTTCATTGTGGACAGCCCGCGCTCGCTGCAGCACCTGAGTCTGCAGAGCACGGTGTATCTGGATGTCGGCAAGGACAAGGGGATCAGCCCGGGCGACGTGTTCGCCATCTACCGGCCGAGCCTGCCGGCTGCGAGTCCTGGGACGGGTCAGCTATTTCCCATCCCGCCGGACCGCCTGGGTGAGGCAACGGTGATCCGCGTGACCGACACCAACAGCACGGCGGTTATCACGGCGAGCGGGAAGGAGATCCGCGCCGGCGATCGGGTGGTCTTGAGCCGGCAGATTCAACCCTGAGAAGGGTCCGCTGATCCGGTCGGGGCTCCATCCTCCGCACTTTTCAGGGGGCGGCGCCGGACGGAGCGGAGGGCTCGGCATTTCGGCGGATCACACTTTTGGGAAAGCGGGGTCGGACCGTGACAAGCGACGCCCGGCCCCGGAGCGCGGCGGCAAGTCCCGCAACGGAGGCGGAAGAGCGGGAAGCGCGCTGGGCTCTCGGCCTGGTCCCCCAGCTCGGGGGCGTGGCGCTCCAGACGTTGCTCTCGGTCTTTGGCTCCGCCGTCAAGGCCTGGGGGGCGACCCCGCAGGCGCTCCTGGCCGTGCCGGGGATCAGTCGGGGGACGGCGCAGGCTATGCGCCGCTTCCCGCGGGCCCGGGCGCTCCGGGATGATCAGGCGCGTGTGGCGCGAGCCGGGGTGCGCGTGATCATCTGGGGAGATCCGGAGTACCCCGTGCGCCTCCAGGAGATCCCGTCAGCCCCTCCGGTCCTGTATCTTTTGGGCACGCTGGAACGGGAGGATGAGGCCGCCATCGCCATCGTGGGGGCTAGGCACGCCACGGCCTATGGGGAGACCGTGGCCCAGGAATTGGCGGGTGAGCTCTCCCGCCGCGGCCTCACCATCGTGAGTGGACTGGCACGGGGCATCGACGCCGCGGCCCATCGCGGCGCGCTGGAAGCGGGCGGCCGGACGCTGGCGGTGCTGGGGAGCGGGCTGGATCAGATCTATCCGCCGGAACATGGGGGGTTGGCGGGCGAGGCCGCGGCGCAGGGGGCCCTCCTCAGTGAGTTCCCCCTGGGCACCCCACCGCTCCGGCTGCATTTTCCCCGGCGCAACCGGATCATCAGCGGCCTGAGCCTGGGGGTCATCGTGGTGGAGGCCGGCGTGGGAAGTGGCGCTCTCATCACCGCCCATCATGCGCTGGAGCAGGGGCGCGAGGTCTTCGCCGTTCCCGGGCGGGTCCACGCCCGGTACAGCGAGGGGTGCAATCGGCTCATCAAGGCCGGAGCCAAGCTAGTGGAAACCTGGGAGGACGTGCTGAGCGAGCTCGTCCCCCATCTTCGCCGGCGCTCCCCCCGGCGGGCGGCGAGCCCTCCGCCGCCCGCGCTGACTGCGGCCGAACAGCAGGTCTTCGACATCTTGGCCGGGGGGCCGCTGCACATCGATGCCCTCATCGTTCAGGCGGGCCTGCCCGGGGGGCGGGTGGCCTCGGCCCTGGTCGGCCTGGAGATGAAAGGCCTCGTGCGGCAGCTCAGTGGCAAGGTGTTCGAGCGGCACGACAG
>Ga0315280_10007262_pt1 | contig 14949 bp, 13 predicted proteins | sample YL17G06_40_MG_FD_203697 | JGI IMG/M metagenome (GOLD analysis project Ga0315280, IMG submission 203697) | Sediment microbial communities from Yellowstone Lake, YNP, Wyoming, USA - YL17G06_40 | ecosystem: Environmental > Aquatic > Freshwater > Lake > Sediment | place: USA: Wyoming | collected...
CGACGTTGAATGACCTGCAGGGGATCATCGCCCTGGGATCTGCATCGGCCAGTCCTGCGGCTACGCCCACGCCGCCAGCGGGCCAGGACAGCCTCCAGAACTGCCCCCTTGCGGGCAAGTGGGCCATATCCGTCTGGAGCGGCGAAGATGACGTCGGCGTCGACCAGGCACTGGCGACGTGTGGCCCCGGAGCCGTGAGCGCGGCCTATTACCTGGATCCACAGACGGGCGGCTGGCTGCGCTGGTTCCGAGGACGGCCCGACATCAGCAACCTGGCGACGCTGAACAATTTGCAGGGGATCATCGCCCTGGGCCCGGGAGGGTTCACCCTGTCGTTCGACAAGTTCGGCGAGGGAACCGTGACCAGCAGTCCCGCGGGCATCGACTGCGGCGCCGGCTGCACGTCTCAAGCTGTGACCTTCGCTCCGGACAGCAGTGTCGTCCTCACCGCCGCCGCCGACCCCGGCTCGACCTTCTCCCATTGGTCCGGCTGTGACTCGGTCTCCGGTAACTCGTGCACCGTGGACATGGACGGCGACAACACTGTATTCGCCACCTTTGCCTTCAGCGAGGTGAAGATTCCTGAAACGACCAAGGTTCTGGATGCGGCCACGATGGGCTACCTCATCAGGCAGGAGGGCTCGACCTACTACTTCGACTTGCAGGCGACGGCAGTGGCAAGCCTGAAGGCTGGCGACGTGATAGTGAGCGGCGTCGGCGAAGGGTTCCTGCGCAAGGTCACCGCCGTCCACGTAACGGATCAAGAGATCGCTGTAGAGACCGCCGACGCCACCCTCGAGGACGCCATCGAGCGCGGCACCCTCCTTCTGTCGGAGCAAGGGGCCTCGGCTGCCGGCACGCTATCTGCCCAGGATCTCACAGCGGCGGACGTCACCTGCATAATAGACGAGCTCAAGTGCAGCTTCCCCATAAACGTTGACCTGGGAGACGGGGTCAAGATCACGGGGTTTGCATCGTTCGACGCCGATGCGGACATCGACGTGTCCTTTGACTGGTGGCACGTGGGCGAAATCCGGTCGGTCTTTACCCTCAGTGGCGAGACGACACTGACGGCGATAGTCGGCAGAAATTTCTCTGGGACCGCAAAGACGACGGTTCCCGTCTTGAAGACGACCAAAATCTTCTTCATCGGAGTGGTGCCGACTGTTGTCAGCCTGGACCTATCCCTCGAGGTCGGCGTCACAGGGTCCGCCAAGGCCGGGCTGGAGAGCACGGTCAGCATCGACAACACGTTCGCCGTTGGGGGCCACTACCTGCGTGACCAGGACTGGAGCGCCATCAACGATTACAGCCGCACGTTGAACCACTCCGAGCCAAGTTTTTCACTGGAGGCAGACGCCAAGGCGTACGTGAAACCGGTGCTCAACATGAAGGTGGACGCAGTCGCCGGTCCCTATTTCGACGTGGAGGGCTTCCTTAAGGCCAGGGTAGCTCCACTCGAGACGCCCTGGTGGACGCTAAAGGCAGGCATCGGCGCCGAGGCCGGGTTCAGAGCGGGTGCCTTCGGGCTCAGCGTCGTCGATTTCACCCTTCCCCTTTGGGAACAGGAGTGGCTGTTGGCACAGGCCCAGACACAACCCCCTGCACCCACGTCTACCCCTAGCGCTACGCCCACACCTACGCCGACGCACCCGCTGGATCTGGCAGAACTCATCGCCCAAGAGAAGGCGCGTCAGGAAGCTCTGGGGTGGACCCTAGATTGCCCCGACTCTACGCCCAAGACAAGAGAGATCATCGGCACATTCGACCATGTGAATGATCACTGGATAGCCATCTTGTGCGAGTCTGGCTCGACCGAGCCCTTGAGAGACAGGCTGGTGATCTATGAGCGGCAGGTCTCCGGCCTCGTTCCACTTCTTGATTTCGTTGACGCGAGAATCAGCGAGCTCTTCTTGGGTCCACTCGCCGACGTGCAGGGGGACGGATTGAATGACCTGCCCTTGGCGGAATATATCTACTGCAATGACATATCATGCAACAAGCTGCGCATCTATGATGTCCAGAATCATAAGGCTATAGAGATTCCCGTCGCTCTCCCGGTCACAGGCCTAGTTGGCATCGACCACTGGGGTGATGGCACATCGGCCGTGCCAGAGGACCTCGAAGACTTGAACGGGGACGGCAAACAGGAAATCGTTGCGGTAGACGTGCAGTGGGTCATACATGGATTCTGTCACGCCTGCTCGCCGTATGCCTCCTACGTGCTGAATTGGGATGGCCAGGGGTATGTGAACGCCTCGCGAGAGGCCCGGTTCCAAGGGTATTTTGATGACGAGATAGCCCAGTACGAGGGATACCTGTCAAACGAAACGCGAGATGACTACCGGATGAGTCGGGCGATATCGATCTTGCTCCTTTACGGCCACAGCGGAAGGGCATCGCAGGGCTGGGCGCGTTTCTATGAGATCGTCGCTGGACTGAAGGCGCAGTGCTGGAAGGATATGCTTCCAATTCTCGAAGCCGATCTCGAACTGTCGGTGCCAAAGGATGGAAGCGAGCCTCCGACGAGTGCTGTCGGCTCTCCCTCACTCAAGGGTCCGGTTTGCCTCTCGTACTAGGAAGGCCCTCTGAGGGCCAGACGAGCGTCACCAACAACCCCGGGGTTGACTGGCACCTCGGCTGGTCGTGGTAGGCCGCGGGCCGCTCTCGGCAATCGCTGACTGGCGCGTTCGCTCTGGGGCGTCGTCCAGGGCTCGGTCCTCCACTTCCACGTTGTAAGTCCTCTGTAAGCTCGCTGCAATTGTTACGGCTTCCCCACAGCCGCACAATCAGGGCTGAGGTACGGAATCTGCGGCAGGCGCACGTCAATTCACCTGCTCGAACCGGGAGGCAGGACCATGATGCGGCTACTGAAGACAACCAAGCTCACTCTGGCCGTGGGGACAATCCTAGGCCTGGTGGTGCTGGGGCTGGCGGTCTATCTGCCGCTCCGCGAGGTCAGAACGACGAGGGCCGAGCAACTCAAGGTTTCCGTCGCAAATGGGATGGCTACCTTGGACCTCCCGACCGGACCCGACGTGGAGTTCTGCACGTTTGTCGGCACAGACCGGAGCAACCCGTGTCTCGAAGACGACCAGGATCAATTGGACCCAGTGAATCTCATTTTCTACGGACTAACCATTGACGATATTGTGGAAGTGCTTACCGCTCGCAATTCCGAAGCCGGATGGACGACATCGAACCCTTGCGCGCCCTTCCCGGAAACCGACTTGTGGGCATTGGCCGGTGAACTGGGGACAGTGCAACTGATAGGCACCGTCGATCCACAGTTTCACAGGGGGATGTGCGACCGCAAGTATCACTTGCGGCTCTTTGAAGTTGAGGGCACGCCGTGGATTCTGGGAGCTGCACACCACGAGGTGCGTGAAGTCGTCCACCGTCCTGACGATTGGGACGGTGCGCAAGCCGCCGTGGTCGCCGCGTTTTCCAGCGACGAATACGATCAGCATGACGCTTGGTTAGGCAATACTGACAACGGTACCTGGCGCAGATTCGACTTCTTCAGGATACCCAGCGACGGTTGGGCCAGCATAGTCAGTACCAAAGGCACACTCTGCACGACAGACTGCTCCGAACCAGTCGAGTCGCCAGGCCCTCCGTCCACCACACCCGCCGGCGAGTCTCGCGAAGCGATGATCCAGCGCCTCTACCGGGAGACGTTCTGCCGCGAGGCTGACCCCGGCGGCCTTCAATCCTATCTGAACAGCGGCCTCGACGAGGAACAGATGAGGGCTTCGCTAGAGGCTTCGCCCGAGGGCCGGCGTATCGACATGATCCGGCGCATCTACCGCGAGGAGCTCGGCCGAGATCCCCTTGGATCGGACTGCGCCGGGTTGAGGGCCTACTACGACAGCGGCCTCAGCGAACAGCAGATCAGGGAAAGCATCCGCAATTCCGACGAATGGCGTCGCCTGCACGGCGGCGGCGGAACACCGACTCCGGGCGGCGCCGACGACAAGCTGAAGTGCGGCGGGCGGACCTGGAACGTCGTCTTCCGCGAGCATGACACGCAGGACTTCACGCCCAACTGGCGGGACGAGCAGTCGGTGGGCTGCAAGGGCTACGACTCGGGCAGGGAGGACAATCTGAGCAACGTCAGGCTCAGCAACGGAGTCGGCGGCAACGACATCCTCTCGGCCGTCGCTGTGGCGCCCGGGCACTCGGTGAGGCTCTGTGTCGATTCAGACGGACGTGGGGAGTGCCGCAGCTTCAGCGGCATCACAGACTTCGTGGGCTGGGACTTCGACAACAAGGCGTCTTCCCTCTACGTCGATGGGGCCCAGCCGGGCGGCGGTGATCCCGGAGTCAACCATGACTGCGGCGCAGGAGGCGAGGCCTTCTACATGTGGGAATGGGGTAATCGCGTCGGGCGCTGCCTCAGGCTTCGCGATGGCAGCGATGGCTTCTGGCCGAACCTCGAAGCCCTCGGCCTCAACGATGTGTTCGGGCGCGACTTCGCCACGGATGGCTATCAAGGTTACGCTTGCGAACATGCCGACTTCCAGGGTCAGTGCTGGTGGATTCTGCGGGGAGGGCAGATTGGCGGCATGGAAGCCAAGCTCTCCTCCATCCGGGTCTTCAAGAAGCACGGCGACGACAACCGTCAATGCGAAGGCTTTGCCGTCCTCTACGCCAACGAGAACCGCTCGGGCGACTGCAAGGGGTTCACGCCGGGCGACTACGACGAGATCCCGGACTTCGAGAACCGCGCGTCAAGCATAGACATACGCGGCGGCTACTACGCGAAGGTCTGCGAGCACCCGCGGATGGGTGGCACGTGCCAGATCTTCCACGCCGGGGTAGACCAGATGCCCGGCTTCACCGGACTCGCGTCCTCCATCTACGTTCGCAGGGTGGGGGAGCCCGAGCCGAAGCCTTCTCTCACACCTACAGTAGCGCCGCCGCCCACACTGACGCCCACTCCCGCGGAGACGCTCTCGCCGGTGCCTACGCCCATGGCTACGACCACGCCTACGCCGACGGCTACGCTGCCGCCATCGCCACCTCCGACGTCTGTCCCTACACCCACCCCGACATCTACATTGGCGCCACCGGCTTCACCGTCTCCAACCCCTGTCGTCACGCTCACGCCCGCACCGACCCCAACCGCATCGCCAACCCTAACTCCCACTCGTACGCGCACTCCCACGCTTACTCCCAGCCCGACGCCCACGCCCACGCCTACGCCTACGCCAACGGCCACGCCCGTTCCACGAGACAACCCACCGTGCACCGATGGCCAGTTCCGCGTGGACTACTTCAGAAGCAAGGACTTCTCAAACCTTGCCACAACCGAATGCCAGTCGTACTCCGGCACAGGCGAGTTCATCCCCGGTGCATCATGGGTGTGGGGCAACGGGACCGGTCCGGCGCAGCTAGGCGGTCAGAGTGGCCGCTACTCCATCCGCTGGCGCGGGTGGTTCTACTACACCGGGGGGCAGTACAACTGCTACACGGACTCAGACGACGGGTCGGCCATCTACTTTGACGGAGTCATTGTGGTCGACAATCGCGGCGACCACTCGCGGCAGCGGCGAGATGGCTGGTTCTCGCTGACTGCTGGATGGCACCTGATGCAAATTGATTTCCAGCAGGAAGGTGGCGACGCAGCGATCTCCGGTTCCTGCTCCCGTACGGGAGGCTAGCCAGAAGCCGGAAGTGCCGAAGCTGTCGGCCAGGGCGCCAAGACATCGGACAGGATAAGCACAGCGAGTGGCGGACGGACATACGAAAGGAGGAGCCCCAATGACTCTCCGCGCACTGCCAAGCCTGAGGTCGGCCGCAGCGGCAGTGGCGTTGGTAGCCATGGCGGCCGCTTCTCCTGCGTGTTCAGATTCTCCGTCAGCCAGTCCCAGAACAGGGCAGCCAGCCGCTGCTGGGGATGACGGGGGCCAGAGTGTCGCCTTGGCCGCCTTTGACGCGATATTCAGTGGGGATAAGGATGGGCTCCTAAGGCAAGTGCGGCCCGATGAGACGCCGCGTCAAGCATTCGAGCAACTGTTCCAACAAGAGAGTGCGCGAGTTGCTGGATGCGAGACGGAAGGCGGCCAACTATTGGTTGAGCGCCGGGCCACCGTCAACCCTGGCAATGAAGTCACAATCGTTTTCGAGCAGCCTTGCGGCGTGGACTTACTTGGGCATCCGAATCGGAAGTGCTGGATATTGCTCACCCAACTCACCGGACGGTGGTATGTTGACGGCGCAGAATCCTGGTCCTGTAGCAGCTGAATCACGCGGGCCCCGTCGGGTACGGATGTCACCCGTTACCACCACTTCATGAAGATGCTCCCATGAGCTACCTGATCGAGACAGAGACGCAGGTCGCCGCTCCGGCAGAGTTCGCGCGAGCCTTCTTGCTGGACATCAGCAACCGGCCAAAGATATCGCGGACGCCCGATGGCCGTGAGCCTGAGGTCTGGTGGGAAGGACCGCCCTGGCAGCCCGGCAGTGCCCTGGTAGCTAGGACTATAACGACCACGGGGCAATCCGTCACCGCTAAGGCCCTGGTCCTGACGCCCAGGCCGGGCGAGTTGTTTCGCACCGTCATGCGAAAGTTCGGGCTTCGCGTCACCTGTAGCTGCTCAGTGACGGAAGGCGGGCCGGAGGAAAGCACGATTTTCGGGGTGCTGCTACTCGAAGGCTGGGCCTCGATCTTCGCGAAATTGGTACCACCAGAGGGCGCCAAGCAATTCCAGGAAAACTTGCTTCGATCAGAGATAGAGCTGGCCTGGCTCCGGGCGAAAGGATCCAGTCGCCGCCCGGCCGAGTGAGGAGGTTGCCGTGAGGCGAACGGTCGAGACAAAGATGAGGGCCGCCGCTCCGGCGCAGTTCGTGCGGGCCTTCATGCTGGATATCGACAACTGGCCCCGGGCAATGCTTTCATCTGTGATGGTCCCGGCTGGGTTTCGATGGGAGGGCGCGCCCTGGCAGGCGGGCAGCCACATCGTCAGCGTGGCCAAGTTTCTCGGCATAAACCTCAAAGAAGAGGTCCTGGCGCCGGCCGCCGGGGAACTGTTCCGAGTCGAATCGCGAAAGGCGGGGTTCAAGTACATCACCGCCTGTCGTGTCGCCGACGCGGGCCCGGAGGAGTCGCTGGTGACCCTGACAACGACCTGGGCTGGCTGGCCAATGATCTTTGCGAGGTTCACACCGCGGTCGCAGTTCGAGGCAGGGCAGCAGTTCTCCGACCGGGCCCTGACAACGGAGATAGAACTGGCCTGGCTCCGAGCGAAGGAAGGGCCGCGCGGCGCTGCGGGCGGCACGGCAGGAATGCACCAACCGAATCCATAGCAGTGGTCAAGATGTTCTGCGCAAACTGCGGCAGTCGTCTCCCTCAAGGCGAGAGTTCTTGCCATCAGTGCGGAAGGCAGATCAAATCCTCCGCCGCCAGCCCTGCCGCCGCCGTCAGCGAGAGACCTGCCGCGGTCGGGTCCCTGCCTGCGGGTGTCGTAGCAGGCATCATTCTGGCGCTGGTCGTCCTTGGGATGGGTGCCGGAGCGAGGGTGCTCGCGCCTACAATGGCCGACAGGGACTGCTGGGAGCTACAAGGCGTCGACCAAGTGGGGATTCGGCTGTACTGCGCCGGCGATAGGGATGTGGGGGGATGGTGTGCTGGCCTCACCGAGGGCTCCGAGTTGGCGCCGGCGGCAGCCGCTTGTGCATGGCCAGCGCTCGCAGTCCAGAAGGTCTCCTTCGGCGAGTTCCTCGTGTTCTCCCTGCTTGCGGGGGCGGCGGCTTCTATGGTAGCTCTCCTTGTCGCAGGTGGCCTTCGGCTACGTGGGGCCGGGGGCAACCGGGTGACTGATGAGGACAGTGCCTAGGGTCACTGGGGCATGCAGACACACGGAGAGGCGTCCACTGTAGGTCCCTCTCCCTTGCCAACCGTTGCGGCTGCGAGTAGGATGGGGACGCCAACGATGCCTGAGAAGGAGTCGTCATGAAGGTTGCGTCGATCCTTGGCGTTGGAGCTATTGGCTTGGCCTTGCTGGTCACCTTCTGGGCCAGCGGTTCGAGCTCTTCCGAGGCCCAGCAGGGCGGCATGCAGAACTGCCCGCTGCCGGGCAAGTGGTCGATAGCGGTGTGGGACGGGGCCAGCGGCACGACGGCGAGCGATGCCATGGCCGTCTGCGGCGTGGATGCGGTGGCCGCCGCCTACTCTCTCGACCCGCAGAGCGGGGCTTGGTCGCGCTGGTTCGCGGGCAAGCCGGAGGTGAGCAACCTGGCGCCGCTGAACGATATGCAGGGTGTGTTAGCGTTGGGTGGGATGGCCGCGATGGGAGCGGCGGGTGCGGAACGTCTGGATGCGGCGCAGGCGGGCTCGATGCAGAACTGCCCGCCGGCGGGCAAGTGGTCGATAGCCGTCTGGGACGGCGCGAGTGGGACGGCGGCGGGCGATGCGCTGGCCGCCTGCGGCGCAGGCGCCGTGGCGGCGGCCTACTCCCTTGATTCGGAGACGGGTGCGTGGTCGCGCTGGTTTGCGGGCAAACCGGATGTAAGCAACCTGCCGCCGCTGAACGATATGCAGGGTGTGCTGACGCTAGGCGCAGGGGTGGCTCCAGCTGTGCAGTGTGACCCGAGCGAGCTACAAGGCCTCGCGTATAGTCCCTTTCGGGATGGAGAGGACCCAACCGTGGGTGTATACCCTACCGTAGACGAGATCCGCGAGGACTTAACGCAGCTCAGGTCAATAACGAGCCGGATCAGAACCTACGGGGCCTCAGGCACCCTCCATGACATCGCGCAAGAGGCCGCCGCGATGGGGATTTCGGTGGCGCAAGGCGTCTTCCTAAGCGACGACGCTGAACTCAACGAACAGGAAATAGCGAGTGCCGTTGATTTGGCAGAGCGTGGGCTTGTGCAGTCAATTATCGTCGGGAATGAAACGCTGCTCACGGGTGTCTTGAGCGAATCACAGCTACGGGACTACATCAGGCGGGTCAGGGAGGCAGTGCCCGGCGCCGTCGCCGTCACCACTGCCGAGCCCTGGAGTGTGTGGCTGGACCACCCCTTGTTGGCGGACGAGGTGGACTACATTCTCGCCCACGTCCATCCGTTCTGGGAGAGTCAGCCAGTAGAAACGGCCGTCTCCTATGTGTTGGACCGCTACACGCAGGTCAGCGCCGAGTCGGGGGGCAAAGAAGTCGTGATTGGCGAAACGGACTGGCCTTCTGCTGGTGCGCCCGAACAATCAAATCAACCGCCGAATATGATGCCAAGCGAGGCGAATCAGCGCGCGTTTCTCGAGGAGTTCATTCCATCAGCCAGTGAGAACTGTATCAGTTACTACTTGTTCAGCGCGTACGATGAAGAGTGGAAATGGACAGAGAGCACCCACGAATTGGCTCTTCCCCTGGATCGAACGCTTAGCGGGCGTTTCGTGGGGTCAAGCTGGGGAATCTTCGACTCTGAAGGAAGGATAAAGCCCCAATTGGCATCGCTTTTCCCTGCGGCGACTCCGTCGGCGTCAAGGCTTACGCGCACGATCTTCGACGACCGGGGGCTGGCCGTCTTGTACGACATTGGAGTTGACTCCTCCGGCCAAAGGCGGGATTGACTTGAAATGACTGAAGGGGCGATGAAGATGGCCTACCCTGCGGGCCAATCTTGGGGGGCGATTTTCATTACAGTCGGGCCACCTGCAGACCCGCCGCGCCCGTGGAAAGACTTCTCACCCTTCCGGACACTCAGTGTGGAACTGCGGGGGAAGAACGGAGGCGAGTCCGTAGAAGTCGGCATCAAGGACTCCAGCGACCCCGATGACGGCAGCGAAACGAAGATACTAGTTCCCCAGTTGTCAACGGGATGGCAAACGTACGAGTTTCCCTTGAGTTCATTTGACACCGCAGATCTCGAGAAGCTGTATGTGGTGACGGAGTTCGTGTTCGCTGGCCCCACTAGCCAAACCGTCTACTTCCGGAACGTACGGTACCTTCCGTGAGGTCAGCTGTGGTCAATCACGGGTGCTGCATCGGGGGAAGGTGACATGAAGCCCGGAATGCTGCGTATGGTAATGGTGGTCGCCGTCGTGGTCCAAGCCATGGTTGCTGCGGCCGGACTCGTGGTGGCCGTCATCGCCCTCCGCGAGGCGATCGGGCAACCGACTCTCGAAGAGATTGCTGCCGACATAGCCGCCGCGGCCGCCAAGGACATGCGCGAGATTAGACAAGTCATTGCCGATGAGGCTACCGCAGCTCGGACAGGCGATGTCGACGGCGCGGTCGAGTTGTACGCTCCCAACGCCGTCGTCAGGGACGGCCAGGCGGAGATCGGCAAGGCGCTCGGAGTCCTCCCGCCTAATGTGCAGAGTACGTGGTCAGGATTCGACGAGATTCGAGACCGTTATACCCACCTGGAGAAGTTCAACGAATTGCACCATGTCGACGTGACTGTGACGTTCGAGCAAGGCGGACAGATTGCGCGGGCCGTTGGTAGCACAAGTGGTGAGATGGTGACCGCAGACGGGAGCACGACCCCTATTTCAAGCATCGATGGCGAGATGTGGACATTTCAGAAAATCGGCGGAACCTGGAAGATAATCAGCTTCACCTACAACGCCAGATGACTGACAAGGACTGTGCGTTGTCAGCAACTTCCGAATCGGTATGGCCAGTTCGTGATGGACGGGTGAGGGCTTGCTCTTGCTCCCCGGTGGGCGGTAGGGCAGCGCCGCCCAGACGAGGGAGCGAGCAGTGCCGCCACGGCGTTTCTTGGCGGCGGCTTGAGCGCAAGCAGGCTGATGGCATTCTGGACCGGCTCCTCGACGACGTAGCGTTGGAAAGAAGGGCTCGCGCGTCGGGTTCGTGATCTGGTGGCAAGAGGATAGGCGCCGCGCGCGGACCTCGCCCAGCAGAGGTTCCATTATTCGGATGTGCTTGGGCATGCCGGTGCGGCGGTGGACCTCGATGGCTTCCGTGAGCAGCTCATATGCCCCATGGCGGTCGCCGGGGCCCCGTAGTCGCTAAGCATGCGGGCGTGCCAGGGCCGCGCCTCGGCGCGCTCTAGGTTCAGTTGCACCTCCCGCGCTTGGCGCAAGGCCATCTGATAGCGCCGCCCGCGCCCGGGGACCGCGCGGTCCCCGCCTGCCTCTACTGGGTATCTGCCTCAGGAAGCGCCACCGGCATGCCGCCGGAGACCTCAAGCCACATGTCACCGGCATCTGAAGGAACAGCGTACGCGAAGGAAAGGAGCGGTAGACCTTCTGTCCCGGCTGGGATCTCTGTAGTGCCCGTCACACGCTGCCCCTCAGAAGAGTACTCAGAACTGGACACTACTTCGAACGCAACTTCCACCTGCCCCGGCTGTGCCGGTGCCATCGCGACGGTCCCTGAAAGCGTCCCCACTAGCCACCCTCCGCCCGGCAGCGACAACCCCACGGGAAAGAACCGTTCTCTGTTGTCTGTGACCGTCACGTCTCGCACCCCCAGCCTGCCCCCCTCCCCGGTCGCGCTTCGCAGCCCGAATGTGACCAGCAGGAAGACGGAATCGTCGCCGGGCACGTAGTACGTCTTGTTGACTCCCGTCTGCGGGCCGAGCAGCAAGCTGTCTCTCCTTGTGGAGCGGACCTCGACTTCCCAATCGCCGGCAGTTGTGTCAGTCTGGTGGACGCCAGCGACTTTGACGTTGGGACTGAAGCTGACGCCGGCATCGGTGGACCGAGCGTAGAAGATCTCCCAGGGGCCATTGCGCTGATCAAGCCAAACGACGTGGATGACGTGTTCTTCGTCAATAGCCACCGACGGGGTGCGTCGCTCGGACATGGGTTTCACTCCGTCCGTCACTGAGACGTCGCTGCCGAAGGCGTCGCCGACGAAGCTGTCGTGTCTGATTAATCCCCCGTCCCTGTAGGAAAAGGTTTCAAAAACAACGTGAGCGATCTCATTCTGATCCACGGCGAGCGCAGGGTTCGCAGGCTCCACGGAAGCGGAGGGAGCGTCGCTGACGCGATACGATGTCGGGAAGAGATTCCCGCCGGGATCTGCCCGGGCGTAGTAGGTGTGGTAGACAGGCCCTTGCCCACCGAAGGCAATCTTCTCCTGCCAGGCCGCATGAACGGCCCCGTCCGTTCCCACCGCAATCGAGGGATGCTGGGCCGGAAACGCCGCAGAGCTCACTAGGACATCTCCAGAGAAGGGAGATTTGTTGACGGATCGGGAGCTGTAGACCTGCCAATCTCCGGTCCGCTTGTCTGCCCAGATCGCATACACAATGCTGCCGTCCGGGCTCAGGGCTATGTCCACATCCGCCTTCTCCCCGATAGCCTGAGGATCGTTCACCATCAGCTTGGGACCGAAGGACTGCTCCTTCTCCAGCCTGGCGCAATAGACCGCGCCACCGTTCCGCCCATCTTGCCAGGCAATGTGGACCTCGCCTGCATCGCTCACCGCGATGGCGGGGTCCGGTTGGCCACCGCCCGGGCGGCCGCTGGTCACTTCGATCTCAGGGCCAAAGGAAAGGCCATCGTCAGATTGGGAGTAGTAAACGTCCCAATCGCCACTGTCAGCCACGGCATAGGTGACGTGGACGCCGCCTGCAGCATCCACTGCCAGGTCGGGATTAGACGCAACCCCGGCGTCGTTGACCTTCACTGGCTCCGAAAAGACGGGGTTCCCGCCGGCCGCGCGAGCCCTGGCATAGTAAATGCTGTCCCCTTGGCCGCTGTCCTCCTGCCAGACCAAGTGCAGGAAGCCATTCCGTGCGACCAGAGAGGGGCCGGATAGCTGGGCGGGAACCGGTGTTGGCGACGAGCTTGGGCTCGGTACTGGTGTCGGGATCGGCGTTGGTGTTGGGGTTGGAGTGGGCGGTTTGCAGAGCCTCACTCTCTCACAGACGAATTCGCACGGTCCCACGTCATCACAGAAGAAGATGATCGTCAATATGCTAGCAAGCAGACCGACAATAACGCCGACAGCCGCCACCGCGCGCCAGATTGTCTCCCACGGCGGAGAGAGTTCCCAACGATATGTTCGGCCATCTTTGACCTTTCGTGTCGGAGCGAGCAGACGAATGGCAGCCGCAATACGGCCCACCGCCGTCCGAATTGCTCCCCACCGCGGAGAATGTTTCCTACCTTCGGCCATCTTCGACGCTTCCTGGGCAGAATGTACCGTCTCTCTTTACCTTTTGGCAAGTTAGCATCCACGACCTCACACAGCCAACAAACGATCATTGACCGAATGGGGACGGGCGGACTCCGGCTGACTCCGCTGTGGCTTTCTAGACTCCTCGTCCGAGTGGGCTCTCATTGGGTCATAAGCCTCTCGAGGCGGCTCTGGATGCGGCCAATATCCCGGTCGCTCACATCGGTATCGATTCCGCATTATACACGGGCCACCCTGACTTGGTGCGCGTGGTTCCACCAGTCTTTGCACAGCAGGCCTGGGTAGACCCCCTGTCTTGTGCATTATCGAGCGTGAGCTGCCGCTGCATGGGCGACATCGGAGGCCTAGCTATCATGCGGCGCTGCTGGAACGTTAGGCAATCGTGGGCGAATCAACTGCCGTTTCAAGCATCGTTCCAAGAAGGTCGACGCCCATGCTCTACCCAGCAAAGCGTCCAACAACAATCGAGGTCGCGAGGCCCAACGGAGTACCTCTGCTGTCGTCGCGAGACCGGCTTTTGTAACCACGATACGGCCTACACCGTGTGGACGAGCACTCGTGACGGAGCGATAGCGCACTAATGAGCACCGATCGGCCCGTGCATCTCGCGGCGATTGACAGAACGCGGCGTATCCCATCACCTTGAAGCATCAGGACAACCTGCGGCAGGCCGCGAGATTGCTCCTCTCGAGGCGCTGTCCAATTCGTCGGGGTCCGGCCGAACGAGAGCACGCGCTTGGAGTACTTGACAGGTCCGGGGACGGAGGCTATGATGTAGGAAATTCTAACTTCTGGAAAAGAGGACGCTGTGGAAGGGAACACGGACAGCACAAGCAAGATCGTGAAGCCGCTTCCCAAGGGCCAGGTGACCATCCCCGCTGAGTTCCGCAGGCGTCTGGGTATCGATGAGTCAACTCTTTTGAACATCACTCTGGCTGGCGACCGCCTGGAGATCACGCCGTTGCGGGTAGGAGAGGAGGCGCGGCTGCGCCGATACAGTGACGAGCAGATCGCCCGCTTCCTGAAAGAGGACAAGATCGATGCTGCGACCGCGCGGAAGGTGCGCCGGCTCCTGGGGAGCCCATAGCAGGAGCTGACTTGGCGGACAAGGCACGGGTCTTCATCGATGCCAGCGTCTACGTAGCTGCCGCCCATTCTCCCACGGGCGGCTCGTCGCTTCTGCTGGAGGTGTTGAGTGCCCATCCCAGCTATGGCGGCGTCGCTAGTCGGTTGGTTCTGCTGGAGGCAGAGCGGAATATCCAGGCGAAATTCGGTGAGGCTGACCTCGCGCGGTTCTACAAGTTGCTGGCCGACCTCGATCCGGAGATGGTGCCGACGCCGCCCGCTGATTCACTCGGGGCGGCCTCCGCCTTGGTCGGAGAAGGGGACGCCCACGTGCTGGCCGCTGCTGTCGCTGCCAACTGTGCCTTTCTGGTAACCTTGGACCGGGCAGCCTTCCTCACAGAACGGGTGCTCAACGCTGGCCTCCCGCTGCGCCCATTGACGCCGGGCGATTTCTTGAAGGAGGTTCTCAGTCAACGATAGCTGGTATGGGCGATCGAACGATGGCTGCATTTTCCCTTGAACAGTTGTTCCCATCGGGGCGGTTCTGGCGAGGGCCCATTTCCACCCCGATTTCACCCCGATTTCACCCCGATTTCACCCCGATTTTTGAATCTAAGGGGTTAACAATTAGGCCTGTTTTGAGGGGTGACCTTCTTCCTTCCAAGCAGGTTGTCGCGGGTTCGATTCCCGTCTCCCGCTCCAGCCCCGATTAGATGTCACAACGCATGCATGGCGAGGGCCGCCCACGGGCGGCCTCCTGCTTTCC
>Ga0315280_10007263_pt1 | contig 14948 bp, 15 predicted proteins | sample YL17G06_40_MG_FD_203697 | JGI IMG/M metagenome (GOLD analysis project Ga0315280, IMG submission 203697) | Sediment microbial communities from Yellowstone Lake, YNP, Wyoming, USA - YL17G06_40 | ecosystem: Environmental > Aquatic > Freshwater > Lake > Sediment | place: USA: Wyoming | collected...
GTGTCGCATCGTCATGGGTCTGGAAGAGCGCTCAACTCGCTGGGGCGGCGCTCACGGCCTCCTCGAACGTGTGGTAGGCGCCGTCACCAAACAGCACGAACAATACGCGCTCAAGGCTGCGGACCTGGCTGGCGTAGGCGCAAACCTGTTGTACCATTACTCTTGCGCATTCATCAACAGGGAATCCGCCGACGCCCGTGCCAAAGGCGGGGAGGGCGAGGGAGGTCAGGCCGAGGCGGTCGGCCAGCTCCAGGCAGGATCGGGTCGTCTGGCCGATGAGGTCGCTGGTGGTCTGCAGGTCCTGGCCCATCACCGCTCCGTGGATGACGTACTGGTGGGGAAGCGCGCCGGCCGTGGTCTCGACCGCGCTGCCGATCGGGATGGGCCCCCGGGCTACCGCCTCCCGCTCGACCTCGGGGCCGCCAGCGCGCTTGATGGCGCCCGCCACGCCGGCACCCATCCATAGGTGGTTGTTGGCCGCGTTCACAATGGCTTCGGTGTCGGCCTTCGTAATGTCGCCTTTGGTGACCTCGACGACTAGCCGCCCGACGTCGCGTCTCACGTCGTCCCCCTCGCCTGCCGTGTCGGAGGAGAGCCGAGCCGCGCAGACCAGCGGACGGCAGGGGGCGCCTGCCGTCCGCAGGAGCTGTCAGGAATGGTACCCCCACGGGGACTCGAACCCCGGCTGCCGAGCTGAGAACCCGGTGTCCTGACCGCTAGACGATGGGGGCCTGCGACACTCGGGAGTATAGCGGATGAGCCGGCGGCGTGTCAACCCGGTGGGCTCGCGCCTTGCCACCCCTCGTCGGTCGTAAGCACGTCAACGCCCTTCGCCTTCGCCCAGTCAACGAGGTGGTACAGCCCCACGAGGGAGCGCCCGGTCCGGTCAACCTTCGGCGAGACCAGCACTTGCGCTTCGCCGGCTTCGAGCCGCCGCTGCACCTCGTCGAGTCCATCCCGCCGTTTCACGCCCGAGGCCACGTCGCACATCACGCCAATGAGCTGCAGGCCCTCGCGCTCGCATGCCTCGGCCAAGCGCGTCCGCTGGTCGTCGAGCGAGTGTCCCCGCTCGCCCTGGTCCTTCGTGCTCACCCAGATGTACCCCAACGCCTTGCCGCCGCCCATGACCAACCGTGCCTCTCTCTCCCGCTACTTCTTGCTGCCTCTCGGTCGTGCCATTCCGAGCACCTCCCCAGTCGGTTTCTGTGGTGCCCATGATAGCACGTTTCAGTCAAGCGGCGGTGGGTGCTCTAGCCGTCTCACATCCCCGAGCAGTATCCCGACTTCCAGAGCACCGAGTTCACCACGGGGGGCATGGGACGAGGGCCCGGCGGCACCGTAGAAGGGCGCCGAAAGAGTCCACAGTGAGTTTACATCGCCGACGCAGGGATCATCCCGCATACCGGCGCGCTTCATACGTGGTCTACCCGTGCATGGTCTGGCGCCGAAAGCGCCGGGTTGGGGTTGGGAGAGTTGGTCTGGAGTTGTCCTGGTGTTCTGCCCCCCATATACTGATCCACCTGGGATGAAAGCCCGAGCCGGGCTATACTGTGCCCAGGAGGGTCAAGATCATGCAGCGGGAGCGGCACCCTCCAGCCGCCAAAGCACAGAGCACAACCGCGGATCAGTATCCGCTCAACCCGCATCCCCTCCTGTCACTGAATGCGACAGATGCCAACGTGTCGCACAACCACCCCTCCGTGGTTCTGCCTGATACCCACAAGCACCGGGCTGTCCGCTTGGTCCGGGTCGGTTGCTTGCTTGGCCTCCAGGAGGAGCCTGCCGTCCAGGAACACGCGGATCCGGTCGGCGTCGCGCTCTACCCGTGCAACGTAGTCCCGGCCGCCGATGGGTGAGTAGTACGGCGTCTCCGCCACCGAGGTCATGTTGTCTCCCTTGATCCAGAGCGCCCTATTGATGCCGTGTCCGGCGGGCAGTTCGATGAGCCATCCCATTGGGAAGCGGTCCTCATAGAGCTGCTTGACACCGGGGATCTGCTCCCCAAACAGGACGAGCATCGCGAAGTTGTGCTCGCCCGCGCCGTTCCTGAGGTAGGCCTGCATTGTATCTGCCCGGCCCTCTCCCTCGACGCCGGGAAGCAGCGCGGGAACGTAGTGCATCCTCACCTCGAAGGCGAACTTGCCGGCGATCGGGTGAGCGTAGCACATGGCTGATGCGCCCAGGACAACGAGGTCCTGGCCCGTAGGACAGACCCTCTGAGGCGACATTTCCTGCGCAAGCCATTGGCGGCCAGGCAAGCTGCCGCCGAGGGCGGCGAAGATAAGCTCTCCGTTTGCCGCCGGTGGAGTCGTCACAGGGGGAGCGAGGGCCACGTCCGTAAGCAGCTTCCTCTCCTCCTGTGAGAGAGCGGGCGCACGGATCTCCAGGTCCCTGTAGTACACGCCGGTCTCCCAGCCGCCTTGCACGACTCCAAAGCCGAACCGGGAGTGCAGCGGCCCGGTGAGCGGGTGCTCGTCTACGTAGTCCAGAAGGGCCCTGCCATCGACCGCAAACGCGAGTCTCGGGCCGTCCCGCAGGACTTCCGCCGTGTGGGGCTGCATCAGGTCGATGTCGGTGGGCACGTCGAACCTCTGCACCTCCACACCATCCCTAAGCAGCTTTCCTTGCCTCAGCTCGAGCCAGATGCAGTAGCTCATCTCACTGGCGTTGCCGTGTCCCGGGCCAGACGGCCAGAGAGCTAGGAGGCCCTCCTTGGTCATGGCAAACCGCACGGATGCGTAGAAGCGGTCCGGTAGGGGGTCGTTCACCCAGAGCACAGTTTTGGTGTGGATGCCGCGCATGCGCAATCCACGCTCGCCCTCGATGAAGGTGTCACCCCCGTACTGGCCGAGGCACTGATGGAGCCGGTTGAACACCGGAGGGTCAAGGAGCGTCTCCCTGAACACGACGGGCCACTCGGCGGCCTGCGCCGAGAGTGGTGGGGCCGCTGGTCCCCCGGCCGGCGCCGTCGTCTCTTGCCCCAGAGCAGTCACGCAGAGGCACGTGGCGGCTGTAGCGCCGACGAACGACATGAGGGTACCGCCCCTCACAAGGGGCCGGCAGCGGATGCGGCGGCGGGAGCTTCGCATGTGGGGTCATCCTCCGTGGGCCCAGGGGTGCCACTGCGTCACTCTACTTCAGCCTGTCCATTGCTTCCCGTGCCCCGCGCCTCGTCTTCTCGTCGGTGGCAGGAGAGCTGCAGCCAGCGACGCCCGGCGGGTGCCGGTCAGGGCCATCGCTTAGTCGATGTCCTTGCCACCGATGCCGTCGATCGTCCAGTTCGGGTCACGGACCGGCGTGGGCGTGTCCGTTACCGTCGTCAGATGGATCCGTCCGGGCAGTATGTACTTGACGTGGCCATCGAGGAAGGAGGCATGCCCCTCCCAGATCTCCCTCGGATCGACGTTGGGCGGAGGGCTCTTACGGTTGTGGTTGATGTCCTCGTATTGCAGCACCTTCTGGGCTGGGTACGTGGCCTCCGCCAGGGAGTGCGCGACGATGGGCAAGCCTGCGTACCGGAACTGGTTCGTCACGGTGAACAGACAGGCCGACCACGCGTATGAGGTCGAGAACGGGCGGCCATCGCCGCCGGTCAGGTGAGGACGGATCCGGTCGCTCGGGCACCAGAAAACGCCCTCGTTCTTGACATACGGCAGGATGGTGTCGTGCCAGCGGACACAGCCCCAGCAACACGCTGCCCAGAAGCCGTACGGCGGGACTGGCAAGCACTCATCGCAGTCCCCGGCGTACATCAGCGTCGCCATCGCTATCTGCCGGAGGTTGCTCTGGCAGACGGCCTTCCGCGAGGCTTCGCGGGCCCTCGAGAAGACCGGGAACAGGATCGCCGCCAGGATCGCGATGATCGCGATCGTGACCAGCAGCTCGATGAGTGTGAAGCCCGGCAGTTGGCGGGGGCGTCTCATCTCAGTCACCTCCTGATCTCTCACGACAGGCTGCGCCGCGCCGCGTGGTAGAGCCTTCCGGCCAAGGCTCGCAGGCCGAGCGCACCGACGACGCACGTGGCTGCGAACACGCCAAAGCGTATGGGACCCTCTGGCACCAGAATGAAGGGCCAGAGGAGCGGGGCTCCGTCATAGTGCGGCGGCCACGGAATGCAGGCGTAGATGACGTGCACCGCGACCACCGCGAACAGCGCGCATTCACCGAGGTAGAGCGCCAGCGCGCCAGCCCCGGCGAGGGCGCGGTCCCAAGTCGAGCAGACCCTCCCCAGGTCGCCGCGAACGTGCTCCCACCAGGATGCCTGGTCGCCCGGCGGCCCGACAGGCCCGAACAGATCCTCGTACTCACTCAGTGCCTTCCGGACCGAGACGAGAAGATGGGCGCACTCCGCGCAACGCGCCACGTGGGCCTCCAGATACTGCGCCTGTTCCCCCCGGACGCTGTGGGTCGCGAAGGCGGCTACTTCGAGGTCGCTGAGGTGCGGGGTATCGGGCTCGGTGTCCGGCAGCTTGACGGCGGCAAGGCTGCGGCCGAGCCAGCTGATCCGCGCGACCTGGCTGCGGCACTGCGGGCAGCGCTGGAGATGAGTGGTGACGGCCGCCTGCTCGTACTGGTCGAGCTCCTCACCCACCAAAGCCGAGATGTGGTCGATCTCAGGGCACCGGTCCATCGCTGTCCACCCTCAAGAGGGGTTCAATGCGCCGAGCACGCGGGTGTTACATTGGCAGGCCGCCAGCCGGCGAGGCGGGCCGGTGCGGCGGGGAGGGCCTTCACCATCCAGGGAATACGAGGTCAGCCTGGGAGTCGAGGAGCCGCTCCAACCGCCGGAGCGCGTCGAAGACGGCTTTCCGCGCGGCGCCGTGGGAGAGGCCGAGGACGCGGGAGATCGACACGGCGTCGAGGCCCTCGAAGAAGCGGAGGCGGATGAGGAGCCGATCGCGGTCCGAGAGCTGCTCGACCGCGCGGCGGACGAGCTCGGCCCGCTCGGCGGACTCGAGGTGGTGGTGAGGACTATCCGACGGGGGCGCGACGGCCCCGGGTATGACGCCGTCCTCGATCGGGTCTCGCGCCTCCGGAAGGGCCATTGGGCCGCGACCCGGAAGCCGCGACCGCTCCTGGGCGAAGCGGATGCCCCGCCGGGAGGCGATGGTCGTCAGGTACGCAGCGAAGGGGGCGACAGGCCGCCAGTCCTGCAGGGCCTTCTTCTGTCGGTCGAGGAGGCGGGCGATGACCTCCTGGGTGAGGTCCTCCTGGTCCTCCCGGGTCTCGCCAAACCGCTTCGCCGTCAGCCGAAGCAGCAGGCGATGGCGCTCAACCAGTGCACTGAATGCGGCGTCGTTGCACCGCGCGGCCAGCTTGACCAGGGCAGCTTCCGACTCGGGGAGACGCAACCCGGATCAAGCCTCCTCCTGTCAGCCGTCGGGGCCGGACAGCACGTGTTCTTCGTGGCGTCGCCGCGGAATCCTCCCCCCCGAGTGGCGGACTCGGAGGCGCCCAAAGCCGTCTCGGGGAATGACGCATTACGTGCGCGTGGCATCGGCGACTCGCCGGTGGGCCACCCATAGGAGGACGACGCCCATGAGGCGACGAGCGCTCGTCGTTCTGTGGCTCAGTCTGAGCGTGGCGGGGTCGCGTGCTTGGGCGCAGAATGACCCCGTAGCCATCGCCAACGCCCTCTCCCGCGCCTTTGCGCAGGCCGCGGAGAAGGTGACGCCGGCGGTGGCGAACATCAGCACGACCACCGTGATCCCCGGCCGGGAGATGCCCATGTCCCGGTGGTTCGAGGACCTCTTCGGGCCGGGCGGCTTCACCACACCGCCGCAGGAGATCCACAGCCTCGGGTCGGGCATCGTCATCCGCGCGGACGGGTACATCGCCACGAACTGCCATGTTGTAAAGGATGCCCAAACCATCGTGGTCGCGCTCGGGCAAGACACTGAGATGGAGGCCACCGTGCGCGGCACGGACCCATGTGCCGATCTCGCTGTGCTCAAGGTCAGCGCGACCGGGCTGCCCGCCATCACCTGGGGCGACTCCGACCAGCTACAGGTCGGCGAGTGGGTCATCGCGGTCGGCTCGCCCCTGGGGCTGCAGCACTCGGTGAGCGCGGGCATCGTAAGCGCCAAGGGTCGGCGGGATGTGGGCATCTGCACCTACGAGGACTTCATCCAGACCGACTGCACCATCAACCCGGGGAACTCCGGCGGCGCCCTCGCGAACCTGCAGGGGCAGGTCGTCGGCATCCCGACCGCCATCTTCAGCGAGAGCGGCGGTTCGGAGGGAGTCGGGTTCGCCATCCCGTCCAACGTGGCAGCCACGATCACCAAGACGCTCATCGAGCAGGGGCGCTACCCGCGTGGCTGGATCGGGATCATCACCGCACCGGTCAACCGCCGACGCGCGGCGATCGCGGGACTGCGGGAGGGCATGGGGCTGCTCGTCCAGACCCTCTATCGCGATTCCCCCGCGTTCCGGGCGGGCATCCTGCCGGGCGACATCATCGTGAAGTGCAACGGGGCGGAGATCACCGGCCTGAGCGTGCTCGTGCGCGCCGTCGCGTCGGCGGGCACGAAGGGGACGCTCCGGCTGGAGTACATCCGCGTCGCGCGTCAGGGAGGGCAAGTCGGCGCAACCCAAGGCTCGGCCCAGGTGTCCATCGTCGTGCAGCCGGTCGGTCCGGACGGCAGGACCCCGCAGGGGCTGTGAACGGCAGGGGACAGGGGACACGAACGCCGCCATGACTGTCATCGACTCGCACGTCCATGTCGGCCGGAACCACGCGCGGTGGGAGGAGACGCGGCCGCGGCTCGAGGCGCTGGGCATCGAGTCGGCGGTGCTTGCGGCCGATCCCGAGGCGTACGACATCGACGGCGACGCCGGGCTGCCGGGCGATCTCTCGCGACCCGGAGGGCCCTACGGGCTGTGGTACATCGGGGGCCATCCGTTCGTCGGCATTCGGCGGGGGCCGGCGCGCTTGCCCAGAGACCTGAGCGACTTCCAGGGAGTGGAGTGGCACTGCTACTTCTCGGATGGGTTCGACTACGGTGGGTCGGGCGAACTGGCGGCGGCCGTGGAGCTGCTGGGGTCCGAGGACGCGCGGCCGGCGCTTGAGGCGCTGGAAGCCATCGTGGCGGCGAACCTGCCGGTGCGCATCACCGAGGCCCTGCCGGTGACCTTGGCGCTCATCGAGCGGCACCCCGAGGCGACCTGGGTCATCCCCCACATGGGCCTGCGGAATGGCGGCACGGCGCGGGTGATGAACGCCCTGGCCGGGAGCCCGCGGGTGTTCTTCGATACGAGCGTCGTGGAGCTGAACGAGGGGATGGTGGAGAGGGTCGGGGCTGACAGGGTTCTCTTTGGGTCCGACGCGCCGGCTGGGGACACCGCGTGGTCCCTGAGGGCTCTGCGGAGCCTTCACCTCCCAGACCGGCAGATCGCCGCCATGCTGGGCGAGAACGCGAAGCGCCTGTTCGCGGGGGAAAGGGACGGAGCCTTCTCCTGAGCCACATGGCTCTGTCCCATTCCTCCCTACGTGCGTGCCTTCCTGACCTCCTCCACAAACCGCCTCGCTAGGTTGGTCACCGTGCCCCAATCCCCGTTCTCCATCGCCTCTCTGGGCATCATCGCGCTGCCGATGCAGAGGGCCGCCGCGCCCGCCTTGATGAACGCGCCGGCGGTCTCCAGGTCCACCCCGCCGGTGGGGACGAGCTTCACCTGCGGCAATGGGGCAAGGAGGTCCCTGAAGTAGGTCGGGCCGAGTTGGCCCGCGGGGAAGACCTTGATGAGGTCTGCCCCGGCGCGCCACGCGGTCAGGATCTCGGTGGGCGTCAATGCGCCCGGGATGACCGGCTTGCTGTAGGTCCGGCACATCTCGATCATGCCGAGGTCCAGGCACGGGCCGACCACAAACTCGGCCCCGGCGAGCATCGCCGCCCTCGCCGTCTCGGCGTCGAGGACGGAGCCGACACCGATGACCACCTCCTCGCCGAAGCGCTTCGAGGCCTCTGCGATGACCCTGAGCGCGTCGGGCGTGGTCATCGTGACCTCGATGCACTCCACTCCGCCGGCCTTGATCGCCTCCGCGACCTCGACGAGGTGCGCCGAGCTCTTGGCGCGGATGACGGCGGTGATGCCGGAGTCCAGGATGCGGCCCAGCGTCGTTGTCCTGTCGGCCATGGGTGCCTCCCGTCTCGGTCCACCGGAAGCCGGAAACCGCCCTACCTCTGTATCTTGTACTTCAGCGCCTCTTGCTGAGACTTCATGACCTTCTCGGTCTCATCGCGGCCCGCCCAGTTGAGGTCCCCGGGGATGGTGTGCTTGAGGGCGCTGTAGGCGTCGCCCCAGCGGAGGGCCGCGTCCCAGTTCCCCTCGGTCAGCCAGCCGTAGATGCAGCCGGCGGAGAATGCGTCTCCGCCGCCCACACGGTCGACCTGCTCGAGCTCGTAGGTCACGTCTTCGTAGAGCCGGTCGGCGAAGATGATGCTCGTCCAGCCCCCGGTGAGCACGGTGTCGATGCGGCGGAGGGTGATCGCCACCGCCTGCACGCTGAACCGGCCCTTCAGCGACTCGGCGATCCTGGGCGCTTCGCCCGTCTCCTCGAAGACGACCCAGGCGTCGTCCTCCGTCGTGATGAGTAGATCGACCATCTCCATGTAGGGCGTCTGGCACGCGCACGCTTCCTTGGCAGTCCAGAGCTTGCTGCGGAAGTTCAGGTCGTAGCTCACGAAACACCCCGCAGCCCTGGCGGCCTTGAGGGCCTCTTCCGTGCTCGCCGCCGCGGTCTTGCTGAGCGCAGGCGTGATGCCGCTGACGTGGAAGAGCTTCGCGCCCTCCAAGACCGCCTGCCAGTCGACCATGCCCGGCTCGATCTGGCTGATGGCCGACCCCGCGCGATCGTAGATGACGTTCGAGGCCCGGGGCGAGGCGCCTTGCTCGAGGAAGTAGAGGCCCACCCGGTCGCCCTTCGTCCAGACGATGTGGGACGTGTCAACACCTTGCTCGCGGGCCTTGTTGCGGATCATCCGCCCGAGCGGGTTGTCCGTCAGGCGCGAGACCCAGGCCGCCTTCAGCCCCAGCCGCGCGCAGCCCACCGCGACGTTCAGCTCCCCGCCGCCGACCTTCACATCCAACTCCCCGGTCTGCTCCAGGCGCTGGAAGGCGGGCGGCATCAGCCGGATCATCGCTTCGCCGAAACAGACGACCTCGCTCATGGGTCGCTGACCTCCTCACGCCGCGGTCAGCCGGGGCCATCGGCCAGGCAGTGCGGCAGCAGCTCCGCCAGGGTCAGCAAATCGAGTCGGTTGTGGCGGATGACCGACTCGAGCAGGCGCGCATCACCGCTGCGCACGAAGTCCCGGTAGCGCTGGGGAATCTCGGAGGCGGGGATGTCGTCGCCGCGATCGCGGCCGCAGACATGGCGCTCGAGGGTCTGCAGCCGGCAGTCCGGCACTGCACCGCGGAACCGCCGGCGGGCAAGGGGCAGCAGGTCGGTGTGCTCCGCCTCGAGTGAGAACTCGACGGCGTGATAGACGGCGCGGTCAGACAGGTAGGGCAGGTCGAAGCTCGCCCCATTGTACGTGAACAACGTGCGGCAGCCGCGGAGGGCCTCAACGCTCTGGTGGAGCAGCCCCGCCTCCTCGGGGTAGTCGCGCGCAAGGATCTGCGTAAGCGAGACCTCCCCTTCACGTAGGTGCAGAATCCCCACCAGGAAGACCGGCAGCGCGGACAGGCCGGTCGTCTCAATGTCGAGGAAGGCGATGGGGTCCGAGTGGGCAAGCCCGAGGGCCTCGGGCGCCTGCCCAACGAGAGTCTCGGCGACGGCCTCGCCCCACTCCGACACGGTCGCCACGTGGGGGCGCATGACGTAGCATACGCCCGATGGCGCTGTGAGCACCTCGCCCGGCAGGAGGTTCTCGAGGTCGACCGGCGGGCCGACAAGCGCAACCGGGGAGGTCGGCCGGGCCCCCTCGGGTGCGGGCTGGGTAACGGCTCCCTGCCCGCGTTGCCGCGGCGCTGCGAGGCGCGCTCGCAGGCGCTCGCGAAGGTGGCCGGGCAGCAGCCCCTCCCTGCCGGGCTGACGGGTGCCGGTCGAGGCATCGGCCGACGCGGGCAGGGCCGTCACCGACAGTGCGGGCGCTTCGCCTGCCTCGTCGTCGGTGTCGGCCTCGGCTGACCGACGTAGAGCGGCAAGTCTCCGGCGCGTCTCGCGCGAGAGGGGCACGGGAGGCTACTCCGAAGCAAGGCTCGCGAGGCCGTCGGCGGCGGCCCGCTCGAGATCCATGGCCTCGCGGACGATCCGGGCGGACTCGGCGGCGGCGCGGGTGTACTCGGGCTGTGACGTGCCGACCTGGGTCCCCTCGGGCACGCGAGGGAGGGCCTGCTGCAGTTGGGCGAGCTTCTCGTCGAGGCGCCGGTAGGCGTCGCCGACCGGACCGCCGAGGAAGGCCGCCGCTGCCTGCCGCCCCCGGCGCAAGACGGAAAGCGGCTCCCCACCCCACGCGGCGAGATCGGCGGCATCGGGCGCGAGCACCCCCGTGGCGTGGGCCTGCAGGTCCTCCGCGAGAGCCTGGTAGGCCGGAAGGCCCGCCGGTGCACCGAAGACCGAGGTGCGCTGGAGCAGGGCGTGGCCCCTCGCCGCGGCGCCCCGCACGAGGTCAGCTTGCTGCGGCTTCGACCGCTGGGGGCCAAGCGAGAACTGGTAGAAAGGCAGGAGCGCCCCCGATCCCTGGCTGGCGGCTTCCTTCCACCGACGAGCGAACTCGTCGAACCTCTCCGCCCGGTTGCCCGCCGCTCCCGGGCGGAGGTAGGTGAACTGGCTGGCCTTCTTGTCGTAGCCGATGACGACAACCCACCCATAGGGCGAGTAAGGCACCGCGGCGGGGCGGTTGAGGTCCAGGGCCTGGCAGAGGCTGAGCATCGCCTCCTCGGGCGTGTTGCTGGAGCCCTGGACGGCAGCGTACCCGTAGGCCGAGGCCACGGTCTCGAAGGGATTGGCGGCGAACACGGCGGCGCCCATCTGCCGGTTGTTCCGGTCGTACACGAACTGGAAGGCGGCTCCCGAGACTGCTATCAGCGTGTCCAGGTCGGCATCGGTTCCGCGATGGCGGAGGAGGGAGCGTAGCACCGCCAAGGTGAGCAGCTGGATTCCCCCTTCACTGCCTTCCGTCATCGGAGAGACGCCGGAGATGAGCTTAGGCGGCGGCACCGCCGTCGGCGGCGGCCTCTTCCCCGCCTCGGCACGTTGTACTCCGAAGTAGATCCACCCGATCCGCTGCTTGGCGTCGACGGCGCTCGTCGAATCAGGGTACTTCCTGATCAGCGCCTCGAGCTGCTTGATCGCGACAGTAGGGTTCCTGTCGAGGGTCTCGGCCGCGCGAGCCAGGATGAGCTGCGCCTGAGCGCACTGCCGCGACTGGTCCGGGTAGCGCTTCAGGATCTCCTGGCAGATCTGCTTCACCTCCGGGTTGCGGGCCTCCAGGAGGGCGAGCGCCAGCTCGATCCGGGCCCGGGCGCACGTCCGGGCGTTGTCCGAGTGATCGGCCTCGAGACGGGCCACCGCCGTGCGGACCATGGCCACGTTCCTCAGCTCGACCCGGCTGAGGCGGGCGACCCAGAGCAGCGCATCATCGGCGAAGGTTGACCTCGGGTGCTGCTGGGCGAGCTGTTCGTAGTACAGCAGCGCACGCTTCGGGTCGCCGAGCGGGGCGCGGTAGAGGTACCCCAGTTTGTACAGGGCCTCGGCCGCGAGGGGACGGTGGGGGGCCGCCTTGACGACCTGTTCATACTCCTGGGCCGCCAGCTGGGGCTTGTCCTCGGCCATGAAGAGGCCGGCGCGCCGATAGGCCTTCTGGGCCCGGCTGCGGCAACCGCCCATGAGCAGCGATCCCGCCGCAAACGCGGCTAGGGCGAGGGGAAGCAGCCGGTTGCGGATGCCACGTCGGCGAGTCACAGGTTCGCGATCTCCTCCAGCGCCAGCGCGATGCGCAGGAGCTCTTGGCGCGTATCGCCCGGAGCGCGATCCGCTTGCTCCAGCGCGAAGTCGTCCAGATCGAGGGCCTCCACGCGTTGGCGCAGATCGGCCAACTGGTGGCTCCGAAGGTTGGCCGGGGCGTTCGACAGCTCCTCCAGCACGAGGCCGATCTGCTCGTACTGCCGGGTCTCGGCGGGGTCCCTGTCGGTGACCACAAAGGGCGGCGAGACACAGTCCCGGAAGCGGGTGACCATGTCGCCGGCGACGACCTCGTGCCGCAGCGTGCGTGCCGCGATGTCCGCCGGCGAGGGGCGCATGGCAGCCTGGTAGGCGAACGCCACGCCGGCCAGCACCGCCAGCGTCAGGCCGGCCGGCAGTATCGCCCGCTCCCGCCGGCGTGTCCGGCGATCGACCGTCTCCTGCGCCAGTCGCTCGCCACAGTCCGCCAGTCCCTCCTCGACGGCCCTCATGGCCTCCGAGGGCGCCTCTAGCGCCTCCCCCCTGGCTGCCATCTGGGCGGCCGAACTGACGGCGCGCCGCACGGCTTCCGGTGGCAGCGACTCGCCCAGCCGAACCCCACATAGGCTGAGGAGGAGCCCGGCCAGGTCCGGCGAGCGGCGCGCGGTGCCGAGGGACTGCAGGATGTGGGTCCACGCATCGGTGAACCGCTCGGAGGCCTCTCGCTCGCTCTGGCTGGCCAGCGCGCAGGCGGCCCAGACGACCGACGAGTAGCGATGGAGCATTCCGCGCAGGGCATCCAGGTCCCCGCGTCGGGCCCTCGTGAGGAGCGAGCGCTCGGCGCGGCTGTCGGAGGCGAGGTCGCCCGTCATGCCGTCGGCCTCCTCGCCTACCTGCCTGGCGCCTTGGTTGGCGGTTTGGGTTCGACGAACAGCGAGTCGCTAAGGCCCGTGTTGACAGTGTAGCCCGAGAACGTCACGATGAGCTGGGCGCCGAGTGTCCCGTCGCGCTTCGGCGCCGCGGGCATGCTGCACTGGATGCGCGAGGGCATCCAGTAGCGGTTGCCTACCAGAACGTGTGTCCAGTACATTGTGGCCACCTGCTTCGTGCCCTCGTACAGGTCCATCCGCTCGAGCGTCCACCGGCGCCCGTTGACCGTGACGAGAACCCGCGGCGGGCCGGCCGGGGCAGGCGGTCGACGGTACTGATGGTGAGGGTCATCCGGGTTGCCTCGGGGAGGGGGCGCCGGCTTCGGCTGCTCCTTCGGGATGAGCTTCAGCGTGTACATGGGCGTGCCGCCGGCATTCTTCACCCCGGCCAGCACCGTCTGTGCGCCTTTGTCGATGATGCTCGCCAGGTTGCCGAAAGTCAGCATGTCCCGGCGGACGATCACGATGCTGCGGCTCTCGATGTGCACCTTGTCGGGGCGCTTGAAGTAGACCTTGAACTCCGGCATCTGCTGTGGCGCGCCCTGGACGTCCGCGCTGACGCGCACCTGGGCAGTGTAGTCCTTGACCTCCTGGCTGAGGTCCAGCACCCGGTGGAGGATGGCCGAAGCGGAGGGCGTCGCCCCTCGCGCCGCCTGGCCTTGCGTCACCGACACGCCGACCCCCGCCAGGGCCAAGAGCAGGAGGGTCGCCGCTGTGTAGGGGCGCGATTCATCGCGCCCGGTCCGTGTAGGGGCGCCATTGATGGCGCCCGAGGCTCGGCATCGCAGACCCCGATCTCGTCGGTGCGCTCTCAGCATCGGATCTCCCTACGTGACAGGATGACGATGGCGCCGATCAGGGACACCACCGCGTAGCCGGCAACCCAGAGGACCGCGCCCTGGATCTGGGTCCAGTTGACCTGATTGTCGAAGATGTGCTCGAACCGAGCCATCTGCGTGGTCAACAGATAGGGGCGAATGTGCTCGAAGGCGTCGAGGGGGATGACGCCGACCATCCCGCTAAGGAGCAGGAACGATACGGTCACCCCGGCCGCCGTGGCGCCCCGCGAGACCGCGGCTGATATGCAGAGGGCGATGGACGCCACGGCGATCATGGCCAGGCCCTGGAGCGCGAAGCCGGCGGCCAGATCGCGCAACGCCTGGGCCTCTGGCACGATCTGGAGGCCGCTCCGGGGCATGGCCCAGACCAGGTCACCCGAGCCCAGGAAGATGTAGCCCAGTCCCAGCCCGGCGAGCCCCAGGAAGAGAGTGAGGGAGAAGGCGTGTAGCCCGCTGACCACCCACTTCGCCAGGACCACGTACGCCCGGCGCACGGGTCGGGTGAGCAGCGTGCGCAGCGTGCCCGAGGAGTACTCGGTTGCGATCCCCCCACCCGCCGCCATGGCGACCAGCGAAGCCACAAAGACGTACACGGGCAGCCTCGCCTCGAGGATCAGGCGCGGCACCAGCACCGCGCTCACGATCTTGCCGGCGATGATGAAGTCATCCCCCAGGTCCCTTTGCAGCGCCTGCTTGGCCATACGCTCCGAGGCCCGTCCCTGCTCGAAGGCTCCCCACACGAGCAGCCCCGACAGCGCGAGGAGGAGGACAAACCCCACGTAGGTATTCCAGCGCAGGTAGAACTTGGCGAACTCAGCACGCAGGCTTGCCAACATGCTCTTGCTCCGCCATCAGCATCAGGTAGATCTCCTCCAGCGTTGAGCGGGCCGGGGAGAGCGCCGAGACCCTCAGGCCCGCCGCGACCAGCTCGCGGTTGAGGTCGGCGGCCGAGTCGCCGGTGAGCGTCACCCGCAGCTGGCCGTTCACCATCTCCGCTCGGGATACGTACAGCAACTGCTGCGCAACGCCCGCCGCCGCAACCGGGTCGTTCACGGTGACCTCCACCTCTGACTGCTTCCTGGACAGCAGCTCCTCCACCGTCCCTCGCTTCACCATCCGCCCATTGGAGACCACACCAACGTCCGTGCAGATCAGCTCCACCTCGTGGAGAAGGTGGCTGGACAGGAAGATGGTCATCCCCTCCTCGTCGCGGAGATGGCGCATCAGCTCCCGGACCTCAGCCAGGCCCTCCGGATCAAGGCCGGTCGCGGGCTCGTCGAGGATGACCAACTC
>Ga0315280_10007265_pt1 | contig 14946 bp, 12 predicted proteins | sample YL17G06_40_MG_FD_203697 | JGI IMG/M metagenome (GOLD analysis project Ga0315280, IMG submission 203697) | Sediment microbial communities from Yellowstone Lake, YNP, Wyoming, USA - YL17G06_40 | ecosystem: Environmental > Aquatic > Freshwater > Lake > Sediment | place: USA: Wyoming | collected...
CGCCTGCGCTGTTTCGCACTCCTCAATCGCCATATCCCAGTGCTCCGGGCGGTTCTCGATCTCGGCCAGCCGCGCACGGGCGATGGCGAGCGTGCGGTGCGCGCCGGGGCTCTTGGGCAGCCGTTCGGCGACTCCGGAGGCCAGGCTGGCGGCCTTCTGGAGCACCCGCGGCCGCTCGCGCAGCGCAGCCTTACTGCTCTCCAGCACCAGGCAGTCGTCGAGAGTGAGGTAGAGACGGGCCAGAGCAGAGCGCGCTACCGGGTCGGCGCGGCTCGCCTGGCGCTCGGCCTGCTCAGCGGAAGAAAGCAGGTCCGCCACCTCGGCCCTGAGTCGCGATGCCTGGCCGGGGAGAGCGCCGTTGAGGCAGGTATCGTAGACCAACTGCTCGGCGTTGACGGCCGCTACTGCGACCGCGACGGCCTCGGATCCGACCCAGGTGGCCTCGTCTCGCGCTCGGCGATCGCGCAGCAGTTGAATGCCCGTGTCGGAGGCCGCGTACTGCCTTGGCGCGAGCCACGTCAGCCACGCTGCATGGTAGTAGGCCGAGGCATAGCCGCCGGCCTGCCGGTACTTGCGCACCAACTGCTGCCGCGCGTGGTAGTCGTAGGGGTCGGCGTCGAGCGGGTCGCTGGTCGAGCCATGCGCGCCGATCGACAGGAGAAGGATGGCCAGGGCGAGCGCGAATCTGGCGCTCATGAGCCCGCCTCGGTGAATGGGATCGCGTGCTCCCTGAGGAACCGCTTCAGCACTTCGGAGGCGATGGCCAGGTTGAGGTCGGTTTCGTCGCCGTTGGGCTGATTCCGGTCCGCGAGCAGCGCGTAGCACACGCCCACGACGCGGTTTCTCGCGTCTATCAGAGGTCCCCCGCTGCTGCCATGGCCGGTCGCGGCGCTGTGCTGCAGCCGCACGACAGGCCCCTGGGAGGTGCCGCTCACGATCACGGGCGGCTCTCCGGGCTGCGGAGAGCTACGCCGCACGAGCCGCATCTCCTCGTGCACATTGGCCCCGCGGATGAGCGAGATCACCTCCCCGCCACTGGCCTGGAACTCGTTCTCGGGGAAGCCCAGGGCGGTCACCGCCTGCTTCACCCAGACGCCGTCGGAGGCGCCGATGGGCAGGAAGCCGAAGGCCGTCTGATCGCCGGGCGGACGAACCACGCGCAGCGCCGCCAGGTCCAGATCCTCTGCGACCGCGACTGGAACAGCCGTGTAAGTATGTGCGTCATCCCCCTCGCCGACTGTGACCCAGGCATCGCGAATTGCAGGCAGGAGGCGTGTCATGGACTCCCATTGGCCCTGGGTGAACGGCAGCCCGCGGTAGCGAACTCCGCTCAGGAGGACGTGAGCGTTCGTGATCAGATCGCCATTGGCGTTCACAAAAAAGCCGGTCCCGGTGCTGCCCAGGCGGAGGCGGCGCGCGACTTCGCCTTCATATGGGCTCAGCGGCTGGCGAGCCGCCAACTCGGCGGTGAGCCCGGGCCCGAACGAGAACGCATCCACGTCGAGCTCGATGCGAACTACCGCCTGCCGCAGGGGAGGGGCGCTCGCGCCGGCCGGGGAGATGCCCGTGTACGTCACCAAAAGAAGCATCACAGCGGGCAACAGTTTCGCTCTCATGGCGGTCCAATTCGACAGGCGGGAGGCGGCGTCCTCGGCGCAGACGTAGGGTCTTCGGCCGGTGTGCATGGCGCACAACGGTGTGATCCTTCACGTTGCCTCGCCTCGCCGGGCTCGTTCAGGGATGACAGGCTGCTGAGCCGGCGCTCCTGGCTTGCACGCGGCCGGGTTGTTCGCCGTCGGTAAGTTGTGTAAGATACCTGTATGCCTTCAGGTGATATTGCGGGCCTGATTCGGTCCCTCGCAGGCCCGCTCGAGCTGGAAGCCAAGAGGGGGTATCCCGATGCTGCCGTGATAGGCATGAGCATCGGCGCGTATGCGCGCGAGTGGGCGCGCCGCGCGCAGGAAGCGCTCGAGGAGGCGGCGGGGGGCTGCTGCGACGAGATATGCGGCGTGCTCGCCGACTACGGGACGTGTGACGCCAGAGGCAGGGCGAAGCGCGCGGCAGAGGCGCTCCGACTGTTGAGGTCGCTGGACGGGCGCACGGCGGAAGGCGGCGGGGGAGAAGCGGCCTCAACGCCAGGGGCGCCGGAGGAGCAGGCCGACGCGCCGCCCCGAGGACGGGGCTCCCGCAGGGGCAGGAGGCAAGTGGCTAAGCCCTTCGGGCCGCCATCCCGGTCGCTCTGCGACCTGGGGACTCCTGCCCAACCCGCGGCGGTAGAGACGGATCTGCTCGACACGCCGGTAGGAGGGCAGCGCAAGTCCCTGCCGGCGTGGGCGACGCGGGTGGCGAAGCTCGGGATCGAGACGAACCGCGATCTTCTCTACTATTTCCCGCGCGATTATGTGCCGTTGAAGACGTTGTCCGACCTGGTGGATGGCGAGCGGGCGGCGGTCCTGGTGGAGGCGGTGACGCGGGAGGAATCGGTGGTCCGCGAGGCGCGCGGGTTCCGGCTGATGCGCTACGCGCTGGAGGTGGCCGATAGTACCGGCCGCGCGTGGGTGACGTCATTCGCTCGCGTGCCTCGGCGGGGCGCGCGTTCGGCCATCATCTCCGGCTCGCCGCTCAGCCTGAACTTCCAGCCGGGCACGCGCCTGCTGATCGAGGGCTCGGTCAAACGGGCGGGGCGTTTCATCGAGATCCAGTACGCGGGGTCAGAGCGCGTCGACGGCAGCGACAGGCTGCCCGCGGGCAGCCTGGTGGCGGTCTACCCCCTGACCGACGGCGTGTACCAGAGCCACATCCGGCCCAACGTGCGTCGCCTGCTCGCAGAGCTACCAGATGATCTGCCCGACCCGCTGCCGGCCTCGCTGCGAGAGCGACACGGGCTGTTGCCGCTGGTGCAGGCCTTGCGCGACATACACACGCCGCCCTCAGAGGAAGCGAAGGAGGCGGCCACCCGCCGGCTGGCCTTCGAGGAACTGCTGACACTTCAGGTCGCGCTGGCGCAGCGCAAGCGCGAGCAGCAGCGGCCCGGCACAGGCATCAGCATGCGGCCGCGCGGCGACCTGGTGGCGATTCTGGAAGAGGTCCTCCCCTTCTCCCTCACCAGGGCGCAGCAGCGTGTGATCTCCGAGATCGTCGCCGATATGGGCGCCGACTCACCGATGTGCCGGCTCATCCAGGGCGACGTCGGCTCCGGCAAGACCGTGGTGGCCGCCGCTGCTCTGATGGTGGCGCTGCAGAACGGATACCAGGGCGCGCTGATGGCGCCGACGGAATTGCTGGCCGAGCAGCACTACCTGGTCCTGTCCCGCATGCTGGAGCCGCTCGGGGTGAGTGTGGAGCTGCTGACAGGGTCCCTGCGCGCTCAGGAGAGGCAGCGGGCAACCCAGCGGATCAGGGCGGGACACGCCCAGATCGCCATCGGCACCCATGCGCTGATCCAGGAAGGCGTCGAGTTCCACCAGCTCGGCCTGGTGGTGATTGACGAGCAGCATCGCTTCGGGGTCAGGCAGAGGGCGATGCTGAGGGGCAAAGGCGGACAGCCCGATACGCTGGTGATGACGGCCACCCCCATCCCGCGCACCCTCGCGCTCACTCTCTACGGGGACCTCGAGATCTCAGTTCTGGACGAGATGCCGCCAGGCAGACAGATTATCAGGACTTCCTGGCTGCCACTGCCGCACCAGCGAGAGGCCTACGAATTCGTCCGGCAGCAAGTGCGCGAGGGTCGGCAGGCATATGTCGTGTGTCCCCTCATCGAGGAGTCCGAGAACCTCCAGGCCGAAGCGGCGACGAAGCTCGCAGAGCAGCTCAGAGATGACGTGTTCCCAGACCTCCGGGTTGGGCTGCTGCACGGTGGCATGAGAGTCGCCGAGAAGGACGCGATGATGGAGGCGTTCCGCGCAGGCGAGGTGGACGTTCTCACGACGACCACTGTCGTCGAGGTCGGCGTGGACGTGCCGAACGCGACCGTAATGCTCATCCTGAACGCGGAGAGATTCGGGTTGGCGCAGCTTCACCAACTGCGGGGGCGGATCGGGCGGGGTGCGCACGGGTCACACTGCATCCTGCTGTCCGACCGCCGCCACGACCCGACCGGCCGCATCGCGCCCATGGGCGATGATTCGCTCGAAGGCATCCGCCGACGGCTGAAGGTGATGATCGAGGAGTCCGACGGCTTCAAGATCGCCGAGGAGGACCTGCTGCTGCGAGGGCCGGGTGAGTTCTATGGGACGAGACAGCACGGGTTGCCAGACTTCCGGCTGGCTCGAATGGCGCGCGATGTGGGCGTGCTGGAGGAGGCGCGGGAGGCGGCCTTCTGGCTGGTCGAGCGCGACCCGGGATTGCGGGAAATGGAGAATCGCGCGCTCCGCCAGCAGGTGAAGGCGCTGCGGGCGCGCATGGACGCGGTCGCCGGGTGACATGCGGATCATCGCCGGCGCCGCGAGAGGGCGCCACCTGCGATCGTTGAAGGGCGGTCTGCGGCCCACCGCGGACCGGGTTCGCGAATCCCTGTTCTCGATGCTGGGTCAGCGAGTGGTGGGCGCGCGGTTCCTGGACCTGTATGCCGGCGTCGGCACGGTGGGACTGGAGGCGATCAGCCGCGGCGCGGCGGAGGCGGTCTTCGTCGAGTCGCACTGGCCGGCGGCGCGGCTGATCGAGGAGAACGCGGCGACGTGTGGCCTGGCCGAGCGCGCGGAGGTGATCCACGCGCCGGTCGAGCGGGGGCTGGCACGGCTCAGGAGGCAAGAGAGACGGTTCGACCTGATCTTCCTGGACCCGCCATATGGCAGGGGAGAGGCCTTGAGCGTGATGGGCCGGCTGGCGCAGCGCCCTGGGCTCCTGGAAGACGACGGGCTGCTGATCTGCCAGCATTCCCGACACGAGGAGATCCCGGAGAGGATCGGCCCGTACGCGAGAATGAGACAGATGAGGTTTGGAGAAACTATACTCAGTATCTTCCAGCGCGGCGCCGGGGACGCGGGGCCGCAATCACTGGCGGAGGAATCAGGTTGACGATCGCCCTGTATGCGGGGACATTTGACCCGGTCACATATGGCCACCTGGACGTCGTGCGGCGTGCGGCCGTGCTGTTCGACAAGGTAATCGTGGGCGTGTCGGTGAACCCGAGGAAGGAGCCCCTGTTCACGACCGAGGAACGGGTGGAGATGCTGCGCGAGGTGTGCGCGGAGATCCCGAACGCCGAGGTGGATGTAGTGCCCGGCCTGGTCGTGGATTTCGCGCGCGCGTCGGGGGCGAGCGTGATCGTGCGAGGCCTCCGGGCGGTCTCGGACTTTGAGTTCGAGCTGCAAATGACCTCGATTAACCGCGCGCTGGCGCCGGAGGTCGAGACAGTGTTCTTCACCCCCGCGCCAGAGTACCATTACCTGAGCTCGAGCATCGTGTGTGATATCGCGCTTTTTGGCGGTTCGGTGGCCCAGTTCGTGCCGCCTCTCGTGGAGCGGAAGCTCAAAGAGCGGCTCGCGGGCAAATCCGGGAAGGTGCGAAAGGAGGGATCCCCATAGAGATCCTCAAGCGGCTGGAAGAATTGGAGCGCATGGGCGAGGAACATCGGCCGCAGTTTATGCATCGTGCATGGGGATTCGATCTGGACCGGTTCTTCACCCAGGTAAATCGCATCCGTTCGGCGCTGCCGGAGGAGATCAAGACGGCCGCGCGCGTGGTTCAGGAGAGGCAGCGGATCCTGGAGAGCGCGGAGGCCGAGCGCGAGCGCCTGCTGGAAGAGGCGCGAGAGCAAGCGGCGCTCCTGGTCTCGAACGATGAGGTGGTGAGGCGCGCGACCGAACGCGCCGAGGAGATCATCCAGCGCGCCACCACGGAGGCCAACGAGATCCGGCGAAGCGCCGAGGAGTACGCCACTCGCGCGCTCGCCAACCTCGAGGAGTATGTGACACGCGTGCTGAGCGCGGTGCGGTCGGCGCGAGAGCGGCTGAGCGCGCAGCCGGAAGAGACGCCTCAGGAGCGGTAAGGTGGGCCCGCGGCAATTGCGGGCCCCAGGACAGGAAAGGTAGCGTCGGACATGTCTATCCAACGGATGAGGCGGCGATTCGCCGCGCACCTCCGGTACGTGCTGTACGCCATCATCGGTGTGTTCGTCGTCGGTCTGCCATTCGTCTTCACCCCGGGCCTGACTCGCCGCAACCCAGAGGAAGGGACGGAAGAGGGCAAGGACGTCATCGCCCGGGTGAACGGCCAGCCACTGCGGCGGGACCGACTCGACCAGGCATTCGACCAGGCGATGGGCCAGATCGCGTTCTACCAGGCGTTCGGCCAGACTGTCGGCCTGGAGCAACTCGCCCGCTTCCGCCTGCAAGCGTTCGAGCAGGCCGTGACGGAGGAGGTGCTGCTCCAGCAGGCAGCGGCGGAGGGCGTGAAGGTCTCCGGGGGCGATGTGAAGAGGCAGGCGGAGAAGGCCGCCGACCAGCAGCTCGAGCAGCTCCGGAAGCAGTACAAGGGCGCGGAGCTGGAGCCCGCGCTGGGCCGGCTGGTGGCCAGCGTCGAGAAGAAGGAGCAGGCTCGCAGCATGAGCCCGAGGTCATTCCGCAAGTGGATGATCAAGCGCCTGCTCGATGAGTCCGGGGACCAACTGCGAGACGAGCTGACCGTCCAGAAGCTGCGGGAGAAGGTCGCGGCGGGTATGACCGGCACCGAACAGGACCTGATGGCCTCCTACGACAAGATGAACACGAGAGAGATCCTGGTCAGCATGCACCCAGAGGGCAAGCCGGCGCGCACCGAGGAAGAGGCCCGGAAGCGCGCCGAGGAGCTGGCCGCGAAGGCGAAGCAGGCGGCGGATTTCTCCGCGCTGGCCGCGGCGGAGTCCGATGACCCGAGCGCGAAGCAGAACGGCGGCTCGCAGCCTATCATGATGCTGTCCGGCTTTCCCGCCGAGGTGCAGGGGGCGATCTCGAACCTGAAACCCGGAGATGTATCCCAACCGGTGAAGACAGGCGCCGGATACCTTATCATCAAGGTGGAGGGACGAACGCGCGAGCTTCCCAAGGACTTCGAGAAGAACAAGCAGCAGCTCCTCTCCAGCTTCCTCCAACGCAGGCGGTCGCAGGCCTGGCAGGACTACACCGAGAAGGTGCGGCAGGGGGCGAAAGTCGAGGTGACGGACCCAGAGATGCTGGCCTATCGGGCCGTCGAGCAGAACAAGCAGAAAGATGCCCTCGCGGAGCTGCAGAAAGCGGCGGCCGAGTCGGATCGCGTGCGGGGCCTGGTGGGCGCGATCATCTCCTACAACCTCGGGATGATGTACGCCGCCGACAACCAGTGGAAGCAGGCGGCGGACAGCTTCAGCACTGCCGCGGACGAGGCCACCCAGGATCAGAAGCGGTCGATGCCCGATGCGCGGGCGCAGGCGCTGTTCGGCCTGGCGCATGCGAACGAGAAGCTGGGTACCATGACAGAGGCGATGAACTGGTATCAGGAGGCGAGCAACTGGGCGGACACGCCAGGCGTTCACAGCCAACTGATCGGTGTCTACCAGCGGCTTGGCAAGCCCGACCTGGTGAAGAAAGAGCAGCAATGGCTCACCCAGTACCAGCAGGCCCAGGAGGAGAAGCAGAAGGCGATGCTGGAGCAGCAGCAGGCCGGCACCGCGCCTGCGCCGCCTCAGCCGCAGCCGGCGCGAGGTGGCCGCTAGTGATGCTCGCATGTGGTGGTAGTGGCGGCGGGAGTGCCGCGCCGGAGCATTGCGCAGTCTGTCTGCATTCCGCCATTACTTCGTTGGGCGAAATGCAGTAGCTGAGAAGCACCGGTCAATGCGCCGCCTGCTTGCAGTAGAGCAGCCGCAGTACAAGAGCTCACAACGATCATGACCCACGAAGAGATAACGCGTCGTGACTTCTTCAAGCGGGCGGCCGCGGCCGGGTTGGCCGCGTACGGCCTGGCAGAGCTGGACAGACTCCCCGAGGCGGAGGCGGCCGCGCCGCCGACGATAGTGGTTGCATCGAAGAAGAGCCCCGCTCAACTCGTGCGCGCCGCAGTGGACGGGATGGGCGGGATGAAGAGGTTCGTGAAGCCGGGCAACACGGTGGTGCTGAAGCCCAACATCGCCTGGGCGCGCAAGCCCGAGCAGGCGGCGAACACGAATCCCGAGGTGGTGGCCGAGGTCATCCGTCTCTGCAAGGCGGCGGGCGCGCGCGAGGTGAAGGTGATTGACCACTCCATTGACGGCCCGGACACGGCCGTCCTCAAGATGTCGGGCATCGGCCCGGCGGCGGAGGCTGCCGGCGCGCGCGTGATCTCCGCGCGCTCGCAAGCGATGTACCAGCGGGTGAACGTGAAGGGCGGCAAGGTGCTGAGGTCCGCGGATGTGCTGCGGGATCTGATGCGGGCCGATGTGTGGATCAACCTGCCGATCGCCAAGGTGCACGGCTCGACGAAGGTCACGCTGGCCTGCAAGAACCTCATGGGCGTGGTCTGGGACCGCGGCGCGTGGCACCAGAGCGCCAGCCTCGACCAGTGCATCGCGGACTTCGCGGCGCAGTTCAGGCCGAATCTCATCATCCTCGACGGCGTGAGGACGCTGCTGTCCAACGGGCCGAAGGGACCCGGGAAGGTGGCATCGCCGGGCGTGGTGGTGGCCGGCCTCGATCCATTGGCGGTTGATGCGTATGGCGTGACACTGCTTGGCCTGAAGCCCCAGGAGGTCGGTCACATCAAGCTGGGCTTCGCCTCCGGTGTGGGTGAGATGCGACTGGATCGGATCAAGGTCAAGCATGTGTAGTAGCCCTCGCAGAGCGAGGCCGAATCCGGGCTTTGCCCGGCACGGCCCCCGATCTGGGTACTGAGCTTCGCCGTGTCAGCACGTCCCTCGAAGCTCGGTAGGTTGCGCAGCCTGCGGCGGGCGAGCCAGCTCGTCTTCTTCGCCGCGTTCGTGCTGCTGTTCGGGTTCGCGGCATATCTTGTCGCGACGCCGATTCCGCCGGATCTGTTCCTGCGCGCTGACCCCCTGATTGCGCTCTCCGGCATGGCCTCGGTGCGCCGGGTGGTGCTGCCGCTCCTGTGGTTCGCGGCGCCGGTGGTCGTGCTGAGCCTCGCGCTCGGGCGGGTGTTCTGCGGCTGGGTGTGCCCGATGGGAACCGCCATTGACCTCTGCGAGCGCCTGTCCCGCATCCGGGGACAGCGGCCGTCGAAGGCGCCGCACCTGCGCCGGGTCAAGTTTTACATATTGGCCGCGCTGCTCGTGACCATCATCCTTCCCGCCGCCCACCGCTCGGCGTCGGATTTCGGGCTCACGAAGACGGTCGGCCTCTCCGCCATCTACTGGTTCGATCCCATTGCGCTGGTGACGCGGACGTTCGCGCTGGTGGTGCTCCCGGTCGTGCAGTGGGTGCTCGCGCTGGCGAACGACAGCCTGATCGCGTTCAGCTACTCGGACTTCGTGGACCGACACGACTGGATCGCTCGGGCCATCAACCCCGTGCAGCTCGGGTTCAGCACCGTCGGGCGGCCAGCATACTTCCGGCTGGGCCTCTACACCTTCGTGGTGTTCGTGGGGATTGTGGCGCTGGGCCGGTTGGCGCGGCGGTTCTGGTGCCGGAATCTGTGCCCACTGGGAGCGCTGCTGGGGTTCCTCGGGAAGGCATCGCCGGTTCGGCTCGCGGTGTCGGAGGCGTGCACGCGGTGCATGCGCTGCGTGAATGAGTGCAAGGTCGGGGCAATCACCGAGGACCCGCATGTCTACCGAGGCATCGAGTGCATCGGTTGCTATAGCTGCATCGCGGTCTGCCCGGTCAACGCCGTGTCCCTGACCGCCGGCCGGGCCCAGGCACACCGCGACGACCGGCTCGAGCTCGATCGGAGGAGGCTGCTCCAGGCTGCCGGACTGGGGGTGGCCGCGATCGTGCTGCCGAAGGTTGACTGGAGCGCGAAGCGGTCCGAGCCATCGATGACGAAGATCGCGGGATCCAAGCTCATCCGCCCGCCGGGGGCGCTTGCAGAGGAGTCGTTCGTCACCGCCTGCGTCCGCTGCGGCGAGTGCATGAAGATCTGCCCGGAGAACGCGCTCCAACCCGCGTTCGGCGAGGGCGGCCTCGCGGCGCTGGAGACGCCGATCCTGGTGCCCAAGGTCGGCCCGTGCGCGCAGTCGTGCACGCTGTGCGGGAGCATCTGCCCAACGCGCGCGCTCGAACCGTTCACGGTGGAGGAGAAATCGCACCTCTACCTCGGCACGGCGATCGTAGACCGCAGCATGTGTATCGCCTGGGCGAACGACAGGCAGTGTCTGATCTGCGATGAGGCGTGCTCGTACGACGCGATCTCGCAGAAGCAGATCGAGGGCCTGGGCCGCCCGGTGATTGACGAGCGGATCTGTGTGGGGTGCGGCCTGTGCGAGAGCGCGTGCCCCGTGCAGCCGGAGCGCGCGATTCACGTCTACGCATCGGGCGACAAGCGCCACCTCTCCCGGAAGGAGCAGAAGGCGATCCGCGACCAGGTGGGCGAGAGGCCGGAGTCAGGAGAGGGGTTGCCGTACCCGGGGCTGTAGCGGAGGCGCACGACAACCACCGCAAAGCAGGAGCAGAGCGCGCGGCCGCCGTATCGGGGCTTGGGATACTGCTCTGGAGGTGTAGGCCAGGTGCGCTGGTGGCGGTTGGCTCTGGGTGGGGCCCTGCTGGTATGGGTTCTCGGCACGGCGTATGTCCAGGCGCGAAGGCGGGGCCGTAACATCGGCCTCGCGCTCGTTCTGTTCGCCGCGGCTGCCGGGCTATTTGTGTTTGCCAGCTTTTTTCCCTGGCCCCAGCAGGTACCCCCCTTCTACGCGTCGGCGCTGGTGGTCGCCTCCATCACGCTTCTCGCCCTGAGCATGGCCGTCATCCTGTGGCGGGGATTTCGCAGGTGATGTGATGGCTCGACGATGATGATCGGTCAGGTCCTCAACGACCGGTACGAAATCCTGGAGAAGCTGGGCGAAGGCGGCATGGCCGTCGCCTATCGGGGCCGCGATCGCGTCCTGGGGCGCGGGGTCGCAGTGAAGGTGATGCGGCCGGAGCTGGCGGCCGACGCCGAGTTCCTCGCCCGGTTCCGCAGGGAGGCGCGCGCTGCCGCCGGCATCGTGCACGAGCATATCGCCGCGGTCTACGACACGGGCAGCGACGGCCCATACCACTACATCGTAATGGAGTACGTCCCCGGGGAGAGCCTGAAGGCCAGGCTGCAGCGCGAAGGGCCGCTCCCGCTGGACGAAGTGCTTCGCATCGCCACCGCCACCGCAGAGGCGCTGGAGGCCGCGCATACCGCAGGGGTGATCCACCGCGACATCAAGCCGCACAACATTCTGCTGGGCTCCGAAGGACAGGTGAAGGTCACCGACTTCGGCATCGCCCGGGCCATGTCGTCCACCGGCAACACCGAGACCGGCGTCATCCTCGGGTCCGTGAACTACGTCTCCCCCGAGCAGGCAAGAGGCGAGGCGGTGGGGCCGCAGAGCGACATCTACTCGCTCGGGATCATGCTGTTCGAGATACTGACCGGCCGGCCGCCGTTTGACGGCGGCGAGCGGCTCGCGATCGTGCATAAGCATATCTACGACAGGCCGCCGCGAGCCAGCGAGTCCCGGCCGGGGCTGCCGCACGAGGTGGATGCGCTCATCTCGTCGTGCCTGGAGAAGGAGCTTTCGAGGCGATTCGCGTCGGCGCGCGAGGCGCTCAGCTATCTCGCCGCCTGCCCACGGAAAGAGACGGGCGCCTGGAGGCCGGGCCTCCGGCATGGATGGTGGCGCCGGGCGATCCCGCTGCGGTGGACAGGACCGGCGTGGCAACTCCGGCGGCGCGTGCTCATGAGCGCGCTGGCGGTCGTCCTCGTGACCGCGGCTGTGGTGGCGGTCACGCTGTGGGCGTCCTCCCGCGGCAGAGGGTCCACAGTGAGGGTGCCCGACCTCGTTGGGATGAGCGGACGCGCCGGCGAGCAGCACCTGGAGCGCGCCGGGCTCGAGTACCGGGTAGTCGGCCGCCGCGAGAGCGGGGAGGCGGAGGCGGGCACGATCCTATCCCAGACCCCGTCCGCCAACGAGCATGTCCCGCCCGCGAGCGTCGTCAAAGTCGTGCTCAGCGAGGGGTCGAAGATGGTGGTGGTGCCGAACGTCACCCAGATGTCCGTCGCGCAGGCTCGCAAGCAGCTTGAGGCGGCCGGGCTGGAGCCCGGCCTGGTGCAGGAAGCATACGACGATCGCGTTCCCGCCACATACGTCGCCGGCAGTCTTCCGTCGCCGGGAGCGCGGGTGGTGCGCGGCACCGCGGTTGACCTGGTGGTGAGCAGCGGGCCGCGCCCGGTCCTCCCGCCGGGCCCACCGCTGCCGAGCCCGCCGAAGCCGGCGAGGGAGGAGAAGCTGGACTTCACCGTTCCGGCCGATGTCGGATCGGGCGAGGTGGACGTGACCGTCGAGCTGGTTGACAGCAGCGGCGGCCGCCAGACGGTCTACGAAGGCCACCACCGGGCCGGCGATAAGATCCCGACCCAGACGATCACAGTGCGCGCCCCGGTCACGGCGCGAGTGCTGGTGAACGGGCAACTGCGCTCCGAGCATCGGTATGAGTCAGAGGGGTGAAGGAACGAGAGGAGGGTTGAGGGGGGGTCTTACAGGCGCTGCGTCGGCAGCAAGTGGCTAGGCCTGAAGGTCCCTAGGCCTGAAGGCCGGGATGGCGGTCCCGTGGGCCTAGCCACCTCCGGCCTGGCCACCGCCACCCCGGTCCGCCTGCGGCGGACTTAGGGGCTACCGAAGCAGCGGAGACTCTGTGGGAGCCCGGTCCTCCGGGCGACTTGGCGAAGAAATCGCCTCGAGGACGAGGCTCCCACATCGGTCTGACGGCCAGACGACCGATGACGCCCCACCTGGCTCGATAGTGCAATAATCCTGACTGATCATGAGACTGTCTAGCGCGTCGGGAACCACAGGCGGGACGCCTGTGCCACTAGGCCCGAGGCGGTTCGCGATGACCGCAATCGCGGCTCCGTGACATTCACGGACAACTGTGGAAGCAATCCACTGCATCTACTCGCGGCTGCGACGCGCATGGTTCTGGCGTGCCTCGTAGGGGTCACTGAGGGGCTTGTGGCCGATGGTATGTTCCCCAATGAATGTGGAATAACTCACTAGTTTTGGTGGTAGCGCGGGCTTATGGCGACCGGCGCGTGAGAGCACGCAGTACGCGGGGACACACCTGCTCCTCGGCGCGTATGACGCCGAAACGACGAGCAGCGACCAGGCCATGAGTGTCGGCAATCCATGCCGCGCCAATCTTGGGAGGCCATGCGCAGAGACTTCACAGCAATCAGCGGTTTCTCGATGGCCATCTCCTTCGTGGCCGCGGTCGTGTTGTGCCTGCAGATCACCCAGACGAAGGCCGCGCCCGAGTGGCAGATCTCCGGCGCTACCGTCTGGATCGTGCAACTGGCCATCTTCGGCACCGCGGTCTACGCCTGGCGACCGGGCATCTCGCTGAGCGGCTGGATACTCGGCATTCTCGTCCTCATCTTTGTGAGCCTGTCGTTGACCACGACCACGTCGGTCGCGCTGGCCTTCATCCAGGGTGACGGGAATTTCCCGACGGCGTTCGGGCGCACGGCATCACTGGGCCCGCGGGTGTGCGCCGCGTTCTTCGCCCTGATGGTCGTCTACCCACTGCGGGTGCTGCTCCCCATTCGGAGAGAACGCCCGAGGCGGAGGCGATTCACGGCGACCGATGACGCGGCGGGCGTTGCGGTGGCGGGGGGCGAAGGGGACCCGGCCGTGCTTCTGGTCGGAAGAGATGATGCCATTCCGGTCTGGGAGGCGCGCAGCCGTCCGGCCGGCGGCAGGGGCGATGATCAGTCCACCTCGGTGTCGATGGGAGGACTGGAACTTGACGGCATCATTGACCTTCCACTCCACGCGGTGTTGGCGCAGGTGCCGCGTGAGTTGTGGGGTGGAAGCGCACAGGGCTATGATCCGTCTCACCCCGTGCCGGTTCCGATCGAGGTCGTCCTCCCTCAGTTGAAGGAGGCGCGCATCGTGGTGCGCCTGCTGGACCTGTACGACTGGCTGCCGCCCGACGCAGTGCGTTCGCCGGCCGAGCTCGACGACGGCAAGCAGTCGGAGGTCGTGTTGCTCCCGTTGGAGCTCATCGTCCCGCAACTACCGCTCGAGGTATTCGAGCTTCCCCCGGCCACACCACCTGCGTGGGCCCACGTTGACGAGAATGAGTCGGTGTTGTTCGCGACGATTCCGGCAAAGTGATGGTCGCGACGAAAGGACCGCGCAGCAATGGCCTCCATCAACTATGCCTTGAAAGAGATCAGCTGCAAGATCGTCTACTATGGCCCCGGGATGTGTGGCAAGACGACGAATCTGCAGTTCATCCACCAGCACACCGCGCCCGACAAGCGAGGCAATATGGTCTCGCTGGCAACGCCGGGCGAGCGGACGCTGTTCTTCGATTTCCTGCCGTTGGAGGCCGCGCAGATCCACGGTTTCAGGACGAAGTTCCAGCTCTACACCGTGCCGGGTCAGGTGATGTATAACTCGACGAGAAAGCTGGTGCTGCGGGGCGTGGATGGCGTCATCTTCGTGTGCGACTCACAATGGGAGAAGCTGCGGGAGAACCTGGAGAGTTTCCGCAATCTACAGGACAATCTGGCGTCCTATGGGTACAGCCTGGAGACGACTCCGTACATCGTGCAGTACAACAAGCGCGATCTCACTCACATCGCGCCGATGGAGTACCTGCAATACCTGATGAACCGGCGCCAGGTGCCGAGCATGGAGGCGATCGCGCTTCACGGCGGCGGCGTGTTCGAGAGCCTGAACGCCATTTGCGTTCGCGTGTTGGCCAACCTTTCCCGGAAACAGAAGGCGGGGGCCGCCTAGGCCCGCGGTGGAAGCCCGATGGCATTGACCGGCACATTCGAGGACATCAGCTTCGCGGAACTGCTCCAACT
>Ga0315280_10007266_pt1 | contig 14945 bp, 17 predicted proteins | sample YL17G06_40_MG_FD_203697 | JGI IMG/M metagenome (GOLD analysis project Ga0315280, IMG submission 203697) | Sediment microbial communities from Yellowstone Lake, YNP, Wyoming, USA - YL17G06_40 | ecosystem: Environmental > Aquatic > Freshwater > Lake > Sediment | place: USA: Wyoming | collected...
CGCTCTTTCGCTGACGCCCCTCGACTGCGGATTGCCGGGGATGCTCGTCTCGAGCGATGCACCGATTCGGGCCAAAAGCCCGGTGAGCTCAGACGTGATGAGCTTCGACATATTGCCGCTGCCGATGTCGCAGTAAAAGATTGCAAACGCGCCACCATAGGGCTTCTTATCGTCGACCGTGACCGCGTGGCGTATCGCGTCCGCTACGACGTGGCTCGACTCCGACAGCCCGGCAGACCAGCCCAGACAGACGCGCGTGGCAACGTCGATTATGGGGACGACCGTGGGGATAAACGGCTTGCCGTGCGCAGGGTGCGCAACCTTTGCCTTATAGCTGTGACCGTCGCCACACGCGATATCCAGCGGCAGAAGCTTGCTCTTGTCGCGTAGAATATACTTAGAAACCTGTCGCAGCTCGGAGCCCGTCATCCGCCCGCGTTGCGCGTCCTTTCGACTGAATTGTTTTAAAAATCGGATAGCCTGTGCATACGACGGTGCGCGCTCGCCCATCATCTCTAACACCTGTTGGATGGACGGCTTCGACGGCAGCCGATAAAAGTTCAAGAAGCTGGACGCCCAGTCAGGAATTTTCTCTTTGTCAGGCGATTTGGGCGCGAGCGCGAGATCGCCCCCCTCCTTCTGTTCCTTGAGCCATCTCAAAATCGTGCGAGCTGTAATAACCCTGGAGCTGCCACTTTTACTGTTTGCAGCCATCAGTGTTATCGTTAGACCGGACTCGGATAGTTCGCCGCTCTTTATCTTCGATATGAATTTATCCGCCGCATTCGACAAAGATTTAACTGCGAGCTTTTTTACCTCCTGCAAAATAACGAGCCGCGCGTCCATCACGTCGCGCTGCCAGTCCTTGAGCTTGACATCCGGCAGTAGCGCGGGGTTGGTGCGCTCTGACACATCGGCGAGCATCCTGTCGCCGCTTGCAAGCGGCACCACTATTTTGCGATTCTGCCGTAAATCATTTAGAATTCGTTCGGCGCAAAAGAGCGCGTTATCGGCGAATTCGAGCGCGCGCTTCGCATCCCCGAAAGCTCGCGCCCATTTCCTCGTCTGTTTAGGGGTTGGAATTTTGGCGACGGCTGATTTTTCTATTCCTTGTTTTTTTGCTGTTGCTCTGCGGCGCTGTTGTGCTACTGCTCTATTTATCTGCCGCTCTGCCGCTCTGCTGCTCTGCTGAGGCTTTCCCAGGTAAATGCGATGCATCTCTTTAGCTGCCAGCTTTAAAAGCGTCCGCGCGCGTAACAGCTTTTCGCGCAGCTCGTCGACGCCGGGTATCATCCTTATCTTTTTTAAAGCCTTGCAGACCCAATCGAGCGCAAAAAAAACGCACGACACAACGAGGCTGAGCGTCGCGGTGCCGTCCGTCAAACACTGAGCGCACTTGGCGCAGCCCGGCACGACTACGGCTACTGCTCTACTGTTCTGCCGCACCATCGCGTCGCTCATTCAATCCTCCCCAAAGAAGCGGGGCGGGCGGGGTTCGCACCCGCCCCGATAAGCTTAGGGGACACCACAACATGAGGGGCAATCCGTTTATTTACTGCTGCTCTATTTTTGCTATAAATTAGCCGTTCAACCTGTCTCGGCTTCATTCTCAAAGCTCTCGCAAGCGCACGCACGACCCGGCGCGAACGTTTGCCGGACAAGACGTGAGACAGAAGACTTCGATCTACATTGAGAGCGCGGGCAATTTGGGTTTGAGTTATTCCGTGCTTTAAAAGCGCTATCTTGACTTTGGTCTTCCCACTGAGATACCCTTTCATTATGATGACCTCCTGTTCTAGGAGAGAATTTACGGCTTTCCGTAACTCTTGTCAAGAGGAAATATTTTGCGTAAAAACGTAAGTTGAGGGGGAGATGCACAATTTCAAAGAGAAAGTTTCGACGTTTATAAACGAATTGCTCACTCAATACGGATTGACCCAACAAGAACTCGCCAAAATACTCGATGTAGGACTCGCGAGTTTATCGGCATACGCTAAGGGGGACGAACTACCAAGGGTAGAGGTTCTTTTAAGGCTTGCAAAATTAGGGGGGGTGACAATGGAGGATATAATAGAGAAGGGCAAAGCCCCGCAAAAAAAGGAAATCATTATTAGAGGCAGGTCGACGGTTGGCGCAATAGCAGACCAAATTCACGGCGACGTATACGTAGATACGCATGTGCGCAGGGTTTTTAAATATGCCTATCAGCCAGGCGATCTCACAGATGCGCAGGCGGAAAAAATCCAGGAGTTTGTGAACGAAATAGTTAGCATGGAAAGAACCGTAAAAAGAAATCCTAAAACCCACGCCGCCGTATGGGGGGCGCTTAGGCGAAAGTTTAAAGTGCCGTATTATCGCAGGATAGGTGAAGAGAATTTTGAAACGGCCATGACGTATTTAAAGCAATGGCGAGGAAGGCTCACAAAACCACTGTCGAGAAAGGATCCCGAGACGTATCGAAATTTGAGAATTAAGGCGATCAACACGATCGCCAGAAAAGAGCTTGAATGGCGAGATGGAAATATCAGGGGATATCTTTGGGATGTCTATAAAACAACGTCTATGCGTGCGCTGACGGACGCCCAATTAGAAAATTTATATCAAAGAATGCAAACACTAAAAAGAAAAAAATGAACCCCCCGTCGTCGGCAGAATCGTCTTGATTTTGCGCACCAAGATTTTATAATAGTAGACAGCATACAGGGGGAGGAAAAATATGGAAGATAAAAGGTCAGAGCGTCCGATGTGGCGTAGAATTTTAGCGCCTGCCATTATGGGATTTTTCATTCTTGTCGGGATTGCCTGTCTTGTTTACGGGTGCAATGAACGGGACGTTGCATCAAAAATCCCTGATTCGTGGACGGTTGGCAAGTCGGAGAATATACGATATATCGAGGCAAAAGAGGATACCGACTCTTTAAGCATTGAAGCCGTCGTCCCTTATGACATTCGGCGTGAGGTGCTGAGGCCAACGCTTCTGGCTATCTTAAAAGACGCATTTAAAGCCCAACCACAAGCTTTGCGTATATGGATACACCTTTATCCAGATGAAAGGTTACAAAAACATTGCTGTTGGGCTGGCGATGCGACGTATGAAGGCGGAGTTATTACCCTCCACTATAACATCCCTTCGGATAAGTACATCGCAGATTGGAATGCTGAGATCGGAAAGCCACTAGGTCCTGTGATTGACGGCAAACCATTCACTTTCGATCTGCCACCGCTTTTCCGACCAACTGCGAAGGATATAGACATTGTAGCGCAATTGGTTACTCTTTGGGATAATTATTACGATGAACAGATCCATAGCGACCCGACGTGGCACATGACTGACGATGAGCGCGACAAACTCGTTGCTCAAAAGGTAGGAATCCCCGTTGCGGATGTGAAACGCTATTTTGGTTTCGCATACCATTACTATGGCGGCTTTGGAGGAGAAGGGGAAAGAATAACGTTAAAATGATGTAGCGCAGGTCGCGCTACCGCACCGCATCCCCCTGTATGCTGACTACTGTATGCTGGCTACTGATTATTTCACCTGCAGATAGTCCCAGATCGTCTGCTTGATCTCCTCGATGTCCTCGTCCTGCACGACAAGATATGGGCGTGCGGGTATTTCAACCTTTTTGCCGCGACCGGCTTTGCCGCCGAACTGGTGGATTGCGGCATACACCTTGTTCGTCCCGACGACGACATCCACCGCCGACGCCACGTATGTGACAGAGCCCATCAGCCCGCCCGCCATCCCGTGTCTCACCAAGACTTTTGCGTCCTCCATCTTTTTGCGCGCACGCACCGTCAGCCCTTCGACCGAGAACTCTTCTTTTTTTCGCGCTCCTTTTTTAAAAGCTTTACTCGTGCCGCCTGCGCGCGAAATGAGAGTTGCGAACGCGAGCGGCAGCCACTTTTTACTGCCGCCGCGCCACGAGCCGACCTCGCTGTATCGACCGCCGACGTCGAAGTTTTTCCAGACGGACTTTTGAATTATCTGGCCCACGATTTTAAATGCAGGCGTGAGGTCGCCCATCTTTTTTGTGAGCTCGTGAAAAAAAGTTTGCAGCTCCTTGTCGTCGATCTGAACTTTTATCACGGCTGATTTTTCCACGCCTCTTTGCCGACGTTATAATCCCAGCCCGGGTCGATCCCCACAGGCACCTGCAGCACCTCGCCAGTATGTGGGTTTTTCCATTCGTAGGTTTTGCTCGGCGGCGCAGACTTTTTGGGGTCTGCGACTTTTGCGTATTCGCGTCGGGACACGACTTTGACCCGACATCGGCAGCCCCAGCCGTTTGGCGGGTAGTGCGCGTCCCAGAACGGGTCGTCGGCAGGCAGCGTTATGCCGTGCCATGCGCGGTGCTCCGGCCGCACGCGCGAGTCGTCCATCGTCACATACCGCCAGTAAGGGAACGCCTCCAAAACGTCCGCGTCCGTCATCTGCTTATATCTGCCTGCGGCGTATGCTGTGGAGAGATTCGTGCTGTATATCGTTGCAGTCCGCCAGCCGCGCTTGCCTTTATAGCTCCAGCCGTATTTTTCGACGAGCGTATCAAAATCCTTGCGAAACTCGGAGAGCGACGTCCCTTCGGACATCGCTTTATCGACTGCTGCGTGCAAATCCGCGAGCAGCGCGTCTTTCGTCGCACCCGCGACGGTAAACGCGCGTGCGTGCATCTCCCGCCATAAGTCAGTCCACTTCGCTGTGGGGATGTCAAGCTTTAGCCGCAGAAACGTTATTGCTTCTTCGAACGGAAGTTTAAAAAATTCCAGTTCAGGCATTCATCGCCTCGAACCTGCCCGCGAGATTTGCGACTGTAAGAGCACGTGCGATCAGCTCGCCGAGCGCTGTCGCGTCGAGGTCTTTATACCGTTCGACCAGCCTGTCGCGGAACTCTTCGAGCGTTTCGACCTCGGCCAGAAGCCTTTTTATCTCGTCGACGAACTCGTCCTGCGTCGCTTCGTTTAAGAGTTTCTCGGTGAACAAATCGACCGCATCCTTTTCCCGCCCTGGCGGCCGTTCTGTTGCGTTGAAATTCTGCGGCTGCTGTGGCTGTGGCGCACCCACCTCAAACTCGTCGTCCGAAAGCCCGTAAGCTCGTTGATAGTAGACCTTTTTGAACTGCACGCCCGTGCGCGATAAAATCTCGTCGCGCTCGGCGAGCACCTTGTCGACGTCCCCCTCCGCCCAAAGCGAAAATATCGGGCGTTCGGAATCCATGAAGTTCAGCTCGCATATCCAGCGGATCAGCTTTTTAAAGGCCGACTCAACGAGCTTTTTGTCCGACACGACGATGTCGTCTCGCACCTTGAAGTGCACGGTACCGAGCGCCTGCGTGCCCGTAGGTTGAGCCTGTGTCGTCAGGGTCTGGCCGAGTATCGCTTTGGAGACCTGCTCGTCGCCCGCGTTCACAAGCCGTTCGTAAATGTCGGCGGACGCGCCCTTGCCGGTCGGCTCCATTATCTCGACACTCGAATCGTCGGGTATCACGGCGATTGCATCCTGCACCATCGCCTCCAGCATCGCTGCGAGCTTGTCGGTCTCGTCCTTCGGCGTGCCGCGCGGGTGTTTGCCGACGATAAACGGCATCCCGTACTTTTCCGTGAATATCACCCAGAACTTGAACCCGCCCTTTTTAAAGGTCACCGGCCAAAAACAGCGGCTAAGTTCGGGTGTGCCGTAAGGGTTGTCGTAGCTCCCCTCGTATTGCACGACCAGAAACTTTCGGTCGGCTACCGGCGCGCCCATGTAGTTATCTTTTGTGCGCAATAAAAGCTCGTTGTTCTCGTCGAACGCAAACCAGTTCTGCGGCTTACCGATAACGCGCGTCGGCAGCACGTAATTCCCGACCTTTCCCCAAATAACCTCTAAAACCTGATACCCGAAAAATGGCGCGTTTAGAATTTCACCGATGAGCTGCTCCATGTCGAGGTTAGAAAAAGCCTCCTCGATGACTTTTGCAACGCGCGAGCGAGCCTTGCCCCTGTCTATGCTCCAATTCATCGATTTTACGCCGCTCTTTCTCGACTTTTCGCACGCGCCCACGTGTGAATCGACGAGTAGCTCCTTGTAAACCGCGATATCCTTGCCGAGCCTTTTCAACACGGGGTCTGGATTTGGCAGATACATACCGAGCGCGTAAAAGTCGATTGCACGCCGCCTCGTGGCGAGCTCTTTGGTCAGAGTGTCGAGCTTCTCGTTAAAGGTGATATACTCGCGCTCGTTCAGCCACAGCCTTTTCATACTCATCAGTTATACCCCGCGACAATGTTATAAGCTTCGCGCTTGCCGAGCGTGGCTACATATATGGGCGTGCTGAGCCTCGCGTCCGCCGCCGCGAGCGTTGCAAGCGCCGCTGCCCAGAACCGGTCGGCATGACCGCGCGCGTCCGAACTAGCCACGTCGAACCGTATGTTGCCAGCCGCAGTCGTGAATTTTCGTATTGAATGAAAATCCTCGCGGACTTCAAAATCGGATGGGATTAAAAGAGTCTTGTCTTCCATCTCCATCTTTATGCGATATGCGAGGTCTTCCTTAACGGGGTTCGAAAAATTTACGGCTTCAACTTTATGTGGACCAAACACGAGTTGAGTTGCATCCCCGAGCTGTGTTCCCAAACCTGTTGAGTCAAGACAGAATCGGCGCATTCGCGGATGTTTGAGGACAGCAAAAAGCACCAGTTGTTGGAGCGGCAACAAAACCTTTTCCATCTCAATGATTAACCTTGCATATTTTTGTCTGCCGAGTTTTTCCCAGAGCCAGATAATAGACAGGTCTTTTTTCCGCCCGACGTCCATCCCACCGTATAGTTCACCTGTTATTTGCGCCAAGAGTTTGGCTGCAATAATATCGATTTTATCGAGCTCTGTTTGGGTCGGCTTGAATGGCTTAGGAAGGGAGTCCAGTTCGCAGTTTGTGATTAAGTCGTATGGCAAAAATGCAGTCGCTTCGTCGACCGGGATGCAGCAGTATTCCTGAAGCCAATCGCTTTCGTCGAAGCAGTCCGCTTTTAGCTCGGCGAGCCATGCCTCGCGCTCCTCCTGCGTCGTCGCGTGCCCGCGGATCTTGTCGAGCAGCCCGTCGGCTGCCGCCTTCTGTATTGTCGTCGTATGCAGCGACCAGTTGAGCTTCTTCTTTTTTATTGCGTCTACAAATTTAAAAAATCTCGTGTTCGTGCCGTTATGCGTGGACAAGATTCGCATCGGGAAGCCCCACGTGATGCACGGCCTGGCGGCAGCCCAGAGCCTGTTTGGGTTGTCGTGATGCGCGAACTCGTCCAAAACGACCTTGCCGCCCTTCGAGCGGAACGCCTTGGGATTGGACGACAGCGCGTGAATTTTTGTGCCGTTTGCAAACTCGATAGTAAAAGTCTTTATGTTGCGCTCGGAATCCAAAAAAACCTGCCCCAGCGAGCGCGCGGCGATGTCAAACAGCTTTGTCCACATCTCGCAGTACTCGATGTATTCCTTTGCGGCGGATTCGTCCGCAGACGAGAACCACACGGCGGGCACCGCTTTTTTTGCGCAGTCCCTGACGTCCTCGTATGACTGCACGTATGTTGCGCCGATTCTGCGCGACTTGTCCCACACCTTCACCGGGCTCGTATCGTCGAGCCACGCGAGCTGATATGGCAAGAAGTGGCTTCTATTTTTTTGTTCTTGCCTACTTTCGGTCAATTCCAAGCACCTCCTTCTCGATCCGCTTCACCGTTTCCTCGGTCAGCTCCTTGCGTTCATCCTGCGTGGTCTCCTCCTCAATCAGCTTTATGCCCTGGAACGACTGTAGTGCCGCGATTGCAATGCTCATCGCACGGATGTTTTTGGGCGTCGGTTCGGCCTTTGCGTTTTTGATTGCGATTCGCGCAATCTCGACGAGCTCCGCGCGCAGGCCTTCGGTCTGCTTCAAATATTCCGCGCGCTTCTGTTCCCACTTCCCATCGACCATCCAGTTGAAAAGGGTGCGTCTGGACACCTTGTTTTGCAAAAGCTCGCAAATGGCGTCGAGCGAAAAGCCCTCGCGCACAAACAATCTCTCAGCCTCGTCGTAGTAGATCGCCAGCTTAGCCATTTAGCTCGTCTTCGAGTTTCGAGATTTTTTCACGCAGCTCCTTTGCCTCGTCCTGAAGCTTGATTAAACTCTTTAGCGTTGCGCTCGCCTGACGGAGTGCGAGCTTCGTGAAATCGTCGGTATATGGGCTTATGAGCTCGCGCAGAGCGCGGATATTCGAATCTGCCTGAAGGTTCTTATCTTTCAGTTGCTCCTTCAAGTCCGCGATTCTAGCCTTTAGCGTAAGCACCTCATTCCCCAGCTTCATCTTTTTCGCTCCTTTGTTTTTTCACAGTTAATGGGCATCGAACCGGGGCATCCAGCTTCTGCTCCAGTCGCTGCAAGATTCCCGCGAGATGAGACTTGTAGTCCTGCTCGTCCTGCAACAGTTGGATCAGCGTGGTGGACAGGGATTCATGCCGTTTGGACAGCTCGTCATACTGCGCGTTTGCGCGTATGAACGTGAAAAACCAGATCACGAAAATTATGATTGCGACGCCGCCCTGAACAACAGCCTGCCACAGACCATCCATCTTTGCGCCTCCTGCTATGTCTTTTTTAATAGGCTAGCAAAAAAAACGAGTTGCTGTGTCCACTCCTGTCCGTCTGTGTCCTTCTGTGTCCGATAAAATGCAGTTGACCAAAGATTATCGGACAGGAGCGGACAGGAGTGGACAGGAGTGGACACAAAAAAATTGACTTTCTGCTATTTTAATTACAAAACGAGGTGCGATATGTGGCTTCCAATATTTAAATCGGGCACGCATAAAGACTCAAAAGGGCGCGAAAAAACGTGGACCGAGAGCGATTTAGATAAGATTGTCACTACCTACAACTCGCAAAAAGACCATGAAGCGCCCGTGGTGATCGGTCACCCGACAACCGATGCGCCCGCGTGGGGCTGGGTCGAATCGCTTAAAAGACAGGGCAAAATACTCGTCGCCAAGCTCAAGGACCTAGCGCCCGAGCTCGTCGATTGGGTTAAGCAGGGGCGTTACAAAAAGGTGTCGGCTTCATTCTATCCAAATCTTTTGCTCAAACACGCTGGCTTTTTAGGTGCGGCGCCGCCTGCGGTGAAAGGGCTGCCCGCTGCCCAATTTACAGCCAGCGACGACGACATGACGTATGAATTCAGCGACCTCGACAGCGAGAAGCTGACGTGGATTGCACGCATATTCAGGCGCTTCAAACAATTTCTAATCGAAAAATACGACATGGAAACGGCGGACAGAATCCTTTCAGATTGGGAGATTGAGCAGCTTGAAAGGGACGAACAAAACTTTGCCGAACAGACGCCTGACGAGAAGCGCGAGGCTCAGAAGGCGCGCGCGAAAAAATACGGGATTGAGCCGAAAGAGGGCGGCAATCTGACGAAGCCGTCCGAGTATGACGCGCTAGACGATGACGAATTTGCCGACCCTGTAAACTATCGCTATCCCATCGATTCGGAGCACATCCAAGCCGCGCTCAGCTACTGGGGCATGGCTAAAAACCGCGAGCAGTACACGGCGGACGAGGTCGAAAAAATCACGAAACGAATTTTAGCGGCAGCTAAAAAATTTGAGATTGAGGTTGACGAGAAAAAGTGGGAATTCGTGGAGGGTGAAGACATGGAGAAAGTTAAGGAGCTCGAGGAGCAGCTTCGGGCAAAAGAGAACGAGCTGAAGCAGGCGCGCGCGGCGCTCGCAAAAGAGCAGGCAGCAAAGCGGCAGAGCGACCATCTCAGCTTCTGCGAGGGTCTTGCAAGTGGGGGCAAGCTCACGCCCGCGCAGAAGCCGGCGGTGCTCGACTTCATGGAGATTCTATTTAACGCAGGCGAGTTTGAGTTTTCAGAAGGCGAGGGCGACGACGGCAAACTCAAGCGTGCAAAGAAGTCCGCGTTAGACGTCTTCAAGGAGTTTCTAAACGCTTTGCCGAAGCAGGTCGACTACAACGAGCATGCGACGAAGGGTAAAGCGCCGGGCGCGCCAAATAGCGGCGAAGCGCTGGAGTTTTCAGGCAGCATCGACGAGGAGCGTCTGGAGCTGCACAAAAAGGCGATGATGCTGGTCGAGAGCGAAAAGCTCTCATACAAGGATGCAGTCAAAAAGGTTTTGCAAAAGGAGGGAGGTAAATAGATATGGCTGACCGTTTACAAGAGATTGCAGTTGTCGACCCCGTGCTGACTACGCTGGCACGCGGTTATAAGTATGCCGACCTCGTCGGCACCGAGCTCGCGCCGATTGCGACGGTGCAAAAGGAGCGCGGCAAGATTCCGCAGTTCGGCAAGGAGGCGTTCAAACTCTACAACACGGCGCGTGCGATCAGGGCAGGCTCGAACATCATGTCGCCCGAAGGAATCACCACAATCGATTTTGTGCTCACCGAGCACGACCTCGGCTATCCGATCGACTACCGCGAGGTGGAGGAGGCGATATTCGATATTGAGGCGCACGGACAGGAGACCGTGCAGAAGGCAATCCTTTTGCGACTGGAAAAGGAGATCGCCGACCTCGTTCAGAACCTCAACAGCTATCCATCGGGCAACAAGGTCACGCTTACGGGTAACGACCAGTGGACCGCAAGCCACGCGGACTCCAACCCGATTGACGACGTAGACACGGGTAAAGACGCGGTGCGCGGCAAGATCGGCACATACCCGAACGTGATGGTGCTCGGCCCAAAGAGCTTTAAATCGCTCAAAAACCACTCGACCATCATCGAGAAAATCAAATATTCGATGAAGGGCATCGTCACGGTCGAGCTTCTGGCTGAGATATTCGACATTCCGACGGTCGTCGTGGGCAAGGCTTCTTATGCCACAGACGCCGGAACGTTCACCGACATCTGGTCGGACAACTGCATCCTCGCATACGTTCCCGACAAGCCGAAGGCGGAAAACGTCGAACGCACTCCGTATGAGCCCTCATTCGCCTATACGCTTCGCAAGAAGGGCTCGCCGCAGATCGACAAATACGACACGAACGGCGGCAAGCTGCACATCGTGCGCTGCACCGATAACCTCGTCGCTAAGCTCGTCGGCGCGGAAGCGGGCTACATCATCAACGACACAAACGGCTAATCGGAGGCTGAATAATGAAGTTTATGGTCAGAAACACGGCGATAAAACGAGGAGGCAGGCTCTATCCCGAAGGCTCGACGATCGAGCTGTCCGACGACGAGGCGAAGCCGCTCGAAAAGTATTTGGAACCAATAGACAGCGGGCTTCAGCCCGTTGATGAGCAGCCAGCAGCAGACAGCGGGCCCGAGCCCGTTGAGGGGTTTGAGGACAAAAAGCCTAAGAAGGGAGGCAGGAAATGAAGACATATCAGCCAGGTGTCGTTACGTCGATAACGGCAGCCGCAGACCTTGAGAAGTGCCGATTCATCGGGTTTGACGGCAACCACTGTGGCGCAAACGCAAAAGCGCTCGGCGCAAGCGAACTTGCGACAAAATCGGGTCAGCAGTGCCCGGTCATAGCGACTGGCATACCGCTCGTCGAATCGGGCGGCGTTATCTCGGCGGCGGGCACTCCGCTCGCATCCGACGCAAACGGCAAAGCGGTCGCTGCCTCGAACTTCGCCGTAGCCACGGCAGTAGCCACGAGCGCAGACACAACTGTGGCCGCGTCGACATCGGTAACCGTGACGGTCACCGTGCCAACGGGTGAGACAGCCGTATTATCGACCGCTGCGCAGCCGGACCTGCAGGAGTCTGCGACGGCGACTACAACCGCCACGGCAACGACAACCGCGACGTCGACTGCGACGAACACCAACTCAGGCGGTGCGCTGCCCCAGAAAATCAACGGCTATGCGATCGATACGGCGTCCGGCGCGGGCGAGTTCATTCGCGTGCTGCTTGCATAAGATAGTGGGCTTTAGCCCATTGAGGAAGGTGGCATGGCATACTGCACGCTCGACGACATAAAGAAGGCGATAAGCGCAGAGGACATAGCTCAGCTCACAGACGACGCGCAGGGCCAGACGATCGATGAGTTAAAGGTTGCTGCGGCGATTGCCTATGCGGATGAGATTATCAACGGCTTTTTGAGAGGTCGATACAGCGTGCCGCTCGAAACGACACCTGAGCTTATAAAACACTTAAGCGTCGACATAACGGTATATCGATTGCATGAGCGCAAGCTCGGGCTGGACATGCCTGAAACGATGAACACGCGCTACAAAAATTCGATTGAGACGCTGAAGCAGATTCAACATGGTCAGATAACGCTCGGCACGCAGGCGGGCGACACCCCTGAGCCGGGCAAATATGTGACGAACAAGACCAGCTCCGATAGAGTCTTCAGCGAAGAGGAGCTGGGCAAGATGGTGTGACGATGGGCGTGACGATTGCACAGGTTGAGGACAAAATGCTTGAGCGGTTGAAAAATAAAGGGCTCGACGTCCGCGACTTCGACGTGCAAAAGGGAACAGACGGACTGGTCAAGCCCGCGTGCTACGTTGCGACCGAGCTGGGCAGTTTCAAAAAGCTGTCGCAGAGCACATTCCGGCAGATTATTAGCGTCTCGCTCTATCTCGTGTTCAGGCATTTGAAGGACGAGAAGGAGCGCAGGCGCGGGCTATACCCAATTTTGGAGGGAGCTATCGGCTATCTCACGCTCCAGACGCTTGGGCTTGACATCTCACCGCTAACGCCCAAGTCGTTCCGAAACATCACGGACGAGGACACGTTTAGGGCGGGTTTAATAGCCTATCAAATAGACTTTGAAACTGGCTACGACATCGTGGCGATGTCGGACGAGCAGGTTACCGAGCTTTTGCGCATCGGGCTGAACTACTACCTCAAACCGGGCGATGAGACGCCCGACGCGAGCGATTTGGTGAATCTGCGATGAAACCCCTAACCGCAAGGGAAAAAGCGCGCCTGAAGGCTGTTGTGTGCCAGATCGGGGCATTCTGGCGGCCTTCGCCAATTTCGAGGAGGTTTTTATGAAGATAAAGGTTTCGGCAAAGACGGGGACGAAATGTCCGGTGGAAGGTAAGCCGCACCAATACATCGACGACAAAACGCCCGTCGCGGTCGATAGCACGGTCTATTACAGGCGTTTAATAGCCGACGGCTCGCTGACTATAGTGCAGCAGCTCAGCAGAGCAGTAGCGCAGCAGCCTAAAGCAGAACAGGCGTCCCCGCCTGTTGAGCAGGAAGGTAAGAAGTTAAAGAAGGGAGGGGATAAATAATGGCGATCCAATTTGAAACGATCCCGACATCGATGCGTAAGCCAGGTCACTATTTTGAGTTCAACAACCAGCTTGCGGTGCGGACGCTGCCGGCGAACAAGCAGAAGATGCTGATCTTAGGACAGCGCTACAAGCTGCCTGAGCCCACAAAACCGATGCTTGCCGAGGATACGGGCACGCTGGAGGCAGGCACCTATTTCTACACGATTGCAGCCTACGACTACATCGGTATGACGCTTGAGTCCGAGGAGGCGTCGATAGTAATAGCAACTGGGCCCAAGGGCGTCAAGCTCACGTGGACGAAGGTCGTTGGCGCGAGCGGCTATCTGATTTACGGCCGCACCCAGCAGGATAAGAAGTTGATTGAACGGACTGGATCCAACACAAACACGTGGACTGACGCCGGCTCACGTCCGCTGTCGGACATGAACCCGCCGACGAAAAACTCGACGGGCGCGCAGGCTGACGCGCTTGTCCCGCTCCCGATTTTTTCGACGATGGACGCAGCCCTCTATTTTGGGGCAGGCTCGATGGCGCAGCTGATGGCGAACGCGGCAATCACAGCGAACCCATATCTCGATTTGACCGCAATCGCGCTGAACGACGCTCTTGGCACAGCCGCGACGGGCATGATAACCATTAGCGGCACGGCAATTTCGAGCGGCACGCTCAAAGTCTGGGTTGCAAACAGAAAGGTCGAGATCGCCTTTAGTTCGACCGATACGCCAACCACGATAGCAGCCGCGTTGTGCGCTGCATTGCAGGCAGACTACGAGCTGCCCGTTTGGGCGGCCGTCAATCCGGAGATGGCCACTCAAATTAACCTGACCGCGAAAAACAAGGGGACGGTGGGCAACCAGATAAAGCTGGCATACGAGTTGAGCGGTATTCCAAACGACATTAAAGTCACGCTTTCGGGTGCGAAGTTGTCGAACGGCACGCTGGATCCCGACATACAGAACGCGCTCGACGTGGTCTTTCCCGACCGCTACCACGTGATTGCCACGCCATACAACGACGATGCGTCGTTACAGATGTTGCGCACGCATCTGGAGACGGTCTCGAACGCGATTGAGCAGCGTGGCGAGATTGGCATATTTGCGATGGACGATTCAGTTGCAACCGTCACGACATTTGTGAAAAACATCAATTCGGGCAGAATCTTCTGCAAATATTTGCGTGGCACGCCGAGCTTGCCGTATGAGGTGGCTAGCGCGTTCGCGGCGGTCAAGGCGTTCGAGGAAGACCCCGCGCGTCCGCTGAATACGCTCGAGCTGAAGGGACTTGGCATACCAAAGGTGGCCGACCGATTGTCGCGCACCGAGCAGGAGACCTGCCTGTGGAACGGCGTCTCGCCGCTTGAGGTGACAAACGACAACCGCGTGGTCGTCGTGCGTGCCGTGAGCACGTATGTTTCAGACATCTCGTGGCTCGACATCACGACGGTCTGCTCGCTCGATTATCTGCGCGACGCCTGCCGCGAGCGCGTAAAGCTGCGTTTCCCGCGCGCGAAGCTGTCATCGAAGACGCCGCCTAAGGTCAAAAGCGAGATTCTGGACGTGCTGCTGAAGCTCGAGGAGCTTGAGATCGTCGAGAATGTGCTCGCCAACAAGGACGGGCTTGTATTCGAGCGCAACCAGCAGGATCCCAACAGGCTCGACGGTCAGATTCCAGCAGACGTGGTCAACGGGCTGCACATCATGGCAAACCGTATCGATTTATAT
>Ga0315280_10007267_pt1 | contig 14943 bp, 12 predicted proteins | sample YL17G06_40_MG_FD_203697 | JGI IMG/M metagenome (GOLD analysis project Ga0315280, IMG submission 203697) | Sediment microbial communities from Yellowstone Lake, YNP, Wyoming, USA - YL17G06_40 | ecosystem: Environmental > Aquatic > Freshwater > Lake > Sediment | place: USA: Wyoming | collected...
TTGGGGACCCCCAAGATGGCCTCGCGACGCAAGGGTGGGACGCCCTCGCCACGACAGGCGTGTCATATGATTTGTGACAGACTGAGGAGACCTTCCATGAGAGCAAGACGATCAACCGGTTTCATCCTCCTATGGGTCGGTGTGATGGCCACCGTGTGCACCATGTTCCCTCAGACAACTTCAGGCGGTCAATCCACTCCGGGCGTCAATCTCGCCGTCGTGGCCCAACCATCCTGCTCCTACATCTCCGGCGACACCACATCGGCGGCGCTCAATGACGGCTATGATCCGCGCAGCTCGCGCGACAACCGCCGAGGGTCCTATGGCAACTGGCCCCGGCGAGGCACCCAATGGGTGCAATATGATTGGAGCCAGCCCATCAGCACGAATCGAATCGACGTGTACTGGTGGGACGACCAGCAGGGGGTCCGTCTGCCCAAGGCCGTACGTCTGCTCTACTGGGATGGCAATGCCTTCGTCCCGGTCGCCAACGCCTCCGGTCTCGGACTTGCAGGCAGCCAGTACAATACTACGACCTTTGACGAGGTTCAGACCGCCAAGCTCAAGCTGGAGATCGACTCGAACGAAACCTTCTCGACCGGCATCCTCGAATGGAAGGTCTACGACTCCGGCAAATCGCCCGACTTTCCCCCGACAGTGACGGCGGGCGTGGACCGCGTGGTCGTGCTGGGGGGCAAGACTTATCTGGCCGGAACGATCAAGGTGCTGAAAGGCGATGCCGCCGCTGTGACCTGGAGCAAAGCCTCGGGCCCCGGCACTGTCACGTTCGAGAACGCCAAGGCCGCGGTCACGACAGCGACATTCTCGGAGGCCGGCGCGTATGTTCTGCAACTGACCGCCGAGAAGGGCTCCCTCAGTGCCTCCTCCACCCTGACTGTCAAGGTAGTCCTCCCGCCGCCGGCGGACCGCCTGGACGTTGTCTACACGAAGAAGTACAAGATTGACAGCCCCCTGTGGAATTCGCGGGCCAAGGCCCTGATCGTCAACTGGATTCCGCACTGCATCGACCAGATCAACGATCCGAATCTCAAACAGGGTCCGGGCGGCATCGACAACTTCCTCGAAGCGGCCAAGGCCCTGCGCGGCGAGGCCCACGGGCGTCACAAGGGCTACGTGTTCTCCAACGCCTGGGTGCATCAGACGGTCGAGTCGATGTGCATCGCGCTGATGGTCGATCCCAGGGGTGATCCGGAAATCATCAAGGCCCAGGAACGATTCAAGGTCACCCTGGAGGACTGGATTCCGAAGATCCTGGCCGCCCAGGAGCCCGACGGCTACTTGCAGACGGCGTACACGCTGGCCGACCGCAATCGCTGGCCGCAGCGCTGGAATCCGCCCCAAAGAGGCAATCACGAGGGCTACGTCGCCGGCTACTTCATCGAGTCGGCGATCAATCACTACACCCTGACCAACGGCACGGATAAGCGCCTGTACCATGCGGCCAAGAAGCTGGCCGATTGCTGGGTCGCCAATCTCGGCCCGGGCAAGAAGGATTGGTACGACGGCCACCAGGAGATGGAGCAGGCCCTGGTGCGTTTCGGCCGGTTCGTCAACGACATGGAGGGACCCGGCAGCCATGGCAACAGCTACATCAAACTGGCGAAGTTCCTGCTCGACTGCCGCAGGGATGGCAGCGAATATGATCAGAGTCATGTCCCGGTCCAGCAACAGTACGAGGCGGTCGGGCATGCGGTCCGTGCCTCCTACACCTATTCAGGCATGGCCGACGTGGCGGCGGAGACCCACGATGTCGATTACCAGAGCGCCGTCATGTCGATCTGGGACAACATGGTCAACCGCAAGTACTACGTCACCGGCGGCATCGGCAGCGGCGAGAGTGCCGAAGGTTTCGGCCCGAACTACTCGCTGCGTCAGAACGCCTACAACGAGTCTTGCTCCACCTGCGGCCTGATCTTCTTTCAGTACAAAATGAACCTGGCCTACCACGACGCCAAGTACGCGGACCTGTACGAGGAATCGCTGTACAACGCACTGCTCGGCTCGATCGATCTGGCAGGCAACAACTTCTACTACGACAATCCCCTGGACTCGCGCGGCCCCCGTTACGCGTGGCACGTCTGCCCGTGCTGCGTGGGCAACATTCCGCGCACCCTGCTGATGATCCCCACCTGGACCTATGTCAAGGGCAAGGACGGCCTCTACGTCAACCTGTTCATCGGCAGCACGATCAACGTGGAGAAAGTGGCCGGCACGAATGTCCAGATGGTGCAGGAGACCGACTATCCCTGGAGCGGCAAGGTCGCCATCACCGTCAACCCCGAGACCGCCAAGCGATTCACCGTCTACGTGCGCGTGCCCAACCGCACGACGAGCGAGTTGTATACTCCCGCGCCTCAGGTCAATGGCTTGGAATCCCTCGCGGTCAATGGCTCGCCCATCACGCCCACCATCGACAAGGGTTATGCGGTCATCACGAGAGATTGGAAGGCCGGCGACAAGATCGAACTCGTTCTGCCGATGAGGGTCCAGCGAATCAAGGCCAGCGACAAGATCGCCGCCACGAGCGGCAAGGTGGCGCTGCGCTATGGGCCGCTCATCTACAGCGCCGAGGCCGCGGATCAGAGCCTCGACAAGGTTCTGGCCCCCGAGTCCGCACTGGCCACCGAGTGGAAAGGCGATCTGCTGGGCGGCGTGACGATCATCAAAGGCACCTGGGCGGACGGCTCCGCGCTGATGGCGGTCCCGAACTACGCCCGGGACAATCGCCTGTCGCAGGACAGTTCGGCTTCGGCCGCGCCGTCGCCCCGCCGCGGCCCTCGTGCGGTCAGCTCCATCGTTTGGTTAAAGGATCGATGAGTTTCGTAGCATGGGCGTCCCGCCCATGAGTCGCAGGGCCATCCTGGCCCTGCCTGCACGGGCGAGACGCCCGTGATACACATGGGCAAGATGCCCATGCTACGAAGAGATGAGTTGTTTCGTCGATGCGCACGTGACGCGTGGGTTAAGAACCCACCCTACGATAGGCTTCAAGAATCGAGTGAGAGTCAATATGGTTCGGCAACTTCGGATCTCGTTGTTGACAGTAGTCTTTGCCTCTGTCAACGCCTGCTTCGGTCAAGGCACATATCAAGTCAAGCCTGTTCACCCGAGACTCTTGATTGAGGACGTGCCGGAGGTGGCCCGGCGCTGCGATGGCCTGCTGGCCGCCGACTACGCGATCGTCAAGCAACGCGCCGACGCTGCGGTGCAAAGAGGCGGCATCCAGTACATCACCAACGCGTGGGCTGTCCCTGAAGACCTGATGAACTGCGGTCTCGCGTATCTCGTCGAGTGCCAGCGGGGACACGACGGCCGCCCGTACGCCGAGGTTATCGTCAAGCAGTGGGGCGATGGCAGCCTCATCGCCAACCGCAAGGGCAGCGCCTTCGGTTACCACGCCCTCGCCTACGATTGGATTTACGAGGCGTTGACGCCCGAGCAGCGTGTCCAGTTCGGCGACGCCCTCGGGTCCTGGCTGCGGTACTTCACGGATGAACCCAAGATTCTGCTCAAATGGGGCCACTGGGAATACAATCAGACCTGGGGCCCGATCCACCTGAATATCGGCAACACTCGTGACGCCATCACCCAGAAGCTGTTCATCGCCCTGGCGATCAGCGGCGCCGGCACAAAATTCGAGGCGGACGCCAAGACGTTCCTCGACTCCTGGAACCAGCGCGTGCCGGCCGAGTGCATCCCGGCCTTCAATCGCATGGGTGGCGTCTGGTCGGAGTCCTTCGGCCACGGCGGCTATGGCCCGGTCACCGTGATCCCCTACGCGTTCCAGGCTTGGCGGACAGCCACAGGCATCAACTTGTTCAGGCAGCTCCAGCCCTGGGGCTATCCGGTTGAGTCACCGCGGTGGGTGGCTTACACGATGATGCCCTACAACGACCGCACCGCTTGGATCGACGACGGCGACGGCTCCCGCCCCGCCGCGTTTGCCCGTGCGGCGCCGATGCTCCATGACCAGCTTTCGCAATGGTTCTGCGACCGCGGACAGACCTGGCTGCGCGAGCGTTGGCAGCGTGTGGCGTGCTATGACCCTTCGATCCAGGCGACGCCGCCGTATGGACTTCCGCTCGGTTACCTATTCCCCGGCGCGGGGCACGTTTACATGCGCAGCGCCTGGAACGACCCCAACGCCACCTGGGCTTTCTTCGGCTGCGGCCCACAATTCGCCGGCCACGCGCGGGACGATGAGGGCCATTTCCTGATCTGCAAACGTGGCTCGTTGGTCTCACGCCAAGGCGGTCAGGGCCACAATGACACGGATTACTACGCCGGCGGCTCGCTGATCTACAACATCGTCACCATCTTCGACCCCAACGAGAAGTTCCGGCGGGACAAGGGCAACGAGAATGACGGTGGCCTTGCACGGCACGTCTATGAAGGCGGCCCCTTTCCCCGCGAGCGCGGGCACATCGTGGCCTTCGAGCACAAGTCGAGCTACACCTACGCCGCCGCCGACATCACCAGGGGCTACAACGACAAGAAGGCCCGCGAGGTGACACGCCAGTTCCTGTACCTGCGCGGCGACCGGGAGTTCTTCGTCATCTTCGACCGCGTGGAGGCCACTCGCCCTGATTTCGCCCGGCACTTCTTCCTCCACGTCGCGACCCAGCCACAGCACCAGGACGGCTCGCTCACTTGGCTCAGCCTCCCGGAAGCGGACGGCGACAAAGAGGTCTTGTCCCACGGCCGCTCACGCCTGTTCCTGCACACGTTGCTGCCGCAAAAGGCCGAGATCGTCCTACGCGGCGGCCCGGGTCAAGAGGCCTGGGGCCACCCCCTGGAAAAGACCGCTCAGTACAACCACATGACTCAAGGGCGACAGCGGCCTCCAATCTGTCCCTGGCGAATCGAAGTGGGCGACCCCACGACCGGAACACGCTCGCTGTTCCTGCACGTGTTCGAGATTGCCGATGAGCAGGTCCGTCAGCCAGCCTCCGTCAAGTTCGTGGCGCCGGCCGGGATCGACATCGCCGACCGCTGGCAGGTGCGCTTCAACGCCACGGGCGATCTCGGCGGTACTGTGAACGATAAAACGTTGACAACAAGCGTGAGAGTCGAGGCGCAGTATCCTTCGGAACAGAAGTGAAGTCGTAATTCGTTCGACGTGAAGAGCAGTAACGGATGGCATTGTCAAGGCTTGGTTTGTAGTGTGCTCGTGAGAGCATAGAAGATAACGCCTCACGGCGTCACTACGAACGAACCTGACGCTGGTCAGCACCCATGAAAAGGAGTGAACCTATGAAGACTCGCCTGAATCTGAACCGTCGTCAATTCATGCAAACCGCCGCTCTGGCTGCCTCGGGGCTGTCGCTGCCAGCAACTGCAGCGCAACCGCCATCGCGCGGGCAGGGCAAGGTCAAAGTGGGCTGCCTGAGTTGGTGTTTTCACCCCTTGAGCGCGGGCGCCGACCCGGAGCCGGCCCTGGACATCCTCGGTGAGATGGGCTTCGACGGCGTGGAGTTGATCGCCTCGGCCCGCCGGGACCTCAAGGATTTCTGGACAGACGCCAAAATCGAGCGCGTCAATCAGAAGCTCCAGAAGAACAAGCTGCAGGTTTCGCAGTTCGTCCTGTTCCAGCCGGTGGTCGAGGACTTGTCGAGCACGGACAAGCCCGCGCGCGAGCAGGCCCTTGCCTACTTCGAGGCCGGCTGCCGAATCGGCAAGAAGCTCGGTGCCCCCATGATCAACATCGTCGCCCCCTGGGCCCGCGAATTGAAAGGGCCGACGGAATATCTGCCCCGCTACTACGAGATCGAGAAACCCAAGCCGGGCCAGAAGTACCACATCGACATCGCCGAAGGCTTCGATTGGGACCGCGTGTGGAGCGCCTACGTGGAGACCACGAAGGCCTGCTTAGCGAGGGCCAAGGCGCAAGGCATGAAATTCTCCATCGAGCAGCACACGCACTGCCTGGTGCCGGACGCGGCATCCTTCCTGCGGCTGTGGGACCAGATTCGCGATGACGACCTGGGCTACAACATCGACGTGGGCTGGACACTGCTGCAGCGGGAATACCCGCCGGTCGCGATCCACAAGGTCGGCCGGCACCTGATGAACGTGCACATGCGCGACATCGACGGCGTGATGCGGCAATTCCCCGCCTTCGGCAAGGGCGTGATGGACATCCAAGCGATCATCACAGCCCTGAAAAACGTCGGCTTCAGTGGCTTTGCCTCCATCGAGCAGGATGGCCACCCCGGCGACCCCGATATCCGCGACACCTGCCGCGAGTACCTGCGGATCATGCGGGGGTGCATCGGCAAGTGAGGCTCGGTGTTCCGGCGCACGGGCGTCACGGATCGGATGGTAGGAAGAAACGTGGCCTGAGTGTCATGTCTACGCTCGCGTAGACATGTTCCCTCCGATGGACAGAACATGCTTACGCAAGCGTAAGCATGGCACCCGAGCCGTTCCTCGCCATGACATGGCGATGCACCGTATGTCATTGCGAGCGAAGCGAAGCAATCTCAACCACACTGCTTTTGAAGTGCAACGGGAGTATGTATGGGACATCGGAGATTCTCATCATCCGTGAGATGCCTGGGGCTTATGCTACTGTTGCTGATGTCAGCCAATTACGGCTGGTGCGAAGCACCAATCCGCAATCCGCAATCCCAAATCCGCAATTGGGAACCCCTGGGCCTGTCCGGCGGAGGCGGCATGTTCAGCCCCGCGATCTCGCCCGCCGACCCCAATCTGATGATGATCAACTGCGATATGAGCGCTGCCTACATCTCCGAGGATGGCGGTCACAACTGGCGAATGATCCACCAAGCCCAATTGCGAACCGACACGCAATGCCGGCCGGCCTTTCACCCATCCGACCGCAACGTGATCTACGCCTCCTCCGGGGGCCGGCTGAAAGTCAGTCGGGACCGGGGCCGGACCTTCACGCCTATCGGCGACCTAAAGGACTCCCTCTCCGGCGAAATCGCGATCGATCCCTTCGACCCAAGCGTCATGCTCGTCGGCACACGCAGCGGTCAGTACCGACTGTCGCGCGACGCGGGCCTCACCTGGACCACTTGTCCGGGTCCGCAAGGCCGCGTGATCGGCTTCCATTTCCGTCCTGCGGCCCAGCCGTCGTGGCGAGGGCGTCCCGCCCTTGCGTCGCGAGGCCATCTTGGCCTCGCCGGGTCAGACCGTGATCCGCAGTCACAAGAAGCACGAGGGCGAGACGCCCTCGCCACGCAGGGGGGTGCTACAAGGGCGATCATGTTCGCCGCGACGGACCAAGGTATTTGGCGATCCGACGACGGCGGGCAAACCTGGGTGGAGAGGACCGAGGGGCTGCCGTGGAAGGAGATCAAGGGATTTGCCGGCGGTTCCGACGCGACGGGCACCATGCTCTACTGCACCGTCACCAGCAGACTGGAGAACGGCGTCTTGCGCGGGGGCGTCTACCGCTCTCGGGATCGCGGAGAATCCTGGCAGTCGGCGATGGGCCGAGGTATCAATGTTGATACCACCAAGGCTGACCAGTGGTCTTACGGCCCTATCGCGCAGTACAGACAAATCCTGACCACGGACGCCAAACCGCTGACGGTGTATGTCATGAACACAGGCACCGGCTTCAGCCCACCGCACCATGAGACCGTCTATCGCAGCGACGATGGCGGCGCGACCTGGCGCGCGACGTTCTTCCAGGACCCGCGCTTCAAGGAGTACAACATCGCTCCCAACTACGTTACCGCCTCGGCGGGCCAGTCGTTCAAAGGAGGCGAGACCCCGTTCGGGGCGGCGATCTGCAACCGCGACCCCAACCGGTTGCTCCTGGTGTGGAGCGAGTCCTATATCACCCACAACGGCGGCGGCACGTGGTTCAATGGCGACACGTACCCGGCCCCCGGCCAGCAAGCCGGCCCCGGCAGCGCCTGGGTCTGCGATGGCCTGGTCGTTACCACAACGTGGAACTACTACATCGACCCGTTCGAGCCCAACCGGCATTACATCGCCTACACGGATATCGGCTTCGCCCGGTCCCTCGACACCGGCAAGACCTGGATCTGGTGGGATAAGAACACCTGGGCCCCGTGGCGCAACACGTGCTATGAGATCGCGTTCGATCCCGAGATCCCAGGCAAGATGTGGGGCGGCTTCTCCAACGTCCATGACATTCCGAACGACAACATTATCTCCGAGCGTCACGGCCACAACGGCCCTGGCGGCGTCTGTATCTCGCGCGACTTCGGGGTCTCCTGGAAGCCGGAGACCCAGGGTCTGCCGCTGCGGCCCGTGACCTCGATCGTCCTCGACCCCCGCAGCCCCAAGAACGCCCGCACGCTCTACGCCGGCGTCTTTCTGGAAGGCGTGTACAAATCGACTGACGACGGCAAGACCTGGACACTGAAGAAGAACGGCCTGGGCCACCCGCAGAATATGCGCGTCTCCCGCGTGATCCTGCACCCCGATGGAACGCTCTTTGCGATGATCTGCGCCGCGCGACCCGCCCAAGGCAAGCCGCTCATGAGCGAAGGTGTCGGACTGTACCGGTCCAAAGACGGCGCCGAGACCTGGGAGAAGGTCAATGCCTCGCAGCTCTTCCTCTATCCCAAAGACTTCTCGGTCCACCCCCAGAACAGCAGCATCATTCTTGTGGGTGTCTGCGACGCCGGCGGCGGCGACCAGTCCGGCGGCCTGTGGCGCACGCCCGACGGCGGCAAGACCTGGCAGCGGATCGGCCGCCAAGCCCGGCAAACCTTCGGCGGCTACTTCCACCCGAAGCACGACGGCTGGATCTACATGACGCTCACCGAGGGCGCCCCCGGCGCCGGTCTATGGCTCTCGCAAAACAACGGCCAAACCTGGCAAGCGTTCGACGACCTGCCTTTCTCCAACATCCAACGCGTGACGTTCGACCCGTCAGATGATAACCTGATCTACGCCACCACCTTCGGCGGCAGCATCTGGCGCGGCCCGGCCGTCCCCATTGGTAGGGTGGGTTCTCAACCCACGCGTGAACCTGTAGAAAGGAGATGAAGACAGATGCCTATCTCTCGCACAATCTCGAATTCATCCGAACCTTCGCCGCGTGTGTCGCGGCGAACGCTCCTGAAAGGCTCGGCGGCGGTGGCACTGGGAGCCGTGGCGCTATCATCGGCGCGTGTCGGGGCCGCTGAGCAGACGGCGTCCAGTGCGCCGAGCAGTGCCCAGCCGAAAGGCAAGGTCATCGACTGTCACGCCCATTTGACTCATCACAGCCGAGCGAATTGGGAGGCGGACGACCGCAAGCTCATCGAGGCGGCGGACAAGCTGGGGATCGACCAACTGTGCTGCTCGACGCTCACGCCGCACTGGCCAGGCAGCCTGGAGGGCTTCCGGGAATGTAACAAGTGGACGGCCGAGGGGATGCGGCGGTTCCCCGGCCGGGTGCTTGGCTACTGCTATGTCAATCCCGGTTATGGCCGCGAGGCGCTGGAGGAAATCCGCCGCTACGTGGGCGGGCAAGGGTTCATGGGCATCAAGCTCTACAACGAGTACACCTGCAACGAGCCGGTGGTCTTCCCCATCGTGGAGTTGGCGATCGAGCTGGGCGTACCGATCCTGCACCACGCGAGCCATTCGCACTACTTCGTGGAGGACCAGCCGCGTCTAACCGACAGCGGACACCTCGCCGAGGTGGCCCGCCGCTACCCGGAGGCCATGCTCATCTGTGCCCACATCTCCGGCGGCGGCGATTGGGAGTGGACGGTCAAGGCCGCCCGCCACGCGCCCAACCTCATGCTCGACACCAGCGGAAGCGTGACAGACGCGGACACAGTGGACCTGGCGGCGGCCGTGGTCGGCGTGGACCGGCTTGTCTTTGGCTGTGACTCGTCCATGACGGCGGGCATCGGCAAGATTCGCGGGGCGGACCTGAGCACCCAGGACAAAGAGAAGATCCTGGGCGGGAACCTGATGAGACTCCTGCGGAGGCGAAAAGCATGATGATTGACATGAATGCCTATCTCGGCCATTTTGCGTTCCGGCGGCTGCGACACAATACGGCCGCGTCGCTGCTGGCGCTCATGGATTCCAAGAAGATCGACAAAGCAGTCGTCTCCAGCGCCGCCGCGATCACCTACCGCAACGCCCAGGCGGGCAATGAAGAAGTAGCCGAGGAGACCAAGGGTCACCGCGACCGGTTGATCCCGTTTGCCGTCATCAATCCCTTCTACGCCGGCTGGCAGGACGATCTGAAAATCTGCCACGAGGAGTTCGGCATGAAGGGCCTGCGCCTCTATCCCAAATGGCACAACTATGCTCTCTCCAGTCCATCCTGCCGGGAGCTGGTGAAGGCCGCGACGGAACGAGACATGGTCATCTCCATTCCCATGCGTGTGGAGGACAACCGCGAGCGGAGTTGGCTGCTGAACATCCCCGACATCCCGCTGGACGAGATCGTCGAATTGGTGAAGGCCCACCCAAAGTCCCGTTTCCTCCTGCTCAACGGCCTCGGCTACACCGGCTCCGCGCTGGGGAAGAAGAACAACGGCCTGCCGGCGAACTATGCCATCGAGCTATCCCGCCTGAGTGCCGTACTGGCCAACGAGATCGGCCAGCTCATCGCCAACCTGGGCGCTGATCGCCTGATGTTCGGAACCGGCATGCCCTTCAACTACCCCGACCCCGCCTTGGTGAAGCTGGAAGTCCTGGACGCGGCCGAGCCGGACAAAGAGAAGATCCGCAGCCAGAACGCGGCAACCTGGCTGCGATTGTAGTACACGGACTTCCCTAATGTGGTAGATAGGATCGAAAAGCGTGCGGACTGTGGCGCTTGCATGGCAGTCCGTAGGGTGGGTTCTCAACCCACGCGTAGACCCGACGAACGCGCACAAAACACTCGGAAAAGCGAGGACAAAGGGCTCAAAGATGGCTACAATATTGCCATGGCATAAAGGAGCAATTCGGTGAAGACAGAAACAATCGAAGCGGTCTATGAACCTGGCGGCTTCCGCCTTGTTGCTCCTGCTGATCTGGAGTTCGCCGAGGGCCAGAAGCTGCGTCTGGCGGTCGATTCCCTTGAGAAACCGGACGACCTACTTGCCTGGGCTACACGCGCTTTTGAAGGACTCACCGACGAGCAGATCGATTCCATTGAGCGACACATAATGCGGCGATAGGAGCTTCCCGGTGGAAATCAAGTTCTCCCGACACGCGAGAAGAAGAGCGGCCTTGTACAAGATTCCCCAAGCTACGGTTCTGACTATTCTGGAGGGAAGGGATCTGCACCCAGGCATTCACGAAATCATCGAGAGCATTGAGGGGTCTCGGTTTCCACTCAAGATTGTTGTCGCCGTGGAAGGTGATAGAATGACCGTGATAACCAACTATCCACTGAAGAAAGGACGAACCCCATGAGGGTACATTACGACGACGAAGTCGATGCCTTGTACTTGGAACTGGGCAATGAATCGCCGGAAGGGGTCGTGGAAATCACCGAAGGCGTCAATCTGGACACGACTTCTCAGGGCAAAATCGTGGGCATAGAGATTCTGGACGCCTCCAAGAAGATCGATTTGAAGACGATCCTGTCTTATACGCTGGAACTCGATAGGGACCTGATAGCGCAGAAGACGGCATGAGTGGAAACGGCGTTGCGTATGCCCACAGTCAAAGGTATTGGCGGTCCTCACAGAGACAATCGGGTCAAAGAAGTGTCGGTGACAGACGAGTTGATCACGTTCCACCTTGTGGATGGTCGGATTGTGGGTGTTCCGCTCGCGTGGTCGTGGCGGTTGAGTGAGGCAACGCCGGCCCAAAGAGATCATTTTGAGATCATCGGGGACGGTTATGGAGTCCATTGGCCGGAGGTGGACGAAGACCTCAGCGTCGAGGGCATGCTGCATGGAGTCCCCGCACGACGTCCCAAGAAATAATCCCGGCCTGAAGGGCGAAGCACGGTGGAAGCGACGCTGACATTCAAATACGACCGGGAGGCAGACATCCTCCACATCGACAAATGCCCACCGTATGCGGAACAAGAATCGGAGGAACTGCCGGATGAAATTGTCGCGCGGCTCAATCCCGACACCGGTGAGGTCGAGAACCTGGAGGTGCTGTTCTTTTTGACGCGACTCCTGCGAACCGACCTCTTCGAATTGCCAGTCAATGCCGATCTGCGCCTCACGGGCACGGCCGGCGATTGACCGGGGCATATGCCTGCTCGGGACGGTACGGCATCTCTACCATCCCTCAGGAGATTCGCAATGGGATCATTCAGGAATACTCATATCCACCTTTTGGGCGTTCTCGTTTGCCTTGTCGCGGCTTCTTGTCAGCCAAGAAGCACACGCACAACTCGTGAGAGCCTGAGCAAAGGCGGCTCGGAACAATCAGCGGGGGCAGTGAAGGCCCAACTCTCGAAAGAACAAATCCTGGCTATCACAGACGCTGTCGCCCTCTAACGCGGCTGGTTCCCACAGGTGCGTCGCACCTATGACGAAGGAATGGAGGAAAGGAGAGTCATTTCATTATGCGATTCGGATTGATGGTTTCTTTGTTTGTGGGGCTGTGTGGAACAAGCGTGGCAGTTGGGGCGGACAAGCCATTGGTGGTTGAGGTTTGGCCGGGGACGGTGCCGGAGGAGAGCGGCAATATCGGCGAGGAGATGGTTCGGATGTCGCCCAAGTTGGACCATAAGCAGGTCGAGGTCATGGAATCGACCAGGCTGGTGACTAACGTCACCAAGCCGACCCTCACGATCTATCGGCCGCCGCAAGACAAGAACACCGGGACCGCGGTGCTGATCTGCCCTGGGGGCGGGTATTGGGACCTCTACTGGCAACTGGAAGGCGAGGAAGTGGCCACTTGGCTCAACTCGATTGGAGCCACCGGCATCATTCTCAAGTACCGCGTGCCGCGACGACCCGATGAGATCAAGGGCGAGCCGGCCCGGCGTCCGCTCCAGGATGCACAGCGGGCCGTCCGGCTGGTGCGGAGCAAGGCCAAGGACTGGGGCATCCAGCCGCAACAGATCGGCATCGTGGGATTCTCGGCCGGCGGCCATCTGGCCATCGCGACGGCAACGAGCTTCGAGCGGCAGACTTACGAGCGGGTCGATGACCTGGACAAGACAGGCTGCCGGCCCGATTTTGCCATCGGCGTCTATTCGGGGTACCTGAAGGCGAAGGACAAGGATGAGGTCGCTCCCGGCCTGCACATCCCGGCGGGGACGCCGCCGATCTTCCTCGCCCACGGCGGGGCCGACATCATCAGTCCGCCGGAGCATAGTGTGCTGATGTACCTGGCCCTGAGGAAGGCCGGTGTCCCGGCGGAACTGCACGTCTACGCCACCGCCGCCCACGACTTCGGCGTCCGCCCCAGCGACCATCCGTGCTCCACGTGGACGCAGGCCTGCGCCAACTGGTTGCGGCACCAGGGTTTCCTCAAGCCGCCCGCGCAACCGCAGTAAGTCGGGAAGTCCTTGCGTCCGCCAACGGAGTCATGCGACCAGCTTTCTCACGAGCTTGGCCACGTACTGGCCTTGCTGCCGCGCGCCTTCGAGCTCGTTGTCGGTGGGAAGCCGCCGGCCATCGGGACCGGCAATGGTGGACGCTCCATAAGGGGAACAACCCGTGACCTTGCCTACACCCATCTGGCCCTGGAAGGAATAGGGTAGGCCGGCGATCACCATGCCGTGATGCAGGAGCGTCGTATGAAGGCCCAGGATGGTGGATTCCTGGCCTCCATGTTGCGTGGCGCTGCTAGTGAGAACGCTACCCACTTTGCCGACCAGCGCCCCTTTCGCCCACAACTGCCCCGTCGCATCCAGGAACTGCCGCATCTGGCCGCACACGGTCCCAAAGCGGGTGGGTGCCCCGAAGATGATGCCATCGTACTGGGCCAACTCGCTTACCTCGCACACAGGCACACGCGCCTGTTGTCTTTGGGCCTCTCCAGCACCCAGCTTGTCAATCACGTCCGGCGCGAGCGTCTCCGGGACGCGGCGGATGTCCGCTTCCACGTCGGGCACCGAGCGTACGCCTTGGGCGGCCGCCTCGACCAGTCGGTAGACATGTCCATAGAGGGAATAGTAGACCACCAGCACTTTTGCTTTCATGGCTTCAACCTTTCCACAGTGCCAATACCAACGCTCAGAAACTCTCTGCGACGACCTCGAAGTACGCCTGCGGGTGCTTGCAGACGGGGCACATCTGGACCGCCTTCTCGCCCTCGTGGATGAAGCCGCAGTTGCGGCAACGCCATCTCACCCGCTGACCCTTGGCGAAGACCCGGCCGGACTGGAGGTTCTCCAGCAATCTCTTGTACCGCTCCTCGTGCTCCTTCTCGATCTTGGCCAGGCCGTCGAACAGGCGGGCGATCTCCTCGAAGCCCTCTTGCCGTGCGACCTTGGCCATGCCGGGGTACATATTGGTCCATTCGTAGTTCTCGCCGCCGGCGGCTTCTTTCAGATTGGTCAGCGTGTCGCCGATGCCTTCCAGCAACTTCAGGTGCAGCTTGGCGTGCTCCTTCTCCTGGTCGGCCGTCTCCTGGAAGATGGCGGCGATCTGCTCATAGCCCTCCTTCTTGGCCACCGAGGCGAAGTACGTGTACTTATTGCGGGCCTGGGATTCGCCGGCAAACGCGTCCTTGAGGTTCTGCTCGGTCCTGCTCCCCTTCAGTTCAGTCATGGTCTTCTCCTGTTTACTAGCGCCGGGCTCTGGCACAAGCATTGCGTGTTTGACAAGGGATGATGCTATCTTCCGTTCCGGTGCGACGCAAGTGCCGCGAGGCATAAGGCAGGACAGAAAGATGGTGCGTGGTACGCACCCTACTACTCCGACCACTCTAAACTTGTGGGTGGGTGCCATGCTTACGCTCGCGTAAGCATGTTTCTCTTCTTGGCTTGGAACATGGCTACGCTTGCGTAGCCATGGCACCCAGGTAGAAACCCGCACACCAGATTAGGATGGTCGGAGTACTACG
>Ga0315280_10007268_pt1 | contig 14942 bp, 10 predicted proteins | sample YL17G06_40_MG_FD_203697 | JGI IMG/M metagenome (GOLD analysis project Ga0315280, IMG submission 203697) | Sediment microbial communities from Yellowstone Lake, YNP, Wyoming, USA - YL17G06_40 | ecosystem: Environmental > Aquatic > Freshwater > Lake > Sediment | place: USA: Wyoming | collected...
GGAAGCGGTAGTGGCCCATCACGGCAGTCTGTCTCGCAAGACCAGGCTGGCGGCGGAGGAGCGGCTGAAAAAGGGGGAGGCGCGGGTGGCCGTGGCCACAGCCTCGCTCGATCTGGGCATCGACATCGGCACCGTGGAACTGGTATGCCAGATCGGGTCGCCGCGCTCGATCGGTGCGCTGCTTCAGCGCGTTGGGCGTTCGGGCCATTGGTTAGGGGGGATCCCAAAGGGGCGGCTCTTTCCCCTCACACGCGACGAGCTGATCGAGTGCGCAGCCCTGCTTGTCGCGATGCATCGAGGCGATCTCGACCGGCTGAGCATTCCTCCATGGCCGCTGGACATTCTGGCGCAACAGATCGTTGCCATGGCCAGTGCGGAGGAATGGAGCGTCGAAGAGCTTTTTCGCACGATTCGGCGTGCTTATCCATACCGCGAGCTGCCGCGCGCATCCTTCGACGGCGTGATCCGCATGTTGACGGAAGGCGTTGCTTCACGGCTCGGCCGGCGCACAGCTTTCCTTCATCATGACCGTGTTCACGATGTGGTTCGAGGCCGCAGGGGAGCGCGCGTTGCAGCCCTCACTTGCGGCGGAGCCATCCCGGACAATGCCGATTATGACGTGGTCTGCGACCCCGATGGGACTTATCTGGGGAGCGTGACCGAAGATTTTGCGGTCGAGAGCGTGGCCGGCGACGTCTTCCTGCTGGGCAACTCATCCTGGCGTATCCGGCGCGTGGAGCGCGGCAGAGTTCGTGTGGAGGACGCGCACGGGTTGGCTCCCTCCGTCCCTTTCTGGCTGGGCGAGGCTCCGTCCCGGACACGCGAGCTGTCGCAGGCAGTCTCGGAGGTGAGATCGGGAATTGAAGATCGCCTGAACGATCCCGAGGCTTGCATGCGCTGGCTGAGGGACTCGGTTGGGCTGCCGCCGGCAGGTGCGGAACAGGCGCAGCGGTATGTCGCCGAAGGGAGGCGAGTCCTGGGTGTTGTTCCAACCCTCGAGCGCATCGCAGCCGAGCGCTTTTTTGACGAGAGCGGCGGCATGCAGCTCGTCCTGCATTCTCCCTGGGGCGCAAGGATCAACCGTGCCTGGGGCCTGGCGTTGCGCAAGCGCTTCTGCCGGAGCTTCGATACGGAACTGCAGGCATCGGCGACGGACGACGGCATCGTCCTTTCGCTTGGGCCGCAGCACTCGTTCCCGCTCGAGGAGATCGCACGCTTCCTTCGAGCCGGCCAGGTACAGGAAACGCTGGTTCAGGCCGTGCTGGCTTCTCCGATCTTCGCGACCCGCTGGCGCTGGACCCTGACGCGCTCCCTGGCCTTGCTCCGGTTTGCTTGCGGAAGGCGGGTCCCGGCTGCCATCCAGCGCATGCGCGCCGATGATCTGCTGAGCGCCGTCTTCCCGGCCCAAACACAGTGTCAGGACAATCGGTCGCCGCAGGACATCGCAATTCCTGATCATCCGCTCGTGTTCGAGACCCTGCGCGACTGCCTGACGGAAGCGCTCGACCTGCCGGGCCTGCGGAGGGTCCTGGAAGAAATAGAACGTGGTGAAATCGAGTTGCGGGCGAAGGACACGCCGCTGCCTTCGGTCTTTGCGCATCAGATCCTGAACTCGATGCCGTACGCATTTCTGGATGATGCGCCTCTCGAAGAGCGGCGCGCACGCGCCGTCTTTTTGAGGCGCGTACTGCCTGAGGATGCCGCCGAGCTGGGCCGGCTGGATGCCGAAGCGATTCGCCGGGCGAGCGAAGAAGCATGGCCCGCGGTCCGTGATTGTGAAGAGCTGCACGACCTGCTCTTCAGCCTGATCCTGTTTCCGGAGGCGCAGATGGCGCGGATGCCGAAAGAAGCATCCGAATGGTTCGACTCTCTGGAGCGTGCGGGCCGCGCGCGGCGCGAGTCTTGGGGCAGCAGGAGCTACTGGATGGCGGCGGAGCATGCCGCGTTTGGTCGAAGCTCGAGTGGCGGCGCCGTGCAGCCGGATCCGAGCTTGATTACCAGCGCCGTGCGAGGATGGGTTGAGGTGAGTGGCCCGATGACGCCAAGCAGCTTGGCCGCCATTCTCGGGTTCGAGGCCGCGTCTATCCTCACAGCGCTGATCGAGCTGGAGGGCGAAGGCTTGGTGTTACGAGGCCGCTTCACCGGCGATAGTTTCGAAGAGGAATTCTGTGACCGGCGCATCCTGGCGCGCATTCACCACGCGACCATCGCGCGCCTGCGGCGGGAAATCGAGCCCGTGCCCGCCTCGACTTTTCTCAGCTTCCTGTTTTCCTGGCAGCATGTTGCGCCGGAAAGCCGGCTCGAAGGCGAGTCGGGACTCGTCGAGGCCGTCGAGCAGCTCCAGGGCTTTGAGACGGCCGCGGCTGCCTGGGAGAGTGAGATTCTTCCTGCTCGGGTGCGAGACTACCAGCCGGCCGTTCTCGACGGCCTCTGTCTGACGGGAGAAATAGCCTGGGGGCGATGGACGCATAGGATCACGCAGGCAGAAGTGCCGGCCCACAGGCCTGGCCTGACGCGGACCGCACCGCTCGGCCTGGCGATGCGCGCTGACGTCCCCTGGTTGCTTGATGGACTCCCCGCAGATGAGGAGGCACTCTCGGTTCCGGGGCGCAACGTGCTTGCTTTCCTGCGCGGGCGCGGGGCCTCGTTCTTTTCCGAAATCACATCGGGCACGCGTCACCTGCCGGCCGAGGTTGAGGAAGCTTTGTGGCAACTCGTGGCTGCCGGACTTGTCACCGCCGATGCCTTCGAAGGATTGCGGGCGCTGGTGACCGGCGAAGCGAAGCGCTGGGAACGTTCGCCGCACCGGCGCCGCCAGCCGCGGCGCACTCGGGTTGGACGCTGGTCGCTGCTTGCGTCTCGCGAGCCGCCGCCGCAGAACCGGACCGAGCTTTGGGCGCGCCAGTACCTGCGCCGTTACGGCGTTCTGCTGCGCGAGTTGCTCGCGCGCGAAGCGCCGGCTCCTGCGTGGAGGGAGATGCTGCCGGTGCTGCGGCGCATGGAGGCGCGGGGCGAGATCCGGGGCGGGCGCTTCGTTGCCGGATGCGTCGGCGAGCAGTTCGCATTGCCCGAGGCGGTCGACAGCCTGCGTGCACTGCGGCGACGCGAACCGGCCGGTGTTTTCTTGCGCCTTTCGGCCTGCGACCCGTTGAATCTCGTGGGCATTCTCACGCCGGGCGTCCGCGTCCCTGCGCAGCTCGGCAATCGCGTGGTCTATCGTGACGGCGTGCCGGTCGCCGCAGTCGAAGCGGGCGAGACACGGATCCTATCCCAAGTGGAGCCGGGAGAGCGCCCAGCGCTCGAGCGCATGCTCGACCCGCGCCCGCTGTCGAGCTTCGGTGTCAGGTATTGAAAATCTTATTTCCGATAGAGCTCGCCCGGAGCGCTGGAGTTCAGTCGAGGTTGGAAATCAGACCTTTGGATTAAGGAATTCAACCAGGCATCTTCCGGAAACGCCGGGCCGGTCGCCTTGGGCGAAGCTCTGGCTGCTGTCGGCCCGAAACGATGAGAAGATCGCTAAGCCTTACGCCGAGTTGCGCAAGAACGTTTGAGGCTCGCTAGTCTGCCGCGTTAGCGCCATCTACCATGCGAAGGGTCCGGGTTCCCCGGCCCTCCGGCATCAGTTTTCTTACGAGGCCGTTCGTCTCCTCTTCCCGGAATGTAAGGGCCTCGAGCGCCGCTGGGCAGGATGGTGGTTTCCGATGTGCGGGCCTGAGCAAGCTGGGGTCCGCTCAGTGCGCGCGCTGAATCCAGGATTGTGCTTCGGAGATCTGTACCCCCGAGGATGGCGCCTTCAAAGTTGGATCCGGAGACATCAGCATAGGAAAGATCTGCGCCTTTGAGATTGGATTCCGAGAAGTTGCTGCACCGGAGGGATGTGCCGTAGAACGAGACGTGCCGCAGGTCGGCGCCGGAAAAATCCACCGCTTCTGCCTTGACGGCGTGAAAATCGCAATTCTGAATTCTTGCTCTGGCCATCTTGGTCTGGTTGATCCTTGCAGCAGGAAACCGGCACATATGGATCTGAGCCCGTAGAAAACTGGCTTTGTCGAGATGGGCGTCGGCGAAGTGACAATCAAATATATGGGCGTGATTGAGCTGTGTGCCAATCAAGCTCGTCCGCGTAAGATTGCATCCAAACATATGCACGTCGAACATGCGACAGTTCCGGAGCCGCGCGCCCAAGAGCCAGGTCTGATGCATCCGGGATTCGATAAAAATGGCCTCCTCAATCCAGCATTCCTGCAGGTTGGTTCTGGTCAGGTCGGCTCCGCTGAAATCCACCTGAACCAGACTGGCTCCCTGAAAATCGGCATCGCTCAGATCAGCGCCGCTCAGGTCCACCTGGGTGAGATTGGATCTGACAAATACCGCATTCGAAAGAACGGCTCGGCGGAGACTCACATTTTTTAAATCGCGCCGGCTCAAAATGGCTCGGGCCAGGTGGGCGCGCGCACCTCCGCGGTTTTCGAGCCACAATTTATGCGCAGCCAGAATCTCTTCCAGATTTATTTTAGGCGCCCCTGGAGCAGGGCCATGGGAGACATCTCGGCCGGCACGGAAGGGCTGCAAGGGTTGCATAGAGTTGTCCAGTATCTGTATATCGGCCTGAGCGGTCGCAGCTTTAGTGTTTTGAGTCTGTCCTTTGTCGATAGGCTCACAAGCAGAGCCTTGGAGTATTCAAAGTCTTGGGGCGTTACGTGATGAGATAGTGCTTGTGGCGCCGCCTCAGCCCCCGGTTTGTAGTGCTTATTGAACCGCGAAGGTATCCCCGGCGATCGAGCTTTCCACCAGCATCGGCCATCAGTCTCAGCAATTCGCCGTTCAGTTGTCGCTGAGAACCGATCAACAATTTGTCAAGGAGCCCCTGATTGTCTAGCCGAGCTATCGATAAAATTACACGCTGAGGCCGGGGCAACAATCCCGTGAAATGCAGAATTTCGTGTTACCCGGGCGCTTACGCCTGCCTAAGGTATTTCCGGTATGCGGTCTCAGGCCTCGATGATCTTGTTGCGGATGGCGTATGCGCACCGATTTCATGACTCACCTCCGGAAAGCGGTATCACCGTCCGTATGCTTGTGCCGCGCTTGCTTGAATGAATCTCGAGCCGCCCGCCAAGCTGCTCTGCCCGCTCGCGCATGCTCGCTATTCCCACGCCGGGGTGGGTCCCGGTATTGATTTTCTCCAAGGTATCCCCGGGGATGCCGTCGCCTCGATCGCTCACGGTGAGCTGCACTCCACTGGGGGTTGTCTCGATGCTCAGCCTGGCGGCCCGGCTGTTGGAGTGCTGCTGCACGTTGGCCAGAGACTCCTGCACGATGCGAAACAGCGCCGTCTCAACGTGGCGGGGGAGACGCTTCAGGCCACTCGACAGATCCAGGTCGAGGCGAATCCCACTGGTTCTCGTGAAGCTGTCGGCATACGAGGATAGCGCTGGTCCCAGACCGGTCTCGTCCAGCAAGGGAGGATGCAGAAAATAGCACAACGTTCGGATTTCCTGCAAGCTCCGGTCGATGTGCGACTGGAGCTCGGCCAGGAGCGAGCGTGCTTCCTGGTTGGGCTGTACTCCCGGAGCTTCCAGGTGGGACAGGGTCATGCACGCGGCGGCCAGATTCTGCGCCGTCGAATCATGAAGCTCGGCGGCGATCCTGCGCCGCTCTTCGTCATGCCGCTGCAGAAGCTCTCGCGAGAGGTTCCGCAACCCGCCTTCCTTATTAACGCCGGCAGGCATGTTCGGCGCCGGCGCTCCATCGGGCCGCCGCTGACGGCGCCCTTTCGAGCGATCGGATTGCGCCACAGGTTTTTTCACGCCCGCCTTCCTCACTCGCGCGTCGCTGGACAGAGCACGGACGGCAGGGATCGCGCGCATCTGCAATTTCGTAAGAGGCCCGATCCCGTCGCCCGGCTGCGGTCCTCTCTATTCCTTGGCCGTGCATCGAATTATCCGTTCACTCTCCACCTAGCTCAAGGCATTTTTCATGTTTCGCGAAATTGGTGACAGTCCTTCATGGGCCGAGGGCGTACCCAGACGAACGAAAACATGAGTTTCCGGCTGTGGTGCGCGCAGCGCTTTGGAGTGCGGTGCCTCGGCACCGCTTTGAAGCGTAACAAAGCGGCGTCAAGCCGCCGCACTCCAAAGCCTTCGGCCTTATTTTCGGAACACCTTTTTTGGTTCACGATGTGTCGGTGGGTGGATCAAAGCGCCGTGAAAAAAGGTGTCTGTCACCAATTTCGATGGTATACAAAGGAGGCGGCTGGGAAGGTGCTTTTGGGGAAGTCGCCGGAAGGCAGCATAGAAATCAGCATTCGAACCCCAAGGACATTCATGGAAATAGTTGCCGGGTCGGCAACTGGGCGCGGGTATATTCGGCTGACCGTTGTTATTCTTTCCATCTACTGACTCTGCGACGATGAGGGATCATGAGCAAACCTGAATCGCATCAACGCCTTTTTGCAAATCGAATATATGAGATGGGTACGGAAAACGCTTTCAAGATCGGTCCTCACATCACACGTCTCGAGAGCGAAGGGCACAAAGTGGTACGCCTGAACTTGGGAGAACCCGATTTTGAGATGCCGTTCTTTGTGAAGGAAGAGGTAAAGCGCCAGCTCGACCTCGGCAACACTCGCTACTGCGACCCGAAGGGCATTGTGTCTTTGCGCCAAGCCATCGCAAATCAAATGAAAGAAATGCGCGGCCTCAGTGTGTCTCCCGAGCAGGTCGTCGTTTTCCCGGGTGGAAAACCCTCCATCGGTCTTTGCATGCATGCCTATTGCAATCCTGGGGACGAAGTTATCTATCCCAGCCCCGGGTTCCCTATCTACGAATCCTTTACGCTCTACGCTGGGGCGATACCGGTCCCGCTCCACTTATCCGAGGAAAACAATTTCGCCTTTACGGCTGAGGAGCTGGAGCAGCTCATAACTGATAAGACTCGGCTGATCATACTGAATTTCCCGTCGAACCCGACCGGCGGCGTCGCTACGGAAGAGCTATTGAGAAGCGTCGCCGAGGTCATCAAGCAAAAATGCAGCCCTCATGTGCGGGTATATTCAGACGAGATTTATGAGTACATCGTGTTCGACGGCAAGAAGCACGTTTCCATTGCCTCCTTCCCTGGGATGCAGGAGCGGACGGTCATCGCCAGCGGCATTTCGAAAACCTTTGCCTGGACCGGCGGCCGCATCGGGTACGCGGTCTTACCCACCGAAGAAGAGGCCGAAGTATTGAAGAACCTGAACGTCCACTACTTCTCGTGCGTCGCTCCTTTCTCACAGGAAGGTGCCAGAGTGGCTTTCGAGCATCCCGAAAGCAAAGCGGCGATTGCGCGGATGGTCAGCATCTTCCAGCATCGGCGCGACGTCATTGTGAAACAGATCAACGAAATCGACGGCATACGCTGCAAGACGCCTGGAGGTGCGTTCTATCTCTTCCCGAACATCGCCGGCGCATGCGAAAAAGTTGGCGCCCTCGATGGATATAACAGGTTCCCCGATGAATTGCGGAAACAGACCTCCCCCTCCACTTTGTTCCAAATGTTCCTCCTCTACCATCACCACGTAGCCACGCTCGACAGGAATGCCTTTGGTTGCATCGGCACCGAGGGACAGCATTACCTGCGCCTGTCCATCGCCTCAGAACTTTCAGAGTTGGAGGAAGGTGTGCGCCGCCTGAAGGGAGCCGTCGAGGACAGGTCGGGCTTCGACAAGTTCATGAAAACCATCGCGCGCGACGTGGCCTGCAACCTCAACTGGCAAGCCTTTTTGTCATGAAAGTCGTTGGGATGTTGCAGCCTCCGACGTGGAACGTGTGCTCTCCGCCTGCCTGGTAGCCGTGAATACGATAGAAGCCCACCGCACTGGGCGTGGAATACACGAAGATATCTCGAAACAGGCCTGAGGGGACCATGCTCTCCAGATGATCGAGGAGCAGACCGCCGATTCCCTTATGCTGGTGCTCCGGATCGACCAAAAGAAGGCGGATTTCGTTCATATCGACCCCTGCGACCCCTGCGATGCGGCCCTCCACCACACAAACGGCCACGTAGAAAAGGTTGGCTCGCTCGCGCATGATTGCCGGCGACTCTGCCCGGATCAGTACTTCTTTGACTGCCGGAGGCATGAGCGGGTCAAGCATCAGGCAGGCGCGCGCCAGATTGCTGGCCGGGTCTGCATCCTCGGGCTGGTATTGGCGAATGATTCCGATATCGGCCGGTCTGGAGGGTTTATCTGATTTTACCATTGTGTACTTGACATCGGCGCGCATCCATTCCCCCTCTGGAGTACTCATCGCGGAGATCACGGAGCGGCCGGCGGCTGCAACCAAAATCATATCCGCTTTACTCGGATCGCGAAAGGGATTCGATGACAGGTACCCAATTTGGAGGAGAGCCGCTGCAAGGGGTGCAACTGGAAGTGGGAGTCAACTGCAGGTAAGTCGGTAGCTTCTGCCCAACGATTTTAAGCGAAAACCCAACCACCAAGACCACTAAGATCTCTAAGAAACAAAGGCAGCGGGATTCGCTTCTGGACCCACACATGGGCCAGCGCTGCGCGCGCGAGCGACTTAACCCGGGCGCTGTGGAAAAACGCGCCCATCCCCAAACATTGATCACGCTCTTGAACCTCCTGCGTTTTCCCACGGCGCCCGGGCTAAGTCGCTGGCCGGAGGCCGCCCATGTGTGGGTCCAGAAGCGTATTCCGCCGAGCCCCGAATGAATAGACATAGCCTCAAGGAGAAATTCTTGGAGGTCTTAGAGGTCTTTGCGGTTCGCATTATTGCAGCCGGTCTGTCGGGTCCGCAAAAACCGCCACTATCCGGCTCAATCTCGTGTCGCTCTGGATGGAGCCTGACTCGCACTCTTGATTGCACCCGATCGCAAGTCTGTCTGCGGGTTTGCCGGCCTCTGCTGGTATACTTCAATGTCTTGGTCCATGGCTGCTGCGACAGGTGCGGCCGGACAATCGACTGTCGGAGAGGACGGCGATCGCATGACCAAAGGTAAGACAATTTTGTTGCTTCTGTTGCTGGCGTGCGTGGCGTTGATTCTGACGCGGTGGCTGCGGGAAGAAGGCGACTCGAGAGAAGGAGCGGGAGTCGGGCGGCGCGCGCCCGGCTTCCAGCTCAAAGATCTCGAAGGGCATGATGTCGCCTTGGCTCAATTCAAAGGGAAGGTTGTCATGCTCGACTTCTGGGCGACCTGGTGCGGGCCTTGCCGTATCACCATGCCGATGCTGGAGCAGTTGCAGCATGAACACCCGGATGCTTTCACCCTACTGGCGGTCAACCTCGGAGAGCCTCCAGACCTGGTTACGCCCTATGTACGGCGTCAGAACATCCAGTCGCGCGTGTTGCTCGACATCGATGGAAGAGTCGGCGGCGCCTATGGGAGCGAATCGATCCCCATGCAGGTTCTCATCGATCAGAAAGGCATCATCCGGCACATTCAGGCAGGTTACTATCCCACGATGAAAGACGATCTTTGGGCCGAGATCGCCAAGCTCCAGAACTAAATCACGAGATACGCGAACTCGACGAATGTCTCTGGTGTAGCTTCTGTCGCGAAACTCATTGTCCGACCGGTAGCGCCGGCTCGATTGAAGTCACATGTGGGGGCGGGCTTTAGCCCGCGCCCTGGGGACAACAACCACGACACGGCCGATTTCACGAGCATAATTCGCTTGTTTTTAAGGTGGTGTGTGGATAGAAGCAACGATTTCTCGCTCAGGTGTGCCGGGCACGGGCTAAAGCCCGCCCGCACATGATTGCTCTGGTTGACGGACGATTCAGCCCCAAAAGGGTGTTTCGCGACAGAAACTGGTGCAGCTCGAGGTTTTTGCTTTGCTTGCGGCCTGGAGGTCGCGCCGCGCGCCCAGCTACACGGTCTTGTCTTCAGCTCTTCGGCCGTGGTCCAGTATATATCTGACCGTCAGGTGGTTTCACCGCCCGTTTTCGCAAGCGCTGCCAGCGTGATGCCGGCGAGCGCCTCGATGAACTTGGGGTAGACATTTAAAGACCGCGCGCGATGAAACTCTTGAATTCCCGCCTTCCGCGCCATGTCACGGTAGAGGATGTCGATTTCCCGCAACGTTTCAATGTGGTCCGAGACGAAACTGATCGGGACTGCCAGCACCTTGTCGACTCCGCGCTCCCCGAGTTGGGCGAGCACATCCATCGTCGGCGGACCGAGCCATTTCACCGGTCCAACCTTGCTCTGGAAGGTAAGCGTGAATGGGAACAGGCCGCCCAGCCGTTCGTTGATCAGTGCCACGGTTTTCTGTGTCTGCTCCAGATAAGGATCCCCTTTCTGTACATAACGCTCAGGGATGGAATGCGCGCTGTACAGGAGGTGGATACCCGCGGGGGTCTGGTTTGAAAAGCGGCCCTGAGCCTCGCGAATCAAGTCGGCCATCGCCTCCAGGTACAGCGGCTCCTCAAACCAGGCATTCACGTAGTGGATCTCGATTCTGCTCGATTGCACCGTAGTAGTCCTTCAGGACGCGGAAGTTCTGCGCGCGGATCCGGTCCAGTCCGCTTATGGAGCTCACTCCGACCCCGAACAGGTCCGCGCCGGCCTTGGTCGTGTATCCTTGAAAGTTCCTGTGCAGAGTGCGGCCGTGCTGGGCCACGCAGATCTCGTCGTCCGGACGAGCGAAATGATCCATGCCGATGTAAAGGTAGCCTGCGCGCGTAAAGCGCTCGATACCCGCGCGGAAAATGCGAAACTTGTCCATGCCCTGCGGAATGTGCCGGGCGAATGAGCCCTGCTGCTTCTTCAACCAGGGGACGTGAGCGTAGCTGAACATGGCGACGCGATCCGGATTGAGCCCGATCACTTTTTCCATCGAGTCGACGAAGGATTCAGGGGTTTGATGCGGGAGCCCGTAAATCAAATCGACGTTGCAGCCGCAGAACAGGCAAAGGCTTTCGCAGAAGGGGAGGTGGACGTAGATCGAGAGCGGCGGGGAGGGCCGTTGGGCATTGGATTTGGTCAAGGCTCGCTCAAAATCATTCGGACCGAACGAATCGACCCATTCGGGAGCGGTCGGGTAACTGGTGTAGCGGGGCCCCGGCACGTTATAGCGCTCCAGGATTGCCTCGGTCACATTGAGAGTTTCCGTCTGTATGTTGATGTCGAGCGATTCATTTATGCGAACAAAAAATCTATCATGCAGCCGGACAAATCAGAAGAGTGACGAGTGACGAGTGACGAGTGACGGGTGACGAACTGCACGCAATCCGTCACTCGGCACTCGTCATTCGTCACTAGCTTATTGGGTTGCCGTCCAGGTCGAGACATTGAACCGGTCCCAACTCAAGGCGCTCCAACGGTTCCCGGATCTTGCTCTTATCTCCAACGGCGACGACGATCATCTGCTCCGGCTGCAGATACTTCTCAGCGACGCGGCGCAGGTGGGCGGTGGAGACGGTGTCGATCTCGCCGGGCAGGCCGCGGTAATAGTTCGTCGGCAGACTGTGCACAAACAGTTGAGCAATGGTCGAGGCGGTCTGGGGAGTCGTCTCGAACAGTCCCGGCAGGGAACGTGAGATCGAGTCCTTCGCGACGGCGAGTTCTTCGGGCATGACATCGCTCGCGCGCATGCGTTCGACCTCGGAGAGGATCTCATGGACGGCCGGAGCTGTGGCGTCGGTGCGCACGCTGGTGCCGATAAGGAAAGGTCCCGGGCCGCGGCGGCAGACGAAGGTGGACGATGCTCCGTAGGTATAACCCTGCTTCTCGCGCAGGTTCAGGTTGATCCGGCTGGAGAACAACCCGCCCAGCGCGGCGTTCATGACGGTGAGGGGCACATAGTCGGGGTTGGCGCGCGCGATGCCGATCTGGCCGACGCGCAAGACGGTTTGCGGGGAAGCGGGCTTGTCGACGATCACGACATGGCGGATCGGACTCGATTCGACAGCAGGAGGTGCGGCTGCGTTGCCGGCGCCGCTCCATGCCCCAAGATGCTTCTCTGCCAGGCTGAGCAATTCGCCTTCCGTGAGGTCGCCGGCGACGACCAGCGCTGCCACGGCAGGCGAGTAGCCGTTCTTCCAGAACTGGACGAGATCTTCCCTCGTGATCGCCTTGTTTGAAGCTTCCGTGCCCAGTTCCATGTAACCATAAGGATGACTCGCACCGTAGAGGGCGTTGTAAAAGCACTTCGCCGCAAGAGTATTGGGACTGTCTCTCTGCTGCAGGATCTGAGTGAGCCGGTCATGCCGAAGCCGCTCGACTTCGCTGTCGGGAAACTTCGGCTCGAGCAGCACGTCGGCTGCCAGCTCAAAGGCAGCATCGGTGTTCTTCTTTAGCGAGCGAAAGGCTACGACCGACAGGTCCATGGCGGAACCGGTCGAGAGTGAAGCGCCCAGCTGATCGGCGTCGCTCGCAATCTTCAAAGCGGAGCGATTCTTCGTTCCTTCGTCAAGCATTTCTGCAGTGAAAGATGCCAGACCGGGCAGGTGTGGTGGATTGCGGTCGCTGCCGCTCAACACGACCAGATTGGCCGATACGATCGGCAGGCTGTGCTGCTCGAGAAGGTAAACTGCAAGCCCGTTTGGGAGCTGGAAGCGCTTTGCAACCGGAAGCTTTAGGGGCGAAGGGCAGCCGGGGCTGGGGACCGGCATCCTCCAGTCCTGGGCAGAGGTCCCAGGATCAGCGGGAGGAACGCTCTCTATGCCGGCAGCCGAGCGGGGCGCCTCGTGTACGACCTTCTCGCCGGGAACACCGTAAACCACGACGCGCGCGTGGCGCGACAAACTGGTGCGCGCGACCGACTGCACCGAGGCGGCCGTAGCCTTGCGGTAACGCTCAAGGTCGCGTGCGAGATAGTCCGGGTCTCCAAGAAAGTGATTGTACTGATTGAGGCGATCGGCAACTCCGCCGAAGCCGCCAAGATTTTCGAGCCCGCGAATGATAGCGCTCTCAATCGTGTTGCACGCCCGCTCCACCTCGGCATCGCTCGGGCCGTGGCGGCAAAGATCGTCAAGCTCTTCATCGATGGCCGTCTCCAGGTCTTCAGGCGTGACGCCGGGCTTGGCAGTGGCTTCGATCGTGAAGATCGAGCCGAGAGAGAGCGAGTATTGCTGCGCCACTGCGTCCTGCGCGATGCGGCGTTCATAGACAAGGCTCTTGTAAAGGCGGCTGGACTTGCTCCCACCCAGGATCTTGGCGAGCATGTCGCATTCGGCGTCTTCCTGGGTATAGATCGGGCTGGTAAGCCATGCCAGATAAATCCTCGGCAACTCAACCTGATCGGTAACCACGACTCGCTTCTCGGTTTCGATCGGCGGCGTCTTGACTGCCACCTTTGGCACCGGTCGACCGGCGTGAATCGGCCCGAAGTACTTTTCCACCAGTCTCTTCGCATTGGCAGGGTCGATGTCGCCCACGATCGCCAGGCTTGCGTTGTTGGGAGCATAGTAAAGCCGGAAGAACTCCCGCACGTCTTCGAGCCGTGCGGCCTCGATATCTGCATGCGACCCGATGACGGAGGCGTAGTAAGGGTGTTCTTTGGGGAAGAGCTGGTGAAAGAGTTCTTCCTGCACAAGGCCGTACGGGTGTCCTTCCACACTCTGGCGCCGTTCGTTGCGCACGACATCGCGCTGGTTCTCGAGCTTTCCAGTGTCGAGCTTTTCGAGAAGAAATCCCATCCGGTCGCTCTCGAGCCAGAGAGCGAGCTCCAACTGGTTTGAAGGGAGGGTCTCAAAGTAGTTGGTGCGGTCAAAATCGGTGGTGCCGTTGATTTCACTCGCCCCGGCGGCTTCGAGGTGGCGGAAATGGCCTTCCTTGCCGATGTGCTTGGATCCTTCGAACATCATGTGTTCGAACAGGTGGGCAAAGCCGGTGAGCCCGGGACGTTCGTTGGCCGGGCCGACATGATACCAGATGTTGGCCGCCACGAGCGGCAGCCGGTGATCCTCGAGCAGGATCACGTCGAGGCCGTTTCGAAGTTTGTATTTCTCGAACTTGAGCTCTGGCACAAGTTGATTTGTGAGCAAGCAATCTCCTTCGTATCAAAAATCCAGTGAATCGTAGCATAACGGGTCAACGCGCCGAAGGCGCTTTGGAGTGCGGCGGCATGATGCCGCTTTTGGTGAGGCACGGAGCGATTGCTGCCCAGCGCGGAAAATTGGATTGCGCGTTATTTATGAAATATCGGTCCCCCAACGAAAACGATTATACCCGGAGGTGATCGATGACATCCTTTGGAGCGCGGCGGCATGACGCCGCTTTAGGTACGTCGTTCTTGCCGCGGGAGTGGCACCACGCGCCGGTTCACCGGCTTGCAGGGCAAGGCGCCTACATTATAACCGCCGGAACCTATAACAAAGTTCACTTCTTCAATTGCCCTGAACGGCTCGATTTGGCACTCGCGCTCCTGTTGGATTGCGCGACCGAATTTAGGTGGCAACTGCAAGCCTGGGCTGTGCTGCCCAACCATTATCACTTCGTCGCCCTTTTGCCGGATGATTCCGAAAGGTTGGGCTCAATGCTGGGGAAACTGCACGGCGCAATCGCGAGAAAAATCAATCTGGAGGACGGCATTCCCGGCAGGAAGGTTATGTACCAGTACTGGGACAGCCACATCACGTTCCAACGATCATATCTGGCGCGTCTGAACTATGTGCACCAGAATCCTGTGCATCATGGGCTTGTGCGGAAGGCATCGGAGTATCCTTGGTGCTCCGCCGCGTGGTTCGAGCGTAGTGCGGGCACAGCCTTCGTCAAGGCGGTATATAGCTTCAAGATTGATCGAATCCACGTGAAGGATGATTTTTAAAGAGAGGGCGTGTGGGCGACTTAAAAGCGGCGTCATGCCCTGAACCTTATACGCATCTTGGTATCTCGGATCCTCATGATTGATCACCGGAGTTGGTATGATTCCGCGAAGGTCCGGGCGGCGGCGCGTGCAAGCGCCAGCCGAGGAGCATGTCTTGCAGCCT
>Ga0315280_10007269_pt1 | contig 14941 bp, 15 predicted proteins | sample YL17G06_40_MG_FD_203697 | JGI IMG/M metagenome (GOLD analysis project Ga0315280, IMG submission 203697) | Sediment microbial communities from Yellowstone Lake, YNP, Wyoming, USA - YL17G06_40 | ecosystem: Environmental > Aquatic > Freshwater > Lake > Sediment | place: USA: Wyoming | collected...
AATTACTACTGGGCGATCCCGCTCTTCTTCTCCATGCCGGTGGAGCAGGTTATCCAGACCTTCTTCTTCGGCTCAATCTGGGGCTTCGTGAGCTTCGTCTCCGCCATGAACATGACGCAGGGCATGATCGACTTGGCGGTATCTTGGATCATCGTCTTTGGATTCGGACTGGCAAAACGGTTCCTGATAGCAAAAGCCCCTCAAAGCGCTCTTAAATAGTAGAACCTAGGGTTTAGTTCTTATAAGCTTAAATAAAGCCAATTGCCAAACTTTAGCGGCGATACATATGGTAAATGTCTCCCTTCAAGTAGGCGAAAAGGAGAAACACGCCGTCAGAATAACTGCCTGTTCGCTATCTGAAAACATAAAGGTGTCTGTTGATGGTAATTTAGTCTGCAACACCAACGTTGTCAATCCTTCCAGATCGGTTCAATTGGAGGTAGGGGAGCAGGAGAAGCATTCTCTGAAGGTTGTACTGAAAGAAGGCATCGTATGCACTCTTGAAATTTATGTAGACGACAAGCTACAGTCCATTTAGGCATTCAAATTATTTGAGTTTGCCCTCGATCATTCCCGTTAAAGGCTACTGCCTCGTAAGTTCTATATGCAGGCCGGTCTCTTCCTCAAGCACCTTGACGCGGGCCTCCACAAGGGGGTAGAGAGAAGAGTCTGTGTAGAGAACAAAATCCTGACCGAGGCTGGCCAACAGAAGCCCGTGATCCAGGGCATGGTAGCGGTAGTGCGCGTCAATCCTCCCCTCGTTGGCCTGCCGGCGGGCCTTTGCGCCGTAAACTCCAGAGCGCATATGGAAGGGGGAGGGCTCACCATTAGATTTTTTCTCCACCTCGAGGCTCTCAGCTCTGTCGACGCACACCACGCGGATCCTTCCGATTCCATGTATGTCCACGGGGAAAAATTTCTGGGAGAGCTCGACGATGTTCTTCGGGAAGGGGCGCTCCGGTCTGCCCGTCCTCCAGTGGAGTTGCTGGTTTAACTGAAAGGCGAGGGGCGGCATGAGTCCGAGGTCATGCAGGAGTTCGCCCTGCTCAAAGAACTCCTCAGGTTTTCCCGAGAACACGAGGTTCCCTGAGTTGAGGACCCTGACCTCGTCCGCCCATTCGTAGGTCGTCTCCACGTCGTGCGTTGAGATCACCACCGTCACGCCGCGGTAGTTGAATTCATCGGACAGCTCAAGCAGCTCGTGGACCATCTCGTAATCCAATCCGGCCGTGGGCTCGTCCATGATGAGCACCTTGGGCTTCATCGCAAGTGCGCCAGCAAGGGCGACCCTCTTCCTTTGGCCGAAGGAGAGCTGCTGTGTCGCCCTCTTGCGGAGGTTCTCCATGCCCACCCATGAGAGAGCCTCCTCGACCCTACGCTCCACCTCCTCCCTAGGCAGAGAGAGGTTGAGGGGACCGAATGCCACATCCTCCTCGACCGTGGCAGAGAATATCTGATCGTCTGGATTCTGCAGAACAAGAGCCACGTTCTTGCGCAGATAGGTGAGCGAAGAGGCATCATATGAGATCTTCTTTCCTTCGTAGAAGACCTCCCCAGAATCGGGTTTGAGGACGCCGTTGAAGTGGAAGAAGAGCGTGGACTTGCCCGCCCCGTTCGGACCGAGAATAACCGTCTTCTTACCCTTGGGAATCCCCAGCGTGATGTTCGAGATGGCGAGGGATTTGCCGTCATAGGAGAAGGAGAGGTTCTTGACGGCGAGCATCTCTTCCTCTGGCATGCTTATCCCTCAAATTACCATCCATGCTCTAGTTTGAGATGCTATGAACAGCATGAAGATGAAGATTGCGGTCGGGAACAGCACCCACCAAACAGTCAACTTCCGGGGTGGATTCAACAAGGGGAAGTTCCCCTGAAAGTTGCGGCAGTATAGTGCGTACTCCGCCCTCTCCGCGAAGTCCATGGATCGGCCGAATATGCAGGCGGCTATCGTGGACATCGTGCGCAGGGAGGTTCTAGTATCATGAAAGCCCAGCCTGCACCTCGCCGCAGTGACCATCTGCTCCACTTGCTCGAGCAGAAGGAAGGCGTAGCGGTATACGAGGACCGCCAGCTCGCTCAGATGGGCCGGCAAACGCACCTGCCGTAGTGCGATGAAGAGGTGGGGAATGGAGGTCGAGGAGGCAAAGAAGAGGAGTATGGAGAAGCACGCCACCGCACGGGTTAAGACCAGAATCGACAGGTTGGCTCCCTCGTGGGTTACCACAAGTGTAACTGGTCCAAGCGATCCATTCCATATGGGGCTCCCCCCTGTCAGTAGCGCGATGATCAGGGCACCCACAAGAATCACGAGAAGGGCATCGAGATAGGCAAGAAGGTATATTCGCGGGGCATGGAACTTGGTTGATATAAAGAACAGCACCGTGCCGATAAAAAAAACGAGCAGGGGCACGGGTGGAGAACTTGCGAACAGAGTGGATGTGATTAGGACCAGTGAAAGGATGAGCTTTCCGAGGGGCGGCAAGTCCCGGAACGGGCTGTTCTGGCACAATTTGTCAATCACAAATTCATGCATAAAAAACGCCTCAGTCCTTCTCCTTCTGCGCCTTTGACTTGGCGCGCATATACCCCACGAAATACCCGATCACAAACGCGCCTATCGCGGCCTGCACCGCGAAGAGTAACGTTGCTATCTCTGGTTTCGGCTCCCAGATCGGCGCGAACCATGAGCTGTAACCGGGATTTATCCTTTGAATGATGCTCCTCACCAAATCATCCGTGCCACCAAAGGCCGCATTTGGGTTCACAACTACCGCAAGTACAAACATGGCAACTGTCAAAAGGATGCCCAGCGCATACTTTGTGGTATTCTTCATCTTCAATCACCAAACTGCTGAGCTATCAGCTTGGGTCTGGACTTGCTCAGGTAGTCGAAGAAGATCGTAAATAATATTCCTTCCGCTATGGCGAGGGGGATCTGCGTCACCAAGAACACGCCAAGGAAGATGATGAATGATTCCTGCACTCCTCCCGTAGCAGGATAGGCAAGCGCGAGCTGTAGCGACGTCACCACATACGTCATCAGATCGGAGAGGACGGCAACGGCAAAAACCTGAACTCCGATCCGCACCCGCAATGATCGGAGGAGTTTGAAGGCGAAATATCCGACCGCCGGCCCTACGATGCCCATCGAAAAGACATCTGCCCCGAGGGTGGTTATTCCGCCGTGTGCTAGGAGCAGCGCCTGAAAGACGAGCACAATAGTTGAGAGGAGGGCCGTCGTGGCCGGGCCGTAGAGTATAGCCGCGAGGCCTGTACCCGTCGGGTGGGAGGTGGAACCGGTCACCGAGGGGAGCTTCAGCGAGGAAAGGACAAAGATGAACGCCCCCGCGACCGCAAGCGTGAGCTTCTGCTCCGGGCGCTCACGGTATATCTTACTGACGTTCCGTGCACCCCATATCACAAAAGGTATCGCAAGTATATACCAGAATATGCACCAGAATAGCGGAAGAAACCCCTCCGATATATGCATCAGTCATCACGCCGCTTATACCATAATATAGATTCATGATTGCGATATAAACCCAATCTGCTTCCTTCCACGGCTACAGGCGACATAATTGTTTAGGTTTTCGTTTCGAGAATCGTCACGTTGAAACCGTACCTTTCGGCGACTTTCTTGGTGAGGTTACGCGTCAATTCCACATTCTCGTCCTTACTCAAGCCTACAACTATCGAGTTTACTACCAGAATGCCTTCGCGTACCGGCTCCGTTAGTTTAGATTCTACGTACACGCCGTACTTTGCGCCTATGGTGTCCGCCTTAACATAGCCGCCTGAAGCCTTCAGAATGCACTTTATATGCCCTATCATTATGGCGCCCCTGCGAACGGCCTCCTCTGCAAGTTCCTTCATAGCCTCGCGAGCCATCTCGGTCGCCTCAGCGGGGGCTATTGACTTTGATGAAGATAACTTGAAGGCGATCCCGTATCCCCACTCTTTGTCCGCCGCGTAATGCGAAAGTCCACTCATGGCAGAGCACCCAGTCTGATGGCGGCAGTGCCCTCTTCTTCGAGGATTATTCTAGTCAGCTCGTTGATTCCTTCGCCCTTCAGTGCAGACAGCCTCATCATTCTGACATTCGGGTTCGTCTCCCGGATCTTATTCTCGCAGTACTGAATACGAGTCTCATCAACGAGATCAACTTTGTTGATGGCTACCATGTCGGCATTCAAAATCTGTCTATTTATGAAATTGTTTACCGTTTCGTTCGAAAGCAGCTCATCGATCCTGAAGGCATCATAGATGACGATAACGGGACCGACATCTATCCTCACCGTGGTATCTCGACGGCCCATCCCGATTGCCACCTTCACCTGGTCTGGTATGGCGACTCCCGTGGGCTCGATCAGGACGATGTCTGGACCGAACTTGTCAGCCAATTCTGATAAAGTTAAAGCCAGGTTGCCACTGAGTTCGCAGCAGATGCAGCCTCCGGCTATCTCCTTGACCCTCAGACCGCCCAATTCCAAAACCCTCGCATCCACGGGCACGTCTCCGATCTCATTGACTATTATGGCGACCCTCTTCATATGCTCGGAGCTGATCTTCTTGGAGATTAGCAATAAGGCGGAGGTCTTGCCGCTGCCCAAGAATCCAGCTATCTGGATGACCTTCATATCACTTCTCTCTCCCCTTCAGAGATGGTCTGCCGGTGGCTGTTACCTTTATCTCGCTCCACATGAACCCCAGATTGGGGATTGTCTTATCCTTCCTCTCTACCTTGAACTCTATCTCAGTTGCGCCTGCTCTCTTTGCCTGCGCGAGCGATGTCTCCTTCCCCATCTTTATGGCGGACTCGACCGCAGGCTCAAGCTCCGTGAATACGTACCGGCCGGGGAAGACCACGAAATTCGACGTAGCCATCTCCTTCTTGATTAGAAACTCACTTGTGCTCGCGACGTCGCCTATCAGTGCGCCAATGGCCGCGCCCACCTCGTGGTTCGGGGGTATTATGGCCTTTGTGTTCAGCTCCTTGGCCACCTGCGGTATGAAGAGGTGCGCAGGGGCTCCTATGCCGACAATAGGGAAGTCGAGCGTGCATGAGATCTTGAGATCTCCGAGCGCGCCGCTGACAACGCTGTCAAGTATCCCTGTGACGGCGCTATGATCCGCCGAGCTGCTGTAGGAGGCGCCGCCCGAGTTCTGCAGCTCCGCGAGCCTGAGCGTGATCTTGTGAACCATTATCTTCCAGACCCTGTCGAAGAGCTCCTCTGCCGTGATGCCGAGCGTCTTAGCAAGGAGATCCGCCCCCATTCTTGCAGCCTCGGTGTCGCCGAGCGGGAACAGTCCCTTGATGTGCATGAGGTCAGTCGGCGTCAGCCCTATCCTGGCGATGAAGCCCGCCTCGTCGAGCGTGTTGAAGAGGTGATCGACCACCGGAACATCGTTGAGTTCCTTTTTCAGGTCGTCCAACGTGATCGGCTCCAGCCCGCTGACGGTTCCGATGAAGCGGTCAATAAGTCCGTTGCCGTCAGCCCTCCTCATTGCCTTGGACACGTTTATGAACTCCCAAGAGCCAGACTTGGCAATCTTCTCCTTCAATGTTGGGAAGTCTATGGATGCAAACGCGAGGGGCATCACCCTCCGCGGTCCGACCCTCAGTCTCCCTACATCGTCGACCCAGATCCGGCTATCGCCGCCGTTGCCCAGAGCATCGGCATCCACCGCCCGTACCCTCGTCTTCCACCCTGCTATGGTCGCGCCGCTCTCGTCCGTCTTTACCGTCCCAGCCTTCACGGTGGACATGATGGTTGTAGTGCTACCGATGTCCATAACCACCACGTCGTCCTTCGAGGCGAGGAACTTGCCCCCGATGACGCTGGCGGCCGGCCCTGACTGGATAGTCTCGATCGCCCGCTCGAGGGCCACCGCCTCATTCATCAGTGCCCCATCCCCCCTCACGAGCATGAGCGGCGCGCTGATCCCCCTCTGCGCGAGCGCCCTCTTCACCTCTCTCATGAGGCGCTCGATTATCGGGATGATCCTTGCATTGAGGACTGCCGTGACCGTCCTCTCGTAAATGCCCAGCGAGCCCGCGAGCTCGTGGCCGCAGACTGCCGGCTTTGAACAGGTCTGCGCTATTATCCTCTTGACAGTAAGTTCGTGCTCGGGATTCCTGACGCTGAACAACCCCGAGACTGCGAAGCCGTCGACCTCCCCTAGCATGTGCTTGACCGCCTCCCTCACGCCGCCGATGTCAAGCGGGGCGGCCTCGATCCCATCAGGTCCGTGCCCCCCCGCGATGCTCGCGACGCTGTGCACGGGCAGATCCCTCGCGGTCTCCGGCTTTAGCCCCGTCAGCTCTAGGTGCTTTATCCCAATTAGAATGAGCCCGATTCTGCCCCCACGCCCCTCTATTATGGCATTCGTGGCGAGGGTGGTGGCGAGGGAGACGAGCCCCACCTGATCCGTGGGTATCTGGCTCGCCGAGAGCACCTTGTCGAGTGAGTTTATGATTCCCAAGGAAAAGTCCTGGTAGGTCGTCGGCGACTTCGCCTTGGCGATGACCCGCCAGTCCTTAAGGTCCATTATTACCGCGTCAGTGAATGATCCGCCGCTGCTAATCCCGACGCCGAACATATGAGAAACACACCAATCCTCTCTATTAAAGCCTGTTGGGTAATAAAAAAAGGGAAGGGTGGTTTACGACTTCTTGTACGGGAACATCTTGCAGGCGTCTACCATGGCCCTGGCGTTCAGAAGCGATGCGTTTGGCGGGAACTCGCAGCCCGAGCAGAGCAGGAAGCCTCCACCTGGGGCAAGGGCCTCGATCTGAGCCTTGGCCTCCCTTATTACGTCCTCCTCGGTTCCCATGTAGAGCGTCTTCGGGCAGTCCATGAGTCCCAATATGGCCACTTGCTTGCCCCACTTCTCCTTGAGATCTTGCAACGATGTCACACCGTCGGGCAGGTAGTGGATCGAGATGCCCGTTGGCTTGTACCACTTGATCATCGTGTCGAAGTATGTTCCCTGGCCGCAGTTGTGCAGTATCACCACGCAGTTGTGCTTGCGGACCTCGTCGGCAATCTTCGTGCAGAACTGGCCCTCGAACTCGTCGTACACCGATCTGCTCCAGATGAACTTTGACGAGAAGAGGACATCAAGGACGATTGCGTGGACTCCAGCCTCCATCTGAGCCACCGTGTAGTCCAGCAACACATCGTTAACGACCTTCAGCGCCTTCTTGACCGCTGATGGGTTCCTCTTGAGGTCAATGCTCATCTTGTCAAGGCCTCTCATCATGGACAGGGTCCCTGCCGGTCCATAAACGAATCCCATTACACCGAGTTCCTTGCCCTTTTCCTTGGCTACAATCTCCGCTATCTTTATGACATCCTTCATCCTGTTTGCCTTTCTTGCGTCCACGTACTCAAGCTTCTCATAGTCCTCAGTGGTCTTTATCAGCGGGTCGCCCTTCAGCGCCTTTGTTATCGGCGTGCTCTCTATTGGATAATCCACCGACTGTCCCCAAGCTGCGCACTCAACGCTCAGGTCAACTAGCAGAAGGAAGCCGTCGTGCCCGATCAACTTCTGCGACTGTATCAGAGACCTCGCCCAGAGCTCGGGATTCCTTGCAGCTTTGTCGTACGTTATGCCGTAGACCCTTCGCGCGGCACCGCAGACGAGCGGTCCCGCGGGGACTCGGTCTGCCTCCTGCATGGTAAGCGCTGCTACAATTCTCTCTAGCGGTGTGACCATTTTAGGCACCCCTCATTAGTTTCTCGAAGACCTTGACCGCCTCGGCGGCATCTGGAGCGTATCCGTCGGCACCGACCGACTTTGCGTACTCCTCAGATATTGGCGCGCCACCGACCATCACCTTGACCTTGGGCTTGAGACCCTGCTCTACCAGCATGTCCACGACGTCCTTCATCTTGAACATGCAGGTGGTCATCAGTGATGACATGCCGATGGCGTTGGCGTTGACCTCCTTGACCTTGTCAACGAATGCGGCGATTGGCACGTCTCTCCCTAGGTCGACTACGTTAACAGACGACGCCTCAAGCATCATCTTTACAATGTTCTTGCCGATGTCGTGGACGTCTCCCTCTATGACGCCCATCACTATCGTGCCCGGTGCGACAACCTTTGCCTTCAAGTGTGGTCTCAGCATGTCCATGGTCGTGTACATCGCCTCTGCAGCGAGCATGATCTCGGGGATGTACGCCTCTCCAGCGGAGTACCTGTCACCCATGACCTTCATGCCCTGCTGGCAACCCTTGGTAAGCGCCTCGAATGCATCAACGTTGCTGTTAATCGCAGCCTGCGCCCATTTTTTTGCAGCATCGACATCTCCATCTATCACGGCCTTTGCTAGGCCGGCTAAAATTTCCTCTTTTGTTGCCATATGTACAACCTTGTATCTCCTAAACGCTGTTATAGTTTAAAAGCTTTGGCTTTTGTAATTAAGAATCTTCTTTGGTTGTAATGCATATACTCACAAGCACTTTCTTTCCTATGGTGGGGCATTCAATATTACGAAGGGCAATTCTCCCTCAGAAATGCTTGAAGCATTTCCCTCTCTTTTCCCTCCATCATTCTTCCCAGTTCCCGATCCTTCTCTCCCGTGAGCACTCCCAGAATAAATTTGCAGAGATCTTGATCAGCCTCTCCTGATTTCAATAATGCAGTCAACAGCCTCAACCCCCCTTCTCTATCGCCCTTTATGGCATGAAGCTTGCTGTAGTTGACGTATGTGAGGGCCGAGCCGGGTCGTATTTGGAGTGCCCTCTGAAATTCCTGGGCAGACTCGTCGTATCTGTGCATCTTGGCGAGTGAGTAGCCTTTGTACATGTATGCTGTAAACTCATCCTGATAGAGCCCTATGGCCTTGTTGAATTCGGATATCGACTCCTCGTATCTTCCCAACCCCGACAGGGCGACGCCCCTGTACAACGCAAAATCATAGCGCAGTACGTCCGAGACGACCGCAATAATCTCTAGTGCCTTATCGTACTCCTTTAACGCCTCCTCGTACTTGCCCATTAAAGATAAGACCCGCCCCTTCCAATAGCGGTACTCCCATTTATTCGGATTAATCTCTATCGCCTTATCGTACTCATCTCGAGACTCTTCATACCTCTGTGTCTTCAGAAACAGGAAATACGCCTTGCTAAAGTGGGCGCCCGCGTCTCTAGGGAGTATGGCTAACAATCTATCATACTCTTTTATCGCCTCCTCACGCCTGCCCGCCAACTCAAGGATCCTGATCTTGGTGTAACGATAATGATCAAGATTCGGAATTAGCTCTATTGCCTTGTCCATCTCTGCTATCGCCTCCTCATACCTCCCCTGCTGTTCAAGCTTGGAAGCCTTCGCATAATGGGATTCGGCCTCATGGAACGATGCCTGTGAATCCTGTTTCTTTTCGGAAAAGTTCATGCCTCTCTCTTTATTAAAAAAAATATTAAAGATTTTGCGTTAGAATTTGGATGGTTTTCCTTCAATGCGCGCGACGATCGGCGTGCTGGCAGCTACGGGCTCGTTTCTTTTATATAGCTGTCGTGGTGAAGGTAATGGCTGATGACAGGTATGCGCCCTCGGAAAGGCAAACGGCTCGGCGGGGACCTTACTCTCTCCAAACAATACAAGAGTATCCTGAATAAGATAACGTCGCGATCGGATTACAAGATACCCGCCGGGAAGATCTCACGAGGGGTTATGCTTTCAAGGTATGAGGCTTCGGATCGCATCAAAAAGATTCTGGGCGTAAAAGGAGGAGAGGGGGTCCTCCTTCCTGCCGAGGCTGAACTCAATTCAATAACTCCGGGAAATGAAAAGTCTATCCAACCTTTCTATCTGGGCGATCAGATAGATTCTTTTTACCACGAAGATAAACCGGCAGGCAAGTTGATTCTTGATGCTAAGAAAAGCGCGGCGCTCGAAAATGGCATCTTTATGAACAGAAGAAAGATTGTTTCCGTGAGCGCGACGAGGTATCCAAAGTTCGTGTGGGTTGAACTGCCATACTTTATGGACGAGCATACATATTATATTGACCCGGAGGGTATAGACCCGAGATATTTGGTGGCCATCTTAAACTCCTCCCTCATGTGGTTCTGGTTCGTCTATGGGGCAAAGAAGGCTCGCGGCAAAGGGCTCAAGATCGACGCTGAAGCCATAAAATGGGCTCCGCTGGTCAAACCCGATGACAGGATTGGAAGCCTAATGATCCGGCTCTCGAACGAGGCGTCCAACCTGAAGAAGGCAAGGCGTGGCTTCCTCGACATTTGGAAAAACTATTCCGAATACATGATGTCGGAATCCGTGAAACTTCGAGAGATCCTGGCAGAGGATAAAAAATGCTCTTCGGGAAAGAGATTAGATGATTGCTGGACCTTAAAAACTACATTTCATTCGACTCCAGATGTCCGTCGTAAAAGTTTCGAGAATCTGGTGATAGAAGCGAATTCTGAAAAAAAATCTATCATGGTCTATGGTCAGAACGAGGGAGGGTTCCTAACAGGGCTATTCGGGATTGTCTTTATCAAAAAGGAATTAATGCTCCACGTCTACTGTGCGCTTAATGATCCCTATGCCCCGCCACTCAGAACGCTAACAGGGTTATTAAACACGAAAATACCGATCCTCCAGCCCGATCCAGCAAAGCAGACCGTTGAAATCGTTAAGGCAGTATCGTGGGACTTTAGAAATTATGTGAGCGCGGAAAAATTGAAACCCCACGACTTCAGGGTCTTCAACGGTGAGACTCTGTCAATCCCGAAAGATCTGTTCTCCATAGAGAAGGGGCTGAAGGAGACTTTGGAGAAAATTGACCTGGTGGTATTCACCCTCTATGGACTCTCGAAAGAAGAAGTACGCACAATACTAAATTCCATTAGATTTGATTCCAAGTATGGACAAGAGGTACTTGACCATCTTTCTGGTATCGATCCTCGAAGTGTAGTGGAAGAGCTGTTACATAGGGAATGGGGGATCTCTGAACATGAGGAAGCAGTCTGTAACCATGAGCATAATAACTGCCAATGCGATGAAACTAAGAGCTGATAGACCGCGCTCGCCCTACCATTAAAACTATGGTAAAATTTACGCGTGTCCGATCAATAAATTATTAAGGTCTACCACGAATTGATCTCGCTTCAGGTGTATTATGTGATCTCCGGAGTCCTCTTCGACCTTGATGGAACGCTCCTCGACTGCATAATGCCGATGCAGGAGGCATTCGTCAAAGTAGTCGAGAGTATGGGCGTCACCATTACCGAGGAGGAGAGACGCAATGTGGGGGAGAACCTGAGCAAGATCCTAATAACAAGGTCCTCGCCGTTAGCCAACATTTCGTTCCTCTGGCGTCTCGGGAAATATGTCGGACTCCCCCCTCACAAGAGGGTCCATATGATAGTGCTCACATACTACCGCCTAAAATACATCGCAAATAACTCAAATCTGTTCAACGGCGTCCCCGAGGTTCTGGAGGCGCTCAGGAATAGGGGCGTAAAGATGGCCATCGTTACCACAAGGAGCAGAAAGGAACTGCTTCACATACTGAAAATGTTCTCCATAGAGTCATACTTCGGCGCAACGGTGTCCAGGGACGACGTAAAGAACGGAAAGCCATCTCCGGACCCTCTGCTCTTCGCTCTGAAGCAGCTCGGACTAAGACCGGACGAAACCGCCATGGTTGGAGATATGCCCACAGACATCGAGGCCGGAAAACACGCGGGGACAAAGACCGTCGGATTACTGAACGGCATCTTCAAAAAGGAGCTGATGGCGTCCAATCCTGATGCGTCGATCAACTCTATCGTTGAGGTGCCGGCGGTCCTGAGCTTCCTTTGATTGACCGGCTACATCTATCAGTAGATCTTATTATGGAAGCCCGAGCTTCAGTAGCTTCTCAGGGGTAGGCATGCCTTCCTCGTCCCAGCCCCTCAACCTATAATATTCGGGCAGCATCCTGTCGAGCTCCACAACGCTCCCTTTACAACCGCCGTCGGGTAGCGGCTCAAATAGCAGCCTCTTGGGCAGGGTATCGTCTTTTTTGGTCATCCCGTACCTCGCGTTTATGAGCCTCTTGAGGTTGTAAGCCCTCTCTCCCGCCTTAAGCAAGTCCGGGAGCTTGTAGTCCCACCCAGTGACCATCTGGAGCATGGCCAGGACGGACGCCGGTGGCACGATGGCGAACTTGCACATTATTATGGCGTCTAAAACATCGTGCCAGTTCTGCATGGCGATGACTGGCTCCGCCTTGTCGTCCACCGTGAACCTCTCGTACCTCTTATGTATGCCAAGATCTGGCACCCTCTCGCCCTGCTCTATGTGGTACATCATCCCCCTCAGGTGGCAGGCCCCCCTGTGCGAGGTCGCGTACTGAAGACCCATCCCCTTGAAGGCCCTCGGGTCATGCATAGGGACTTCTAGCCCCTTGACGTGAACCGCGAACTCCTCCGCACCCTTGCCTATCCTCTCCGCCGCCCTCCTGACCCCCTCCCCCAGAATAGCGCCGAAGCCCTCCCTCTTCCCGATCTTGTTGACCATCTCGATTATCGCATCGGCGTCCCCCCACGTGAGGTCCACCCCGACCTCCTCCCTGGTTATCAATCCCTTCTCGTAGCACTCCATGGCGAAGGCTATCACGCTGCCCGTGGATATGGTGTCCAGACCGTACCTGTTGCAGAGGTCGTTCGCCTTCGAGATGGCCTCCAGGCTGTCATTCATGCAGAGCATGCCGAGAGAGGCGCAGGTCTCGTACTCCGGTCCTGCACCCAAAACCCCGTACTTCTCGTTGGTGACCTTGACCTCCCTGCCGCAGGCTATCAGGCACCTGTAACAGGCATACTGCTTGTAGAGGATCGTCTTGGACATGGTCTCGCCGCATAACTTCCTGACGCCATCGTTCCACTCGCCCCTCGTGAAGTACTTTATCGGGACGTCCCCGTACTCGTGCATCATGCTCATTATCCCGTCCGTACCGTACGAGGTGTAGATCTGAACCGTGGGATGGGACCTGATGGAGACGTAGATCTTCCGGAGGTACTCCTTCAGCTGCGCCTCCCTAGCCACAGGGAAGACATTCATCTTCGTCCCCCTCACCGCTATTGCCTTGAGGTTCTTCGAGCCCATAACCGCCCCCACGCCGCACCTGCCCGCAGCCCTCCCCATGTCGTTCATTATCGAGGAGATCTTGGCGAGCCTCTCCCCTGCTTGGCCTATGCAGGCAACCTTTACCTTCTCGTCCTGCAACCCCTTCCTCAGCGCCTCCTCCGTCTCGTAGGTGTCCCTGCCCCAGAGCGCCGTCGCGTCCCTCAGTTCGTAAGCCCCCTCCTTGATCCACAAATAAACAGGCTTCTCGGACCTCCCCTTTATCGCAATTCCATCGAAACCAGCAAACTTCAGCTCCGGACCCCAGTAGCCCGCCGCGTGGGCCTCAGCCCATATGTTTGTCAGAGGCGATCTGGTGCAGACGCAGTACCTTCCGCAGGATGGGCACATGGTTCCGGTCAGCGGGCCGGTCAAGAATATGAGCAGATTATCGGGATCTAGGGGTCCTACCGAAGGGTCGAGCTCGTCGTAAATGATCTTCGCACAGAGGGCGCTCCCGCCGATGAACTTCCTCAGCAGGTTCTCCGGGAGCCCATCCACGCGCATCTGCCCCGTGGAGAGATCGACCCTCAGTATCTTCCCCGCGTAGCCGCCTTGGTAGCTCAAGAGCCAACTCCCCGCTTAAGATAATGCCTGCCCGTTTGTGGTTAAGAGCACATATATCGGGATATCGGGCTTAAATCTTTGGGTTGACCTTTCAATTCCAGTATAATGGGGCTTCAGCAGGGATAGAGCAGCTTTTGATGGGGCAACATGAAATCGTTTTTGATACTCGCACTTCTACAATTAAGAATCTATTCTTTAATCACTAACAGAATGGTAATATGGTTGGATGTTGAATAACGAAGATAGAAAACGACTGATATTAAATTGAGAGTTTAGACAAGCGTTCTATGATTCGTTCTTTTGTCTCTTCGTTAAACTCAGTTGTCATGAACATTCCCCTCAAAGAATGGAGGAATCTCTTATCCTTTAACAGGGGCAGTACGGATTTCTTAAGCTTCTCTTCGAATACTTCTGGATACGGCAATATTTCTCTAATTCTCTCAGTCAGGCCTTCCGGTATCCCATTCTTCCATACTAAAGTTGCTATGTCTCTAACATCGCTTGGCCTCGCCGAGACCGTCTTCAATATAAAGAAGTCCGCATATCTTGGAACCCTTACATCGATTTCCTTATCAGCTATTTTGACCTTGGTCTTTAACGAATTTGCAACGAAACTCTCATCAATTCTTACCTTATCCTGCCCGACTCTGCCAGTTACCTCTCCTTCCATGAAATCCAAGGAAACTCCTGCCTGCCTTCCACCAATCCTAATTAGCCTTACGCATCTCATGTAGCCTGAACTTTCCTTCTTTTCAAAGGTATCAATCGCGACCTCTTTTATAAGCCACTTCTTTATTTCGTCCAAGTGCCAACCATTTTCTTTCTTGAGAGCAAAATCGCAATCCCTAGTTGACCTGATGAATGGGATAAAGGCTCTTAATCCATAACCGCCTATTAGAATAACTTTAGGATCTTCAAAACAATTTGATTTCTCAGAAAGGATTTCTACTAATCTAGCAATCTCTAACTCCCTGGCGGTCATAATCTCAACGTATCTAGCCAAGCTCAACCACCTTCTCAACAGCTTCCTCTATCTCACGTTTCAAGTATTCATCATCTAATTTTGCCATTCGGCAACCAAAAACCTCTCTACCGGCTGATTCGTTGATTAAATTGCATCCGTACTCTAAAGCCTGCCTGACTCTGACATTTGTTCCACGAATTCTCTTCCAATAACTTCGTTTTGATAAATCTTCTAACTTTATCCTTCCTCTGTTTGAGTATAAAGTCGCGAAAGCATCCATGAAAGCCCATC
>Ga0315280_10007271_pt1 | contig 14937 bp, 14 predicted proteins | sample YL17G06_40_MG_FD_203697 | JGI IMG/M metagenome (GOLD analysis project Ga0315280, IMG submission 203697) | Sediment microbial communities from Yellowstone Lake, YNP, Wyoming, USA - YL17G06_40 | ecosystem: Environmental > Aquatic > Freshwater > Lake > Sediment | place: USA: Wyoming | collected...
TTCGCCCTCTGTTGGGTGATTCGTCCGGGGCACGGTGAGGGTTCACGGCAACAGAGGTCCGTCCTGCTCGGCCGTGAACACGAATAGTGAAGTTGTCGGGACGGCTCCTGGCGGTGAGCGCTCATGCGGCGAGTCGTGGTGATCGCGTTTGGGTTGTCCGCGATCGTGGCGGGGTGCCTTCCTGCCTGCGCGGACCTCGTGAATGTGGCCTCGCAGCAGCTTGGAGCCTCTGCGCGTGCAGAATGCTCCTACTCGGACGCCTACCCCGGCTCTGCGCTGATCGACGGCCGCGTCGAGCATGGGCCGGGGTGCTGGTTCTCGGCCGACTCCACGCAGCTCCCGTGCGCGATCACGATCGACCTCGGACAGGAGTACAGCGTACGTGCGGTCGCCCTGACGCAGGCCTCCTGGACGGGTAGCATGTACCACACCAAGGACTTCGCAGTCGAGGTGGCCCCCGAGGATGGCGACCTCGCGCGCGTCGGCGAGGGCACGCTCCCCGACGAGAGCCTGGCGCGCCTCGTGGTGACGTTCGAGCCGCGCAAGGTGCGCACGGTGCGGGTCGTCGTGCTGTCCTCGTACATCGCTCAGCAGACTTGCGGCCTGGCCGAGGTGGAGGTGCTCGCGGACGGCGTGCTGTCGGTCGAACCGCCGTCGTGGAGCCTAGACGGTCGGGGACCGGCGCCTGTCAGCGACTCCGCGGCCGGCTTTTGGCTCGTAGCATTCGATTCCGGGCCTCAGGTGGCGGTCACGGAGTTCGGCCCTTCATTCTCCGCTGCGGTGCGGGCCGGCGAGACGGTGCGAATGGAGTCCGCGGTGGCCAACACCGAGCCCGGTACGAGCCTGTCGGCCGTTGTGTCAGGCACCGAGTCCTCTCCGGCCAGGATCGCCCTGCGCTGTGCCGGCGCGAGCAGCTCGTGTGTCGTGAGAGCCACGTCCGACGAGCTCACACTGCGAATGCCCGAAGCGTCGGAGGCCGTGCTGGAACTGGAGATCGAGGGGCTCGAGGGCGAGGCGCTTGTGCGGTGTGACAGCCTCGTGCTCCGGACCCCGAGGCGCGACCTGGCCGTGCCGCTCATCCGTCCGGCGACCGACCCGCCAGCCCTGCCTCCTCCGATCACGCCGGCCCTTCGTCCGGGAATCGAGGATGCGCTCATCGAGTGGGACTGGCGGATGCAGGACGGAATCGGCACCCCGCGTGAGCCCACGACCTGGCGTGGCGCGTGTGAGGAGACGATCCAGCGCGGGGATGATCTCGTCGCGGAAGCTCGCGAGCGCGGTGCTGAGCTCCGGGCACCCTTGGATGCCTGGCGTGAGGCCTGTAGGCGCTTCCGGGACGGCGAGGACCCAAGTGAGTGCTGGCTTGCGCTCCACCGCGCGAAGCGTGCACTGGCTGTTGCCCAACCCCTCTTCCCAAGCGAGCCGATCCTGTTCACAAAGTACGTGCCCGGGTCGTTCAGTCACCAGCTCACGCAGTACTACGGCCGCTACGCCCGACCGGGGGGCGGCGTGTTCGTCCTCGACAACCCGGGGCGGTCGATGGGGTGCCGCGAGCTCTGGCCCGGCCAACTGCCCGTCGGCAGCTTCATGCAGCCGGAGTTGTCGTGGGACGCGAGCCGCGTGCTGTTCGCGTTCTGCGACGCCCCCACCCCGCCCGACGATCCGATCCAGGGCCACCACGGGCGCTACTTCCACCTCTACGAGGGAGCGCTCGGCGGCGCCGTGCGCCAGATCACCGAGGGTGCATTCGATGACTTCGCGCCGTGTTATCTACCCGACGGCCGGATCGTCTTCATCTCGACGCGCAGGCTCGGCTGGCATCGCTGCGGGAACCCGGGCTGCGAGAACTACACTCTCGCGATCGCGAACCCGGACGGCTCCGACCCGCACACGATCTCCTGCCACGAGACCCAGGAGTGGGACCCGGCCGTGCTCAACGACGGCCGCATCGTCTACACCCGGTGGGACTACGTGGACCGCCACGCGATCTTCTATGAGCAGTTGTGGACCGTCCGCGCCGACGGGAGCTCGCCGGCGGCTCTGTACGGCAACAACACGCTCGATCCGGTGGGGGTCTGGGAGGCGCGTGCCGTTCCGGGTTCGGATCGCGTAATGGCGACAGCCGCGGCCCACCATGCCATGACGGCGGGCTCTATCATCCTGGTGGACCCCGCAGTAGGCGTGGACGGGCCTGGGCCCATCGCCAGGCTGACGCCGGACGCCCCGTTCCCTGAGGGCGAGACCGTGGTGGCGCCCGGATGGTTCGCGCCGATCCCAGGCGCACAGATCGTCGAGACACCCGCGTCGCGGCGGTGGCCGGGGCACTGCTACCGGTCGCCTTACCCGCTGTCTGAGACCCAGTTCCTGGCGGCCTACAGTTTCGACAGCTTGATCGGCGAGCCGCGACCCAACAAGCCCAACATGTTCGGCATCTACTGGGTGGACTCGCACGGCAACAAGGAGCTGCTGTACCGCGACCCCAACATCGCGAGCCTGTGGCCCGTTCCGGTGCGACCACGTGAGCGCGCTCCGCTGATGTCCGTGGCGTCCGCCGACGCGGAAGAGGAGGGACACTTTGTCATACAGGACGTCACCGAGGGCACGCCGGCGCTGCCTGGCGTGCCGCTGAAGAGTCTTCGCGTGCTCCAGGTAGTGCCCAAGTCCACGCCGGGCGCGAACAACCCGCGCGTCGGCCTGGCCAATGCGTCGCCTGGCAAGCAGGTGCTCGGCACCGTGCCGATCGAGCCGGACGGCTCGGCCTACTTCGAGGCCCCGGCGGGCGTCCCGCTCAGCTTCCAGGCGCTCGACGCGCGTGGGTGTGCGGTCCAGGTGATGCGAAGCATCACCTACCTCCAGCCTGGTCAGACGCTGTCATGCGTGGGCTGTCACGAGCGTCGGGACGTGGCACCCCCGAACAGGGAGGGGATCGCGTCGCAGAGACAGCCATCGAGGATCAGGCCCGGACCGGACGGCTCGAAGCCGCTCAGCTATCCGCTGCTTGTGCAGCCCGTCCTGGACGCGAAGTGTGTGAGCTGCCACGGCGCGACCGACCCCGCCGGTGGGGTAGGTCTCACCGGTGAGCCCGAGGGTGAGTTCACGGTCTCCTACAACGCGCTCGCGCCTCGGGTAACGATCGCGCAGTGGTACGGCGGCCCGGAGTTCGTCGACCTGAACTCGGAGCCCCTCGCGAAGCCCGACTTCTTCGGCACGCGTGGGAGCAAGCTGGGTGCCCTCATCTTCTCGGACCATCACGGGGTCGCGCTGTCAGGCGATGATGTGGACCGGCTGGTCACATGGATGGACGCGAACGCGCTGTTCTACGGCACGTTCAACCCGGCGGACCAGGCGCGCCAGCGGAACGGTGAGCGCATCGCGGGCCCGGGGCTGGAGTAGGTGGCGGCGGGCCACTGGTGCTGTACAATGGTGGTGGGGACCGCACTGTGAGGTGCTAAGCGATGCAGCATGTCGGAGCGGATACGGCGCGCAGGGGCTTGACGGCGATACTGCGGCGCACAGAGGCCGATGGGGAGCGCTTCGTCATCTCCGTTCGCGGCCGACGTGTGGCAGCGATCGTGCCACTTCGGGATCTGCGGGCCATTGAGCTCCTCGAGGATCGGATGGACGCGGCAGAGGCCGAGCGCATCCTGGCCGATGTCGACGCGGGCCGGGAGCGCACCTACTCCCTGGAGGAAGTGGACCGCGCGCTGGGCCTCGTGCGGTGAGCTACGAGGTCCGGTTCACCGACACGGCACTGCGAGAGCTCGCGCGGCTCCAACCGGTCACCCGTCGGCGCATTCGGGCGAAGGCCGGGCGGCTTGCCGAGGACCCGCGGCCACAGGGCGCTACGAGGTCGGCCGGGACACGTCACCTGTGGCGGCTGCGCGTCGGTGACCACCGTGTGATCTACGCCGTCCGCGACCAGGTGTTGCTCGTCATCGTGGTACGCGTCGGATCCCGAGAGCACGTCTACGACCGCCTCGACGATGTTGACGCGTGAATGTCCGTCGTCACATCAGCCCCCATACATCCTGGCCATCCCGTGCGCGCCAGCCGCGCATCCAGCGCACATGCGCAACACGTAGTAGAGGAGCGCGGAAGCTACCGACAGCGCGAGCGCGGCGCCGGAGAACCTGCGCTCCCCCAGCGACCTCGCCACCCAAGCCAGCCCGAGCGCCGCGACCGAGAGCAGCGGCCCCGCCAGCAGGGCCAGCAGCGACGCGAACGCGGACAGAAGCACCAGTAAACGGCAGATGCCGGGGTCGACCCGTTCGGTGTGTTCGGATGGGTCGAAGAGCTCGAGGCGCTGCTGCTTCTTCCGCAACTCCTCATCGATGTCGGCTCCCCCGTCCCCGAGGAATGTGGGGTCGAGATCGTCGGCACCCTCGCGCTCCCGGTCATCGTCCACGGGATCACATCCGGTTCAGGTCATGCAGCGCCGCGACACGCGTGACCGCGAGGTAGATGCGGTAGAGCATCGCGAGCCTATTGGCCCGCACCGCGGCGTCGTCCGCCATGACCATCGCGACCGTGAAGAACTCGTCCACGACGGGCGCCTCGACGGCCAGCGCTCTCAGGGCCGCATCGGTCGCGCGCTCGACCGCCGCGAAGCGCTGAGAGACGGGCGCCGCGGCGATCTCGGCGTCGAACCTCTCCGCCACGGCTTCGATCCGGTCCGCGGCATCGAGCAGCGCCGGCTCGGCCTCGTACTCGAAGAGAGACGGGTCGACGGTGGTGGAGTCGGATTCGCGCTTGGAGATGATGTTGCTCGGTCGCGTGGCCGTGCACCAGGCATCTGTCAGAGTATCGGGGCTGGAGGCGTCCAGCCGCTCGATCGCGCGCGCCACCGCGAGCGCCTGGCTAAGCCGCGACACACCCGCGTCCAGCACGGCGCTCCGTAGCTCCAGGGCGACTCCCTCGAGCTCGAGGACGGCCTCGGCGCGCTGTCTGAGGAGGTCGCGGAACTGATCGAGCGTCCCCGGCTGACCACCTTCGTAGAGGTCGAGCGCGTGCTGGGCAAGTGGCTCCAGGTCGATCGGCAGCGCGCGGCGCATCAGGATCGACGCGATCCCCTGCAGCCTGCGCCGAACACCGTGCGGGTCCGCGGTGCCGGTGGGCGCCTCACCGATCGACAGCACGCCGACGACGTGGTCGAGCTTGTCAGCGACGGACAGCACCTGCCCGAGCACCATCTCGGGCAGCGCGTCATCGGCCGAGGCCGGTCGGTAGTGCTCCCCGATGGCGCGCGCCACCGGCTCCGGCTCGCCGCTCAGCTCCGCGTAGACACCGCCCAGGATCCCCTGCAGGCTGGTGAACTCGATCACAAGGCTGGTGGTGAGATCGGCCTTGCAGAGCTCGGCCGCCCGCAGCGCGTGAGCCCGATCCCCCCGGCTCAGCCCTAGCTGGTCGCAGGCGATGTCGGTCAGTGCGCGCACCCGCTCCGTCTTCTCGCGCAGCGTCCCGAGCCCTTGGATGAAGGTGACGCGGTCAAGGTCGACCACGCGATCGGAGAGTGGCCTCCTCATGTCGTTGCGGAAGAAGAACAGGCCGTCCTCGAGGCGCCCGTGAACGACGATCTCGTAGCCGACGATGACGTTCTCCATGTTGTCCGCGTTGCCGTTCCGCACACCCACGAAGAGAGGCAGTAGGTTGCCCTTGGCGTCGGCGACGGGGAACAGCTTCTGGTGCTTCTCCAGCACAGTCGTGGGGACCACCGGCGGCAGCGAGAGGAACTCTTCTGGGAACCTGCCAGCGAAGGCCGTGGGCCACTCAACCAGGTACAGGTTCTCCTCGAGCATCTCGTCTAGGCCGACCGGCTCGCCGCCGGCCTCTCGAGCAACGGCGAGGACCTGGCGGCGAATCTCCTCGCGGCGTTCGTCGGGGTCGACTAGGACACACTCTCGCCGGAGAGTCTCAACGTACGCGTCCGCCGATGCGATCTCAGTGCGGTCCGAGCCGAGGAAGCGATGGCCGTGCGTGGTCCGGCCGCTCGCGATGTCCTCGATCGAGAATGGCACCACCTCCGACCCCAGGAGCGCCACGAGCCACCGGATCGGCCGTCCGTAGCGGACCTTGCGGTGTGCCCAGCGCATCGTCTTCGGGAAGGTGGCGCACAGAACGACCCGGGGGAGCGCCTCGGCCAGTACGTCGGCTAACCGCCGCCCCGGCTCATCGACGATCAGCGTTGCGCGCTCGCCCTTGTCGGTCTGCTCGAATGTCACGGCCGACGGGTCCGCGCCCTGCGCACGTGCGAACCCCTCGAGGGCCTTCGTCGGCTCGCCCTCGGAGTCGAAGCACGCCTGCCTCGCCGGCCCCTGCACGGTGACGGTTCGGTCGGGCTGGCGCTCGGCGACGTCGTCGACCAGGAAGGCGAGTCGCCTCGGCGTCCCCATCGCGCGGACCTCGCCGTGCGAGATCCGCGCTACGCCTAGTGCGGCCTCGAGCTGGTCCCTTATCTGCTCAAGCGCGGGCGGGACGAAGCGCGATGGCAGCTCCTCTGTGCCGATCTCAAGAAGGAACGGCTTGCCGGACATCACGCGTCGCCACCCTTCGCGAGTTCGGCCTCGCGCGCGGCGACACGCGCCTCCAGGCCCGGCAGCAGGGGCCACAGCGCCTCCTCACGCTGCTTCATCCACCCGCGCGCGCACCTGGCGGCGAGCCGCCTGACCCGGCCGATGACAGCCACCCGCTCGCTCACCGAGACGGCGCCTCGCGCATCGAGCATGTTGAACGTGTGGCTGCACTTCAGTGTCAGCTCATGGGCCGGCCACACTAACCCGGCGTCGAGGCAGCGTGCGGCCTCGGCTTCGTAGTCCTCGAAGTGGCGGTACAGCATCGGGATGTCAGCCACCTCGAAGCCATACGTCGACGTTTCCCACTCCTCGCGCTTGCGCATAGTGCCGTACGTGACATCGGCCGACCACTTCAGGTCCACGTAGCTGTCTACCCCCTGCACGTACATGCACAGCCGCTCCGGCCCGTACGTGATCTCCGCGCAGACCGGATCGACCTCAACGCCGCCCACCTGCTGGAAGTAGGTGAACTGCGTGATCTCCATCCCGTCGATCCAGACCTCCCAGCCGACGCCGCTGGCCCCGAGGCTCGGAGACTCCCAGTCGTCCTCCACGAACCGAATGTCATGTGCCAGCGGGTCAAAGCCGAGGGCGGCGAGTGAGTCGATGTACTGCTCCTGAACGTCGTCGGGCGAAGGCTTCAGGATGACCTGGTACTGAAAAAAGCGGCCCATCCTGTAGGGGTTCTCGCCGTAGCGAGCGTCCGCGGGTCTGCGCGACGGCTGTACGTAGGCGACGTTGTACGGCTCCGGCCCGAGTGCTCGGAAAAACGTGGCCGGCGCCATTGTGCCGGCTCCCATCTCCATGTCGTACGGCTGCTCGATCACGCAGCCTCGGTCGCTCCAGAAGCGATGGAGCGTTAGGAACATGTCCTGGAACGTCATCGGTCGGTCCCCTCGCGGTGCCATCGCGCACCGGCTCTGCCCCGCCCCTGTCGGCAGGGCAGCGGGGTGAGTCCACGGCATGTACAACAACCGCGCCGCACGAGTCAACCTCGCGCGGCGCTGCCGGAGCTGATATCCCGGTGACGATCTCGTCCCGACTGCTAGCCTGCCTGCTGCTGGGCGCGGGAGGGAGCCAGGACGAGCGCCGGCGGCCCCGCAAGGCGCCGGTCGCCGTTCCTACCTCGAGTCTCGCTCAAGACTATCACCTTGGCGAGCTTGCGCCTGATGCGAGTCAGGGCGTTGTCGATCGACTTGACCTTGCAGTTCAGCTTGTCCGCGACCTCGCTATACGACATGCCGTCCAGGTACGCACGGAACACGCGCCACTCGAAGGGCGAGAGACGCTGGCGGATCGAACGCTTAAGCCAGGTCGCCGACTCGGAGTCGGTCCACAGGTCCTCGGGGTCGCGGTTGCGGGTGCAGGGCAGCAGATCGGAGAGGCACTTCTCGGGTGAGTCGTCGTAGACGCAGGCGTCGAGCGATAGCGATGAGTTCAGCGGCAACTGGCGCTGACGCGTAGCCGCCTTGATCGCCGTGATGAGTTCACGCTGGACGCACATCTGGGCGAAGCATCGGAAGCTGACCTCCTTGTCGCACCGGAAGTCCATTACCGCTTCCCACAAGCCGAGCATACCGACCTGGTGCAAGTCCTCTTTCTCGGCGCCCAGGAGGAAGTAGGATTTCAGCTTCGCACGCACCAGACCTGAGTACTTGTGCAGTAGATACTCGGTGGCCTCCTGATCCCCAGTCTGCGCGAGTTCGACGACCTGGTTGTCCGCCATCTCAAGGAAGCGCAACCTGCGGGTCGCCGCCGCATCTCTGAAGAACTCAGAGGCATTCACCATGTCGACACCTCTCCCGTTGACACATTGGACGCTGACCGTAGCTATCGCATATCACGCGCTCCGGGCGAGACGCCCGCAGCCGCACACGTGAACGCGCAGACGAAAAAGGGCCGAGCCCCTCGCGGAGGCTCAGCCCTAGTCGTATTGCCCTAGTCGGCCCATGAAGCTCAGGAACCTCTTCCACCAATCGTAGTGGTAGAAGGAGCTCGCCAGCCTGGAGTCCAGTATCCAGAGCGGCGTCTCTCCGCCGACTCTGGCGCCGTCGCCCGCCCAGTAGAGCACGTGCATCACGACGCAGGCGAGGACGAAACCGAACAGCCCGCCCAAGAGCGGGTCGTAGGCTTCGATCGTGAAGCTGAACAGGCCGTAGAGGAAGTAGCTACCGACAAGCAAGACGGCGAAGATGCCCAGGAAGATCCCCACTGGGCCGCCGATGCCGGTCATGTTGGCCGCGACGCCACGGGTCAGCGTGTAGGCGAGCAGGCCGGCAAGGAAGTCCAGGAAGCTCTGAAGGAAGCCTCGCCTGCTCTGTACGGCTATCAGAACGAGGGCGACTACGAAGAAAACGAAGTCGATCCAAGTCATCCTCTGCCTCCGCGAGGCTGGTGACCGACCGGCGCGGGGAACCGGGCTCAGCGCCCGGGCCGTTACCCTTCCCCTAACCAAGTGGCCGCAGTATACAAGGGGGCCCGGCAAAGATCAAGGGGTGATTGGCAGAAGCGTGGCGACGCGGCTATACGCCACGAAACGCTCTCTTGGGCTCGCCTTTTCGCCTATTCCGCAATGGCGCTCGCGTAGGCGACCACGTCGCCCTTGTCTCCTGTGACGTCCCCTGAGGTGCTGTACTTGAGCACCCGGCAGGCAGTCACGCCGAGCCGTTTGGCGGCCTCAATCGCGGCCGCCGTTGCGTAGCCGCCGCACATGCTGATGCGGTTCGTCGTCACAACGCGCGCAAGGCCCTCGCCGTCTAGTGCCTTGACCGCCTCGAGCGCGGGTGCGTCCCTCTTCCGCGCTTCGTCGGCCGGCTCGAAGTGGGTCATGTCGGTGGAGGCGATGACGACGGTCGACCTGGGTGCGGCGTCGGCGATCGCCCTTCCGATCTCCGCGAGGGCGCCATAGTCGTGAGTGCTCACCATGATAGGCACTATGGGCAGGTCACAGCCGTACAGGAACTGCAGGAACGGAAGCTGCACCTCCAGGGAGTGCTCAAGCATCCCGCCGTGCGGGTCGCTTACGAGCCAACGACAGGAGCCCTTCACCCTCTGTCCAACGCTCTCGGCCACTGGCGATTCGCCGAGCGGCGTCTCCCACCAGTCCGCCGTGTCGATCGTGTTGGCGGCGGTCAACCCCCGGTGGTTTGGGCCCAGGATGAACGCCACCTCGGGCCTGCCGCGCTCGGCCAGCTCAGCGAAGGCCCAGGCGGCCGTCGCGCCTGAGTACACATACCCGGCGTGAGGGACCATCAGGAACACGGGGCCGGGCAGCGGATCGTGGGAAGGCTGAGGGAGCGACCCCGGCCCGCGGCCGGAGGTGAAGCACTCGCCGAGGGCCTGCTCGAGCCGCGCCCTCGATCCCGGGTAGAAAGTGCCCGCCACCGCGGGCCTGCGAACCGCCGCCATCTCTGCCACCTCCGTCGTGTTGCGCGCCTGCACCAGGTACTACGACGCGGGGTCACCAACACCTCTCGGGAAGGGGAATGCACGCACTCCGCGCAAATAGAGTGTGGCCCCGTGCTCGGTAACCGAGGTGAACGCTGTGAGCGCTATACCCCCACAGGTTGCGGGCCCGACCCAAGCGGGCGGCTGTGGGATGAACCTTGCCAACGACGTCGGCGCGCTCGGCGCGCGGGCCGCCGTCGCGGCCGCGCGGCTGTCGCTGCAGGACGCTGAAGAGATCGTCAAGGATGGGCCCGCAAGCCTGCTGCGCACCCCGCCAGGCGGCTCGACCGGCGTCGACCGCCTGCTTCTCCCCTTCACTGACGGCAAGGTCGCCGTTCGCGGCCGCCTCTACCTGACCAAGCTGAGGCTCGTCTTCCTGCCTGGCGGAGTCGGCGCAATGGGGTCATTGCTCGACATCCCCCTGCGGGACTTGGCGGCTGTCGGCACCTCGCGTGTCGGATGGCGGTCGACGATCAGGCTCACGCTCCGCAACGGTCGGGAGCACGACCTGCTCGCGCGCGGGGTCGCCGCCTGGGTGACGTGCATCGCTCGTGTCGCCGGCCTGGGCGCGGCGCCGCCGGAGTAGTGGACCCCTACCCGGTCTCCCTCGGGTGCATCTCCTCCTCGAGCAGCTCGCACAGCGCGTGGATGAGGGTGATGTGCACCTCTTGGATCCGCGGCGTCGCGTCCGAGGGCACGACGAGCGGGATGTCGCAAACGCTCGCGAGCCGCCCCCCTCCTCGGCCCGAGAGCCCCAGCACGAAGGCGCCCCTGCCACGGGCAAGCGCGGCCGCGTCGCACACGTTTGCCGCGTTCCCGCTCGTCGAGATCGCGACAAGCGCGTCCCCGCTGCCGACGAGTGCGTCGGCCTCGCGCAGCAGGGCGTCGCGGTACGAGAAGTCGTTGGCGATCGCGGTCACGGAGCTCGGATTGCACGCGAGCGTCACGGCGCGCATCGCCGGACGGTCGTAGGCGAAGCGGCCGACCATCTCCCCCACAAGATGGAGCGCGTCCGCCATCGAGCCGCCGTTGCCGCAGGCGAACAGGGTGCCGCCCGCCTTGAGCCGACGCCCTATCTCGGCCGTGGCGACCGAGAGATCGGCGGCCAGGACCATCGATGCCTCCTTCGTGCGGGCACTCTCGGCTAGGATGTCACGAATGCGCTGGGAGTGGCTCAAGTGCGTCGCCTCCAGGTGTTTGCCGCCCCGGAGGCAGGAGTTTCGGCCCCGCACGGCCTAGTCCTTGTCGCTCCACTTGATGCGCGAGAAGGAGAGCGCGGCATGAGCCGGATCGCTGTGACTCTGGGCGACCCCGCGGGGATCGGACCCGAGGTCTGCCTGAAGGCGATGGCGCACCCGCGGATGGCGTCTGCGAGCGACTTGGCGCTTGTGGGCGGACGTGCTGTCCTCGAGCGCTGTGCCGGCGCTCTCAGCCTTCCGATGGTTGCGAAGGACAGGCTCGTCGACGTCCCGGTCGACGGAGCCACTGAGGTCGCTCCGGGCAAGGTGAGCGAGGTAGCGGGGCGCGCGTCGGTGGCGTACATCGAGGCTGCCTGCGATCTCGCCAAGGCCGGCGAGGCGCACGCGATCGTGACCGCCCCAGTGAACAAGGAGGCCCTGCGGGCCGCCGGTTGCCCTCACATCGGCCACACCGAGCTGCTCGCCGCCCTGTTCGGCGTGGCGGATCCACTCACGATGTTCGTCACAGGGCGGCTGCGAGTGTTCTTCCTGACCAGGCACCTCTCGCTCCGCCAAGCGATCGACGCAGTGAAGCGCGCCAAGGTGCTCGCGTCGCTCGAGGCCGTCGATGCCGCAATGCGCGACCTGGGCTTCGCGCGCCCGTCCATCGCCGTCGCGGCGCTGAACCCTCACGCGGGCGACGGCGGGCAGTTTGGCGACGAGGAGGTGTCCGAACTCGGGCCCGCGGCGGATGACGCCCGGCGGCTCGGTATCGATGTTCACGGACCCATCCCGGCGGATTCCGTGTTCCACCAGGCCCTCGAGGGCGAATGGGATTGTGTCCTCTCGCTGTACCATGACCAGGGCCATATCGCGACCAAGACCAGGGACTTCCACGGAACCGTCACAGCGACCCTCGGCCTGCCGGTGCTGAGGACGTCCGTCGACCACGGCACCGCCTTCGATATCGCGTGGCGGGGAGTCGCAAGTGAGGAGAGCCTGGTTAGCGCTGTGCTGCTGGCGCGCGAACTGCTGGCGCTGGCTCGCGCCTCAGGATAGGGACGAGCCGTACATGCGCGTGGCCGTTGCCCGCGACAGTCGTCCGGCAGTTGTCTTGGGCAGCTTCTCGACTCGAACGAATGCGCGCGGCACCTCGAACTCGGCTAGGTGGGCCTCGCACTGCGTCCTGAGTAGCTCGTCGCTCGGGTCCGCTCCCTGTGCCACGACGATGAGGGCCTTCGGGACCTGCCCCAAAACACGGTCAGGCATGCCTATCACACAGCAGTCCGCCACTCCGTCAACGGCGAGGAGCACCCTCTCCACCTGGCTCGCGTGGACCTTCTGACCGTCCACCACGACGACGTCGCGCTTGCGACCGACGATCTGCAGGAACCCGTCGGGCGAGCGCCGCGCCAGGTCGCCGGTGTGCAGCCAGCCGTCCCGCATCACCTCGCGCGTGTCGACCGGCTTGCCGAGGTAGCCCGACATCACATTCGGGCCTCGCACCACTACCTCTCCTACATCGCCCGTAGGCGCAGCGCTGCCGTGGTCGTCCACGAGCTGGACTCGCTGATTCGGGAGGGGCAGTCCGACCCAGCCCGGGCGGCGCGAGCTGTCGAACGGATTGCAGGCGACCGCCGCGGTCGCCTCCGCGCACCCATAGCCCTCAGTCACCGTGATTCCGAACTTGCCCTCGAACCGCGACATGACCTCCAGAGACAGCCTGTCGCCTCCGCATATGCAGTGGCGGAGCGAGCGAGCCTGGGTGTCCGGGCCTGCCTGGGCCAGCCTGCTGAGCGCCATAGGTATCGTGACCACGAAGGTCGCCCGGTGCTCGTCGATGGCCCTGGCGGAGCACTCGAGCGACATCGACGGGCAGATCAGGCAGTGTGCCCCAATCGACAACGGAAGAAGGCATCCCACAGTTAGCGCGTAGACGTGCCAGACGGGTGACAGGGCCAGGAATACGTCGTCTTCCTCGATAGGCACCAGGTGCCGCAACGTGTCCACGGTCGAGGCGAGGTTCCCGTGGGTCAGCACCGCGCCGCGCGGCGTCCCCTCGGCGCCTGACGTGTAGAAGCATGCCACCCGATCCCTGGGCGAGATCAGTCCCTTGCGCAGCAGCTCCGGGTCGCGGGGCTCGATGTCGTCGACCAGCTCGACCCTGGGCCGCAGCGGCGCTGCGGCGGCCACCTGAGCGGCGCGCTCGGCAAGGCACCTCTCGGTGAGCAGCAGCGCTGCCCCGCAGTCCGCCAGGATCGCGACAAGCTCGTAGTCGGACAGCCGCACATTCAGGGGTACGAGCATCCGGGAGCCGGCAGCCGCCCCGAGAAGGGCCGACACTTGCTGGCCCCGGCCGGTCAGCAACGAGGCGACGGGTTGATCTGCGGGGATCCCCGACAGGACGCGCAAGTGCCCGGCGGCCTGGCGCAGGAGCTCGGCATAGGTCGTCGTGCCGGAAGGGTCCGTAACGGCCGGCCGATCCGGGGCACTGACGGCGATACCTCCGATGGCTTCCGTGAGCAGCACCGGTCGCACCCCTGTCCCGTTCGCCGCTAGGTTTCGCCGGCGGCGGGGGGGTACTCCTTCAGGCTGTCGCAGCGCTCGTCGCGGCGGCTACCTCGTGAGCCTCATCTCGGGCCCGCCCGGCCCGGTCATGTACAGAGTGTTGTCGCCCTCGAACCGGTAGGAAGCGGTCTGGCTGTTGGATGGGCCGCCACCGATGGACATGGAGAACTGCAGCTTGCCCGGGCTAAGCACACTCCAGGTGAAGCTCATCCCCTGCGGCATTCCGCCGACCTTCATGGTGCCGCTGCCACCCGCGATGAAGGTCATCGAGATCGTCATCCCCTGCATCGAGCCCGACCAAGTTCCGAGCAGCCTCTGGGCGTCTGTCTTGTCAGCCGGCGCCGCGGCCGTCTCGGTGACCTTGGGGGCAGCGGCCTTCGGAGCTTCTGCGGTCGGGGCGGCCTCACCGCGGCCCTCGCCCAGCTCAAGCACGTACTGCCGCCCGTCGCGAGACAGAACGACGCCCTTGAGCGTAGCGTAATCCAGCGTGTAGCCGAACGCCGACCCCCCGACCGGAACCCAGCGCGTGTTGCCGGTGTCACGCTGGACCATCAGGGCGGAGAGCGACTCTCCGCGCCCGGCCAGCGCGGCGATGTAGACAGTCACGACCCCGCCGCCGGAGGGGCCACCGGCCCCATCTGGACCCGACGGCCCTCGCGATGAGCCTGACCGGCCGCCGCTTCCACTCGGCGCCGACGCGTTACCTGACGCGTGCGAACCGGCCGATGCCGCAGCCGATGTCGATCTGGGCCCGAACGTGACGCCGCCGCGTGCACCCGGACCGGTCGCTTGCCCGGGTTGCTGGCGGAATGCCTGCGGGTCGGCGATCAGGCCGAACCCGAGCGGCAGACCCGAGGTGGGAACAAGCGCTGTGCCTGTTTCCGCGTCCGGGCTCGCGGAGGCAAGAACGACGGCGTCGCCGCCGTCGGTAACCGTCGACGACACTTGGCGCTTCACAAGGACGACACAGACCGACACGACCACCACCAGGAACACACCCAGCACGGCCGCATCTCGCTTGGTAAGTCTTGCCCGCATCTCACATGTCCTCAATTCGCAGAGCTCACAGCAGATAGAGACGCCCGAACCGTGCCGAGGTTACACTGATTCTGTGTCCCGTCTACAGTCCGGTCGCCCGCGTCCTGAAGTAGACGGCATGACGGCGGTGCGAGCCT
>Ga0315280_10007272_pt1 | contig 14934 bp, 15 predicted proteins | sample YL17G06_40_MG_FD_203697 | JGI IMG/M metagenome (GOLD analysis project Ga0315280, IMG submission 203697) | Sediment microbial communities from Yellowstone Lake, YNP, Wyoming, USA - YL17G06_40 | ecosystem: Environmental > Aquatic > Freshwater > Lake > Sediment | place: USA: Wyoming | collected...
GCCTCTTCCGTGAGCCAGTTCCTTCACCTTCTTTGCGGTCGCGACTCTAACGGTTAAGATGGACCAACCTTTCTCGGGCATGGTTAAAGATGTGAGGCGGACGCTCATAACGTTGACTAGTCAAAGCTCCCTCAAAACCTCAATATTCGCATCTACTGTTAATCGCACACACAAATCTTAGTAGATGCTGCGTAGTATTAGTAGAATGCATTTGGAAAACACCCGTAGTCGATTCCATTGCATAAGGCTGCCATGATCCTCAATGACCGCTAAACGTAGCGCTCACTCCAGTGAATTGCAGAGGACTGTAAATGTAATCGATAACGATGGACTTGACAACATTTCGGAGCGAGACTCCAGACTGCTGCAGCATTTCAGAGAGAAGTTTCGTACTTGCCAGAATCTGAACCGCCAACTAGTCAGTTTTCAGGCCAATAAAGACAGACGTCAATATCGTTGGTACAAGTTCAAAGAAGCTTTCTCAGCGTCGCTGGTCGAATCTCTGTTTCGTGAATATTCCATTGCAGCAGGAAAGATGCTTGACCCGTTTGCGGGGTGTGGCACTGCCCTGTTCGCTGCAAGTGACTTGGGCTTGGATGCGGACGGCGTAGAGGTCTTGCCCATAGGTCAAGAGTTAATTCAGGCTAGATTGTGTCTGGAAAGGGATTTCACTTCGCAGGATTATCAAACGCTACTGCAATGGACAAGAAAGACCCCTTGGAAGATGTCGGAAAAGCAATGGGTTCTCCCTGAACTGCGTATAACAAGAGGGGCATATCCACTGAAGACAACAGATTCTATCGAGCGATACGTAAGCGCTCTGCAGCACGAAAACGAAAGGGTGAGAACCGTTCTGCTATTTGCGCTGCTATGTGTGCTGGAATCCATTAGCTATACGAGGAAGGACGGTCAGTATTTACGCTGGGATCACAGATCCGGACGAAGTCTTAGCGGCAAAGTGTTTCACAAGGGTCAGATCGCGAGTTTTGACCAAGCCATTACTACAAAACTTGGAGAAATCATGAATGACACGATTCTCACCAAGAAATTGTCCTCAGAAGGCAAGAAAGGACACATTTCACTGTTTTCAGGTTCGTCTCTGGACATCCTGCCAATACTTGAGGAAGATTGCTATGACTCTATTGTTACCTCTCCTCCCTACTGTAATAGGTACGACTATACCAGGACCTACGCATTAGAGCTGGCTCTGCTCGGTGTCGGAGAGCGTGATATTGTCAATCTTAGACAGCAGATGCTGAGCTGCACCGTGGAAAATCGAGAGAAAGACCTAGTTCGAATGAACCCGCAGTGGACAAAAGCAATAGCAGTAGCCGACAATCAGGAATTGCTTCAATCAATATTGAGCTACCTGGAGCGTCAGAAGATTCAAGGAAAACTCAACAACAATGGAATTCCCAGAATGGTGCGAGGCTACTTCTACGAGATGGCCTGTGTTTTGCTGGAATGTGCGCGAGTATTGAAAAACAACGCGCTAATGTTCATGGTAAATGATAATGTTCGATACGCTGGAGCTAGCATATCAGTGGACATGATCCTTTCAAACATCGCGGAAGAAGTCGGTTTCAACGTCGAAAACATACTTGTATTGCCCAATGGGAAAGGAAACAGCAGCCAACAAATGGGCGTTCATGGTCGTGAGCCTCTGCGAAAGTGTGTCTATGTCTGGAGGAAAGAGTGACAGTTGCAGGGTAAGCCATACCAAAGACATCTTAAGAACAGTAGCGATCTTATCACTCCTTATGAGGCAATCAGAGCGGGTTTCGTATCCTTAGCACTAGAAAGAAACAGACAGGCAACGCCAACGGTTGTAGAGGCCAGAAATCTGAAAACAATTGCCTCTACTGCAGGAAAACCTTCAGATCTCTTGAGCATTCAGCGAATACGACCTGCTCTGCTCACTGCTGCCGGTGTCTCTGACAAAGCTGCCGGGCATATGGAAGAAACGGATAAGAGTGAAGCTATTCGCGGTCTCATGGAGAATTTCCTTGAACCCGCGGGCTCGTCGTTCGTTGAAGAATTAGTCTACAGATTTCTTCTGACGCGAGGCGATGCTCTTGGTGGATCAATGCGCAACATAGGAGGAGCCCTTGCTCAACGTAGGCTTACTCGGACAATCATTGGCACATTAGCGCTTGCTGGAAAGACATTTCACTATCTTGATTCTCGTACTAAATCATGGGTTTTAGGAAATAGAGAGGATGCAGATATTGAGATTTATTTGCGTGGCCTCAGTTGGAGAACCGAGAGATCAAGTCGCACTCTAATCTATAATCTCAAAGTGCCAATAGTCGACAAAAATATTGATATTTGCCTATTTGACCGTAGCTATCAAGATTTCCCCCGTAGTATCTTCAATGACCCCGCCCGCTACATCTGCCTCGGAGAGCTCAAGGGGGGCATAGATCCTGCAGGTGCTGATGAACATTGGAAAACCGCAAGAACCTCGCTATCGAGGATACGTGATGCTTTCTCAGCAAAAGGCTACTCTCCACTTACGTTTTTCGTGGGGGCCGCAATTGAAAAGAAGATGGCTGAAGAAATCTGGGATCAACTGACAAGAGACGTCCTTCAAAATGCTGCAAATTCGACAAACACCGACCAACTTGCCTCATTGTGTAGTTGGTTGTGCGAAATTTAGTGAAAAGTCAATCAGCACAAGTGCACTATCACTCTCATCGGTAGCTCGCGCTCTCCAAGTCTTCATTCGTCTGTCTTGATCTTCTTTTTTGAGCAATAGTAGCTAAAGTATTCCTCTAACATCTTATGTCTCTTCTCTATGGCGTACTTTTCGGCGGCGGCCTGAGTAACATAAATCTGGAAATCCAACAGTCCCCGCCATTTTCGGTCGTAGTCAAGTCCCTTGAGAGCTTGTTCTTTGACTGCTGCCAGAAAGACAAGATAAAATTCGACAAACAAGGGAACTCGGGAGCGCATTTGCTTCTTGATGAGTTCTTCGACAAACAAATAACCAGAGATCACCGATGCTCTATTTCCTAGTTCTGACGCTCTTTCACCAAAGTATTCGTCCAGCACATCCAGAGTTTGAGTGATACGGCGCAGTTCTTGTTTGAATTTGCCGAGTGTTGCATACTGCACAAAAAACGCTTCCAGATCAGTGAACCTAGCACGGTAGAAACTGCCGTGAAGAGAACGGTAAAACGAATTTATACATATTTGGGCAAACACGGTCTCTCTGGCGTATCGTCTTTTTGGTATCTGGATTCTCTTGAAGAATGGATGATTCTTTCCCTTATCAAAAACAAAGTCCCTCATTTCACCCTTCATGGCATGGAGCTTCTCGCCGGCGTTCAGAGGCACTCCTATCTGCAAACGCTGAAACAGAAGTCTTAACTCATCGTCGGTGGCATCCGTTATGACTGTAACTGTGAATTCATATTTCTTGATCGTTTCTTGCTCCGTTAGGGAAAGTGCATCCCAATCTCGTCCGTCTCGGAGAGCAAGATCTCCGTCAAGAAATTCGATTACTGATCTTATCCTCTGTTGTCCATCCACACAATCATACAAGTCGTTACGCTGTTTGAATAGATAGAGTTTAGGTATGTCCAATCCTTCCAACATAGAATCGATCAGAAGCTTTCTCTTTGCCTCGTTCCAAACATGTGGCTCCCTCTGGTAATCTGGATATTGAATCTGGTCTCTACGTTTGTATAAAATCTCAGTTGTCCATTTTTCAATTACTCGCTTCATCCTAACTTCACTTCACTAATTGGTTCACGTGCTTGAGATCGAGTTGATCAAATTGAATTTCTTCACGACGAAATAATTCCAGTTTCTTGCTCAGCCAATCCTCAAACACATTTTCCGATTCAACCTCAACGAAATCCTGACATCCTTCGAGCTCTCCCAGAATCTTAACACGCGTCAAGAAACCGTTCTTCTCTCTTATTATTTCGCCATTACGGTGTGAATTTATGATCTCTATCTCATACCTACGCTTGAATGTCGCCCCCATTTGAGAGAAGAAAAGTAACGACATCAAGCCCCAGTCGTTTTGGCTGAGTGAACAACCGACTATTCTGAGCGTATCACAATCCAGCAACTCGAAAGCCTTTCCCCACAGCAAGTTGAAGGGATATCGATCCCTTTCCTTCTCGATACCGGGGGGAATCCAGATCATTTCTTCTTGTTTCCTCGATGCTCTTACCTTCTCGTCGACCAATAGTATCGGAAAACCATTTGTCCAGTTGAACGATCCATGCAGTTTGATCAACAAGGGGACATTCTGCTTTAGGTTATAGTTACGCGAGAGGGAGTGGCCGGCCGTATCTCTTGTCCAATTGGAGCTCAGTTGAAAATCTCCACGTGGTTGTGGGGGCCTTGGTGACTTTGCTAGGATGAGATCCCTGTATTTGCCGCGCCTGAACAATGAACTGACTGCAGGACTGACCTTTGAAAACGGTCTTTCTCCGATTCCTGCATAATGCTCACGGTGAAAAACAGTAGAATCACGAATTATAACACTTGTGGGATAATATGACCTGCTGAGCAAGACTTTCATAGCAGAGCAACTAATTCGCATGATGATGAAGTTTGGATAAAGTGAGACGACCGCGAAAGTGTCCAGATTGTGGTAAGGCATTCAAAGCTATGACCGATGCTCAATGGGAACTTGTTCTCAACAAGCTACATCGACCAATGTCGCTCAAACATAGAGAGATAATGGCGCGAAGACTAAGAGAACGATAGCCGTCCGACGAAAGTTTCACAGAACCTAATGAAATCCGTGAAAAAAGGCAAAAATGCCTGCAATGAATTGGATCATCGTCACAAAGCCCTTTCTGGCCGGATTTCTGACCTTTTGGCCTCAAATAGCTCACATTTCGTCAAGAACGAGAGTGTTGCATAGAAACTAATTTAACAGCAGTATGTAACACGAGATAAGTGCGTGCGGTAATTAGGGTGTTACATACCAAGAGCCGAGAGTGGTCATCTTGAATGTCTCTTCACCCAAGATACTGTCTCCGACTGTTAGGATTCCAACAAGGACCAATATCACGCTCTTTGTGCTCAACGAGTTGCCCCAAGTAGCAACCGAACTAAAATTGCAGAAGTTGATATTCCAAGTCCAGAACCTTGCGCGAGTTTCAGGTGGATATCGCTACTTCAAGAATCACTTTGGTCCCTATTCAAAAGAACTGAGTATGGACACAGGTACCCTGGCGAATGAGAACCTGATTGAGAAGGAGATTGTGTTAGGGCGCGAACATCTATACTCTGTCTTCAAGATAACTGAGAGGGGAAGAGACTATTTCAAAAACTATGTAGCACCGAATATTGATCCTCAGGAACTTCTCGCAATGCAGAAAGTATTGGACCAATACTCTGAATACGACCATTATCAACTAGCGAGAATCGTCTATGAGGAATGGAAGATAGACGAGCCACAGAGCATAGGTTCAGAGATCCAAGTGCTAAAAGAAGATCTTCAGGCGATTATGGATTATTGGCAAACATGCTCTCTTCCCGACTGTGCAGCAATAACGCGCTTTCTTGCATTTCTTGAATACTCTCTAGAAGCACTCGTAAATGCTGCATCCAACACGGATATTGTCGTTAAGTCAGTCTTGGCTAGAGCCATTCGTGAACTGGTTGAAAATTTAGAGAGCATTGCAAGAGTATGCACAAATCAAGACGCATGCCTAATTGAGCCCGATAAGGGTCTTTGTCGCCATTCAGACCCTTCGGTTCATGAAGTCTTTGGGTTCATAGAAGACTTCTGCGAAAAACACGGCATTCTCCGGAAACTCTCGAAGATACCCCTTGAGGAGTTGGTGACGGAGGATGAGTATAAACGACTTCAGGATGCTTTCAAGAACTTCACAATCTAGTCTTCTTTTTTGAGACATCCGCATGCGTCGAATATGTACTGAGGGTTGCTCCACGTATCACCTCACCATACAACGATGCCATGTCCGATTTCGTAGGGTATCTTAAGGTCAAAGGAATAAGAAGGCTGACTTCTGAAACAGTGAAGAAAGAAACCGACGCAAGATGGAAGCATGTTTGCAAGAGAAGAGTCAGAGAGGCAAACCCTCACAGGATACTTGAAGTAATGGATTACGCTCAAGAGAAATGCAGATGGAGGTGCGCTCAACTCTGGGGCCGAGTGGAGATTTTGCCTCTGGTAGGTGATCTACCGCCTGTCAAGCTCTTCTACGAGACGTTGCAGAACAATCCAGATACGAGGGCAAGATTGGAGAAAGTCAAGGAAACTCACTCCGCACAAGAAGGTTTACTCCCTGAGTATTCTGACATGGTAATACTATCCGAAGCCATTGTGCTCAAAAGAAGTACTGGAAAAGATATCTACTTCATAAGCAAAGATGGACATTTTTGTGAGTTCTCGAAGGAAATAGGAAATGTCTTCAGTGTGAAAGTCAAGCATTTGCAGAAGCTGAATGAACTGAAGACTGAACTCGATAACTCGCAGGGTAAACTTGAATCACTTTGAGCATCCGACGGTTTTTTACAGCCTCTTCCGTCCGATAGAGACTTGACAGAGCCAATGGAATGAATACATGCTGGATGATGGCACAAGGCTCCGCGTCAAGCTCGTTGTGACAAAAATCCTGCGCACTAATCAGATAGACCCTGAGGACAACCCAGTCTATGTGATTACTTCCCAAAATGTAGTCGGCGTTTTTAGACCATCGGCCAAGCAACCCCCTGTGACTTATCAGCGAAAAACCCGGACGTAGCCAACCTAGAGAGGGCTAGCGCGGAAAGTCTTATACTCACTCTTGGTGAGAACTACTTTCACTTCCAATCAGAGTAGGAGGGATGATTGTGCAAATCTCTGGATATGAATTTGAAGGCCCTTACAGTATCGACACGACAGTCATCAGCGCGGATAGAGCCGCCGTGTATGTCATAATCTGTAGCACGCTTGGGAAGAGCGAAGTGATTGATGTGGGTGAATCTGGCGAGGTAGGAGTCAGAATTGCCAACCACGATAGAAGACCGTGTTGGGTAAGAAACTGCAATGGCTCACTCTATGTATATTTGCGATACATGCCAAGTGCGCAGGGCTATACGGCTGATGACCGTCGTGCACTAGAACGGAAGATAAGAAGCGAGTATACCGTTCCTTGCGGCGTGTTCTAGCCTAGTTTGCTGGACTAGCTCGTTTATCAACCGGTTTTTTACAGCGCCAAAGCCCAGCGCGATCAACCGTCAACTTGACAGACCCCTTCACGACTGGTGTTGACGAGAGGTCAGGCCTAATGTTTCGTCTCAAGGTACTTCGAGAGGTCTGCTCCAAGATGGGTTTTGATCTGAACAATTACGTAAAACTGGACCTGGAGTTTGATCATGATGACGTCGTGATTGGGGCTCTTGCTGACCCAATACGAATTGCGCTTCAGAAGCGCATCAGAAATCCATATTCACCCGAGGAGTTACGAGAGGCACGGGTTCTATCTCGCTTTTTGGAATCGTGTGACTCGAACAGACTAGATAATCTGAGAGACGCTGAGCCACGGCAGATTATCAGCGCGTTTCATATCGCGAAACTGGAGTCTGATTCTCCTAAGACTAGGCACATGACGATAGCAGCCTTAGCGTCTAATATGATGTTGAGTCGCTTCGTAGTCACCACGAACTGGGACGATTTTCTTGGGTGCGCACGCTCACGCTTGGCTTAGCCGATCGTGATATCGGCCGGCCGTTACCGGCCGATCAGAGAAAGGGCGAAAAGACCTAGCGGCCGGCCGGAGCGTCTCTCAAGTAAGGCACTTCCCATACCATCGCGCTACGCGCTAGAGCATGAGATTCGGTTGTGCTTTCGTTACCCTCGCGAAGATGTGTGTCCGCTCAACCTCAAGTCTATTATGAGCGCCTAGCAACATCCTGCAGTGTACATATGACCGCAAGAAGAGGTACAAGGCGGATAGTGCCGGCCATTGCGCTTGGTGGGATGAGTCTCTTATTGGTATCTTTATTCTTGGAGCGCGGTGGTCGTCTCACAGCGCTAGACTGGTCATTCGCTGCATCATTGTCTGTATGGTTGTTCGTTTCGATGATGTTTTGGGACGACCGGCCAGTGATGATTCTGAACAAGTTTGCAGTCATTCCTTTTGTTCTCTTGATTTCTCTCAATTCACAAATCGCGTATTGGACAAATGAACTGATCGGGGCAGGGATGCTTCATATTACCTACTATCCAAGAGCGGTAATATCCTCTAGGTTTGTTACAAGATTCCTTGCATCTGACTATTGGTTGTCTATATGGTGGAGCAGTGGCGTGGCCTTCGCAATCTATCTTCTTCTCCCTTTAGTGGTTCCTGCTCTTCAATTTCTGCATGTGAACGCCACCAGATTTTGGTCATTCCTCATGGCCGATAACCAGACCCATTGCTCAAGTCATGAAGTATCCTTAGCTCCCTCTAGACTAAGCTGGGTGCAACTTGTGGAAACATCTACTACAAGCACTACTCTGGTTGAGTACCTGAGATTTCTGACCACGAATACTGTGGTTTCCATGCTCCTATTGCTTCTGCTTTTCGTGGCCGGTGTTCCAATCATAGGACAATACTCTGCGACCGGGGTCGAAAGAGCAGTTCCAGCGTACATTGGATACCTCGCAATATCTCAACTCGTTGTCAACGGCCTTTTTCTCATAAGACTTCACGGAGACATTGCATGTTATCAAGCGTGGCTGAAATTCCTGGCAGGATCCATTTCTGTATCGTTGTTGGTTTCGGCTCTCAAAACTACGCTAAGTGTGCCGCAACTTGTGATGTTTCTGCAATTAATTCCCTCCATCTATTTCAGAAATGGATTGGCAACTTCATTTTTCTGTATTTCACTTCTTGGAGCCGCGTCTGAGGATGCCAAACTTTTGCGCTACGGAAACAAAGCAATAGCCCTGCGAAACTTGAGTCTCCTTCTTATCTTAGGTTGGCCGTTTCCTATTCTTCCATTCGGCTTGGACTTGTCCTTCCCATTTGATCATCTCGCAACTCTTACACTTGACTACCTGTATCCATTTGCTAGCGCCGTTGTGTTCTTTGTCGTTGTTATAGCTTGGCTGGGCAGGACTAAACTCAGCAGGATTAACCCTGCGAGAGCACTGCAAGTTTCATTCTTTCTCGCGATAGCTTATGTTCTCTCAATCTATGCCCCGCGAGTTGGTTTTAGACTGCAGAACATCCTTGCAGGCAATTGGATCGCCTTTGTACCGTTGCTTCTCGGCCTTGTTTCAGGGCTGGCACACGAAAAGGGTTACACCAACATTTTTGTGGTTCTTTTCTCATCATCTCTGTTTCTCTCTAACATAGGGGGCCTGGGATGGGAACCTTTCATTCTGAGTCTCACTGGAATTCTTCTGGCCAAAAAGGCAGAGCTTCATCTCCAAGGTCGATTCTCCAGATTGGCCTTTCGCCAGCTCTTCACAGCAAGACCAGGCATGTCTGTAACCCACCTGGTCTTCGGTTCTATCCTTGCGCGAGCTGGTTTCCACACTCCTTTCAAAAACACAACGTAGGTTCGAGAACTTGTCGGTGCATTCAATTCCGGGGCTGGTCTTAGGACTGCGAGTTAAGCCATTTGTATAGGATAGTACTTCGCTTTCACCTAGATACCTTTTCGTCCCAGCCTTTTTGATGAATACTTGAATCAAGGAAGCCATAACCTGCACAGCGTGCGCTTTCTTTCTAACCGCTGCGTTATCTCAGGTCAATATCCCTACTCACTCCACAGCATCATTTGGATATGCGGCTTTGTTTGGTTCGCAGATGTCCTTAGCTGGGCGGCTTCACCTAATCAATTCATCAGATATGCATCCCAAACACCAAGCCATTTGTTCTTGAAAGCTAAGGCCCGCTTGAATCGTAAGGCCGGCGGCCGGCCGCAATCGGCGTGACTGGAAAGGGTCTTCGCAAATTCTTCAGTGCCTATATCTACGGTAGCTCGCAATTGCCATTCACGTCAGTGGGAAGGAATGATCTTCAGATTGACTGGCCAAAACTCTCAACCGAGCTTGGGTTAGAGAATCTCACATCTCCTCCACCTGGCAGACGCTACTACGTAACGATTGGACCCTTCAAAATAGACGGCGAATCCTCGGACTGGACAGAGTATGAACCCATCATCACCGACATCAAAGGAGACAGTAAGAGAGGCACACTGTCAACTGACCTGAAAGCAGTATACACAGTTGCTGACGCTGACTATTTGTATGTCATGATTCAGCTTTGGGACAAACCAGACCTTGAAAATGACTACATATTTCCCGTCGACCTGAATGGAGACGGCCAATGGGAGTACAGCTTCGGCTTCAATCTAGACAACGTCTGGATTTATGATTTACGGGGAATTCCTAGAGGTCAATGGCCTAGAGACAGACAGCCTACTCTTTGGCTGCCACACGAGATCAAAGAGGTCGCTGAAATCGCGATTCCCCTATCCATCACTGAGAGGCCTAGAAGCATCACGATTCAGGTATGGATAAACAATCGCGGAGCCACAGTTGACGAAACCACATCAGGGATCGTTCCTTTCATTTCGAAAGACAAACCGGCCACGACAAAGAGCTTAATTCGGGGCACAACTGAATCGAAGGTCAGTTCGTCGAGTTCATTGCAGACCACGCTGCCACTCGCTGGACCAGTTGCAACCCCACCTGTGAACATCCTCTTGGTCGCTGGGGTGATCATAGTCTTGATTGCTGTCGTGCTCTCTAAACATAGGAAGGAAAACCACCCGCCAGATACCAAGCCTTGACAAATGTTAGCCGGTTATCCTTCTATCAAGTTTTCAGGGGTTCCGTAGTTCGAGCTATCTAAAGCTAATTGAATGCATAGTGGTTTTAGATATCGATGTGGATGAGCGCGCTTAGAACTCTTAAGGAGCGAACTCCAATAGTTGGAGTCGTGGGAGACCATGAGTGGCTCTTCTGACGCAGTTGAAGTCTCAGAAGTACGAGACGTACACCCAGTCTTCAGAAGTTATCCATTTCTTGTCGAAAGTGGAGCAACGTTAGTCAGAGGAGAGAGTTTTCTTTCTGAGGACACGTTGAAACGCATAGACCTTCAGTTACGTGATTCCAAAGACAAGCCTCTCTTTGCTGAGGTAGAGTGGAATACGATTCACAGACATCAAGTCACTGAATACCGGAAACTGATTGAAGCGCAGGTCGGAGACTATCGTCTTGTTTGGGTGATTCCCGATGACCTCTTGCCTGCAACCAAGGATTTCGACAAGTTGGGGGTTGAGGTAAAGACTTTTTCTCGAGAGAAGATCCTCGAAATGATCACAATAAGAAGGCAGGCCAGTGCACTCCTACTCGAAATTAAGCGGCTTCTAGAACAACCGCTTGACGTTGTCATGTACAACGAAAAGATACGATTCGAGGATCCTATTAGAGCATGCTATTTTGAGGGAAGGGCTAAAACAGACAAGGGTCTCAAGAAAGTTGGGATGAAACAACCTGCGGTAGGCAGGTACCTTGACCTTATTAGGTGTGTTGTCGTATCTTCTTTCGCACATACTTACCCTGAGTTAAATGTGGAATTCATACGAGAGTTGCTTGCTGCACCGTATTGCTACAAGCCGACAAAATTCTGGGTCGTTGTCAAGGGCGGCTTTGCTGGCGCAGAGAGGACAGCCCATCTGCCAAAATCCTTGATAGAGATCTTATCTGAGATATGGGCTTTGACTGACAAGTTCCACAAAGAGAATGGAGAGAAGATGCGATGCTTGCTCAACAATGATCCCAGGAACTACGATTTGATTCTCCGCATCCTAGATGAAACGATCGCTTCTGATGCCAGTGCCACATCCGTAGGTGTCAAGCATCTCCTAGAGAAATTCATTGATAGATTTCCGCTATTGCCTCTGCAACCCACATCGAAGATTTGGCATAGCACACTGAATCAGTGGATTCAGAACATGGTAAAGACTTCTGGATATGAATATGATTTGGCGAGGAGGATTGTTGAGATTGCGGTTCTGAAGAGAATGCTGATTCCTGTCAGGGGAGTCACAGTAATGTGGGTCTTAGCTCCTCGCTTCACTGAGAACAAACTTGTAGTCGATAGAGTACCGTGCCAAAGCTTTACCTACAACCGAAACGTCAAGCTTCACTTGGAGATATCCAGATTTGGGCAAGTGCAATAGTTGCATGAAAAGAGAAGCTCAAGAAAACATCCAACTCCTAAGGGTAGGGCAACGAACGATTTGTCCGGAGCTCTACGTCCTACCAAAGAACGCCAAGATTGTGCACGACGAGTTCGTTGAGAATATGGTGTCTGCAGATTGGGGCTTCATATTGGTTAGAGGTGAGAACGGGGCAGGAAAGTCAGTCTACATGAGGTATCTTGAACACATAGCTAATGATAACGATCTCGCAATCAGTCATATTGAGATCGACCCAAAACTAGTCAAGCAATACGGCCCCGCTAGCTACTTCACACTGCAAATGCTGGAGAATGTTCGCTTACCTGATGGAGAGATGATGCTTTACAAGATGAGTAGGGACGTAGAGTTTAGACGTAAACTGCACGGCATAATCGAAAAACACTATGCAGACTTCGACTACTACAACCCTGCGTTGACCCAGGCTCTGCTCCTTGCCACCGACGATACAGAAGCGCAGAAAGAGCTGAGAAAATTGGCCGTTTCCTGGCTTAAGGGAGAGCCGAAATATGTTGCCGAGCTCAAGCAGATGGAAATTCTTGACAGATCAATGAAATCCGTTCTCAACGTGCCCACAAACAAAATGCTGTACTTGATAAAAGACCTGCTTCAACATACGGGCCCCAAAGGCCTCTTGGTCTCCGTTGATGAAATAGAAAAGGCAGGAGAGCTACCGTATATGAGGGGAAGAGAGACTCTCTCATTGATGAGGGATCTGATAAATATACTCACAAGCGAAGACTCCTTGCCCATAAGAAGAGGTGCCATGAAGGGCCTTTTCATATGTTATGCCATCAGCACTTTCTACTTAGGGTACAGCGGTGTCATCGAGGTTGAAGGCGTGGACTTCAGAGCACAAGCTGATCAGTATGGCAAACCAAATGTTACCATCCAAGAGGTCCCTCGACTCAGTACGATGCTACGCGAATCTGGTTCATTGGTGTCTGCAGACTTCAGTGACCTAGACGACCTAGAGAAGATAGCGGAGAAGATCATCAAATGCTACGCGCACGCAAAGAAACAGAGCATCTCACTTGACCCTCACGACCTAGCGACTGAGGCCTTTGGCCGAACCAATGAATATCTTGCAAGATCGAACGTAATGACCATGGTGAAACACTTGGACAGATCATTCAGTGGATAGGAAGAAACAGAAAGACCCGTCAAAGCGTTTGACTGACCGGCGCGCGCTAACCTTCCTTTCAATGAAAGCTGTTTGAGTCAATCCACTTCCCGCGCCCGCAGAGTGGATGCAGCACAAGCATATTTAGCTTGCCGGAGTATCACTCGATAGAGGAAAGGTTTTGCAGAAAGAGGAACTGCTGATAGTGCCAGGATACAGACAGAACGTCTATGTGAACGGAAAGATCGACGGACGATTCAGAGGATACGTGAAAAGATGGCAAGTCGGGTTGCCGATGAAAAGAGAACCACAGTACGTCGCCATCTACGTAAAAGGGACCAAATCTGTCCGCGTGATAGCCGAAGTAGATGTGAAAAGATCAAATTTGTCCGCTGGACTACTCGTAACGCATAACCCAATCAAGGTCAGTATACCGATAAGATTCGGAAAGAACCTGTTGCATGGCATCAAGTACACCACCTTCAGGAAATTGTTCACTCACAAGTCGACTGATTATCTATGATATGGCAGAGCATCATGTCAATCAACTGACAACTGACCCTAACGGCCGGCCGTAGGCCGTATCCAGAGGTTTCCTGTGGACTCTAGAACTATCTTGGCTTCGCCGTAGCTTTGGAGTAGGTTTCTGAAGTCAACTATGCCTTCTTGGCTACGTTGGAAGCTTAGCTCCTCAATCATTCGGCCTTTTTCGTCTTTAAGACATGCCTTGCAACGTTTCTTGTGCACGTCAACTCCAACATTTATCATTCCATTTTCACCTCTTTTTTGCTGGCCTTCAAGCGACAACCACCATTTCGGGCGCCATACGGGCCCACTTCGACGGGTCGCAGCCAGCATAGACGACATTCAGAGCCAGACAATCAAAACACATTCGCTGGCGACAGCATTTTCATGCCATCACCATTCTAGAAGCAAACCACTCACCAAGTAGGGCTCGTCTGTCGGGTTGGCCGTCAGAACAGTCCTGGCTTACCCGAGCCACTGTTCTAGACCTTGTTTTTCGGCCTTGTCGCTTCGGTCGACTAGCTCATAGAGTTCTCTGATCTTGTCCAGCAACTCTTCTTTGTACCGCGAAGTCACACCCCTCGATCCCTTGATGAGCCGATGATAATGGTCTTCAGAGAGAGCGAGGAACTTAGGCGGGGTCAAATCTCTCCATTTCCCGTCGTGACCTAGAAACCGTAGTGAAAAGCGCGCCCGCAGCATCTTCTTTATGCTCTCAAGCATATCAACAGCCTTAACCCTAGTTTCCGCAGGCAACATCTCGTAGTCTCGACGACTCATGGTCGGTCGATGCAATCCAAGTCACAGACAATCCTCAGATCTGAAACATCCCGCAAAAATACATATCGTTCGGTAGTGCTCCATCAATTAGGTGATCCTTAGGTGAGACACCTACGCTCACCTAATCACCTGAAAAATGACCTCATCAATCAGAAGGGCACGCTCAGCTTCCGAGCGTAAATCCTAACTTTGCCAACTGCTGAACTTATCAGAACAGACAGTCGCATGCGTCGAGGTGCGGAAGTTAACACCGTTAACTTAATAAGGATGTTTCGCATCTTAACGCCGTTAACAAGCAGGAGGGAACCCTTTGGCCAAGGTTGTGAAGC
>Ga0315280_10007273_pt1 | contig 14933 bp, 11 predicted proteins | sample YL17G06_40_MG_FD_203697 | JGI IMG/M metagenome (GOLD analysis project Ga0315280, IMG submission 203697) | Sediment microbial communities from Yellowstone Lake, YNP, Wyoming, USA - YL17G06_40 | ecosystem: Environmental > Aquatic > Freshwater > Lake > Sediment | place: USA: Wyoming | collected...
CGATTTCCTGAAACCGGGGGTTGGATTTGGCGGGTACTGCCTGCCCAAAGATCTGCGTGCGTTCATTTATCTGGCGGAACAGCATCACGTGGACTTCTCCTTGTTGAAGGAGGTCGAGCGGATCAATCAGCGCCGCGTGGATGTTTGTCTCGCCAAGTTGCGGGAGGCCCTCTGGGTCCTGCGCGGGAAGACGGTCGCCGTTCTGGGTGGCGCGTTCAAACCGGGAACCGACGACATCCGGGAGGCGCCCAGCCTGAAGATCATTGCTCGCTTGCTCGCCGAAGGCATGAATGTCCGCGTGCATGACCCGCAGGCCATCCCCAACATGAAGCTGGCAGTCCCCGAAGACCCTGCGCGGATCACTTATTGGCCCAGCCCGTACGAAGCGGCGCGCGATGCCGAAGCGCTCCTTCTCTTGACGGAATGGGAGGAGTATCGCCAACTCGACTGGTCCCGTCTGCGCCAGCTCGTGGCGGTTCCCGTAATCCTGGACGGCAGGAATTATCTTGATGCCGCAGAGGTGACCCACGCGGGTTTCGAGTACTTCTGCATCGGCCGGTCTGGAATTCAGAGCAACCGTCCCTCGACCCTCCGGCGGCATAACCAGGACAACATCACCTCACTCCCGCGGCGTGCGCCAAGAGCGCGAACAGGGCGACCGCGAACTCTGGTTACAGGAGGGGCGGGACTTATTGGCTCCCACTTATGCGACCGGCTAATCGCCGAAGGTCACGAGGTCATCTGTCTCGACAACCTCATCACCGGCAGCCTGGACAACCTCCGCCACTTGCTGGCGCACCCCCGCTTTGCACTTGTGCATCATGACGTGACGCGTCCGATCAACTTGCCGGCACTGCTCGCAAAATCCGCGAACTGGTGGGGCCGAGAAGTGCGGCAGGCTGGCCGGCTCGACTTCATCCTTCACTTGGCTTCGCCGGCAAGCCCGGCAGACTATGCGCGGCACACGATTCACACGCTCAAAGCTGGCGCTTTGGGAACGTGGCACACCCTGGGCCTGGCCAAGGCCCACCGCAGCGTGTTCCTCCTGGCCTCGACCTCCGAGGTTTACGGCGATCCGGAGGTGAATCCGCAGCCGGAAGGCTATTGGGGTCACGTCAACCCTGTCGGCCCGCGCAGCGTGTACGACGAGGCCAAGCGCTTTGCGGAGGCCATGACCTTTGCCTACCACCGCCAGCACGGCATCCCGGTTCGCATCGCCCGCATCTTCAACACCTATGGCGAGCGGATGCGCGCCGACGACGGCCGTGCTCTGCCCAACTTCCTGATGCAGGCCTTGCAGGATCAACCGCTGACCGTCTATGGCGATGGGAGCCAAACGCGAAGTCTCTGCTATGTGAGCGACCTGGTTGACGGGCTCTACCGGCTGCTGCTCTCGAAAGAGACCGGACCAATCAACTTGGGCAACCCTGAGGAAGTCTCGGTACTTCAGCTCGCAGAGGAAATCATCGACCTCACCGGCAGCAAGAGCACCATCGTGTTCCAGTCGCTCCCCACGGACGACCCCGTGCGTCGCCAGCCGGACATCTCAAAGGCCATCGCGGCTCTGGGCTGGCAACCCAAAGTGAGCCGTCGCGAAGGAATCGAGCGCGTTATTCCCTTTTTCAAGGCAAAGCTGGAGGCCCTTTGCGCGCAGGCAGCCTAAGCTGGCCATGGGCCGGCGAGACCCCGTTCTCCAGTGGGCGTTGGATTCAGGTTCTCTACGTCTTGGCCGACGCGTGCTTCATTCTGCTGAACGGGTTCGCGGTCTATATCCTGCGGTTTGCCTATGGCGCACCGACGGGCTTGCTGCGCGGTGAGCGCCTCAACCTCCCGGCATACCCGGCCTCGAGCGAATACCTGGGTTTCCTGCTTCTCTATGGCGTGCTGATCCTGCTCCTCTTCCAGAGCCAGGACCTTTACCGCACGGCGCGGACGCGCTCGGCGCTGGATGAGACGCTGGCGGTTTTCCAGGCCGTACTGCTCGCCACGCTTTTGCTAACCGTTTTTATCTATCTTTCCAACGTCAAGATCATCTCTCGCTTGGTAGTAGGCGGCAGCGCCGTGCTCAACGTCGTCACGCTATCGGCCTGGAGGCTGTGGCGCCGCCGCGTCGTCGAGCGGCGGTTATCCAAGGGCCTCGGCACGCGCAACGTCCTGATTGTGGGGGCGGGCAAAGTCGGGCAGACGCTGGCGAATTATTTCGCCGCGAACCAGCGCCTGGGCTTCGTCGTCAAAGGTTTCCTGGACGAGAACCACATTGCCGACCCGCGCCGGCTGGGCGGGATTCAGGACCTCTCTCGCGTGGCGCGCGCGCATTTTGTGGACGAGGTTTTCATCACCATCCCTTCCGCCCGCGAGGTCGTGCGTGCCGTGGCCCTGGAAGCCCGACGCCAGCGTCTGGACGTGAAGGTCGTCCCTGAGCTCTACGACGGCCTAGCTTGGCGGGCGCCGCTCGAGTACCTGGGCGATTTCCCGGTGATGAGCCTGCATCGCGAGCCGATTCCGGCGCTGGGCCTGGTTGTGAAGCGGATTCTGGACGTTGTCGGGTCGGCGATGGGATTGCTGGTGCTAGCACCACTGCTCGCCCTGATCGCGCTGGCCATCAAGCTTGACTCGCCCGGACCGGTGTTTTATCGCTCCCCGCGCGTGGGCAAGAAGGGGCGGAAGTTCACCTGTTACAAGTTCCGCTCCATGGTTTCCAACGCCGACGCGCTGAAAGGCGCGCTACGTCACCTCAACGAGCGTCACGGCCCGACGTTCAAGATCTCCCACGACCCGCGCCTGACGCGTCTTGGTCGGTTCCTGCGCCAATTCAGTCTCGACGAGCTGCCGCAGCTCTGGAACGTCCTCGCCGGCGACATGAGCCTGGTGGGCCCGCGGCCGCATCCCACGGACGACTACGCGCAATACCAGCTCGAGCATCTTCGCCGCCTCGACGTCACTCCGGGCATCACCGGCCTCTGGCAGATCAGCGCGCGTCGCGACCCTTCCTTCGAGCGCAACCTCGCCCTCGACCTCCAGTACATTGAGAACTGGAACCTCTGGCTCGACCTCAAAATCCTCATGAAGACGATTCCTGCCGTGGTGGCGGGCCATGGTGAGTGATCAGGATTGGCGATTGATGATTGAAGATTGCCGATTGTCGATTCGCCGTCTGAAAGCTGCGATTTGAGATTGGGCAATGGTGATGGACGGCGCTGTAGCTGCCTTCAGGCAGGCAAGTGTCCTGCCGACCTGGAGGTCCCTTCTACACGCGGCTATCCCGCCAGTTGGCTGGAGGGGCGGTCGTCCCCACAGGGAAGCCAGGGCAGACGATTTGGAAACCGCGGCTGGGGTTGGGTATCCGGGGCTCGGGGTGAGGGATAAGGGGCAAGGGGTCAGAAGTGATCCGTCAGAAGCCAGAAGCCCATTCGCGGCGTCCGCCCGAATGGTGTAAGATTCGACGCCGGTGGGACGTAACAAACAAATTCGGAAGAAGATTGAAGGGCATCGAAAGATGATTGACGAGCATCGCACCAAGATCGAATGCGAACGCCAAGCGCCAAATCCTCGCGAGTATCTGATTGCCTACTGGCGGAAACGGATCCGCGATGTGGAGCTGAAAATTTCGCGCTTGGAAGAACAACTGCGGAGGTATTAGAATAACGGCATGGGCAAGCCGAAAACCGAAATCGACACGCGAACCCTGGAAGGGCTTCTCGAAGACTTGCGCGGAGTCCACCAACGTCTCGACGCACAGCTCAGGAAGCTCGACTCGGCGGAGCGGCTGACCGAGGCCTACCACAACGCCCTGGCCGAAATCTATACCCTGATGACTTGGCTCGAAAGCCTCGCCCCCGATATCCAAACTGAAATCTCGCGACTCGACGACCAATCTCCCGACGATTAGGCCCCCGTAGCGCCTTCAGGCTGGTCCCACTTTGCGGGATGGCGGTGGGAGTTTACCCGGCGCGGCGGGCTTGCCGAAGGGCGGGTGTGGCGGGCCATGGCGAGTGAACAGGATTGGCGATTGCCGATTGTCGATTCGCCATCTGAAATCTGCGACTCGAGATCGAACATGGGTGATTGACGGCCCTGTAGCGGCGGTCTCTGACCGCCGTCTCGTCCCGGTGGCCTGCACGTCTTGTCCATGAACGAAACCTCCGCTATCGAAAACCGCGCCATTCCCGCCCCGGCCGCGCCCGTCGTTGCCGGGCTCTCCTGGCGCCAGCTCCTCTCCTGGACCACCAAAGGCAGCCTGGCCATCGCCGACCAGGGGCTCTTTGCCGGCTCGAACTTCCTGCTCAACGTCCTGCTGGCCCGCTGGCTCGCGCCGGCCGACTACGGCGCCTTCGCCCTGGCGTATTCCGTCTTCCTGCTGTTCGGCGTCTTCCACACCGCCATCCTCACGGAGCCCATGCTGGTCTTTGGCCCAGGCAAATACCGCGAGCGCTTCCCCGAGTACCTGGGGATTCTCCTGCGGAGCCACTTCGCTCTGATGCTCCCCGGCGCGGCGCTGCTCGCGGCGGCGGCGTTTCTGCTCGGCTGGGTCTATTCGCCGGCGGTTGGGCGAGCTTTCCTCGCGCTGGCGCTTGCCGGACCGTTCATTCTGCTGTTGTGGCTCCTGCGTCGGGCGTTTTACGTCCGGCTCAATCCCGGCTGGTCGGCAGTCGGCGGGGGCGTTTACCTCGCGATCCTCCTCGCCAGCATCCTGGCCCTCCGCTCTGCCGGCCGCCTCACGCCTGCTACCGGCTTCCTCGCTATGGCCGCCGCCAGCCTCATCACCTGCCTGATTCTTTTCGCCTTGCTCCGCCCCAAGCTGGCCACTGAGTCGTCCACCATGCGCGCCGTCGCCACCGACCACTGGCGCTACGGCAAATGGGCCGCCGCTACGGCAGGCCCCTCATGGTTCTCCAGCAATGTCTATTTCTTGGTCCTGCCCGCCTGGTTCGGCCTTGCTGAAGCCGGCGCACTGAAAGCCCTGCTGAACCTCGCCATGCCTGCATTGCACACCATGTCCGCGCTGGGGGTGTTGCTGCTGCCGGTTCTCGTTCGCGACCGCGAGCGCGGCGGACAGCGTGCCATGTCGAGGACGATGAAGCTCTCTCTCGCCTTGTTCCTCTCCGGCTCTGGCTGCTACCTGGCGCTGCTTTGGGGATTTCGATTGCAGATCTTCCACTTCCTCTATGCGGGCAAATACGCCGAGTACGCCTTCTGGCCGCTGTTGCTGGTAGGCATGGCGCCGATAGTCGCGAGCTTCCCCGCCGTTCTCGGTGGTGCACTGCGCGCGCTGGAACGGCCTGAGTTTGTGTTCTGGGGCTACCTTGCGTCATCTGGGGCCGCACTGGCTGTAGGATGTCCTCTCGCTGTCCTGGCAGGCGCCGAAGGTGCGTTGCTTGGGATGCTCATCTATTACGTGGTCTGCGGTTCGGTCATGCTGGGTCTGCTAAGGAGTCGCTGCCACCTTGATAGGTCTGAGTAGCGAAGAGCTTTCGTCGAAACCTACCGAGCGATCAGTGGGCGAATTCGTTCTCGCGCTATTCGCGGTCTGGGAGAAAGCCAGCATTCCCTTCGTTGTTCTCAGGAATTACGAGGGTCTTCCACACTCGATTGGCAACGACCTGGATGTCTTGGTGGCGCCGAAACGGCTCCGCGACGCTGAGAGGCTGCTGCTGCAAGGCGCAATGGCGAGGGGATGGAACCTATGGCGGCGCGTGGAGTTCTCGCCAATCTCATTCTGGTTCCACAAGCGGACGAGCGAAGAAGTCGTTCATGTAGACCTATTCCGGAACTTGTGCTGGCGAGGACTGGAATACCTTGACGCCGAGGCGACCCTGAGTCGCAAGCGGCGGAACGGTGTCTTCTACGTGCCCCACGCGCTGGACGAGGCTGCCATTAACCTGCTTACGCGCCTCCTCTATGGCGGATATGTCAAGGGCAAGTACAAAGGGAAGATAGAGAGCACTTGTTTGGATGATCCTCGCGGTTTTTGTGAAATCCTCGCAAATCGCTTCGGGGAGCGAGCGGCAGCCGGCATTGGTCAAGCCGTGCAAGGAGGCCGGTGGGAGGCGGTCACGGGGCAAGCAACTCGCCTGCGTTTCCATCTCCTTGTGCACAATCTGGCCGGCAATCCCGTGCGACTCTTCCGCACGCTGGCCAGAGACGCCTGGCGGCTGTCCCGGAGGCTGTTTCGCCCTCCCGGTGGCATTATCGCTATAGTCGGCTCTGACGGAGTGGGAAAGTCCACCACGATTCGAAAGCTTTGGGGTGAACGGGGGATCGCCCGGCTGTTCAATGGAACAGCCCTTCGCCATTGGAGACCCGGGCTGTTGCCGCCACTGGGTAGCTTTGTGGGCCGCCAAGGCGCGAACCCGGGAGTTCCGCAGCCCCCACGCAGAACACCCGGCAGATTCCAAGCTTTTCGCCTCGCTTACTACTGGATAGATTTCGTGCTCGGTCACCTTCTGAGAGACCGTCTGCAGACCATGCGCTCTCGCCTGCTGGTGTACGACCGCTGTGCGCTGGACATGGCCATTGATCCCGTTCGCTACGGGTTGTCATCGCCGCACGGTACGCGGCTACTCTGGAATCTGACTCCCAGACCTGACCTTGTCATCTTGCTCTACGACACCCCGGAGCGAATCGTCGCGCGCAAGGCCGAACTTAAAGAGTCTGAGGTCGAACGCCAGCTTAACGCTTGGCTCAAGCTGGTTGAGCAAGGGCACGTCAATGCCGTCATCCGTGTGGATGCGGAGCCGGGGGAGATCGCCCGGCGTATCCAAGACCTTCTGGTTGATGAGTTCATCCGCATGAATGGCGGCGACCTCTGCGCGAAACTTCGCGATGAGGAAGCGGCGAGCGCGCTCAGCGCACTCCTCAGCGGCACACAATCCTCACCTTTCGCCGTGGTGCCCTCCAAGCACCGGCCACGCTTCCTTATTCCGCTTGCGCCTCGGAGGGCGGCGGTAGCTTCCCTGAGCGTTTACAACCCGCAAAAGCCCCTCGCGCGACTTGGGAAATATCTGTTGGGCATCGGCCTGCGCACGGGGCTGGCGCAACCTTTCCTGCCCATCCAGCGAACCTCCTCGGCTGGGGTCTTGCCGCCAGTCGAAGCAATTGGAGGCCCTTCACTTCAGGACTACCTGAGCGACGTGCTGGGAGAAAAAAACCTCCTCGTGGCCGCGTCCCTCGGCACTCCCGGTCCGCATCGGAAGCCGCTTCTTCAGTTGGTGAATCCACGCGGGCAAATACTCGGCTACGCCAAGGTTGGCTGGAACGAACAGACAATAGAGCTTGTGCGCAGAGAGGAAGCAGTCCTCAACGGCCTCCGGGACGTGCGTTTTTCCACGGCCATGATTCCCAAAGTCCTTCATGGGGGGTGGTGGAACGGACGGTACATCCTTGTGGAAGACGCGCCCACGGGAACGACCAAGCCCTCGGGCCACAGCCTGACGGACCGACATCTGGAGTTTCTGCGCGACCTGCGCTCTGCGAAAGCAGCCTGCCAGCCGACGGCCGCAGGACCGATTGCCGAACAGCTACGGCGAAGAATCGCGGCGCTCCAAGAACGCGGACTTCGGTATTACCCGCATCTTCTCACCCAGGCGCTCACACGCTGCCTGGATCAACTGGGGGACGTGCCAGTTGAGCGGAGCTTCAAGCACGGCGACTTCACGCCGTGGAACATCCTGGCCGTCCGTGACAAGCTCTTCGTCTTCGATTGGGAGTACGCAGAAGAAAGCGCGCTGCCCGGCTGGGACCTGTTCCACTTTATCTTGCAGACGGGGGTCCTGGTTGGAGGTTGTGACGGCAGGAAGATTCTGAAGGCTGTCCGCCATCAACTGGAGACGCAGAAGTCCCTGAGTGCGTCTCTGAGAGAATCTGGAGTACCCCGGCAACTGATTGCGGCGCTCTTCTTCCTTTATGTTGCGGACGTGATGAGCTGGTATCTCCTTCGCGACGCGGAAGCATCGGACAAGAAAAGCCACAAGCTGAGAGGCGCATGGACTTACCTGCTGACCATGGCTGCTTTCCAGGACTCGGCTTTCGCATGGAACGACGTCTGAAAGTCCTTCTTTCTGCTTACGCCTGCGAGCCAGATAAAGGTTCCGAACCGGGGGTCGGCTGGAACTGGGTACGGCAAATCGCCCCGTTTCATGAGGTCTGGGTAATTACTCGTGCCAACAACCGAGAGCCCATCGAAAAGGCACTGGGAGAGCACCCCCTGCCCAATGCTCACTTCATCTACTTTGATTTCCCTCGTTGGACGCGGTTCTGGAAAAGGGGCCAGAGAGGCGTGCATCTCTACTACTACCTGTGGCAGCTTGGAGCTTACTTCGTTGCGCGCGAGTGGCATGAACGGGTTGGCTTCGACATTGGCCATCACGTGACTTTCGTGAATTACTGGCTGCCGAGTTTCCTGGCGCTACTCCCGATCCCCTACATCTGGGGTCCGGTGGGGGGCGGCGAATCCACCCCACGCGCCTTCCGGTCAGCCTTCAGTTTGCGCGGCAGAATCTACGAGCTTGCCCGCGATCTCTCGCGCTGGCTAGGCGAACACGATCCGCTCGTACGCCTGACTGCGCGCCGGGCTGCGCTCGGGTTGACGACTACCGAGGAGACCGCTAAACGGATGCGCGCGCTCGGCTGCCCACGCGTCGAGGTTATGTCCGAGGCGGCGCTGGCCGAAGAAGAGATCGAGCAATTGGGAAAGCTCCCCTTGCGGACCGCCCTGCCCTTCCGCGTTCTCAGCCTGGGGCGACTCCTGCACTGGAAGGGTTTCCATCTCGGGCTGGAACCCTTTGCGGAGTTGCAGCGAGCAGTCCCCGAGAGCGAGTACTGGCTGATCGGCGACGGGCCGGAGCGCAAGCGGCTGGAGAGGCTGGCGGACAGGCTCGGGCTGGACGGGAAAGTGCGCTTCTGGGGAGCTTTGGCCCGGGCGCGTGCGCTCGAGCTCCTCGCTGAATGCGATGTTCTGATTCACCCCAGCTTGCACGACTCCGGCGGGTGGGTCTGCCTGGAGGCCATGGCCGCGGGTCGGCCCGTGATCTGCCTTGACCTAGGTGGCCCGGCGTTCCAGGTGACGGACGAGACGGGAATCAAGGTTCTCCCCCTCTCCCCCGAGCAGGCGGTTCGCGATTTGGCTGCCGCGATGCTCAAGCTCGCCACCGACCCCGACCTTCGCGCCCGCATGGGCAAGGCAGGACGCCAGCGAATACAAGACGACTTCTCTTGTGACAAAAAGGGCGACCTGATTAACCAGATGTATCTCACAGTGAAGACCGGAAACAAAGTTGACCACCCCCTCAATTCCTAGGCCGAGCCCGCATATATGGCTGTGGGGCATCACCCTTGCCGCCTGCGTCCTCGCCGCCGGAGTATTTCTCGATCCGCCCGCGTGGATATATTCGCCTCATGCCTTCGCGGCGATTGGCTTAGGAGGTTTGCTGCTGACTTTCTTTGCCCTGGTTATGGCGCAGACCCGCGTCTCTCAGCCTTCCCCAGTTATGCGGATCATTGGCCTTGCGAGCATCTTCCTCCTGATTGTCTCAGAAGCAGCGTTCGTTCGAGTCAGGCCCCTTGAAGACGCTTACGCTGGGGAATTCTCCCAGGCTGTGTACGGCGAGCTCTCGATGTGGGTTCTCGTGGCCCTCCTGCTGGGGGCGGCCACGCTGGTCAACCCCCGGTATCTGCACGGTGCACTGCGACCTCCGCACGTTTGGGTCACGTTGTTCGCCTTGTTGGCCGTTGTTTCGTGTGCCTATTCCCCGCGGCCCCTCTTTTCGCTGGTCTGGGCGTTCAAACTCTGCCTGGTCGTCCTCGCGCTGAAAGCCATCTCGGCGGGAATCACAAGCCTGGCTGACGTGGTGACGGTCCTCCGCAGCCTTTGGCTGGCTTTCCTGGTGGTCACGCTCGCTCCATTTGCGCAGGTCTTCATAGATCCTGGGATGCTCTTTCGGGGAGGAAGGCTCAGCGGACTTTTCGCTCCCACCGGAGTCTCAGGGGCAGCGGGAACACTCTTGCTGCTGTCCGTCCTGCTCCCCGCTTCTGAGAGGGGCAAGCGGCCGGTTTATACCGCCACGGCGATGCTGGCCTGCGTGATTCTCTTTCTCGGCGGAGGCAAGGTTGCGATCGCGGCGGCGCTCCTCTCCACGACAGTTTTTCTACTATTGCAGCGCAAGTTCGTTCACGCTGTGGGATTCGTAACATTGGCGGGACTACTTGGGCTGGCTGCTTTCAGCTTTTTCCCCCCGCTCGTGGAATACCGACAGAGGTACGTCGAATCGGGCCTCGCTGAAACGCTCACCGGTCGCACGGCTCTATGGCCCGCTGCATTCGACGCCATAAAAGAACGCCCTCTCTTCGGACATGGCTTCGTTGCCTCCAAATTCGCTTCGCTGGAATCCGAGGGAATCCCCTGGCCAGCCGGACATATGCACAACGCCTTTCTCGAGGTTCTCTACAACAACGGTGCCATAGGTCTGGTGCTTGTGGTTCTGATGAACGTCGCCATTCTGAGGCGACTGCTCGGCGTCAAGCGCAACCCGTTGCCGACCGATGGCCGCCTGGTCCGCTGGGGGCTCTTAGCGATTTACCTTAACTTGCTCGTCAATGGCATGCTTACGCCTTCTTTTGGTGGTCGTCCACATAGCGGGTTCCTGGTCTTCTTAGCGGTGCTAACCCTCGCTGCGCGGTTGCAGGAACTCTCAAAGATTGGTCTTCGCGAAGCAGGAAGCCAGATTCCGGCGTCGTACCCAAGGCTCAGTGACAATCTCGCTTTTGCTCGCACAAGATCGCTACCAGCAACCTGGTGGTGAAGAGCGGTAGTGCATTCGCGGCACAGCACTGTCAAAAACTGGGATGAAAGGGTTGCGACCATTCTTACTTTGGTCAAAGGCCCTACGTTGTTGCATGTAGGCTGTGTGGGTGGCGGCGTTCCAGACGTCCCCGATAAGGAGAGACACCATTTGCACTTCCAGCTATGTGAGGCCCTCCCCGAAGCTGAGATTGTGGGGATCGACGTAAATGGCGACGGCATCAGAGAAATGAAGAGTAAGGGACTAAATGTCCTACAGATGGATGCAGAAGAGATGGCATTTGAGGGATCTTTTGACACAATTGTTGCTGGTGAACTAATCGAGCACCTTTGCAACCCGGGACGTTTCCTCGAGGGATGCCGGTGGACTCTCAAGCCCGGGGGCCGCGTGGTCTTGACAACGCCCAACCCATTTTCCCTTATGTACTTCCTGATGTATGCAAAGAACTTCAAAAGCGCTTTCAATCCAGGCCACTCCCTGTGGTTCTGTCCCCAAACCCTTAGTCAAAGGGCCCGAAGAGCTGGATTCTCGGTCACCGAGCTTCGCTTCGTGGACAGCCTCTGCCCGGAGCTGGTGCCCTCAGGTTGGTACAAGAGTTTCGCACTGTGCTGGAAGTTTCTCAGGCCGCTCCTACCCAAACGATTCAGAAACACCATCGTCGCTGTGCTTGAGCCAGCGTGATTTCGATTCTGCAGTTTCACAACCTCTACCAGCAACCGGGTGGTGAGGATGTCGAAATGCGAGCCGAGAAGGGACTCCTCACCGCCGCCGGACATCGGGTGCTGGAATACTTCCGCGACAACGATGAAATCGCGCGGTACGGCCCGTGGGAAAAGGCCACGCTTGGCTTGCGAACGGTCTGGGCCTGGGACAGCTACCGCGAAATTCGCGCCCTGCTCCGAAGAGAAAAACCGGATGTGGCCCATTTCCACAACACCTTTCCCCTGATTTCGCCTGCGGCCTACTATGCCTGCCGGGAAGCAGGCGTGCCGGTGGTCCAGACGCTGCATAATTACCGGCTGCTCTGCCCCGCCGCGACTCTTCAGAACGACGGGCGCGTGTGCGAGGAGTGCCTCGGGCGCAGTCCGTGGCGCGGCGTACTGCACGGCTGCTATCGCGGCTCGCGGCCGGCGACGGCGGCCACCGCCCTGATGCTCAGCACGCATCGCTGGCTGGCCACCTGGAGCAAGATGGTGGACTGCTATATCGCGCTCACGGAGTTTGCGCGCGCCAAATTCATCGAGGGTGGCCTGCCGGCAGAGAAGATTGTCGTCAAGCCGAATTTCGTGCATCCGGACCCGCTGGCTGTAGCGGTGATGTCTCCGTCGCCGAATTTTGCCGGCACTCAGAGAGCGCCGCTACAGCAGTACGAACCGCAGGGCTCGAAAGCGAGCCACTGCGCTACACGTGCTTCCAACCCCGAATCCCGAATCCCTAACCCCCAACCCCCGCGCTGCGCGCTGTTTGTCGGGCGGTTCTCGGAGGAGAAGGGCCTGCGCACGCTCGTCGCGGCATGGAAGCGGCTGGGCAATCGCCTCCCGCTTAGGATCGTGGGCCACGGCCCACTGCGCGCCGAACTCGAGGCGCAAATCGCGCGCCTGGGCCTTTCGAGCATTTCCTTCCACGGACACCTGACACCTGCGCACGTGATCCCTCTAATGAAGTACGCCCGCTTCCTCGTTTTCCCAAGCGAGTTGTACGAGGGCATGCCGCGAACCATTATCGAAGGTTTTGCCTGCGGCGTGCCGGTGATTGCCTCGCGGTTGGGCGCGATGCAAGAAATCGTCGAGGATGGGCGCACCGGCCTGCACTTCACCCCCGGTGACGCGAACGACTTGGCCGCCAAAGTCGAGTGGGCGTGGACCCATCCCGCCGAGATGGCCGAAATGGGCCGCGCCGCCCGCGCTGAATACGAAGCCACGTACACCGCCGAGCGGAATTACCAGCACCTAATGAGCATCTATCAACGCGTCATCGAGAACGCAACGTAGAAGTTATGGGCTCCTTCGCCAGTGGTGACGGCTCCCCCCCGACGTGTCCAGGGTTAGGTGGGCCTGCCGCTTACGGGTCATACGCCGTCGTGAAGCGCTTCACCAAACTCGACCAAGCGCTTTGCCTTCAAGGAATGCGCGTTCTGGATCTAGGTTGCGGCAATGGCTGCTACACGGTCGAGCTGTCCCGCCGCGCGCGCTGGGTGTGCGGGCTCGACATACAATTGACCAATCTCCGTGCCTTCCAAGCAAAAATGCCCTTAGTCCAGGGAGCTGCCGAGTCCCTTCCATTCGCCGCCGAGAGCTTTGATGCCGTCACGATCATAGAGGTTCTGGAGCACACGGCGTCGGACACCGCTGTGCTGCACGAGTGTTTCCGGGTGTTAAGGGCCGGGGGGGTTCTAGTCCTTTTTGTTCCAAATAAGCTGTACCCGTTCGAGAGCCATCCTTGCCGTCTGGGGCGTTTCGCCATCGGGCCGAACATCCCGTTCGTCTCTTGGCTGCCGAGCTTCGCGCATCGCCGCATTTCGTCTGCGAGGATATACACGCTCCGGAACATAACCCGCTTGGCTTCATCCTGCGGGTTCGGCGTGAGCAGAATCGGGTACATCTTCCCTCCCCTGGACTCGTTTCCACTCCCCTTCAAGGACGCCTACCGGAGGCTCGCTTGGCGTCTCGAGGAATCCCCCCTTCGTGTCTTCGGCGTCTCGATATTTCTTGTGCTGAGAAAGCCCTAGCGCCGAGTACGAGGCCAAATATACAGCCGAGCGCAATTACCAGATGCTGATGGACGTCTACGAGCGAGTCCTCGGGAGTAGACGGTAGACGGCATACGGCAGAGGGGGGCCTAGGGACTGGGCAAGAAACAGTAGGCGGTAGGTGGCAGGTCGTAGGTGGGGAACGTAGCAATCGAAAATCCCAAATCGCAGGTCCCAAATCGCCAATCCAAAATCCGAAATCGAAAATCCAAAATCCTTCACTGTTCTGGGCGTGCGCGTGGACGCGGTCGAGATTCCCGACGTCGTCGCGCAGATGGAGCGCTGGATTGGGGAGCGGCGCGGGAGCCACTACATCGCCGTGACGGGCATGCACGGCGTCAGGGAGGCGCAGCACGACCCCGCACTGAAAGAGGTTTTGAACAGCGCCGACCTCGTCGTGCCCGACGGCATGCCGCTGGTCTGGCTGGGACGATGGCGCGGGTACGCGCTGCGGCGACGCGTCTATGGGCCGGAGTTGATGCTGGAGTTCTGCCGCGCCACGGCGAGTAAGGGCTACCGACACTTTTTCTATGGGGGCGCGCCGAGCGTTGCCGACGAGTTAGCCTCCAGGCTAGCGCGGCAGTTTCCCGGCCTGCAAGCCGTCGGCACCTACGCTCCTCCCTTCCGCCCGCTGACGCCGGATGAGGATGCGCAAGTGGCGCGCATGATCCGTGGAGCCAAGCCGGACGTCCTGTGGGTCGGGCTGAGCACGCCAAAGCAGGAACGCTGGATGCACGAGCACCGGGACAAGCTCGATGCGCCCGTCATGGTGGGCGTGGGCGCGGCCTTTGACCTGAACACGGGTCGAGTGAAGCAGGCTCCGGCTTGGATGCGCGAGCATGGCTTGGAATGGTTCTGGCGCCTGCTGATGGAGCGACGCCGGCTGTGGCGACGCTACTTGATCGGCGGCGCGGAGTTTGTGTGGCTGGTGGCGCTCGAGCTTTTGGGGCTGAGGAAGTTCGCGTGATGTCCCGCCCCTGGCTGCAAACCCTCAACCTCTGAAAGGCTCCATAGGACTTCATAGAGAGCGCACGGCGGCCGAGTCCTCGCGCCCTGCCCAGAACGAGTTTTCCAAGAAGGCTGAGTTAATGAACCCAGGTAAGCATCGTGTGCGAAACGGGTCGGTGGATCTGGTATCAGCGGGAATAGCTTTACAAATAGGTCACAATGTTCACGACAAATTTGCGCAAGGGCCTCGCTCTGCTCTTGGTGGCGGCGTGGCCTGCTAACGGAATCATGGCGGCGGCCGCCTCGGGAAAAGCCCTGGGAAAGGTCATGCTCGCCACGGGTGCGACCGTGGAGGGCGTCGCGCTTTCCGACGAAGGTACGATCCTCAGCGGCGACTTGCTAAGCGTCGGCAAAGGTGGCAGAGCGCTGGTGAAGCTTGA
>Ga0315280_10007274_pt1 | contig 14930 bp, 18 predicted proteins | sample YL17G06_40_MG_FD_203697 | JGI IMG/M metagenome (GOLD analysis project Ga0315280, IMG submission 203697) | Sediment microbial communities from Yellowstone Lake, YNP, Wyoming, USA - YL17G06_40 | ecosystem: Environmental > Aquatic > Freshwater > Lake > Sediment | place: USA: Wyoming | collected...
CCTGCGGGCACGGGTCCCGTCTTTCGCGGGATAGCCGGGTTGCCGAAGCACCTGCCTACCGCAGGCCCTGAACCTAATATGGTGCAGGGCAGGCAGGAAAGAAATTTTGCAGGCCCGTGGCTTATACTGACACGGGCCTTTTTTTGAGGTGGTTCAATTCCATCGAAAGGAGACGGTTTAGATGCCCATTTCAAGACCCTGTTCATTTTATCGGGATTCCGAGAGCCTCAATCTGGGTCGCAGGATCGGGTACTGCGATTTCGATGGTGACCGAACGACTTGTGATGGTGATATTTACTTTTGTGAGAAACCTGAGATTCTGAAGAAATATCAAAAAGAGCAAAAGAGGAGGGAAGGAGGTATAATAGGATGGGAACAGAGAAGAAATGCCCCCTTTTCAGGAAACCAGAGAGTCTAAGTATGGGAAAGGGAATCGGCTACTGTGATATTGATAGTAGTAGTACAACCTGTGAAGGGGATGTCAAATTCTGTGAAAGACCTGATGCCCTGATGCAGTACTTGCGAAGGAAGTTAAATGAATTTGAGAAGAAGGGCAATGGAGAAGAGTAGAGATTTTAGAAATCTAATGCCTGATTAATCAACGTTCGTTGTTCATTGTTCTGCGTTCATCGTTCATAGTTCCCCGAACTCCGAACTATTTACTCTTTAATCATCATTCCGTATTCCGCAAAATGAATTCGTAAAAAGTTGCCATTCCCGTGAAACTTGTCCTCGACAACGATCGGGGAACGGGAATCCAGAGAAATTCTAACTACCTAAAAAGACTGGATTCCTGCTTGTGCAGGAATGACAGAAAATAGCCTTTTTAGACTTTTTACGAGTCCATCAAATTTAATATAAGGAAGACCTGGATCGTATTTTCTCCGAGGTTGGATAAGCCTTGGCTACCTGTCCGCCGACAGACGAAAGGATTGAGGGATTAGAGAAGGTAATTTTCTCCTTATTTTATTTGATTCAAAACCCTTTTTTTGATAATAATACCATAAAAGGAGTGGCCAATGGAATCAATGAAGATATTGGTGGTCGATGATGAAGCCCTCATCCGGGACATGATTAAAAGAGGTCTTTCCCAGATGGGAGGATTTAGTGTGGAGGTCGCCCAAAGTGGTCCTGAGGCCATTGAGAAGATGGAAAAGGATATCTATGATTTAGTATTGACAGACCTGAAGATGCCTGAGATGGACGGTCTCGAACTCCTCAAGACTATTAAAGGAACAAGGCCGGAGATATTGGTTATCATAATGACAGCCTATGGGTCCATTGAGACAGCCGTTGAGGCGATGAAGATTGGAGCCAATGATTATGTCACCAAACCCATTGACTTGAACGAACTTATCCTCCACATCTCCAAAGTCCAAAAAGAAAATCTCCTCCTCAGAGAAAATCGGCTTCTGAGGATGGAAGTGAAGAAAAAATTTGAGTTCGCCAATATTATTGGAAAAAGCAAGAAGATGCAGGAGGTTTTCTCCCTGATCGAAAAGGTTGCCCTTGGGAATAGCACAGTGATGATCTACGGGGGAAGCGGAACCGGTAAAGAACTGGTGGCGAAGGCCATCCATTATAACAGCCCGAGGGCGGATCGGCCCTTCATCCCTTTCAATTGCGGAGCGATCCCTGAGACTTTGGTTGAAAGCGAACTCTTTGGTCATACCAAGGGTGCCTTCACTGGAGCCATCCAGGCGAAGAAGGGTTTGTTCGAAGAAGCCAATGGAGGGACGCTCTTCTTGGACGAAATCTCCACGATCCTCCCTTCTGTTCAAGTCAAACTCCTAAGAGTCCTTCAGGAGAAGGAGTTAATGAAGGTAGGGAGTACAGAGAGAACAAAGATTGATGTCCGAATGATTGCAGCCACCAATGAGAATTTGGAAGAGAACATGAAGAAGGGGAAATTTCGGGAAGACCTCTTTTATCGTCTTCATGTCTTCCCTATTTTTCTTCCCGATCTGAAGGGCAGAAAAGAAGACATCCCATTACTCGCTTACCATTTTCTTGATTGCTTTTCCAAAGAAGCTAAAAAGGAGATCAAGGGAATCTCAAAAGAGGCGATGAAACTTCTTTTAGAATATCATTGGCCGGGGAATGTCAGAGAATTAGAAAATGTCATCGAAAGGGCTGTGATCATGACCGATCAGGATCATTTGGTCCCCAATGACTTCCCCAAAGATCTGATGGAAGGGCTTTCAGAGATGATTAAAAGAGGAGTGAAGGGTCGTAAATCTCTGGATGATATCAAGGCCGAATATATTAAAGAAATATTAAAAGAGGCGGGCGGAAACAAAAGAATCGCTTCAGAAATTCTCAGGGTAAATCCGAGAACCCTGTATCGCTTCGAGAAAAAGGGCCGCCCTATTTGAATCCTCAATTTCCATTCCACCCCAGCCCTCCTTTTCCAAAATATAAAAATGACAGAAGGCTATGCCTCTCCGAACACTTTGGAGAATCTTTTAAAATCGAACTCAGGTCTTTGACTTTGTTATCGAAGTCTGTTATTTTTTTAATCTATGAAACGATTGTTAATGAAAATCTTCGTTATGTTGTTGTTTTTACTCCTCCTCGGGGCGTGTGCAGGAAGGCAGGAATTTCAAAAACTGGGAAAAGGGACGCCTTCCCTTCAGCTCACTCCAACGAAACTCCAAAAAACTCAAAAGAAGACCCCTCCTTCAAACCCCCTTGCTTATTACTACTTTCTCCTCTCCCAGCTTAAATTAGGGGAGGGGAAAGTCGATGAGGCGATCGAAGATCTCAAACAAGCGATCGCTCGTGATATCAAAGAACCCTCCTTGCATGTTGAATTGGCCACTCTTTACATCCATAAAGGCCTTTTAAACGAGGCCATCGAAGAGTGCAAAACCGCCCTTACTGATGACTCCGATTATCTATCCGCCCATTTGCTCTTAGGTGGATTATATTCGATCCTCAAAAAGAACCAATTGGCTATCGCCTCTTACGAGAAAGTATTGGAGATCGACCCTCTCAACCGGGAAAGTTACCTCTTTCTCAGTTCCCTCTACGAAGACCTCCAGCAATATGACCAGGCGATCCAAACCCTTAAACAGTTTCTCAAGATCGAACCCAACTCTGTGATGGGTCTCTATGCCCTGGGAAGAATTTATATCAGGACGAAATCTTATGAATTGGCCAAGCAACATTTTTTAAAGGCCCTGGCGATCGAACCCAATCTGATCTCTGTCCTCATGGATTTGGGGATGACTTATGAGATCCAGAATGAACCGGAAAAGGCTGCTGAGGTTTACCAAAAGATCCTTAACCTCGATCCGGACAATAAAAAGGCGAGAAACCGGTTAGGACAGATCTTTGTTAAAGAGAAGAAGTTCGACGAGGCATTGAATCAATTTCGGGAGATCCAAAAGTCAGATTCAGAGGATCTCAATATCCGAACGAAGATGGGCCTGATCTATATGGAACAGGGGAAATTGGATCAAGCGATTTTGGAATTCAATTTTGTTCTCGCTGCCCATCCCAAAGACGATCGGGTTCGATATTATTTAGGAGCCGCCTATGTAGAAAAAGACGCCTTTGATCAGGCCGTCTCAGAATTCAAGAAGATCCCTCCCGAATCGGCTCTCTTTGTGGACTCGAGAAGAAACATCACCCTGATTTTAAGAAAACAGAACAAGATGGGAGAGGCGATCCGAATTTTAGAGGAATCGATTCAGGTCAAACCAAACGAGGGAGACCTCTACCTGATCCTCGCTGCCGTCTTTGAAAAAGAGAACCAATTGGAAAAGGCCTTGACCACCCTGAAGAGGGGACTTGAGAAAAATCAGAATGATGTTGAAATTCATTTCCAGTTAGGTGCGCTCTACGATAAGATGGGAGATTTCGATAAGATGGCTGCCGAGATGAAGGAGGTTCTCCGGCTCAATCCCAACCATGCCGATGCCCTCAACTATCTAGGCTATTCCTATTCCGAGCGAGGCATTCATCTGGATGAGGCCCTCAAATTAATCCAGAAGGCCATGGCATTGAAACCCAATATGGGGTACATCACCGATAGTTTGGGCTGGGTCTATTATAGACTCGGGAACTACGAGAGAGCTTTAACCGAACTTGAAAAAGCAAACCAATTGACTCCAGATGATTCCACGATCACCGAACACCTGGCCGATAGTTATCTCAAGCTGAGTCGGATCCCAAAAGCGGTAGAGCTTTACGAAAGGGCTTTAAAATTGGATCCCAAACCAGATCAGGCAGAACGGCTGAAAAGTAAGATTAGAGAGCTGAAAGAGAAGAAGAAATAATCAATTTTCAATTATCAATCTTCAATAATCAATGGTCAATTAACATAAAAAGATACGCCGTCTTTGAGGTTGGGATTGGGAACAGGTAATTGATGGTTCAGAATTGAAATTGAGAAATGATCAATGACCATTGAGAACTGACCATTGATCATTTTTTAACCTCCTGCGACAGGAGGGAAGACGCTCAGGACATCGCCATCTTTTAACATTTGCTCCTTCTTTCCATGAACGCCGTTAATCAAAATGATCTTGGGTATTTCTTCGGGTATTTTAAGCTGAGACAAAATATCCTGAACTCGGGTAGAACCATCGACCCCCATCTTACAGGAAAACCGACTGCTTCCCTTCGGGAGATAATCTCTGAGTGTGGCAAATAATTTTACCTCAATCTCCATCGAATTGAACTTCCCGCCTTCCTTCAAGTCACTTCCAGGTTTCAACCTTCTTCACAGCGCTTGAAACGACAAATATCCTCAAGTTATTACTATCCCTCTCCAATGGCACCATAAAAAATCCATCTCTTTCCGGAGTATATCCATGGGTCGCCCCCTCTAATATCTCTCCATCAAAAAAGGTGACCTTCACCTTCATCATACCCGGCGCCTCCAATTTTTCTTCCATCAACCCTTTGAGGGAAGGAGGACCTTGTCTTCCCACAAGAGATTTTACAAAAAAAACCGCTTTTAACTCTGAAAGGAAAATTTCAAAAACTCTTCCTCCAACTCCCCCCCCTCTTCCCCCATAGTGTTCACATGAAATGCTTTTTTTTGAGGTCCGAAATCATGAGTAACTCCCCTGATCATTTTCCCATCCCGATACCGTGCCACCACAAGATTCTGGACTTTATGGATTGTCTCAAGTTTCTCCTTCATGGAAGTTGGATGGATTCTCCTTATCTGATTTTGCTTTAAAAAATGCACTCATTATATTGGAAAACCGCCCTCCTCGCAAGTGGAAAACACAGAAAAGGGAGGATTTTTTTAGAAAGGATCAGAGGAGTCGAATTTTCCCCGGAGGCTCTTCCACCACTTCGCCTACGATGCAGGAATGGACAAGTCCTTCTTCTTTTAGGGTCGCTACCAGTTCTTTTGCCTCATTGGGAGGTAAAGAGATCAGGAGGCCGCCGGAGGTTTGAGGATCATATAGGATATCTACCAAAAGATCGGGCACATTGGAATGAAGGTCCACTCGGCAGGAGAAAAAATCTCGATTTGAATACGCCCCTCCAGGGATCAATCCCAATTTCGCATATTCCATGGCCTCAGGGAAGACTGGAACGGCTTCTGTTTGGATCGTCATCCCCACCTGGCTTGCGGTTGCCATTTCTAAGGCATGGCCGATGAAACTGAACCCTGTGATATCGGTGCAGGCATGGGCTCCAAATTTTTTCATCCATTCCGATGCCGTTCGATTCAGGGTCACCATGCTTTCCACGATCTTCCGGACAGCCTCCTCAGAGGCCACCCCTCCCTTGAGGGCTGTGGCAATGATCCCTGTGCCAAGAGGTTTTGTTAAAACCAATTTGTCCCCTACTTTTGCTTTTGCATTGGTCAGGATTTTTTTCGGATGGATCACTCCTGTCACAGCCAGGCCATATTTAATTTCTGGGTCTTCGATGGAATGCCCTCCTACCAGGGCCACGCCAGCCTCCACCATTTTCGAAAGCCCGCCGAGAAGGATCTCTTTTAAAATGGAAGGGGAAAGGGTCTTGATGGGAAAGGCCACTAAATTCATGCCCGTGAGGGGAGTTCCTCCCATGGCATAGACATCGCTCAGAGCATTGGCCACAGCGACCTGGCCAAAGGTGAAAGGATCATCTACAATCGGGGTGAAGAAGTCTACTGTCTGAACCAGGGCGACCTCATCATTCAATTGATAGACCCCTGCATCATCCGATGTATCCAGTCCCACCAGAACTTTCGGATCTTTTGGAAGAGGCAATTCCTTTAGAATCTGATCCAGATCCTCTGGACCTACTTTGGAAGCTCAACCCGCCTTTTTGACTTTTTCTGTCAGACGCACTTCAACCATTTCTCTCTCCGTGCTTTGAAATTAGATCTTTATTTCCACCTTTTTCTCAAACCTTCCCTCTGGGCCCCTGGCGTAACATTCCAAAATAGATACTTTGTTCTCCCCAAGAAGAAGACAGGCTTCTTTTTCTGAATCTGTAGACAACTCAATGGCTACTCCGCAATCCGAACTGATTTCCCGTGGCACTGGAACAAGATCAATCTTTATTCCTTTTCCCTTAAGAAGTTTTTCAGCTTTCATGACGCGATGGATGGACTCAAATATAAAGACGCACTTCATGGCCTGATCAAGCGGTCTGCTTTCCCTCACCCTCTACCTTTCCCTTTCATTTAATATTCTACCATATAACCCCTCTTCTTTTCATAGATAATCCAATTTTGCAAGGAAGAGAACCATTATCTTTCTTTGGAAATCTGGGAAATGGCTTGAATGGCAGTTTCAATGTCTGTGCCGGTGTTGAAAATACTCAGTCCGAATCGGATCGTTCCCTCTGGAAAAGTCCCAATGGTATGATGGGCTGCAGGTGCACAGTGAAGCCCCGGGCGGCAGAGGATCCCAAACTCTTTTTCTAAATGCGAGGCCCCATCCGAAGGAGAAAGGTGGGTAAAATTGAAAGAGAGGGTAGCCATTCGATCCTTATGACTTTCCGGACCATAAAGTTTCACTTGAGGAATTTCTTTTAAGCCCTTGATGAGTTTTTCGATCAGGGTGATCTCCTTTTGACGGATCTGCTCCACTCCTTTTTCCAGAACAAATTGAACGCCAGCAAGAAGCCCGGCAATGCCTACGCCATTGGGGGTTCCGCTCTCAAGGCGGTCCGGTAAGAAGTCCGGCTGTTCCTCAAATTCAGACCGACTTCCTGTCCCCCCCTGTTTCAAAGGGATCATCTCTTTCTCATTGATGCGTTCACCAATAACCAGCCCCCCTGTCCCCTGGGGTCCATAAAGGCTCTTATGACCGCTGAAAGCTAAAAGGTCAATCCCGTCCTTATCAACCTCCATCGGATAGGCGCCAGCCGTCTGGGCAGCATCGACTAAAAAGAGGAGATTATATTCTCTCGCAATCTTCCCAATTTCTCTGACCGGAAGAAGCGTTCCTGTTACATTCGAGGCGTGATTAAGGACGATCATCCTGGTAGTGGATTGAATTTGCTTTTCTACTTCTCTCGGGTCTAAAGTCCCATCTTCAAAACAAGGAACAACGGTCAATGCAATTCCCCTTTTCTCCAAATCTCTGAGTGGTCTCATCACCGAATTATGTTCCATGCTGCTCGTAATGACATGATCTTTATATTTCAAGAGACCTTTTAAGGCTAAATTGATGGATTCAGTAGCATTAAGCGTGAAGACGATTCTGGATGAGTCTTTGACATGGAATAAGGCGGAAAGGGCTTCCCGGGCCTCATAAATCATGCGAGCTGCTTCAATCGAGAGAACGTGTCCAGACCGGCCTGGGTTGGCTCCGACCTCCTCCATAAATCTATTCATGGCCTCTTTCACTTGAGGAGGCTTCGGCCATGATGTCGCTGCGTTATCGAAGTAGATCATTTTTGATCCTTTTTTAAAACAAGACGGTACTCTTCTTGAGCCTTCTCAACTTCCACACTCCATCCCTGAGTGGTCGCAGCTCGGGAAACATTCTCTTTGGAAGTGTCCGTATCCACGAGGACGATGATTTCTCCCCTGTTGATCTTTTTAATCTCATTCAGAGTCAGCAGAACAGGTTGAGGGCATGAAAGCCCGCGGGCATCAACGATTTTGCTCATTTTTAACCCTCCTTTTTTAAAAACTGGTTTTGGATCATAGCCAACCCATAATAGATAATGGTCAGGAGGGAGGGAAAAGATGGGCAGAAAAGCTCAGGACACAAGAGGATGGAAATAAATTAGGAACTTCCCTTTTCTCTCTCTCCTTCTATTGTACTGGAGACCTAACCTAGGCCTCTTCGGGCCAAATACGACCCCTCATCTAAGAGAAAAGGGCGTTGGGGGTTTACCCACGTTGAAGCCTCCTATCGGCAATTAAAAATAGTTATCAGAAAAATAGTTACATGGACAAATCAGATATGTCAAATTGGAATTTTCAATATTAAGACTTTTAACTATTGAAAAACATGATATTCATTTTCCACCCCTCCGGTTCCATGATCACCTCTTTTCTGTTGCCTTACCTAAGTAAAATTGATATAGATTTATATATTGGGATAATGGAACGTTGGAATACTGGAATGATGGAGGATATAAAGGGACAGCCCGATCTTCCCGTTATTCTACTCTTCCATCATTCCATGACTAATCTTTTATAGGAGGTGGGGTATGTATAAGAAGATTTTGGTCCCATTAGATGGTTCGGAATTGGCAAAAACAGCATTAGACCAGGCCGAGAAATTGGCCAAAACATTTGATTCTGAAATCATTCTGTTCCAAGTGGTCCCTTTTATGCCCATCTATGGCTCGCCGGAGCTGGTGACGCCTATTATCGTTGATGAAAAGCAGAAGGAAGCAGCCGAGAAGTATCTTGCGAACCTTGCCGAGGAATTGAAAAAGAGAGGCCTCAAGGTGACGGTAATGGTGAGGACCGGGCAGCAGGTGGCCGTAGAGATCATCGACTTTACAAAAGAGGCTGGGGTGAATCTGATCGTCATGTGCACCCACGGCCGCTCTGGAATTAGCCGGTGGGTTTTGGGGAGTGTTGCCCTCAAAGTCATAACCCGGGCTGAAACACCCATCCTCCTCATCCGTTCAAAAGGATAATTGCTTCGGCATCAGAGTAAAAAATGAAAAAGGAACATATCTTTCTCATCTTCATCCTCTTCCTCACTTTCCTCTCCATTTATCTCCTCTACCAAATCCTCTCCCCTTTTCTATCCTCCATCATATGGGCGATCCTCCTGGCCATGGTCTTTCACCCCCTCTTCCAAAAACTTCAACGCCTCTTAAAAAAAAGGGAGGTCCTGTCTGCCATCATGATGACCTTGTTTGTACTCATTGTCATCGTATTGCCCTTCAGTCTTCTGCTGGCCTCTTTGGCCAGCGAGGTGGTGGACGTCTATCATCGAGTGGAGGAAATGATCAAGATCGGTCAACTTCAGGGTTATTTGGAGAGAATAAAAGAGATCCCTATTCTCAAATGGATCTTGGCGAGGTTAGGTCAATATATCGATTTCTCGCAAATGGACCCTCTGCCTCTATTATTAAAGAACCTTAAACAAATCAGCACTTTCATCTTCAATCAGACCACCATCCTCTTAAAAGGATTTTCCACATTTATTGCTGGATTTTTCTTCACCCTCCTCTCCCTCTACTATCTTTTTAAAGACGGAAGCCACCTTTTCGGGAGATTGAAAGAGATTGTTCCTCTCCCATCCAAGGAGAGAGATCTTCTCATCCAACGGTTCAAGGACATGATTTATGCAACCATCTATGGAGGGATTCTGATCGCCATTATTCAGGGTCTTTTAGGAGGGTTATCTTTTTGGGTCCTTGGACTTCCTTCGCCTATTTTCTGGGGAACAGCAATGGCTCTGCTTTCCTTCATACCCATTGGTGGAACAGCTCTCATCTGGGCTCCAGCTAGCATCTTCTTATTGATTGGAGGGGCCGTTTTAAAAGGACTCATCTTGCTCGGTCTGGGAGTATGTGTCATTAGTATGGTGGACAATATTCTCAGGCCCTTATTTATCAGCGCCAAAACCAATATTCATCCCTTGCTCCTCTTCTTCGCTGTGCTGGGAGGGATCCAGGCTTTTGGATTAATCGGTCTGGTAGCAGGCCCTCTGATCGCCACCCTCTTCCTGACCCTTATCGAAATTTATATTCAAGGGGTTAAACCCGATAAAACGAGTCCGTAGTCGCGTAGGGAACGGTTTCAAACCGTTCCTTACAGGTTGGGCGCCTCTACAATTTCTACTTTAAACTCTTTGGCTTGGCTAGGTGGGTCTTTGAAAATCACCATAAAAGGAGCGGCCTTGCCCGAAGGTGTAATCATCTCTTGTTTCGTTGGAGGTTTAATCACCATCTCCTCTTTAAAAAATTCCACAGGTTGTTTCTTCAACTCTCCACGACTGATGATCCGACCACAGATCGCCTCCTTCTCAGCCACTTTGAGTTTGTCTTGATCATAAATGACGACTTTTATTTTGATATGCTTCTTTGTGAACTTGGATTGATTGTTTACCTTTCCCTCGATGATAAAGAGTGGGAGTTCTCCTATTTTCTCCTCATATCCACTCAGATCTCCAACGATCAGATCTCCCTTCCCTATCCCCCAAATCTGGTTCCAAAGTCCAGTGATCTTTTTAACTGGATACTCTAAATAGGGGGAAAGTCTGCCGCCAGAACTCAATTCCGCCCATACATAGAAGATACCGAAGACCAGGAGGATCAAAACGATGAGAAGGGCAAAAAACCGAGAGGGGCCTCTTCTTTTAGCCCGCAACATACTCCTCGGTTTGGAGGGTTTGCCTTCCGCCCTCTCTTCTCTTAAAGGTTCTTCAGGGGGTAGGTTTTCCACTTCTTCTTGAGAAGCCAATCTCTCCCCTTTTTCTGAGGGAGCCAATTTCTCCGTTTTCTCTGTAAGAGCCTGCTCAGAAAAGAGGAATGCTTCTTCTTTCTCTTCTTCCTTCTCTTCTTCCTTCTCCTCCGGCGCCACCTTTTCTTCCTCGACTTTCGCCTCTGGAGGGACCTCCACCTTTTTCTCACCTGGTCCCATCAATTCTTCATGATATTTGGCAAAGGATTCGAAATCCTCGATAATTTCCTCTTTGGTCTCAGGAGGAGGGACGACATAGAAAACATGCTTGCACCGTGAACAACGGACCTTGACGCCCTTGGCTGGAATTCGAGAATCCTCTAAATTAAACTTTGTCAAACAGGAGGCACAGGTGATGATCATAGGAAACTCCCTTTTATGATAGTTATGCAGGAGATGAAAGGTGAGGGTAAAGACGCCAGTTTCGTTGATGGGTTAGGTCGTTCGTCCTTAAAATCATAACCTTGACCCTTTGACGCTATACGAAACGGGCTTCCTAACCTTAGCCCATTCACCTCAGACAATTTTCTTCGTTTGCGGATGGCCCATTGCATGTGCAATTTCTTGCCATTATGATGAAAGGAATAGGAAAAATCAAGGATAAAATGAGGAGGATCCACAAAATGTCAAATGTCAAAACTCAAAGTTCATGGTTCGACAAGCTCACCATGATTTCATCCTGAGCCTGTCGAAGCATGGCATTTGGATTTTGACATTTAAAGTTCCGCCTTGGAGGCGGCGGTCTACCGGCCCAATCGTTTTTTGAATTCCTGGGTCAGCATGGGAACGACGGTGAAAAGGTCGCCGACAATCCCAAATGCGGCTATTTTAAAAATGGGAGCTTCAGAATCTTTATTAATGGCGACAATGATATCCGATGTCTTCATCCCGGCTTGATGTTGAATGGCACCTGAGATCCCACAGGCGATATAGATCTTAGGACGAACGGTTCGACCGGTCTGCCCAACTTGATGCTCATAAGGAATCCAGCCTGAATCGACGGCTGCGCGAGAAGAACCCACGGCGGCTCCTAAGACTTCGGCCAGTTCACGAACCGGTTTAAAACCTTCTGGCCCTCCGACGCCTCTTCCCCCTGAAACGATGATCTCTGCATCGGCCAGATTGACTGTCTCCGTCCCTTTGATGAACTCCAACACTTTTGTTCTGACCTGATCCTCTGTCATCTGCAGGGTTTCTCGAATGATCTCTCCCTTTCTCGAATCGTCCCTTTGAGGCATGGCGAAAACTTTGGGCCGGACCGTTGACATCTGAGGTCGGTAATTGGGATAGTCGAGAATGGTCGCCATGATGTTTCCACCAAAGGCTGGCCGAGTCTGTTTGAGAAATTTTGTTTCGGGATCGATGTCCAGACCTGTACAGTCTGCTGTTAATCCTGCCTCTATGGTTGTGGCTACCGTCCCCGCAAAATCTCGACCCTGAGTGGTTGCTCCGTAGAGAACGATCTCGGGTTTGTATTTCCTAATGAGATCCACGGCAGCCTTAGCATAAGAATCGGTTCGATACTGTTTAAGTACAGGGCTTTCCATGACATAGACTTTTTCAGCTCCGTAGGCTATGGCTTCTTTGACAAATTTATCGACGGCTTCCTTGTCCCCGAAAAGCATCCCGCATAATTTGCATCCTATAGCATCGGCCAACTTCCTGCCTTCGCCAAGAAGTTCGAAGGAGACACTTCCGATCTTGCCAAGTTCATGTTCTATAAAAATCCAAACATCTTTATAAGCGGTGATGTCAATCGTAACGGCTTTCTCTTCTTTTTCCAAGGTGATTGCACTCACCGGACAGACATCCACACAAGCGCCGCAGAAGGTGCACTTCTCATCCACCGCCGCAATCCCTTCCTTCATACTGAGTGCGCCAAAGGGACAAGCAGAGATACAAGATTCACATCCGGTGCAGGTGTCCTTGTCAATCAATAATCTGGCCATTCGCTTCTCCTCCTATCTAAATTGGAATATTGGAATAATGGAATGGTGGAATGTTGGGTCAAAAACCATTTTATACCTCTTATGACTCTTCTTGGTTTATCATTATTCCAATATTCCAGTATTCCATCATTCCAAAAGAATTTTGATTATTTTATGAACTTCGTATCCATCAATTTGTTCACCAGAAGGGGAACGACCTCCGTCAATTCCCCCTTCAAAATCTCGCCGCTTCCTCCTCTGGCCTCTGGAGAAAAGACCCTCATCACCCAAGTCGGTGATCCCTTCAATCCAATATGATTCTCATCGGCGCCGACATCCTTTGCGGTCAAGGTAGGAATCTGTGCCTTGGCCGCCTTTTTGATCCCTAAAAGAGAAGGAAGTCTCGGTTCATTGATGTCTTTGACGACCGTCATTAAAGCAGGAAGTGAGGATTCTACGATTTCCCTTCCATTCTCCAGCAACCGTTCCACCACTATCCTCTTCTTTGCAAAATCAATCTCCTTGACCTTTGAAACATAAGTCAGTTGTGGGATTCCCAGGCGGGTGGCAATGCCTGGCCCAACTTGAGCCGTATCTCCATCGATGGCCTGCTTTCCGCAAATCACCAAGTCCACGTCACCGATTGTCTGGATTGTCCTGGACAGGGTATAAGCGGTGGCTAGGGTGTCTGCTCCTGCAAAGGCCCTGTCTGAAACCAAATAAACCTTATCCGCACCCACAGCCAGTGCGTTTTTCAACACCTCGATGGCCTGTGGAGGGCCCATACTGATCACATGGATTTCTCCACCATGCTTCTCTTTGATGAGAAGGGCTTCTTCTACAGCATACTCATCAAAGGGGTTAGTAATGCTTGCCACACCCTCCCGAACCAGTGTGTTGGTCTTCGGGTCAATCTTCACATCCGTCGTGTCTGGAACCTGTTTGATACATACGGCGATCTTCACTTTCTCCTCCTCATTTTCCTTTAAAATTGGGTTTCCTCTTTTCAATGAATGCGGTCATTCCTTCCTTCTGATCCTCGGTGGTAAAACCGAGACTGAAGGCATAGGATTCTAAAGAACATGCCTCTGCCAAATCCATATTGAAACCAGCATCAACCGCCATCTTGGCTAATCTCACTCCAACGGCTCCATTGGCTGCGATCTGAAGGGCCACTTTTTTCGTCTCCTCCATCAGGGAGGCCTGAGGAAAGACTCGATTGACAATCCCCATCTGATAGGCTTCCTGAGCGGTGATCATCTTCCCTGTTAGAATTAGTTCTTTGGCCTTGCCTTTCCCGATCAGACGAGAAAGTCTCTGGGTTCCTCCGAAGCCTGGAAAGATGCCGAGGGTGACCTCCGGAAGGCCGAACCTTGCGTTCTCAGAGGCATAGATGAAATCACAGGCAATGGCAATCTCCGTCCCTCCTCCCAGGGCGTAACCATTGACAGCGGCAATGACTGGTCGATCAAGATCCTGGATCATTTTTAAGGTGAGATGGCCCAATTTTGAAAAGTTTAGGGCCTCGATGGGGTTCATTCCTTTCATCTCCGCGATATCGGCCCCTGCGATAAACGCTTTCTCTCCACCCCCAGTCAAGATAAGAACCTTCAGTTCTGAATGGTCCTCCACCTCCTGGAGTCCTATCTGGACATCTTTGAGGGTCTCCATGTTTAAGGCATTGAGCGCCTTGGGTCGGTTAATCGTAAGGATCCCGATTTCCCCCTCAAAAGATAACAAAATATTTTTATATTCCATCTTCCCTCCTGCATCGTGACCGTGTCCGTGTTGCGTGTCCGTATAAATTCTTAACTCATAACTCTCAATTCTTACCTTCTTTCAACGATCATCGCCATGCCTTGACCACCACCGATACAGAGGGTGGCAAGACCGAGATTGACTTTCCGGCGTTTCATTTCATGAAGGAGAGTGACCATCAACCTTGCGCCCGAGCATCCGATGGGATGACCCAGAGAGATCCCGCTCCCATTAACATTCGTCTTTTCCATATCAAATTGCAGCTCCCGAATACACGCAATGGCTTGGGAAGCAAAGGCCTCATTCAGTTCAATCAGTCCAATGTCATTGAGAGTAACTCCAGCCTTTCTTAAGGCCTTCCTCACTGCAGGAATAGGACCTAAACCCATATAGGCCGGGTC
>Ga0315280_10007275_pt1 | contig 14927 bp, 9 predicted proteins | sample YL17G06_40_MG_FD_203697 | JGI IMG/M metagenome (GOLD analysis project Ga0315280, IMG submission 203697) | Sediment microbial communities from Yellowstone Lake, YNP, Wyoming, USA - YL17G06_40 | ecosystem: Environmental > Aquatic > Freshwater > Lake > Sediment | place: USA: Wyoming | collected...
CCGATCGCTCCTCCTCCCAGTCCCTTCAAAAAATCTCGTCTTGAGACGATTTTTCTTTTCTTCTTTTTGACTTTTTCCATGGGAATCCTCCCTTTTTAGCCAAGCCTGATCAATACCATCAAGGCCATGCATAAAATGAGAGCGGCCGATGTCGTCAGATAATTCAGACGCTTGATGTAGGCTGAAACCTCTAACCTGCTTTCTAATCCCTTAATTTTTTCTCCAACCCAGAAGCCTAATGGCGCTGTGAATAAAGAGATTCCAACTGCTAAGGGGGCATAATACAGTGAAAGGGGGTAGCTTGTCCCAGCAAGGACACAGGCCGGAATACCCGTGATATATTTCACGAGTGGGAAAAGATTAACAGCGAGCAATGCTGCCAGGCCTCCGGTGAGCGCCTGCCCGTATTTCTTTTGTCTGAGTTCACTTTGAGCGATTGCTATCAGAATAAAAAAGGCTAATCCTTCTGTCAGAAAGGCAAAAATAGGATTGGCAATTGCCCCGTGGTGAAGTGGCAAAGAAAGAAGCAGGGCATCAAACATCTTAAAAAGGCTGGCGACGACAACAAGCATGGCAATCCCGAGAAAGTTTTCGGTTAGGACCCAGCATCCTGCCATGAAAAAGAAAGCGACACCAGTCATTATTGAGCCAGAGGCCAGAGAGGCGCAGCTCTGGAGGCCTATGCCCAGGGCTGCTTCAGATACGCCCCAGATTGCTCCCAGAATGACGGGAAAGGCCCAAATGGTTGAATCAATTTTTTTTGACATCCCATTCTCCTTTTTTGATTCGCAATAAGAGACTGAGTCTGAATTATATGGTTCTCGTTTTTTTTTCGCAATAGAGAATTTGGAAGGAGGATGCATCACTATTTATGTGAAGCCACTGATAAGGAAGAGGGTCCTGTCACGGCTCCTCCCCATCCGTCCTCACCTCCGCTCCCGCAAGATACCGCAAAGGAAATGATTCAAGCGCCGTGAGGCTCTGGGCGGGTGGGGAACCCCTCCGCCGTACCACCCTCCTTGGATTGTCGCATCATATCACATAAAAAGATGCATCCAAAAAGAGGAAGAAATATATCTTTTTCCGTGATTAAGATTAAGATAAAGGGGCTTTGAAAAGGGCTGCCGCGACCATTGCGGAGATTAGCCTGAGAGCCTGTCTGACGAGGGTCGCCGCAGGCCTCCGAGGGCATAAGGCTCCGAGGGATGGGTTACCGCAAGTAATTTTGGGGACAAGAGGTGCTTTCTTTGGGAGAGCGGGAGTTTTTAAAATATGATAAAATGACAACCATTAAAGAGATGGCTCAATCACAAAGGAATGATTCCGAAGGAAAGCCTGCTGTCGTCTTTTATTCCGGTTATAGGGAAAGTGAGACTCCGCGGGCTGTCCTGATTGAGGGCACAGAATATCCAATAAAAGAAATTATCTGGAGAAAGAGAATATTTGATCGCAAATCGGATGAAGTGAGAGAAGCCTTCAAGTGCCGGATAGAAAAGGGGATTATTAGAATAGAACGGGTGGGCTCAGGAGAGTGGCAGGTCTTTTTTTCTAAAAGAACATAATCGAATCTTAGAAAAATCCCAAAAAATTTTTCTCCACGGTGAACCTTTTTATCATATATATTTTCTTCCCTTATTTCTCTTTGGCTGCGTCTAAAAAGCCGTTAATCATTCCCAAGCTTTCTATGGCTCCTAAGATAGACGGAGTCCTGGATAACCCGATTTGGGAGAAAGAGGCTTTAAAAATAGAAAATTTCCATCAGTTTTCTCCTAAAGAAATGGGAGAGCCGTCGGAAAAAACCGTGGCTTATCTCGGCTATGATGAGAAGAATTTATACTTTGCGTTCCGGTGTTATGATTCTCAACCAAAGAAACTGAGAGCTTCCATAACCACCCGCGACAATTGCTTGGATGATGATTGGATCCTCATTTTTTTGGATACGTTTAATGAGAAACGCCGTGCCTTTACTTTTTTTATCAACCCGGTTGGAGTCCAAGGAGATGCCGTCCGCACTGAAGAAGGCGGAAATGACCGGATGGACACGAGTTGGGACACAGTCTTTGCTTCGGAGGGGGAAATTGACGATAAGGGCTATACTCTAGATATGTCCATACCCTTTAAGAGCCTTCGTTTCCCGGACAAAGAAAATAAGGTTTGGGGACTGACGATTGCCAGAAACATTCCCCGCAAAGGAGAGGTCATCCTCTGGCCTGAGTTTTCAAAGAGTATTCCCGGGCTGCTTACCCAGGAGGCGGACATTGTCATCCAGGGAAAGGTAGAGAAAGGCGGAAACCTTGAAGTCATGCCAATTTTCACTTCCTTAAAGAGAGAGAGCCAAAAAGTCGACCTCCAACCTGGAGCCAATCTGAAATACGGAGCAAACTCCGACCTTACGGCCGATTTTACCCTGAACCCTGATTTCAGCCACATCGAAGCGGATGCTCCTCAGATCGATGTCAACCTGAGATATGCCCTTCGCTATCCCGAAAAAAGGCCTTTTTTCTTGGAAGGAATGGAGATCTTTCAGTTTCCTGAAATTGAAATGGTCTACACCCGGCGAATCATCGACCTTCTTTGGGGCGGCAAAGTTTCGGGGAAAGCAGGACGATTTGCTTACGGTGTGCTCTCGGCTTATGACCTTCACCCGACTGAGAGCCTCTGGGATATTCACAATGGAGCAGGGAGCACAAAGGACAATGCGCTTTTCAACATCGTTCGCTTCAAAACAGATGTTTTTATTGAATCCTATGTCGGCTTTTCTCTGGCCGATAAAGAAATCGACGGGTCTTATAACCGGGTTGCTGGAGTGGATGGACAGCTAAAATTTAACAATAAATTTTTTATCTCCTTCCAGGCTCTGGGGTCAAAGAGCAGGTTTAATAAACAGGACACGGGATTTGCGCCTGCGCTCTATGCAGAATTTTTCTATTTCACAAAATACTGGGGAGCGGGCGCTTACTGGAAATCGCTCCACCCTGACTTTGAAGCTGCTTCAGGATTTGTCGAACGCGTGGACTACCGGGGTGCTGGAGCCTATGCCAACTTCAACATCTATCCCCAGAAAAAGTTTTTGAACCAGGTCGATTTCCGTTTCAGAGTTGCACAAAAAGATGCCTACTTCCAAAATATCGTCACTGACTGTTTTTATGAAGCGAGCAGCTCGTTGCGGTTCACGGAGTTTAATCAGCTATATATCACGTTTAGGAATATGATGGAGCGGTATGAAAATATTGAATTCAAAAAAAATACGCTGCAACTAGAAGGTCAATTCAATCTCATCGGCTGGATGCCTTTTTCGATATTCTTTCAGACGGGGGACAGCATCAATTACGACCCGGATAATCCTTTCCTTGGCTGGAGCAATGTCTATATGATCTCTCTGAACTTTAAGCCGAATAACAGACTTCAGCTGGGCGTTGATTTGAGCAAAGAAACTTTCTGGGAGAAAAAAGGCGGGGACGAGCTCTGGGATTACAGTGTCATCCGGCAGAGAACCACTTATCAAATTTCCAAAACTCTCTCCCTCCGGGCCATTGTGGACTATAATTTCTTCTATAAAGAAGTATTCGGCAGCTTCCTGGTGAGCTACGTCCTTCGTCCAGGCACAGTCTTTTTCTTGGGGTTCGATAGCAATTATTTAAGAGATGAGTTTGGAAAATACGACCGCCAGAGCTACAACATTTTCCTGAAATTCTCCTATTGGTGGAGAGTGTGAGGACGCAGAGTGAACCCTCGAAAGACGCGGATTTGCCTGGGTAGCCGCAGGCTTTAGCCTGCGCTCTTTTAAAGAACGCAAACTAAAGTTTGCGACTATCTAAATTTAAAATAATTGCTTCATTTATTACTAGATTTATCTTTTATCACGAGAAAAAATGCTTGCGATGGCTTGTTCCACCAGGAAACGGTTCGGCCAGAGACTTAACTTCCACTCCCAGCTGCAGAATCTTCTCCTCTCCGAGGCAGATTATGAAATCGCTAAATAATTAGGGGACTGCTCTCACCCCAGAACCGTCCCCTATGTAGTTGTGCAGGTTAGGGCGTTATTTCATCTCCTCTCCGGTCATCGGGTCTCGCAGAGCGATTTTATGCACCTTGCCCAGCTTATCGAGTGGTCCGGGCCATTGGTCCCCGCCCTTGTTGCACGGCTCGAAGTCACCGACAATCAGGATCGCTGCTTTATCCGGATGGATGTAATTGTTGGCGACTTCCTGGACTTTGGCTTTCGTCACGGCCTTGATCTTATCCCTGTAAGTTTTGTAGTAATCCTTGGGTTTTCCGGTCATCTCGAGGTTGGCGAAATTGGACATGGTAGCCTGGGGAGACTGGAAGTTGTCCGAGAAGCTTTCCAGGTAGTAATTGACCGCAGTTTCCATTTCAGCGTCTGAGACGGGTTCTTTCCGGATTCGCTCGAACTCATTGAGGATCAGCGAGATCGCGTAGCCGACCGTGGCCGACTTAGTCTGGACATAGCCAGAAAATGTGCCTGGGAATCCCCAGGTGTAAGTGAAGCGGCTCCCTTGATTGTAGGACAGGCCTTCGTTCGACCTAACCTTCATTGTAATCCGGGAAGAGAAGCTTCCGCCGCCGAGGATGAAATTCATCACCTGGACGGCGAAGTAGTCGGGGTTGGTATCCTCGATGCCCAGGTGGCCGAGGCTGATGTAACCCTGGTTGATTGGCTTCTGGATGAAATAAACACCCGGTTCGACTTGCGGGAACTGCTTGGAAAAGGTCGGAATGATCAGGCGCTTATTCTTCCAATTGGCAACGATCTTGTTGATTTTGCTTTTCAGGAGATTCTTGTTGAAATCGCCGGCGGCCGCCAGGATGATATTTTTGGGAAAGAAGTACTGGCCGTGGACAGCTTTGAGGTCGGCGCCCGCAATTCCCTCATATGTTTTGCGGGTCGGCTCCCAGGTCAGGGGATGATCGCCGTAAATAAGGCGCGCATATTCACGGGAGAGAACGCCGCTGGGCTGGTCGTTGGCCTGCCTGAGTTGTTCGATGAGACGGCCCTTGCCGAGCTTCAGAGCGTCTTCTCTAAACTCTGGGTTCATCAGGACATCGAAAAAGATGCCAAGCCCTTCGTCGAGGTCTTTGCTCAGAACGGAAAGCGACAGCGTGGATGTCCGCTCAGTTACAAAGAACGAGAGAGTACCGCCGAGAAAGTCAATCCGTTCTTCGATCGCGCTTCCCTCCTTGGTTTTGGTGCCGCCCTTGATCAGCGCGACGCTCATGACATCGCCTAGGCCTGTTTTTTCCTTGGGGATATAAAGGTTTCCGAAATTGATCAGCGCGGAAATGTTGACGAGCGGAAGGCTGTGGTCTTCCTGAATGTATCCCCTGAGGCCGTTGGCAAACTGCGTACGGAAAGTTTTTGGGTCGGGCGGCTCGAATTTGAGCGGAGGGTATTTCAGGTCTGAAGGCTTCTGCAGCTGGGTCAATCCTGCCGACAGGCATAAGAAACCTATCGCTAAGATTAATGATATGGTTTTCTTCATTGTCGTCCTCCTTCCCTACCGCCCCATCTTTCTGGTGTAGATGGCCGTGAGACTGTTGTCCTTGACGAAATATCTCGCAGCTACACGCTTGATGTCCTCGTTCGTCACTTTTTTCAGCTCATCGAGGTCGGTGAGGAGTGCTCTCCAACCGCGGTTGAGTTCGGCCCGGCCGACCCGCATAGCTAGGAACATAGACATCTGCATGCCCCGGATGAACATAGCCTCACTGCGGTTTTTAGCCTTCTGGAGCTCATCTGGATTCACGCCGTCTTTCTTGATCTTTTCGATTTCGGCCCAGATCTCTTTCTCCAGGTCCTCGGGCTGCACGAGCTTGTCGAGACGTGGCGTAGCGCTGAACTGGAAGGCGCCGACATACCACTGCGGCCGGCTGAAAGCGGAGGCATTAACAGCCATTTCTTTTTCTTTTACCAGAATTTTATAGAGCCGTCCGGTCCCGCCTCCACCTCCTCGAAAGTCACCCCCACCTCCCCGAGGGCCACCCCCGCCCGACCCGAGCACGTCGGCAAGGACCGCAAGCGGCGCGGCATCGGGATGGCCCTCCTGCGGCGTATGGAACATCATTTGGAGATTGGTGGGCGCAGGGCCTTCTCCGTAGAGCCGTTTTTCGCTGTACTGCGCGGGCTCATAGGTTCTTATCGGTTCGACCTCCGGACCTTTCGGAATCCGGCCGAAATATTTCTCAGCCATAGCGATGATGTTGGCCGGGTCGATGTCTCCAACATAGATAGCCACCGCATTATTCGGGACATAATAGTGGTTGTGGAATTCAATGAGGTCGGCCTTGGTAAATTTCCGCAGGTCGTCCATCCAGCCGACGACACTCCAGTGGTAGGGTGAGGCAGCAAAGAAGGCGGCGTTGACCTGTTCGCTGAACAAATAGCCAGGCCTGTTTTCGCTCAGCCGGCGCTCTTCCATGACGACATCCTTTTCCGAGTAGAACTCGCGGAAATAGGCGTTCATCATCCGGTCGGATTCGAGCAGCATCTGGAGTTCAACCTTGTTCGAGGGAAGTGTCACGTAATAGCCCGTGATCTCTTCGCTGGTCGAGGCGTTGAGGCCCGTGCCCCCATTCTTCATATAGATCTGCCAGAGGTCGTCCTTGACGATGTACTGTTTCTCGGCTTTAACTAACTCATCGTACTCTTTCTGCCACTGAGCGAGCTTTTCCTTGTCGCCGCCGTCGGCTTTCCAATATTTTTCCCGGTAGATCTTGTCCATAAGCTCGTCGATCTTTTTATCGATCTCGGAATCCTTTTCGAATTCCGTGACACCCATCATCTTGGTGCCCTTGAACATCATGTGTTCATGGACGTGGGCGATACCGGTAATGCCCGGCCTCTCGTTGATCGAGCCGACTTTAAAATAGATGTGGCAGACGACGCGTGGAACGCCAGGCTTCTGAATCATCAGGATCTTCATCCCGTTGGGGAGCAGGTGTTTCTTGACGTCGAGCTTGATTTCAGCGGCGGCAACGAGCGAGGCGAACGCGAGCAGACTAAAGAGAATGACTAAGGTGCGTTTCATTCGATTGAACCTCCTTTCACGAAGATTATACAAAATTAAAAAGAAAAAGTTAAATAAGTTTGGGGGCCTGCGGGTTTAAATGGATCTTTTGGATAAAGAGTCCAAGGATTCGGCCGGCCTGCGAATCTTATCTTCAGGAGGTTTCTGATTTTTCCCTGTACGCTGCTATTTCTTTGACGAAAGGTCGGCGACAGAGGTCCGGTTTCTCCCGCTTTTTTTCGATTCATACAGGGCTTGGTCTGCGGCGCTGATAAGGGAGTCTGGAATGGATCCCTGCTTCGGAAAGGCTGTGGCACATCCCAGGCTGATGGTAATATAATCAGCGGCCCGTGATTTTTCATGAGGGATTTTCAAGGAAGCCACAGAAGCCCTGATCTGTTCTGCCTCATGAAGCGCACCGGAAGCATTGGTGTCGGACAAGATGATGATGAACTCTTCCCCACCGTACCGAGCGGAGAGGTCTCCCGGTCGCCCGCAATTTTCAATTAATACGCTGGCGATCTTTTGCAAGCATTCATCGCCTGCTTGGTGACCGTAAGTGTCATTGTAGGGTTTGAAATCGTCGACATCGACCATAATGATGGAAATCGGGTTTCTATAACGGATTGCTCTTCGCCATTCCAAATGGAGAAATTCTCTAAACCGACGATAATTCGCGATGCCCGTTAAACCATCTGTTGTAGCCAAAAGCTCCAGTTTTTGATTGGCTTCTCTAAGTTGGTGAGTCCGTTCCACAACGAGCTTTTCCAGCACCTCTTCGTGCCTTTTTAATTGACTTATTCTAAATTGATACATCCCCAAACCCAGAGAAGTGACGAAAGAAATGCAAATCAGATAAAACCACCACCTCTTCCAGAAGGGCGGCGTGATTCTTATTCTCAAAGAGGCGCCTTGCTCATTCCATATCCCGTCGTTATTTGAACCTTTGACCCTAAAGATATACTGACCCGGTGGAAGATTTGTGTAGGATGCGAAGTGTCTGTTTCCCACATAATTCCAGTCTTTCTCGAACCCCTGCATGATATAGGCATACTGATTTTTCTCCGGAGAAACATAATTAAGGGCTGCAAATTCGAATGACAAGACTCGGTCTTTAAAGGAAAGTTCGATAGATTCGGTTTCAGTAATGGATTTTTTAAGGATTATCCGTCCTTCGGAGGTTTTCCCGATGGGGACGGGCTTATTGAATGTCTGAAAATTGGTGATCACCACCGGGGGAAGGTAAGGATTATCCTTGATTTCGTGAGGGAAAAAAGCATTAAACCCGCTGGTCCCTCCAAAAAACATCTCACCGTTCCTGCTTTTATAATAAGCTCCTCCGTTGAACTCATTGCTTTGCAGTCCGTCTTTGACGTCATAATTCCTAAACGTTTGTTTTTGAGGATCGAACCTTGCCAGTCCTTTATTGTGTGAGAGCCAAAGATTGCCGCTCTCGTCTTCTAATATCCCATAAATCACATTATTCACAAATCCTTCTTCTTCTCTGTAATGAACAAACGAATTTTTCTCCGGATCGTATCTGTTGAGTCCGCCCTCTGTTCCAATCCACAGTGTCCCGTCGGAACCTTCTTTGATGCATAAGATATAATCGGAGCTCAAGCTGGAAGGATCATGGGGGCTGTTTTGGTAGCGGGTGAACCTTTCCTTGACCCGGTCGAATTTATCAAGCCCGCCGCCGTATGTTCCCACCCAGAGCACTCCCGACCGATCCTCACAGATTGACCAGATATTATTATTGCTTAGACTATTAGGATCATGGGAGTTGTTTTGGTAGCGGGTGAACCTTTCCTTGACCCGGTCGAATTTATTAAGCCCGCCGCCATATGTTCCCACCCAGAGCACTCCCGACCGGTCTTCGTAAAGCGACCTGATCTTGTTGTAACTCAAACTGGCGAGGTCCTTGGAGTCATGCTGGTAATGGATGAATTTTTCTTTGACTCGATCGAATCTATTAAGTCCGCCATACGTTCCCACCCAGAGCACTCCCGACCGGTCTTCGATAATTGAAAAAACACTGTTGTTGCTTAAACTATAAGGATTGTAGCGCTCATGCTTGTAGAGGCGGATGTTATTGTTTGGGCGATCCAATTTATAGAGCCCCTCGCCATCAGTCCCCACCCAAAGCACTCCCGATGCGTCTTTATAAAAACACCTGCTGGGGGGCTTGTTACTTAATTTATACAGGATGAACTTTTTTCTGTTTCGGTCGAAGAGGTTGAGTCCTTCATAATAAGTCCCAATCCATAACATACCTGACCGATCTTCATAAATGGCTATGATTTCATTGTCACTCAGGCTATCGGGGTTATTCGGGTCGTTCTTATAACGGATAAATCGGTTTTTTTCTCGGTCGTATCTGTTGAGTCCGCTGTAAGTCCCCACCCAGAGCGCTCCTGTGTGGTCCTCATAGATGGAAAAAACGGTATCGCTGCTCAGGCTATCGGGGTTATTCGGGTCGTTCTTATAACGGATAAATCGGTTTTTTTCTCGGTCGTATCTGTTGAGTCCGCTGTCGGTTCCCACCCAGAGCGCCCCTGCGTGGTCCTCATAGAGGGAAAGCACGGTATCGCTGCTCAGACTGTTGGGGTCATGAGGGTCATATTGGTAGTGCGTGAATATTCCCTTTTCTTGGTTGAATCTGTTGAGCCCGCTGTCGGTTCCTACCCAGAGCACTCCTGCATGGTCCTCATAGAGGGAATTGACGATATTGCTGCTCAAACTTTGAGGATTATTGGCCTCGGCCCTATGATGGGAGAATCTCTCATTATCCCTGTCAAAGATATCGAGTCCTCCTCCGCTCGTTCCAATCCATAGGTTGCCGAGATGGTCTTCACAAATAGCTCTAATTCCGTCGTGGCTTAAACTGCGAGGGTCTTCAGGGACGTTCAGATAATGGGTGAAATTTCCTTTTTCTCGGTCGAATTTATTGAGCCCTTTAAATGTTCCGATCCACAAAATTCCTGAACGGTCCTCATAAATAGCCTGGATACTGTTGTTACTTAAGCTTTGCGGGTCATTGATCGAAGGTTTGAAATGTCGGAATTCGTTCCCGTCATACCTGTTCAACCCGTCCCGTGTGCCTAACCACATAAAGCCTTTGCGGTCTTGGATGATACATTGGACTGTAGTTTGTGAGAGCCCATCCCCATTGGTGATGTGCTGAAACTGAATATTTTGGTCCTCGGCAGGAAGGCTGGCAGATAGGCTCAAGATAATGGTGAGCAGGAGGATAACCTTTTGGGCGAATAGGATATAATGATTCGCTCTCATTTCCCAGATGGCGGGATTTCTTCGTAGAGAGGACATCCTTCTTTAAAAAAATACTAGCACGATTGCCTATTTTTTGCAACATGCGATGATCTCCTTTCAAAAGAACAAAAAGGTCGATGAATTCAGAAGGAAACACACTGCAGGTTTCAAAGACTCTTTCGCTGAGTGCGATTGTCGACTCCAATTTCTTCGACAAGGACGTATTCGGCAGCTTGCTTATGAGCAATGTCCTTCGGCCGGGCATGGTCTTTTTTCTCAGGATCGACAGCGATTATCTCAAAAATGAGTTCGAAAAATACGATCTTTTCTCGTTTCTAGGAATCACTCCTCCTATATCCATTCTTTAGCAAAGGGGGAGAAGAGGGAATCTGTTTTCATCGCGCTAGAAATCAGAGCGGGGAGCAAAACCCTTTTAAAATCCCCGTTATTTTAATCATGAAAAAAGAGATGCTTCGGACAAGATTGTTTAAATAGACGAGCGATTGAGGACAGTCTATAATATTTTTCATGAGTTTAGATTTTCTGGATGGTGTCGCGGAGTTTAAGAATCTGCTTCAATCCATCCATCAGGGAGAAAAAGGACTCAAAATAACCGGCCTGATCGAGCCGGCCAAGCCATTCTTCCTTTCTTTTTTGGCGCGTGAAATCAAGAAAAGAATTGTCTATATCCAGGCGGCTTCCTTATCTCTTTCCCAGTTTGAGGAACAGTGCCGATTCTTTTTTTCCCAGTTTGCTTCCTCGTTAACATCGCAGATTCTCCCCGCGCTTGCGGACAATCCTTATCAGGAGATTCCGCCTTCTTTGGATTCTGTTTCATCCCGGATGAAATTTTTTTATAGCCTCCTCCATCATCCGTCCCCACTCGTCATTACCAATATCTTTGGATTGCTCAAACCCTTCCCAAGTCCTCAAGATTTGAATCAATTTTTCTTGGAGATTGAAAAGGGCAATGGATTGGGACGCGACAAGCTTCTCTCGATTCTTGATGAATACGGCTACGCCAGAGAAGATTTAATCGCTTCTCCGGGGGAATATGCCTGGCGGGGAGGAATTGTTGATGTTTTTTCGCCCTGGCAATCTTTTCCCTATCGAATTGAGTTCAGCGGCGATGAAATTGTCTCTCTCCGCGAGTTTGATCCATCAACTCAGCGTTCCCTGAAAAGATTGGAGCGGATCGTTGTCCCCTCCCTTCGGGAATTTCCCCGCTCCACATTCTTTCTTCAAGAATGGGAAGAGCTGGCCCAAAAGAAAGGCAAAGGTTTTGGGCAGGATACTCTTCAAAAAATGAATTCTCTCCAGCGGAGAGATTTTTTCCCTTCTTTTGTTTTTCTTTCGCTTCTCCACCAGAAGCATTTTGTCCCCTTTAATCATTATTTGAAAAATTCTCTGTTTGTTGTCGATGATTGGGAGGAAGTGGAGAAAGAGTGGAAAGAGACATGTCAGGACCTTGGGAAGCAATGCCAGGAGCTCACCAGGAACAAGAAATTATGTCTTTCTCCCGAAGAGATTTATCCTCCCTACCTCTGGGAACAAATCAAAGGAGAAGCGATCCTTTTTCGAGAATTTGCCCCTCAGGGGAGGGCTAAAAGCTTTTCATTTCCGTTCCAATCTGTCCCCAGGTTTGAGAATAAAATCCCCTTTTTCCTCGAATATCTAAAAAAGCTGCAGAGGGAAAGGGAGCGCTGTTTTATCTATCTTTCGAGCGTGGCGATTCGCCAGAAAATGGCTAGCCTTCTTTCGCAGCATCAAATCTCATCAGTGGAGTCTTCAACTCCTTTTGTTTTTCCCAAAGGAGGAGAAGTGGTGCTATTAGTGGGTGATTTGAGCCGGGGGTTCAGTTTCCCTGAACAGCGGATCGCTTATTTTTCTGAAAAAGATATTTTTACAGAGGAAAAAGTCATTATCAGCCGGCCTTCGGTGCGGCCTTTCCTGACCCAATTCCAGGACCTCAAAGAAGGCGATTATGTGGTTCACACAGATTACGGCATCGGGCTTTTTAAAGGCTTGGTGAAGATGGAAGTCGATAAAAAAAGCCGGGAATTTATTGAGCTCCTGTATAAGGATGACGACCAGCTTTTTGTCCCCGTTGAAGACCTCAACCTTGTCCAGAAATTTTCGAGTGTTGGAGCGAGCCTTCCCGTCCTGGATAAACTGGGAACCAATTCCTGGCAGAAGACAAAAGAGCGGACTAAAAAGGCCGTCGAAAATATTGCCAAAGAATTGCTGCAACTCTACGCCCAGAGGAAGGCTCTGAAAGGATTTGCCTTTAGCCCAGAGGGAACTTGGCAGGCTGATTTTGAGAAGACTTTTGAGTTCGAGGAGACAGAAGATCAGTCGAGGTCGATCAAAGAAATCAAGAAAGACATGGAATCCGACGCTCCCATGGACCGGCTCCTCTGCGGCGATGTGGGTTACGGCAAAACAGAAGTGGCCATGCGTGCTTCTTTCAAGGCAGTGATGGATGGAATGCAAGTGGCGGTTCTCTGTCCTACGACTGTTCTTGCCAGCCAGCACTTGAAAACCTTTAGGAACAGAATGGTTCTCTTTCCGGTTCGGGTGGAAGCGCTCACCAGGCTTCAGACAAAGAGTCGGCAGAAAAAGATCGTGGAGGATCTAAAAAAAGGCTTAGTCGACATCATCATTGGGACACACCGGCTTCTTTCCAAAGATGTAGCGTTTCATGATTTGGGGCTGCTGATCGTTGACGAGGAGCAGAGGTTTGGGGTGAAGCACAAGGAAAAAATCAAACAGATGAGGGCCAATATCGACGTGTTAACCCTCACGGCCACACCTATTCCGCGTACACTGAATTTATCCCTCAGCGGGCTGAGGGATATCAGCCTGATCGAGACGCCTCCCAGGGACAGGCTGGCAATCCACACGGTAGTCACCTCCTTCAGCACCAAGCTCATTTCGAACGCTATCAAGCAGGAATTGAATCGCGGGGGCCAGGTTTACTACATTCACAACAAGATTGAAGACATCGACCGAGTGGCCCTGACGGTCGAGAAATTGGTCCCTCAGGCTAAAGTGGCTATGATTCACGGAAAGATGTCAGGCGCGGAGCTAGAGAAAAGGATGATTGATTTTATCAGCCAGAAATACAATGTCCTAATTTCGACCACGATCATCGAGAATGGCATTGATATCCCTCTCGTCAACACCCTGGTTGTCGACCGGGCAGACCTTTTCGGTTTAGCCCAGCTCTATCAGCTTCGCGGTCGCGTTGGCCGCTCCTCACGCCAGGCTTTTGCTTACTTTCTTGTCCCTCCTTTTATGGACCTCGCTCCATTGGCTAAAAAGAGGCTAAAAGCTTTAAAGGAGTTCAGTGAACTGGGGTCTGGGTTTCGTTTGGCGGCCAAAGACTTGGAGATCAGAGGAGCTGGGAATTTCCTGGGATCGGAGCAGCATGGTTACCTGCAGGCCGTGGGCTTTGATTATTATCTTCAGCTCCTGGACCAGACAATCAAAGAGCTCAAAGGGGAGCGAATGGAGGAAGTCAAAAGCGAAATCAATTTAAAAGTCGATATCCGCATTCCTGAAGATTACCTTCCTCAGGTCAACTTGAGGCTCAACCTTTACAAAAGAATTTCTTCCTTTGAGGATTTAGAGGAGGCAGGGAGGATAAGAAAAGAGATAGAAGATCGGTTTGGAAGTCCTCCTCCCAGTGTCGAAAATCTGGTCCGGTATGGCATCATCAAATTCCTCGCTCAAAAATTAAAAATTAAAGCCATTGATCGCATCGGAAACAGGATTATCTTCAAATTTGTTCCCACGTCTTCTGCGGATTTGACCCGACTGACCCTGCTCCTAAAGAATTATTCAGGGTCTTTGACCCCTCAGGGTGTGATGACCATTCACCTTTGCCCTTCGGGTGAGGCTGGAATTCTGGATGAAACGATATCCATCTTGAAGGAGTTATAGGGATAGGCTATAATGAATTGAATTTAAAAAAGATGAAGCTTGAAAAATCTCGAAATTATCGATTTCTCCTGTTCGCGGTGTTCCTTCTTTTTAGTTTTTTGACTTGCAGCCGAGAAAATTCGCAGGCGGAATCGGGCACTACCTCTCTAGCTGCTGTTTTACAGAAGGGCAACGTTATTCTTAGAATTCAAGATATTTCGTATTTTAATTCTGATTTCGAAAAATATCTGAGTGAGATTGTCGGAAAGAATCAAGACTCTTTGCCGGCTGCATCCCTCAGCCGTCTTTATGATAAATTTGTAGAGGAAATGTTGATTCTCAAAGCGGCCCAGAATCAAAGGATTACGCTAACCGAAGACGAGAAAAAGAAGTATCTCGCTAAGATAGAGAAGGAAGTTTGGCAAGGACGAGAAAAAGATCCTTCCCAGGGATTGGACACTCAGTCACTCCTCCAAAATTTGTTGATTGAAAAATATATCTTTGAATTAGTGAAAGACATCAAGGTTGAGGATAATGAAGTTCACGAGTATTACGAACTTCATAAAAGGGAATTCCTGCAACCAGAAAGAGTGCAAGTGAGCCAGATTTTGTTAGAAACCGAAGAGAAAGCGATTGAGATTTTGAAGCAATTGGAGACTGCCTCAGAAGAAGAATTCCGGGAAGTGGCGAGAAAAGAGTCTTCGGGCC
>Ga0315280_10007276_pt1 | contig 14927 bp, 8 predicted proteins | sample YL17G06_40_MG_FD_203697 | JGI IMG/M metagenome (GOLD analysis project Ga0315280, IMG submission 203697) | Sediment microbial communities from Yellowstone Lake, YNP, Wyoming, USA - YL17G06_40 | ecosystem: Environmental > Aquatic > Freshwater > Lake > Sediment | place: USA: Wyoming | collected...
CTGAAGGTGGTGCCACCATATACCAAATCTCCACACGCGGTTCGTTACCTGTTCCAATAGCGTGGTCAAGCTTGGTGATGTTAACTCCTCCATAGGTAACGCTACTTACACTTATGCTGTTCCCCGCATGTAAACTCACTCCAACCACCAGAAGCCTGTTTGCACTTGTACCAACAGTATGTGACCAGGTCACGGAGGAAACAGTAGAACCACTGGTACTTGAGGCGGCATCAAAAGCCAAAGGAACATAGGGAGCAGTTAGCGAACTCCAAGTAGGCGAAATGTTTGGACAAGAGGCACACTTGTAAAAATTGGTACCAGTAGTACCAGAAACAGTTAGGACCCAAATACTACTGCCATCTGTTGTGACACTGTACATACTGTCGGTCACCGAGGCAACAGTTGTGTTGCTCGTTGTCCAACCTGTCCCGTTGTAGACAGAATGGGATAAATTACCATCTTGAAAAATCATATGCAGATTATTACCAACTGTAACCAAAACCGGCCTATCGCCTGCTGTCAATCCAGAGTCTTTAAATGTAATTGTGTTGGCAAATGCTACCCACGGATTATAAGCGGTGGTAGTTGTGTCGTCCTCGGGCAAATCAGTGGTATTATCATCACCGATACTAATACTTCCACTATGAGTTTTTTTAACGTCGGGATCGCCTCCATATCCTACCTCAATAACAATCCGGTCACCATCTTGAGCGGTCACTGAGGTGGAAGTTACAGAATCTCCGCGGTTTGTCAATACGGTAGAAAGCTCTGTGGCATCAGCTTTCAGGGACGCTATTGTTCCTCGCAAAGTCGAACCGTCATTAGAATAGACTTTTACGGTCCAGGTTAAAACAAGGTTGTTGTCTGTATCCGTCTCACTTTGTCGCATCTGAATTTTTACTGTCTGGGAAGATATTGTCTGAGCAGCAATCGGATCTGAAACATATTGATGAAAGAGAATATCTCTGTTTAAAGCGCTGGTATCACTGAAGTCAACTGTTGTCATGGTCGTATTGGTTTTTACAGTTGAAGTCTTAAGCCTGGTAGCAATTGAAGTATCTTCCCATCCTGTGTCAAATGCTGGTGAGACAGCAGCTGCCCCTGAGCTTGGAAGATAAAAACGAGTACCAGTTGGAGCTGTTATATCAGTAAATGTACAGCCTGAAAAAACAAGTTTGTAAACCTTAGCAACAGTTCCAGAATCTGTATCGGTTGTTGCCAGATAAACTGTTCCATCAGTAGCCACAGCTATGGAAACCATATAAGTTGAGGTTAAAGTTCCGGGGCTTTGCGTACACTTGGTGCCTAGAGCATCAGAACTGGCAGTATTGATGCTGTTGACCTCTAAACCTGCCGAAGTATCAACCCAAGCCACATAAATTAATGAGCCTAACAGATAAATTGAAGGGTTGTAATTATCGGCATCTGTGGTGTCAACATCCACAGCGCTTCCCCAAGTCGTCCCGTCTGAAGATTTCTTGTACCAGACATCAGTACCGTCGTTATAGAAAGCATACCAATTGCTATTGACGTAAGCAACTTTCCTCTGCAAGCCTCCAAATTGAACTTCAGTTTCTGCAATACCCCCTGAGACAATCACGGAGGGGTCAATTGTTACTGGGTATTGTCTTTGTGGATCTTTTAACCAAGATCTTGCAGACTCACCTAATGTTTTTGTTAATTTGTAACCAATTGGTGTTTTGTCTAAGGCAAAGGAAAGATCATTTGTAACTTCACCTTTTGCATCCTTGGCAAATGGCTGGGAAAGTTTGAAGAGTTCTTTTCCGTCTTCAGAGTAAAAACCGAAGGCAGTAGGTTCTGGAGAGACTATCTTGACATCGATAGTTTTTAGGGCCTGTTCGATGTTACCCTCCATAGCTTTAGCGACGGAGGGCTTTTTGATGATAAACTCCTCAACCAGCAAATCATTCGTCAGGCTGTATTTTAGATCAACATCTTGGATGATCCCTTCATAAATAACTTCTTTATCTTTGTAAATTTTTGATTTTAGGGGTTGAACCCCTTTCCCATTGATAGTTTTAGTCTCAAATTCAATCTCTTGATTTCCAAGTTTTATCCTCACTCTTGGTTCCTGATGAAAGATAAACTCCAAGTTTTTGCCTGCTTTAGTTATCTTTTTAATTGCTCTTGGGGTAGTGATCTCTTCAGTTTGTGCATTCCTTAAGATCTCATCTTTGTTTGAGGGGCTTTTGGGATCACTTGCCTGCCCTGAGCCACTCGGCCCTGAGGCTTCGACGGTGAGCTCAGCCGAACCGCTCGCGACCGAAGGGCTTGCCGAAGGGTTGCTTTCCTCCTTTTGAATTTGATCAACTGTTTTTAATGTAGACTGTGAGGCATAGGATGTAGCAAAGGGAATAAAGGGAGCAAGGACGGAGAGAAGGGCAGTGATGGCGATTGTCACTCCAAGGGCAAAGTTGCTAATAAGACGCAGGTTTCTTTTGTTAAAGAAGGATCTGGGACGGATTGATGAAAATCCTAAAGGATGAGAAGCCTGACTCTGGAAACTGTATGCTGGTTGAATAAATGGTTTGGTAAAGGGAAAAAGTTTCCTCCACCATAATCCAAGTTTAACTTTGGATATAACATCGGTAATTACCCCTGTCTTTGGTGTTCTAAACCATGGTCCTTCTTCTTTTTCCAATAGTCCTTTGACTGCGGCATAGCCTTGGAAGGGGACGACTATGTAGGATAAAAGGATAAATGATGCGATTCCAAGATAGTCTTTTTCTTCTGCTTCTTCCAAGAAAAGACCAATTGTGTTCATTAAAGGTAGGGAGAGGAAGTTGGTTAGGACTAGAGACCAGCCAAAGGTTGCTGTCCAGAATGGTAGGTGGACTTTAAAGACTGCTTCAGATAAAAACCAAGAGATTGTTCCCATCATAAAGAATGTTGCTTGGAGATAATATGGGGCAAGGTAGATAAATTCTAGTTTTTCTTTTAATGTCATATATGGAGAAGTTAAAAGACTTGCAAACCTTTGTTTGACATTAAAGGAATGTCCTTCTGCCCACCTCATTCTTTGTCTGACTAGTCTTCTTACTGTTGATACACATTCTGATGGTGCTTGGATATATGGAGTGTAGACTACCTTGTAACCATCTTGATAAAGTCTTAAGGTTAACTGGAAGTCTTCTGTAATTGATCTACCCCAACCGTACTGTCTTAATATGTCTGCTCTTATCATATAGACTGATCCTGCAATCATCTTTAATCCTTGGTAGGCTTCAACTCCTGATCGCTCAACTACGTATGATCCTGCATACTCTGTTCTTACCCCTCTTGTTATCCAGTTCTCACTCTTGTTTAGAACATGCCATTGATAACCTTGTACTGCTGCAACCTTTGTTTGGTAGACGTTATCTAGTCCCCCACCAAGCCTGGAGAAGTACTTTAAGAATGAAGTTATCGTATCTGGAAAAGGGATAAAGTCTGCATCAAAGATTAAGATGTATTCTGCTTGGGGATTGGTATTCTCTAAAGCCTTCTGTAATGCAGCCCCCTTGAATCCTTCTCGGGTTTCTCTGTGTAAGACTTTGACCCTTGGGTTACTTTCTGCAAACTCCTGACAAATCTGGGTTGTCTCATCGGTTGAATCATCAGCTACAATCACTTCATAGTTTGGATACTCAAGGGCAGAGCAAGCTTTAAGAATTCTTTCTGCTACTCTTTTCTCGTTGTAGAAGGGGATGTGAATTGAGATAAATGGATATCTTTCCAGTTTGATATCGTCCACCTCTGCAAGTAGTCCTGGAGATTTTACCCTTTCATCTCCCTCTTTTTCCCTCCTACCTGAAACTGTCAGGACTAAAAGAAGGGAGAGGTAGTATTTGAGAGAATATAAAAAGAAGAAAAGGCCGAAAGCTAAAGCAGTAGTAGCAAATAAATATCCTGTCTTCTGGGATACTGGAGCAGATATAAATAACGTGAGGAATTTATATATGGCAAAGATGGCACCTGCGATTGATGCAAAGAAGAGGCCATAAGGCAAAGGTCTTGCTACCAATCTTGGTACAGTAGCAAAAGGAGCGATGGTAAATCTTAGGATCTTTAGAACTGGACCAAGCCAGACAACCGGTTTGGGTACAGGAACAGGCACTTCTTGAGTCTTAGCCCAAGAAATTCTTTGTTCTAGAGTTGAAAGCCCATTGCGACTTAAGACGTTTTGGACACCGTGATAACCAAGTACTCCTTTTGCTTGATGGGCAATTTTTTCGCAGTTGGCCAGCGGGTCTGCTAAAACCAAACCTAACACATGACTTTCCTGCTCGGAAGAAGCCTGTCTTGGATATTTTTCAATCTTTGGCTTCTGATCTTCTAACGCCACTAGTTTGTCTTCAGCTTCCTCATACCTTCTCTTTAACCGGTAAAATAAAACTCTTGATATTCCATATTTTTTACAAACCGCAGTAACTTTTTTATTTTTTTTGATAACCTCTTCAACAAGGACGAGCCTGTCATGAGCCGAGAGCCTCGAAGGATTCCTTCGGATTTCAGGTTCCTTCTGGGCGAAAAGCAATCTTTTCTCGTGAGTGCTAAGTTGATTTCTTTCAAGAATTTTCTGAATTGCGTGCCTACCCGGACATTGTTTGCCTAGTGTTTGACGAAGAGATTTCTGAAGTTTAGGAACACTAAACTCTGGGTGAAGATTGACTTCTCTTAAAACCTCTTGTTCAACCTTTGGTGAAGTTTGGAAAAGGCTCCGAGCGACCTTTCTTTTTTGAGGAGCAACTGTTTCTAGAACTTGATACGAAGGCTTCTCTTCACGGAGGCGCTTCTTTAAGCGATAAAAAATAGTTCGGGAAATTCCTGCTTCTTTGCAAACTTTAGCAACCGATTCCCCAGCCCGAACGCTATCAAATAACCTTAATCTTTCCTCAGGTGTAAGTTTGGTAGGCATCCTCTATTTTTTGGGATGCTGCCCTAAGTCTTCCCTTACACCTCTCTAAAATAATGTTAACATTAAATGGGTAAAAATTGTCAAGACGCTATATTTCGATGATAGATGCAAGGAGTTAAGTGTTAAAACTGAGGCTTGCTAAACCACTCCCCTCTCGTACTCAGACCCAGAAAGTGCAACTTGAAAATCCTGAAGCTTTTAAAAGAATCCTCTGTGAAATATCTGAGGTTTTTTTTCACAGTCGATCCATCAAATTTCCTAGAACTAGTAACATTAAATCTAGATCAAAATATAAATTAGAATATCAATTTTGAACACTTGACAAAATCTTGTCTGCTGGTGCTATACTAACCGCACTATGACCAAAAGGGTCCTCATTTTTTTTGCGGCGCTTATATTTGTTCTTGGTGTAGGATTTGCTGCAATCTTTTATCTTCGAGGTTTTAAGATAGACACGAAAAATAAAAGCATTGCACGGACTGGGCTTTTGGTCATTGAATCAACTCCAAACGGCGCCCAAGTATTTTTGGATGACCGTCTAACTTCAGCTACCAACACAACAATCGCCTATTTGAATCCCCAAAAATACAAGCTAAGACTAGTTAAAGAAGGCTACAGCCCTTGGGAAAAAGAAATAGAAATAAGAGCTGACCTGACGACAGAAGTGGTGGCTGTTCTTTTCCCTTCAACTCCAGATCTTAGACCCTTAAGTTTTACCGGGGTGTCAAATCCCCTCCTTTCTCCTGATGATCAAAAAATCGTTTTTGGTGTCCCTCAAGGAGAAAAGGCAGGATTGTGGACTTTAAATATGTCAGATCGTCCTCTTGGTTTCGGCGCTGGAGAAAGACAAATCGTCAAAAACACGCCTGATCTTGATTTTACCAAAGCTAAAATGGTCTTTTCACCTGATGCTAGATTTGTTTGGGTACAGTTGCAACTTGGAGGAAAAGCTGGCCCCCAACTTCAAAGAAACTATCTTCTAGACACAGAAAAACTCAACGATGCTTTAACTGATGTAACAGCCACTCTTTCCTCCACTCTTTCCTCTTGGCAGCAAGATATAAATTTAAAGCAGGAAGCAAGAAACCAAAGGCTAAAGAAAGATTTGCCCCAGATTGCTTCTTCCTCTGTCACTCTTTTGGATCAAGTGCTAAAGCAGGCAACAACTTCAGCTACAATTGAACCGAAACTTCTTAACTTTTGGCCAGACAATCTTATCTGGTCACCCGACGAGACTAAATTCTTTACTCTAAAGGGAAAATCAACCAAAGAGGGTGTGACTGTTTATAGAGTCCGCGATCCCAACCCTCTAAGAAAAACTCCGGCTACGTTTGATATCCCTGGCGCAAATCAAATTCTTTGGTATCCAGATTCAGAACATCTCATTTTGGTCGCAGATAAAGAAATCTCAATTATTGAATACGAAGGAACAAATAAAGTAACAGTTTATACCGGAGATTTTGTTAATAGCTTCGTCTTTCCCTGGCCAAATGGTACTGCTTTAGTTATCCTATCCAATTTCAACCAGGCCGCAGGTACTACACTTCCCAATCTCTATGCCTTGAAACTCCGATAGATCAACGGCTACCCGAGCATTCAGTCAGTCTTCATTTTAGCAATCACTAAAAGCCTTCGCCAAGTTGTGCCTGGCGGATCGCAGGTTTGAAGAACTAAGACTGGCTCCTGAAAATTCTCACGAAGAACTGAGACATCATTGGGGGCAACTATCTTTTTTTCAGTCACAAAATAATCATAGCGAACATTTTTATAAAAAAGGATAATCCTATCCCCCGTTTCCATTTCCCGCAGGAGGTAAAAAACGGCGTTATAGCGGGGTACATCCCAGGGATTTAAGGTTGAATGGGCAAAAAGATAAGAAAGGCCTTTCTGGCCAGGAAAAACACTCCCTTTGGCATGGGCTACTCCTTTTTGCAATTTTTGGTTATACTCTTTTTGGTTTGCCGCATCGACATTGGCAATAACAGGACTATTTGCGCCAATTTTCTCAACAATGACGCCAAAATCGGTTGATTTTGGTATCAAGACTTTGGGTGATCCTTTACCCAGTAAATCACCAAATGTCACCTTATCTCCTGTAATTTGATCACTTTGGGTCTTATCAACGATAAATCTTATTCCTTTAAACTTCTCAATCCTGTATGAGACTTCTGCCGTGACAATCGGCCAGAAAGTAAAAAATAGGCCAAGGATCGAAACCAGGATTAAAAAATTACCAAACCAGCGAATAAACTTGCCCAAATTAGAAGGCTTTCTCTCTTCTTCCGGTTCGACTTTGGCTTTTCGTTCTTCTTCTGTTGGCGGAGTTGGTGGAGACGTTTGGGGTTGTGTTGCCATCCTAATCTGCGCTAGCTCCTCTATAATTTGTTTTTCCCCAACTGGTTTTTCAGCCATCTGCTCTTCCGCTACTGGCTTTTTTGCAGAGCCTCTTGGATTTTGCCAAACTGCTTGTTCTCCTAATTTTTCTCCAATTTTGTCCATATTAAAAGTCGGGGCAACCTCCCCGATTAGTCGGGGATCGCGGACTTGAACCGCGGACCTCGCCGTCCCGAACGACGCGCTCTATCCATCTGAGCTAATCCCCGAACTTCAGATGCGCTACCTCCCTCCCTGCTGGCAGGCAGGTGCGCCACGCTCCGATATGCTTGGATTATATCTAAAATAACACTGAAATTCAATTTAGGTTGTTTTTTCTTCCAAAACAAAACTATATACAAACCACCAGAAGAAAAAGAGCCATAGGATAAAACTAGCTAACCTACTCTTAAACTGAGAGTGTCTCTACTTGATCGATCGATAGGGTCTGTGCTATACTCCTTTCGATCATGAAAAAGAGGTTCGTTTATCATCTTCCAGTATTGGTAGAAAAGGACGAAGAAGGTTTCTATGTTGTCGAGTGCCCCGTTTTTCAGGGATGTTACACTCAAGGCAAAACCATCGATGAAGCCTTGGAAAACATTAAGGAAGTAATTGATCTTGTTTTAGAGGAAGAGGAAAATCAAAAACTTCTTAAATCCTATAAATCAGAAGACTTTGGCCTTCATACACTTCCAATTAAGTTAAATGCCTAAACTTCCCCATCTCTCCGGTAAAGTTACAATTAAGGCATTCCAAAAGTTAGGATATATTCAAGTAAGACAGAAAGGGAGCCACGTAAGACTAATCCATCCAACAAAGTCTACGTTGCGCAAACCACTATCCATTCCATTACATAGAACCTTAGGACCTGGACTTTTAAGGAAACTAATTAGAGATGCAAATGTCTCTGTAGAAGAATTTACAAACTTGCTTTAAACTCATATAGATTTATCATTACGTTCTTCCAAAACAAAACCATAAGCAAACCACCAGAAGAAAAAGAGCCAGGCGATAACTGCCAAGAGTGAACCATAATCATGAACAATAATGGCTGGGAATTGACCAAAAAAGTAAGCAACTAAAACTACGGCAACGATTCTTAAGATATTGACCAAAAAGGTTCCCAAAAGACCAATTATCGCTGCTTTTAACTTGGAAAAGTTAGTGTATTTATCCCCTTGCAAACCAACAAAGGCAGTAATGGCAAAAAACAAAATTGACTGCCAACCGATACAATTCCAGACAATTTCTGTTAAAAATGGCTGGGTTTTCCCCAAAACCACATATTCTTTGGTTACTGAGACGTCAAATCCAAAAACAGCCAAAATAACAGCCACCATTCGAACTTCTGCTGGAACAATGTATTCTCGAATTAAAGAATATCCCCGCAAATTAATTACCAGCCTTGTCAAAAGATCATTAAACGTTGCCAAAAATGGCATAAACATTAGAACCAAAGCCAGAATCAAAAAAAGAGTAACAAAAGTATCTTTTGAAACAGAAACTAACCTAAATTTTGGCTGGATCATATTGGTTTATTACTCTCCTGGCTTCCACCCACTATAATTGACACAATCTTGGCAAAAATTGTAAAATGCGGCTACTATGAATGGACAACTAATAGCCAAATTGGAAAACTTAGAAAGAGAACTCAAAGAGATTAAAACTCTTCTCAAAAAAGAGGCAAGGAAACCTAAAAAGAAAGCCAGACTTACCTTGTCTGAAATTGCCAAAAGACTCCAGGTTGTAGGCAAAGAAATCTCCCCTAAAGAATTGGAGGAAGAGATTCGAGCAGTACGTGCCAGAGAGTAACTAATGTTGGTTGTTTTAAATACTAATGTTCTACTTTCAGCCTTTCTCTGGCGCGGGAAGCCGTTTGCTTTAATTCCTCCAATAGAAAGCGGTAGGATCACCCCTTGTTTCTCTAAAGAGACTCTTGATGAATTTGAAAGAGTTCTACGGCGACCAAAATTTAAACTGAGGCTAAAAAAGGTAGATTTGACGGTTCCTTTAATTTTGAAAGTTATTAAGGATAACGGTAAACTTTTCGAACTTCCTAAAGTAAAAACTAGTTTTGTAAAAGAAGATCCAGCCGATGACAAATTTTTACTCCTATCCTAGCACAAGTTGCCAAAGCCAAGTATTTAGTTACAGGTGATAAACACTTGTTAAAATTGAAAGCTTTTGATAAGACCAAAATTCTATCCATTTCTGAATTTCTAAAACTGCTATAAATTCAGTTAAATTCGCTTTTTCAGCAGTATTATTCGTACACGGCTCATGCTGCAATTTTGGCGGGGTCAAGTCGGACTTGATGGGGCGAGAATACTACAACCTAAGTCTTACCGTTAAACTGAAGTTTCTTTACTCTCAAGAATAAATCCATATGCAAACCACCAAAAGAAAAAGAGCCAGAGGACAGTAATAAAGGCAGCAAAATAGTCATGGATCAAAAGGGCAAAAACGGCGTTTATGTAGTAAATTCCCACAGTAATAAAAACGATACGAAAGATATTGACCAAAAATGTTCCCAAGATTCCGACCAAGATACATTCTATTTTTGAAAGTCGAGTAAATCCTCCCTCAAGACCAACAATTAAAGAGATCAAAAGCAAAATTAACGATTGCCAACCTAAACAATTCCATTGAAGATCAGCAGGAATAAACTCACTTCCCTTTTGGATAACAAAAGCCCCTGCTTCTCCTCTTGGAAGAAGAAAAGCATTGATTCCTAAGAAACGGACAATCGTTACCACCATACTTGACTCCCAAGGAACGAGCCAATCTTGAATTATCTTATAAAGACCGATGGCATTGATAATATTGGTGAGAACAGTATTAAAAGTAGTGACAAATGGCAAAAGAACAAGCATTACTGCCAAGGCAGCAAAAAGAAGTTTAAAAGTCTGTTTTTGTTCCATACTCTCAAATTCTAATTTCTAAATTCTAAACAATTTTTGAATTTTCCAAATTCCAAGTCTCCAAAGTGTTTGAAAAAATGAAAAATGGGAATTTCGAATTTGTTTAGAATTTCGGATTCCTGCCTCGCCAGCAGGCGAGCCGGATTTAGAATTTGAGTTCCTTCTTCTTAGCAATCTCGGTATCACCAGTCCCAAACCCAACAACCATAAAAGTTTCTCTGGAATAACCGCAAAATCTGTCTCTGTCTCTAAATTATTACCAAAAGATGATTTGCTTCCGGTTCCCGAAGTGCTTCCGAGAGCCCAAGCCTGCCAATGATAATTCGTGTTTAAAGAAAGGCCACTTACTGCCGTGCTAAGAGGGACTCTTATATCAGGATCAAGATTACTCCAAGCAGGGGATACACCAAGCGTCAAGGCCCAGGTGTCATTTAAGAAAAAGTTAACTGAAGAGATCGTCCCTCTTCCTCCATAAACAATCATCCGATCATTTACCGAATCGTAAGCCGCGGACGCAGATCTCCGAGGGGTTGGTGGCTGTCCTGTTGGTGATAGTTGAGTCCAAGCACCATCTCCCGAAGCAGGAAGTGTTAACTCCCAAACATCATTATAATGACCGCCCGAATAACTATAACCCCCATAGATTACCATCCTAGCTGTCCCGTCACCCCTATCAGGATCAAACACCGCTACCGGATTCCTTCTTCCAGCAGGAGCGGTGCCTGTCGGATATAACTGCGTCCAAGTGGAACCTCCTCCACCAGTTGGAAGTGTCAACTCCCAAACATCATTATTATAAGTAGTTGTGGAACTATCAGATTTGTTCGCTCCTCCAAAAACAATCATTCTCGTCCGCGAAGGTTGATAAACCGCCACTGCTCCCCAACGAGCTGCTGGTGGACCACCAGTAATTGTTGGCTGCGACCAACTGGGAGTGCTCCCGCTTGGCAAGGAAAGAAAAAAAGTCGTATTCACTGGCGAGTTGGCAGTTCCGGCTGTATCTCCAGCAAAAAAGACCATCCGGTTATTCCCAGAATCATAAATCGAGGCTGCCTGCCAGCGAGCCGAGGGAGCGGTACCGCTAGGATTAAGATTACTCCACTGGCCTCTACCGTTAGCCGGCAAAGAAAGTGCCCAACAGTCATCAAGGGGAGTAAAAACGTTCAATCCCAAACACATTACTCCTCGATCATTTAAAGAATCATAAACAAAACTTGCTCCTTCCCGATTAATCGGGGCCATATCCGCCCCGATATCTCGCCAATAAAGACTGGACAGACTAAGATCCATTTTCCATGTTTCCGAATTGTGGTAAGCATATGAAGGATTATCTCCTCTTTCTGATCCCCCAAAATTTACCACGCTGGCAATAGAACTGGCATAAATCATCCCTTGACCATCTTTAGCATACATATAACGGAGATCAACAAGGTTTTTATATTCAAAATTACCAGAAGTGGGCAGACTGAAGGCATAGATATCTCCCTGAACATAATTTGTTCCATCGAATCCACCGATAAACAATGCCCGATTGTTATTAGGATCATAAACGCCGGAATAACTTCCGTAAGCTCGCTTGTGAGGTTTTCCGACAGAAGGCGTTTTTTCGGTCCAGAATGGGGTTCCAGATTCGGGAAGATCCAGCTGCCAAATATCATTTTGGGCGATGTAACTTGATGTTCCCGTATCCCCAGCAAAGATAATCATTCTATCTGTTGTCCCAGTATAGTCTTGTTGGATCATCCCCATTGAACCAGCCCGAGCGGCAGGTGCTGCTCCTGTTGGGAAAAGTTGGGTCCAGGCCTCACTGCCGGAAGTGAGATTTAAACTCCAAACTTCGTTATAATCAGCTGAGGCGGCCACATTCTGGCCGCCAAATAGAACCATTCGTTGAGAATCGGAATCAAAGACACATGTGGATGCATTTCTTTCCGTGGGACCGGTTAAGTTAAGATTAGTCCAGGTGGGAGTCCCGGCAGATGGTAAGGTAAACTGATACGTCGTGGCGATCCCCGTCGACCCAGCATAACCCCCATAAATAATCATCCTATCATTGGTCGGATCGTAGATGGCACAAGCTTGGAGCTGCTGACCGCTATTGGGGGGCGTACCACTAACGGTTGGATGACTCCAGGCAGGGGTGCTCCCATCGGTAGGCAAAGATAAAAAGTAAGCCGAGGTTAAATAGGTGGTACCATTCCAACCCCCATAAACAACCAAACGCTTATTCAGATCATCATAAACACAAACATGGGCTCTATTTGCTTGCGGAGGAGTGCCGGAAGGACTCAGCTTCTTCCATTGGGAGCGCTTATTTGCCTTAATTGGCATCACCCAGGTATTATCAGTATTCGCCATCGTTGAACTTCCAGTATAACCACCCCACATTACTAACTGTTGGTTTCCCGAGTCATAAACCATACAAGTCGATCTGATATGATCGGGTATCGAAGAATCATAAAGAACATCATCTCCGGTATTGGTGGCAGTATTATTGAAACTGGTTGAAGTATCTCTCACCTCCACTTTAGGCGTCATTGTGTCCCCTTTCTCCAAACTGGTAACGTTGGCATCCAAATAGACATTGGTCGATATTCCGTCGGTCGTTGAACCACCGACAGGAATATATGTTTGATGATCAGCATTATATTGATAAAGATCGCTGACCGAGGGAACAACGGCTGAAGAGGCCCCCGGGGCAACAATGCTATCGTTAGAGGTATTCGTCTCAAATACTATATTTCCTGTAGCACTCGTCCCAGCAACAGTCGTGTGGAGCCAATACTCAATGTATAAATATTCATCACTCTTAAAAGAAATGGCGGAAACATTACTAACAGTTACCGAGGAGACATAAAGAGTAGTAGTATTTGCCTGAAGGTTAGTTGAGCCATCAACACAGTCAATAAGCGGATACCACTCTGACACTACCCCGCCAAATAATCTCACCTTCCAAACGCAAACCGTAGCATAACCTGTCCCCGTAGCACTACTGTTGGTTGTTCTTAAATTAAAAGTCCAAGTTCCCGAAGAGATCTGGCTTGCTAAACCTGTATCGTAGATAAAGCCTTTTCCGCTAGGGGAGGTTGGTTTCGGTTGAGCATTAGTAGTATTTGCAGCTCCAGGCTGCCATTGGGTATAGCCTGCTGTCTTTTTCTGAGAGGCTTTAGTGGTTACATCCGAGGAGGCGTTAGCCGTAGTTATAATCTGCCAAGAAGTAGTCGCCGTAATTTTGGTTGAGGCAGTGTTCGAAAGATAAGAAGTTTGGGGAAAAGTCACATCGGCCGCTATTTGCCACTGTCTTGCCTCTTCAAAAATTGTTTGTCCAGGACTGTTGATAAACCGAGCGGGTCCTATTTGGTAATGTTGTGGACTGCGATCCGAGGCCTTAAAATCGTAAGAAAGCTCATGAACCTCTCCTTTTCTCCAATTTACTTCCCAAACTAACTTTTTTCTCTCTCCAGCACTCTCAATCCGACATTTGGGGTTTGAGTTTTGGCATTTGGCACCAAAGCTCAAAGGAACTGTTTCTTCTACCCGTCCCAGAAAATCCCGATTGACGGCAATCATCAGAGACATCGGATACCAGGATGGTGGATAAATCCGTGTCGGAGCGTTTCTTTCTACATCAAAATCTAAATTTTCCCGAACTTCAAAACTATCCCTAATCGAATGAGTCCCATTTTTTGTTTCCGCGGTTAACACCGTTTCATATTTTCCTGCTTCGCCTACTCGGTATTTGACTTCGTAATCAGGATTAAGAGTAACATTATGCACCTCACACTCGGGATTAACTTTAATTTCTCCGCCTCCCGTAGATAATTTTCGGATTTCGGAGTTCGAATTTCGGATTTCCAAGTTAAGCTTGGCATCGCAAACCATCATTCCCTTTTCGTCCAAAATAGTAATTGTTATTCGCGCCTCCTCCCCCGGAGAATATAAAGACTTGTTGGTATTAATTGCCAATACTCCCCAATCATCAGTCTTTTTGGCAAGTTGACTATCAACACCTGATGGCTTAGCTTTTATCGCCATCTTTTTTATCTCTCCACTTTTTGAGCCAGAGTCGACTCCACCCACCCCGAAAGCCATTACCGGTCTAGGGTTAATAATATAAGGAGCTGACGGAGAAACTGAAAGAAGAAAAGTAGAAGTAATCAGCAATATAGCTAAAAACGTCCGTCCTATCCATCTGACTTTCTTTTGGGGAATACTAAAATTGTCAAAAATGTTATTGGCAGTGGATAAAACTGACTGAGAAAAGTTTAAAGGAACGGTAGCCGGAATAGGTCCAAACCAAGGAAATACCTTCTTCAACAAAAATCCAAGCTTTACTTTACCAATAACATCAGTAATTACTCCTGTCTTTGGTGTTCTAAACCATGGTCCTTCCTCTTTCTCAAGTAAGCCTTTAACAGCAGCATAGCCTTGGAAGGGGATGACTATGTAAGATAGAAGAATGAAGGAGAAGATTCCAAGATAGTCTTTTTCTTCTGATTCTTCAAGGAATAGACCGACAGTGTTCATCAAGGGTAAAGATAGGAAATTAGTAAAGACTAAAGACCAGCCAAAGGTTTGAGTCCAAAAGGGAAGGTGGACTTTAAAGACTGCTTCAGATAAGAACCAGGATATTGTTCCTATCATAAAGAAAGTGGCTTGAAGATAATATGGGGCAAGGTAGAGAAATTCTAGTTTTTCTTTGACTGTCATTG